>Ga0126304_10001826_pt1 | contig 10230 bp, 8 predicted proteins | sample Plot25_FD_92538 | JGI IMG/M metagenome (GOLD analysis project Ga0126304, IMG submission 92538) | Serpentine soil microbial communities from UC McLaughlin Reserve, CA, USA - Plot25 | ecosystem: Environmental > Terrestrial > Soil > Grasslands | place: USA: UC McLaughlin Reserve, Lake County... | reverse complement strand
GTCTTCGTGCGGACGGCATCGGGAGGATCTGCCGCAGGCCGAACTCGTCGGACATCGGACGAGTAGCAGCTAAAGCGGATGCAGCAGACGCGATTGGGGAACCAGCTCGTCAATCGTCTCGACGACGGCCTCCACGAATTCCCTGGCAGCAATCGAGAGCGGCCGGTTCGGCGGGAAGACCAGCCGCGGTCGCATCTCGATCGCCGGCGACAGCGGCAGCATGACGAGATCGGGGAATAGACCGCTCAGCATGGTGAAGGGATCGATTAGCGGAACGCCGATTCCATGCCGTGTCAGCAAGCAGGCGACGAGCGACTGGTTGGTCGCGATGGAGATTGTTATCGGCAGGCCGGACTCGCTGATCTTGCGACGGATTTCGTGACCGACGAAGGTGTGCTCGTGGAAGGCAATGATCTGCTGCCCTACAAGATCGCGTAGTGACACGGCCTTCTTGCCGGCCAAAGGGTGGTCGCGCGGCAGAACGCAGCCCACCGATGCGCGGCACAGTTGCCGCGTCGCCAGCGCTTCGAGGGAGCTGCCGTCGGTAATGCCGATATCGACCTGGTTGTTCGCGACCTCCTCGATGACCTGCCGCGTCGCCAAAGCAAGCACCTCGACCGCGACGTTCGGTCGTTTCTTCGTGTAGCGGGCGATAGCGGCGGCGGTGACTGAGGTGCTGATCGTAGTGACCGTCGCAATGGTGAGGCGCCCAACCGCCGTGCCAGCGATGTCGTCCGCGAGGCGCTCCACATCTTCCAGCGTCCGGAAAACCTCATCGACCTTCGGCATCAGGAGCCCGGCTTCCGATGTCGCCTGAAGGCGCCCCTTGATGCGGCGGAACAGGGGCACTCCGATCTGCGCCTCAATTGCTTGGAGCGATTTGGTCACCGCGGGCTGGGAGATGTTCAGAGTTCGAGCGCCGGCCGAGACGCTGCCGCTACGCATGACGGCGCGGAAGACCGCGAGATGGCGGACGTTGATCCTCCGTTCACCGGTTCTGGGGCGTCGCATGTTGCCAGCTCATAACTTATCGGCATCTCGCTCCTGCCAACATAGTATTGCAGGTTAATGGCCCGTTTCGTCTACCCTAGGCCGAACCGCTCGCCGCTAGAGGAGGCTCGGATGGCGCTCGCAAGGCAGGCCCAGGCTGGAGAGTCTTGGGGAGTGCAGCTTCCGACGCAGGCCTTCGTAGATGGACGCTATGTCGACGCGCAGGCCGGCGGCACGCTGCCCTGCGTTTTCCCCGGCAACGGACGAACGATCGGGCATGTGGCGGCGTGCGAAACGGCGGACGTCGATGCGGCCGTGGGCTCCGCGCGCAAGGCGTTCGAATCCGGAGCCTGGTCGCGCATGGCGCCGCAGGATCGACGCAAGGTGCTGCTGAAACTTTCGGAGCTGATCCTTCATAATCGTGACGAGCTGGCGACGCTCGAGACGCTCAATGTCGGCAAGCCACTGGTCAATGCGAAGACCGGCGATATCCCGTCTGCTGCGGCTTGCATCGGCTGGTTCGGAGAGGCGATCGACAAGATTTACGGTGAGGTCGGTCCGACGCCGCACGACCTGACCGCCGTCATCACCCGCGAACCGCTCGGCGTCGTCGCGGCGGTCGTGCCGTGGAACTACCCGCTTTCGATGGCCGCGTGGAAGCTTGGCCCGGCGCTGGCAGCCGGCAACTCCGTCGTGCTCAAGCCGGCAGAGCAGTCGCCCTATACGGCCCTGCGCATTGCCGGCCTCGCGATGGAAGCCGGCTTGCCGCCGGGCGTGCTGAATGTGATCTCCGGCTACGGCGAGACGGCGGGCCAGGCGCTCGGCCGGCACATGGACGTGGACTGCGTAACCTTCACCGGGTCGACGGAGGTCGGCAAGCTGTTCATGCGCTATGCCGGCGAAAGCAACGCCAAGCGCGTGAGCCTCGAACTCGGCGGGAAGTCGCCGCAGGTGGTCCTGGCCGACAGCGACCTCGACGCCGCTGCCGCCGCGGTGGCGGCCGGTATCTTCTCCAATGCCGGGCAGGTCTGTAACGCCGGCTCGCGGCTTATCGTGGACCGCGCGATCAAGGACAAGCTCCTTGATCGCATCGTCACGCACGCCAGGAACCTGCGCGTTGGCGACCCCTTCGATGCCGACACCAAGATGGGCCCTGTCGTCAGCAAGGAGCAGCATGCGCGCGTGCTGTCCTACATCGAGAGCGGCAGGCAGGACGGCGCGACCGTCGTCACCGGCGGCCGCAAGGTCGGCGCACTGCCCGACGGATTCTTCATCGAGCCGACCGTGTTCGACGGCGTCAGCAACGACATGAAGATCGCGCAGGAGGAGATCTTCGGGCCGGTCCTGTCGACGATCGAGTTCCGGGACTTGGACGAGGCGCTGGCCATCGCCAACGATACCGTTTACGGCCTCGCCGCCGGGGTATGGACGAACGACATTCGAAAGGCGCAGCGCGCGGCTAAGGCGATCCGCGCCGGCGTGGTTTGGGTGAACTGCTTTGACCGGGGCAACATGTCAGTGCCATTCGGCGGGTTCAAGCAGTCGGGCCACGGTCGCGACAAGTCGCTGCATGCAATCGACAAATACACCGACTGGAAGGCGGTATGGTACGCCTCGTGAGCCGGTGTCGGTGATGCGTCGCCAGCAGGTCGCGCGCGCGCCGGTTCCGTCCGCGGCGGAGCGCCGCCGGCGTATCGAGGGCGAGACCCTGCCCCGCAACATCGCCGAGCTCGTCATCACGGCCTCGGCCGAGGGCGGCGACCGGCTCGTCTGGAATTTCTTCGAGTCCCAGGAGACGCTGACCTACGCGCAGCTCGCGCCGCGCGTGCTAGCGCTCGCGGCCGGGCTCATGTCCGTCGGCGTTCGCAAGGGCACTCATGTCGCGGTGATGCTGCCGAACAAGGCGGCCTTCCCGCTGACCTGGCTTGCGCTCGGAACCATCGGCGCCGTGATGGTCCCCGTGAACAATACATACAGCGAGCGCGAGATAGCGTTCGTGACGGGCAACAGCCAATCGAACTTCGTCGTGGCCGACGAACCTGCCTCGAAGCCGTCGACCGGGTGGTAGCGCGCGGCGAGGGCGCGCTTGCGGCCGATCGCATTATTGTATCCGGCGAAGCCCCCGCGGGCCGCCTTTCCCTTGACGCGCTCCTGGCGCAGGACGGGTCCGAGCTCCAGCCGCCGGACGTCCAGCACGACGATCTGCTCAACATCCAGTACACGTCCGGAACGACCGGCTTCCCCAAGGGCTGCATGCTGACGCAGCGCTACTGGATCAGCGCCGGCAAGGTGAACGCGTTCCGCGACGGTCGCCGCTATCGCCATATCCTCGCGTCGACGCCGTTCTACTACATGGACCCGCAGTGGCAGCTGCTCATGGCCATGTATCAGCGGGCCACCTTGCATATCGCCTTCCGCCAAAGCGCCTCGCGCTTCATGGGATGGGTGCGTGAGAAAGAAATCGAGTTTTGCCTGCTGCCTGCACCCATCCTGAAACAGCCATCGCATTCTCGCGAGCGCGAGAACAAGATCATCCGCGCCAACATCTACGGCGCCGCAGGCGCGGCGCATCGCGCGATCGAGGAGCGCTTCGATCTCTGCGCACGCGAGGCGTTCGGGATGACGGAGATCGGCCCCAGCATGTACATGCCGATTGAAGCCGAGGACATGGTGGGATCGCAATCCTGCGGCATCCCGTGCCCGTTCCGCGAGTGCCGGATCGCCAACGAGGAGGGGGACGCGCTACCGCCGGACACGGTCGGGGAGCTGCTGGTGCGCGGTCCCGGCATCCTGAAGGGCTATTACAACAACCCGGAGGCGACGCGGAAAGCGTTCCACGGCGACTGGTTCCGCACCGGGGATCTGTTCCGTCAGGACGAGCGCGGTTACTTCTACATCGTCGGGCGCATCAAAGACATGATCCGCCGCAGTGGCGAGAACGTCGCAGCGCGCGAAGTCGAGGCCGTCCTGAACGCCTTCGACAGCGTTGCCGAATCCGCCGTGGTCCCGGTGAAGGACGAGATGCGGGGCGAGGAGATTAAGGCCGTCATCGTCTGGCGCGACGGGGTCGAAGGCTCCGATCGTGAAATCGAGGCGCTGCTCGAGCATTGCCGCCGCAATCTCGCACCGTTCAAGGTACCACGCTACATCCAAGTGCAGGACGCTCTGCCCAAAACGCCATCCGGAAAGATCGCGAAGCACCACATCGCCCATGACGACGGGCCGGTCTTCGACCGCGTCGTACGCGCGGCCCCAAAGGCAGATGCCGGCCATGTATGACGCAGTGATTGTCGGCGGCGGCCACAACGCTCTCGTCTGCGGAGCCTACCTGGCTAAGGCGGGGCGCAAAGCGGTGGTGCTGGAGCGCCGCTCTCTCATCGGCGGCGCCTGTGTTACCGAGGAGTCCTGGCCCGGCTTCAAGGTCTCGACAGCCTCATATGTGATGTCGCTGTTCCAGCCGCGGATCATTCTCGATCTCGAGCTGAAGAAGCACGGCCTCGAGGTTATGGAGACGACGCCGACCTTCACGCCGGCGCTCGGCAACCGGGCGATCGTATTCTGGGGCGACGACGAGAAATTCAGCCGCGAGATTGCGGTGTTCTCGAAACGTGATGCCGAGGCCTATCCGAAATACCGCGCGTCGCTTGCGCGCCTCGCGCCGGCGATCCGCGAGGTGATCTGGGATACGCCGCCCAATTTGGCGTCGACCAAGCTCGCCGATCTGGCGCGGACGGCGCGCTTCTTCATGAAATACCGCAAATATGGGCCGCTGTTCTACGAGCTCTATGACATCCTCACGATGAGCGCGTATGACTACCTGTCGCGATGGTTCGAGAGCGAAGAGGTGATCGCCGCGCTCGGCTATTATGTGCAAGGCAGCGGCACCAACGCTTCGATGAAGAGCCCGGCCACCGCGTTTACCTGTATCCGGCCCATGCTGCGTGACCATGCGACGCCAGCGGGGCCCGGCGGCTTCGTGCGCGGTGGCATGGGCGGCCTCACCGACGCGATCGCCCGAAGCGGCACGGCGCACGGCTTGCAGATTCGCACTCAGGCCGAGGTCGCGCGCATTCTGACGAGCGATGGCGAAGCAAGCGGGGTCGCGCTCGCCAGCGGCGAGATCGTTCAGGGCAAGTGCGTCATCGCGAACGCCCACGCGAAGACGACCTTCCTCAAGCTGCTCCCGGAGGAGGCGCTTCCCGAGGACTTCCTGCGGAAGGTACGCAGCATCCGGACGCGTTCATCCGTGTTCAAGGTGCATTTGGGCGTCACGGCGCTGCCGCACTACACCGCCTTCTCGGCCGAGCGGTGCGGATTTCCCTACCCGGTGTCGGTGCGGTTCGGCGACTCGGTCGGCTATCTCGAGAAAGCCTTTGACGACATCAAGGGCAACGATGTCTCGGAGGCGCCATTCCTGGCCGTCATGGTGCCGAGCCTGGGCGACCACACGTTGGCGCCCGAAGGGATGCATCTCGTCTCGATATTCGGCGGGCACGTCGTTTACGAGCCCGATGAGAGCCGCCTCCCGTCGTTGCGAGCCAAAGTGCTGGCCAAGGTCCTGTCCTTGATCGAGCGCCACGCGCCTGGGTTCCGCCAGCATGTGGTCTATAGCGAAGTCCTGACCCCGCGCGATTTGGAGCTCCGGTTCGACTTGCATGGAGGTCATGTGCACCATGGCGATCTCACGATCGACCAAGCGTTCTTCCGACGGCCGGTTGGCGGCTTTGCCGATTACCGGACGCCAATCAAGCGACTGTACCTTGCGAGCTCTTCGGCCCACCCGGGCGGCGGCGTCACGGGCGTGCCGGGCTACAACGCGGCGCGCGAGATATTGAAAGACCTGAGGCACTGACCATGCGAGCGAAGCTCGATGAACTGAGGAGGGAATCATGTCGCTGACGCTCATCTCGCGGCGCACCGCCATCAAGGCTGGGATCGGGGCCGCTGCTGCGGTTCAACTCGGCGGCCTACCGGCTCGCGCGGCCGAGCCGAAGCGCGGCGGGTTCGCCCGCATTGCTACCAATGACGGATCGCAGACCGACTCTCTCGACCCGATCACCTGGCCCGGCTCCTTCACCGGCAGCGCTCTAGGCGGCGCCTTATGCAACAATCTGACGGAGATCCTCCCAGACCGCTCGGTTGCCGGCGATTTGGCCGAGAGCTTCGAGGGCTCCGACAAATCGCGGAAATGGACTTTCAAGCTGAAGCCCGGCCTGACCTTCCACAACGGCAAGAGCCTGACCGCCGACGATGTCGTTGCGGCGATGAAGCATCACATGGGACCGAACACCAAGTCGCCGGCCAAGGCGGTCCTGGCGCTCGTGACCGATGTGAAGGCCGATGACAAGGCCACGGTCGTGTTCACGCTCAGCGACAGCAGCCCAGATCTGCCTTACATGCTGTCCGACTATCACCTGCCGATCATGCCGGCGAAGGCCGACGGTACGATGGATCTGTCGGCGCCGGTCGGCAGCGGACCCTTCGTCATGGAGCGCTGGACGCCCGGCATGCCGGCCAAGATGAAGCGCAATCCCAACTACCACAAAGCGAACCGCCCCTATCTCGACGAGGTCGAGTTCATCCCGATTCCCGACGTCACGGCCCGCACGAACGCGCTTCTGACCGGCGAGGTCCATTTCTCCAACAATCTCGATATCAAGACCTTGGCACTCTTGCAGCGCAATTCGGGCGTCCGCGTGCAGCGGGTGCCGAGCACGCGCCATTTCAGCTTCGACATGAACACGCAGATTGCGCCCTTCAACAACCCGGACGTTCGGTTGGCCCTCAAATACGCCATCGACCGCGAGGAGATCGTCAAGAAAGTGCTGCTCGGGAACGGGACAATCGGGAACGACAACAATGTCGCCCGCTCCATGAAATTCTGGGCCGAAACGCCGCCGCAATACAGCTACGATCCGGAGAAATCGAAGGAACACCTGAAGCGGGCGGGACTCACCACCCTGGCGGTCGACCTGTCAGTCGCAAATGCCGCCTTCCCCGGCGCAATCGATGCCGCGCTGCTGTTCAAGGACCAAGCGGCCAGGGCTGGCATCACGATCAACATCGTGCGCGAGCCCGACGATGGCTATTGGAGCAAGGTCTGGCGCCAAAAGAATTTCGTTGGCGTCGACTGGTATGGCCGCGCCACCGTCGACTGGCTGTACTCGACGACGCTCGCCAAGGACGCGGCCTGGAACGACACGAAGTTCGAGCACGCGCGCTTCAACGAGTTGCTGCTGCAGGGCCGCGCCGAAAGCGACGAGGCGAAACGCGCTCCGATCTATGCCGAGATGCAGAAGATCGTTCACGATCAAGGCGGGCTGATCATCGTCGCCTTTGCGGACTACATCAACGGGGTCTCCAACAAGCTGCAGTTCGGCGAGGTCGGCGGCATCTATCCGATGGACAACTTTAAGCTGGCGGAGCGCTGGTGGATGGCATGACGGGGTAGAAGGCCGCTGACCGAGCGACAGGCCTCGCCAGATGCCGTCCCCGCTCCGGATGATTCTAGTCCGGACCGTGCTCGGTCTTGGCATGCTGCTACCCGTCTCCGCGGTCATCTTTTTTGCTGTCAGTCTGCTGCCTGGCGATTACGCGACCGAGGTGCTGGGGCAGCAGGCCACTCCGGAAAGCGTCGCCCGATTCCGCGAAACGCTCGGTCTCGACACGCCGGTCGCGCAGCGATACGTCGCGTGGCTGACACATGCCGTGCAGGGCGACCTCGGGAAATCCTACGCCTCGCACGAAGGGGGCGCTCGTCCGGTGGCTGGGATCATCGGCGAGCGGCTGCTCAACACCTTTTTCCTCGCCGGCGTGACGGCGTCGGTAGCTGTCCCGCTGGCGGTTGGCCTCGGCATCCTGATCGCGCTCTATCGTGACCGCTGGGTTGACCGGCTCCTCAACAGCGCGACGCTGGCGATGATCTCCTGCCCGGAGTTCTTCCTCGCCTATGTCCTAATGCTTCTACTCTCGGTGAAGCTGAACCTGTTCTACTCCCTCGCGATGGTGGACGCCGGTACGCCGCTCTCGGCGAGGCTGCTCCGCATTGCACTTCCGGTGCTGACGCTAACGCTGGTGATCACTGCCCATATGATGCGCATGACGCGCACCGCGCTGATCAGCATCCTAAGTCATCCCTATATCGAGATGGCCCGCTGCAAGGGCCTGTCTCCGTCGCGCATCATGCTCCGCCATGCTCTGCCGAATGCCTGGGCGCCGATCGTCAACGTCATCGCGTTCAACCTGTCCTATCTCGTCGTCGGCGTCGTGGTGGTCGAGGTCGCATTTGCGTATCCCGGCATTGGCCAAACGATGGTCGATGCGGTGCGTGCCCGCGACGTGCCTGTGATTCAGGCCTGCGCATTGATCTTCGCAGTCACCTATATCGTCTTCAATCTGGCGGCAGACCTGATCGCGATTGCGACCAATCCGCGCCTGATGCACGCGACATGACGCAGGCGATCGCCCGGCCGGCGCATATTCGTCGTCCGTCAGGGACCTCCGTCGTCGCCTGGACGGCCCTGGTCGTAGTCCTGATCTACATCGTCGCGGCAATCTTCGCCCCGCTTCTCGCGCCCTACGGCGAGGCCGAAATCGTCTCGCGCGAGCCATTCCTGCCGTGGAGCCGAGAGTTCCTGCTCGGCACCGACCAACTCGGGCGCGACATCCTCAGCCGGTTGATCTATGGCGCGCGGAACACGCTCGCGATCGCACTCGCGACCACGCTGCTTGCTTTCGCGATCGGCGTCGCCCTTGGCACCGCGGCAGCGTTGGCCCGCGGCTGGATGGACCAGGTGATGTCGCGCGCGGTCGATGTCCTGATGGCGATTCCGCAGCTCGTCTTCGCCCTTGTTCTGCTGACAATCTTCGGCACCTCGATTCCCAATCTCGTTCTGATCATGGCGGTGCTCGATTCCACGCGAGCCTATCGGCTCGCGCGCGCGGTCGCCATGAATGTCGTCGTGCTCGACTTCGTCGAGGCGGCGGAGCTTCGCGGCGAATCCAGGCTGTGGATTCTCGCTCGCGAGATTCTGCCGAATATCATGCCGACACTGGTGGCCGAGTTCGGCCTGCGCTTCTGTTTCGTTTTTCTCACCATTGCGGCCCTTTCCTTCCTCGGCGTGGGGATCCAGCCGCCCACGGCGGACTGGGGATCGATGGTGCGAGAGAACGCGACGCTGATCACCTACGGCGATCCGACGCCGCTGCTTCCCGCCGCTGCGATCGCCCTTTTGACCATCTGCATCAACGTCCTGGTGGACTGGTATGTGTCCCGCGCCGGCCGCCGGAACGCAGGGAGCTAAGACGATCGTGGCGGGCCACCTACTTGCCATGCGCGATCTTACGATCGAAGGCGGAATCGGTGTCGCTCCATTTCCGATCGTGCGCGGCATTGATCTCGAACTGCGGCGCGGGGAGGTCCTCGGCATCATCGGCGAGTCAGGCGCTGGCAAGTCGACTATCGGTCTTGCCGCGCTTGGGATGGTGCGCCCCGGCTGCCGCTTGGCTGGCGGCACGGTCGCCTTCGATGGCATCGACCTTTTCAGAGTCGACCCGAGTAGAGGTCGTCGAATTCGCGGCACGCGCATCGCCTACGTCGCACAGAGCGCGGCCGCCTCCTTCAATCCGGCGCATCGCCTGTTGAAGCAAACGGTCGAAGGCGCGCGCGCCCACGGCCTGATGTCGGCCGCGGCCGCGGCCGCGAAGGCGGTGTCGCTGTATCGGCTTCTGCGCCTCTCCGAGCCGGACCGGTTCGGCGAGCGCTTCCCGCACCAGGTGTCGGGTGGTCAGCTTCAGCGCGCCATGATCGCCATGGCAATGATGACGGATCCCGACCTGATCGTCTTTGACGAGCCAACGACGGCGCTCGACGTCACGACGCAAATCGAGGTCCTGGCGAGCATCAAGGAGCTCGTGAGCAGCCGGGACCTCTCGGCAATCTACGTCACGCACGATTTAGCGCTGGTCGCGCAGGTGGCTCAGCGCATCATGGTGCTGCGCCATGGCGCGGTCGTCGAGACGGCACAGACCCGGGCGATGCTGCGGGCGCCGCGCGAGGCGTACACGCGCTCGTTGTGGGCAGTTCGCCAGCTTGACAAGCCCGCCGCATCTCCGGCAGGCCCGCTCATGCGCCTGTCCGGCGTTCATGCCTCCTATGGCCAAAGTTCCCGCGGCGGCACACCGTCGCCATAGTGGGTGAATCCGGCTCGGGTAAGTCGACCCTCGCACGCGTCATTGCCG
>Ga0126304_10001825_pt1 | contig 10231 bp, 9 predicted proteins | sample Plot25_FD_92538 | JGI IMG/M metagenome (GOLD analysis project Ga0126304, IMG submission 92538) | Serpentine soil microbial communities from UC McLaughlin Reserve, CA, USA - Plot25 | ecosystem: Environmental > Terrestrial > Soil > Grasslands | place: USA: UC McLaughlin Reserve, Lake County... | reverse complement strand
GGCGCAAAACAATGGTGGCCCTGCAAGAATGGATTAACTGACAAGGCAGACTCGATCGATATCATTATCACTTATCCGGCTGTTAATAATAACTATGCTTCGTCAAATGGTGTGATTGTAAGTGAGACCGTATCGGGTGGTAAACAGACCACGCGTTTCAGACATCGCTATCCAATAGCCAGCTACCTTGTGGCAATTGCTGTCTCGAGTTATGTTATGGATAAAGACAGTGTGCAAATCGGCAACCGTCAGATGCCTGTCGTAACTTATCAGTATTCTGTATCAAGTCCAAACTATTACAAACCAGCTGCGACAGTTGCAAAGCAATGCCTGCAAAAATTTTCAGAGCTTTTTGGCTTGTATCCATTTTATAAAGAACAGTATTGTCATACCCAGTGGGGTGCCGGCGGAGGGATGGAACATCAGACGAACAGTTTTATCCAGGATCGCTGGCCGAATTTAGTATCTCATGAACTTGGGCATCAGTGGTTCGGTGATAAGGTAACTTGCGGAAGCTGGCAAGACCTATGGCTAAATGAAGGATTTGCTACTTACACTACAAATATTTATTACGAACATTTTGATACCGCTTTATTGCGAACAAGTCTTCAAAATCTCGTAAATAATATAACGAGCCAGCCAGACGGAAGTGTTTGGGTAGATGATACAACCAATATAAGCCGGTTGTTTAGTGGAAGGTTAACTTATAACAAAGGCTCTTACGTCGTTCATATGCTAAGATGGGTACTGGGCGATTCCGTATTTTTTAAAGGAGTGCGAAGATACCTTGATGACCCAGCGCTAACTTATTCCTTCGCACGTACAAGCGATTTGAAAAGGGCGCTTGAAGCTGAAAGCGGAAAGAACCTGGAAACGTTTTTTCAAAAATGGGTTTACGGTGAAGGCTACCCGAACTACCATGCGGACTGGAGCCAGAATAACAACAACTGGATTACAGTAAAACTTAGCCAGACCACTTCGCACCCTTCTGTAGGTTTTTATGAAATGCCGGTAACCATTGTAGCAAGAAGCGCCTCTAAGGAAAAAAGTTTTGTGGTGGACCATCGTTTTAGTGGCCAGGAGTTCTTGTTAGACGCAGGCTTTGCAGTAGACACGATTTTAATTGATCCTAAGTTATGGATACTGTCAAAAACAAAGAGCTCTGCAAAATCGGGAGGAAACACAACGCCGAATGAAATAAAGATCTTTCCAAACCCCGCCCCAAATGAGTTGAACATTTCAGTAAGAAATCCAACGGATAAGAAATTAAGTATTCGACTTGTAAACATGCTTGGTCAGGTGGTGTATGAAAGGGCAGTATCACTTCCTGGGAGCGATGATATCATTCAGGTTCCAATTGTTGGTTTAGCTCGCGGAATTTACTGGCTTAGATTACAAGGCGAGAAAAACATTAAATATACCCGTATAATAGTCCACTGATAGCCCGACGCGAAACTAGGATCTTCATTGGCTGTGTAAATAAAGGAAACAGCACTTACACCGTGTTCGACAACTGTAAGTGCTGTTTGGTGTATATAAAGTTAGACTTTTGTGTCTTTAGGCGTCTGTACGGCTTCCGCTGTTACTACGCATCAATGCTACAAGCAATAAGATAAATACTGCGACACCAATTACCCAAACAACCGGAGACGCAAAGAAGCCACCGCTGTCTTTATCTGCATTGATGTCTACATCGATCTTTTTATCCTGGGCAAAGCTTAGGATGGTTAAAAATATTGATGTACAAAGCATCATGAATTTTTTGTTCCATGACTGCGCCGGCAAAAAATTGCTAATGCGTTTCATATCTAAGTTTTTTAAGTGAATAATTACAAGTACGTTAAAAAACCATGCCATTGGATAAAAAACCTATGGAACAAATGGAATAAGATCGTTGTTCTAAAGACTTGTTTTTACGCGTTGCTTATGGTTAAAAAACGATAATCCAGTGTGTTATAGAACGTTTAAAAATGTCGATAATTAATATTGGAGCTTTTGGGGGAGGTCGACGCCCCATTGTATCTTCGCGGGATGCTTGATTATCTGAAAGACCTCAATGAAAGGCAGAAGGAAGCCGTTTTGCAGGTAGAGGGACCCTTGATGATTGTGGCTGGTGCGGGTAGTGGAAAAACAAAAGTGCTAACCACCCGGATAGCTCATTTGATGTCGTATTGCGGCGTCGATGCTTTCAATATACTCGCGCTTACATTTACCAATAAGGCCGCCAAAGAAATGAAGGAACGTGTTGAGCACATTCTTGGCAACAGTGAAGCACGGAATCTTTACATCGGAACTTTTCACAGTGTATTTGCCAGAATTTTGCGTTTTGAAGCGCCCAGGCTGGGTTATCCGAATAACTTCACGATCTATGACACCGACGATGCAAAGGGGGTTATAAAAACGGTGCTGCATGAGTTGAATCTTGACGACAAATCCTATAAGCCAAACACTGTTTACAATCGAATATCAGCAGCGAAGAACGCATTAGTCGGCCCGGCCGAATATGCCACAGATTACTACATCCAGCAGGAAGACATACGAGCCAACAGGCCTGCGATTGCCCAGATATACGATGCTTATTCCAGGCGCTGCTTTAAGAATGGAGCGATGGACTTCGATGATTTGCTGCTAAAGATGTATGAGCTACTGAAAAACTTTCCGGATGCTTTAAGCAAGTACCAGCACAAATTCAAATACATTTTGATCGATGAGTACCAGGACACGAATCCTGCGCAATATGAGATCATAAAATTGCTAGGCGCCATGCACGAAAACATCTGTGTGGTTGGCGATGATGCGCAAAGTATATATAGTTTCCGTGGTGCTACTATTCAAAACATTTTGCAGTTTCAGAAAGATTATGACGACGTAAAAGTTGTAAAGCTTGAACAAAATTATCGCAGTACACAAAGTATCCTGAACGTTGCGAATGAGGTTATAAAAAATAATAAAGGACAGATTCCAAAATCATTATGGACCGATAACGCAGAAGGTGAGAGAATTCGCCTGGTTCGTACCATGACCGATAATGAGGAAGGGAAATTTGTTGCAGATACGGTTCAGGAGTTAAAGCTCCGCAATCATTACAATAATAAAGATGTTGCAATCCTATACCGCACGAATGCACAGAGCCGTTCGTTTGAAGAAAGCCTGCGCCGGATGGGCATAGCTTATACCATGTATGGTGGAATCAGCTTCTATCAGCGGAAGGAAATTAAAGACTTTGTTGCCTATCTCCGGGTGATCGTTAATCCTAATGATGAAGAGGCGTTGAAACGAATTATCAATTATCCAGCAAGAGGGATTGGAAAAACTTCTGTCGATAAATCAATTTTGTTTGCTAATGAGCATAACGTATCCATGTGGAGCATCCTGGAAAACGCTCCACAGTATGGATTCAAGGCAGGGATACTGGAGGTGATCGAGCAGTTTGTGATCATGATCAAAATGTTTCGAAGCGAGTTGACAAAAAAGAACGCCTATGATGTCGCAATCCTTGTTGGCAAAAGCACGGCGATTGTGAAAGAACTCTTCAATGACAAAAGCACGGAAGGAGTTTCCAGGTACGAAAACATACAGGAGTTGCTGAACTCAATCAAAGAGTTCACAGAAACTCCTATGAATGAAGAATCGGGGGAAGTAGGTGATAAGGGTCTTGGAACCTATTTGCAGCAAATCACTTTGCTTACTGATGCGGACGAAAAAGATCCTAATTCAGATACAGTGAAAATGATGACGATCCATGCAGCAAAAGGTTTGGAATTCCCGGTCGTATTTGTTGCGGGGCTGGAAGAAATGCTTTTTCCAAACGCAATGAGTATTAATACACGAGAAGAGCTTGAAGAAGAACGAAGGCTGTTCTATGTAGCCATCACCAGGGCAAAACATAAGCTATGGCTGACTTATGCTAATACGCGTTACAAGTTCGGATCGCTTGTCCAAAATGAACCGAGCCGGTTCATAGAAGAATTACCTGCAGACAATCTCGATAGAAGTTTTGCCGGTGGCGGAGCAAGAAACCAGGGATTTAGTGGATGGTCTGGCGGTTCCGCATTCGACAGAATGCGCGGAGGCTTTGCTTCAAACCAGGCAGAAAAAAGATATGGTCCGCCTCCTTCCACGAAATCATCACAGTCTTCATATGTGGCGCCGAAAGCGTATCCAAAACCGGTGGAACATGTACCAAGTCCTGAATTTGCACCAAGCGATACCAGCCATTTACAGGAAGGTCAAAAAGTCGAACATCAAAAATTTGGTTTCGGAACTGTACTAAAGGTTGAAGGCAGCTCCCACAATCCCATTGCAACAGTAAAGTTTGAGCTGAATGGGGAGAAGAAGATCATGCTCAATTATGCCAAGCTGCGGATATTGCCGGGATAAGAAGCCTTTTAAGCATATAAAAATGACACCGTTGTGCCTTAATTGTGATCATCATGGTTTCAGGGATGTCATCTGTAAACCAGAGGACTTCATCCTCACAAAGACTTAACTTCTTTCACTTCTCCTTCTTCAACGCTTCCACCGTTTTCTTATCATTCCCCACAAATATTTTTTCTCCATTGATCGTGACAGGGCGTTTCAGAAAGGTATATTCTTCGAGAATTAACCGGCGATAATCATCTTCGGTGAGCTTCTTATCTTTCAAACCCCTTTCCTTGTACTTCAGGGCACGGCGGCTGAACAGGGACTCATAGCTTCCTGTCAATGATTTCATCTGATCTAACTGTTCGGGTGTAATTTTCTCCGTTTTGATATCCTGCCTGGAAAATCCCTTCTTATCGATTTTGGTTTGTTTAATGATTGCCTGGCAGGTTGTGCAATTAGCGAGGTGATACATCTTCTTCATATGCTAAAAATAAGAAGGATTATACGCTGTCAATTTGTAATATTTTAGCTGCCGGTACGACTTATCATTTACATCAAACCAGGTATTCTGCAGGCACCTGATTACCAGAAAGAATTTATTCGCCTCGTCCATGAACACAGGCCGATGTTGCTCAAGGTGTGCAATGTATATTGCCATACTGAGTTCGACCGGCAGGACCTTTTCCAGGAAATTGTAATACAACTTTGGAAATCTTTTCCCAGGTTCAGGGAAGAATCGAAATTCAGCACATGGCTATACCGGATCGCACTGAACACAGCTATATCTGATCTTCGTCGTCAAAAGAAAAATATCACTCTTACAGAGCCTGCAAACCTGCCAGCCGAGATAGAGGACATTCAATACTACAAACAAAAAGAAGAACAGTTGCAGCAATTACATAATGCGATCGCACAATTAACGGAGATTGAAAAAGCGATCATTATGCTTTACCTGGAAGATAAAAGTTATGATGAGATGGAAGAGATACTTGGTATCTCTCAAAATAACCTGAGAGTGAAGATGAATCGCATCAAAGAAAAGTTACGCAAACTCACAAAAGCTATTGAACATGGAATTGGATAACTTAAAAAATCTGTGGCGTGATCTGGATCGTGGGCATACTCATCGAAACGATGATGAACAGATCGTGAAAATATTGCAAAAGCGATCGCAGAGTCCTATCGCCAGGATGAAACGCAACCTGCTGCTTGAGCTGATTGCTGTGGTCATTTTATATTCTTTTCCAATATGGTACTTTTTGGAAGTGTCCATGGGACGTTACAGCGAAATCGCATTATTCTTATTTGTAATCGGGATACTATTCGTTTTTTATTTTTACAAGAAAAACAAGCTGCTGGGCCAAATGCAATGCGTCACTTGTGAAGTAAGATCAAATCTCGAAAGACAATTGGCGACGCTTGAGAAATATGTTCGGCTTTATTTTGTTTCTGCAACGGTTCTATGTCCCGTTGCCTACTTTGTTCCAGGACTAATTGTATTGTTGAAGTATCCGGGTGAGGGTGTGGCGGAACGTTTCACCAATTCAATGGTCTATATCGTGTTTGTTATAATTGGTCTCGTGATTACGATTGGTAGTTACTTTCTCAACCGTTGGTATATAAAGAAATTATACGGACGCCATATTGAAAAGTTGAAAGCGTTGTTATTACAAATGGAAGAAAAGGAGCCAGTTTTTTATTGATTTTTGAATATGAATATAATGTCCCATTCCAAGATACAGGTTCAATCCTTGAAAGCGGGCTGGTTCAAACGAACGTACCAGTTTACGGTGAACGGAGAAGTACTGGGCGAACTACAAAATGAAAAAGCTTATTGTAAGGAAATGAAGGCTAACATAGGCGGAAAGGAATTCTCAATCAGGAAGGGAGGTTTATGGAAACGGTTCATAGAAGTGAAATCAGCGTTCGATCCATATGAGATGCGAATTGAGATCAACTGGAGAAATAAAATCAAAGTCATTGATTCAGCCGGAAACCCATTTGTTTTTAAGCCAACCGGGATCTGGAAAAACAAATGGCAATGGTTTGACAGGTATGAAAGGCCGCTGATCCAAATAAAATCAAACAGCTTCTCCAGAAAAAATCGTGGATCGATCGAAATCAAGGAGGCTGCGATGCAAGATCCCTTGTTTTGGATTGTCGTTTCATGGTTTGTGATTCTTTGTTCGGAGTCAGATGCCGCGGTCGTCGCAGCGACTTAAAAACTGATATTCTTTCTGCCTAAATTAACCGGAATCTGAAGTTGGCAAGCGTTTAAATTATGTAACTTTCATTTTCACCAAACGAATTGACATGCCATCACGCCGCGATTTTATAAAGCAGTCGTCAGTGGTATCAGCTGGACTGTTGGTTAAGCCAAGCGATTTTTTTAAAAGCAAGACCCCTGTTGGAGTTCAACTTTATACATTAAGAGAAGATATTGCCAAGGATGCTAAAGGCACGATTACGCAGGTAGCCAAACTCGGCTATAAGGAAGTGGAAACATTCGGATACCGCGATGGAAAGTTTTTTGGAATGCCGGCTGCAGAGTTCTCACAGTTTCTTAAATCCGTAGGACTAGCCTCCCCAAGCGGACACTACTTTGGGGGCGGATTTTTTCTAAAAGAAAAATGGCAAGAACAGTGGCCTTCACTTTTGGCAGATGCAAAAAGTATAGGGCAGGAGTATGTGGTAGTCCCTTTCCTCGAACAGGAAAACCGCAAGTCAGAATCGTACAAGAACCTTGCTCAGCAATTAAACAAGGCAGCGGAGATGGCGAAAGCATCAGGACTGCAACTGGCCTATCACAATCATGATTTTGAATTCACAGACCTCGGAGGCCAAACTGGTTTCAATATCTTGTTAAAAGAAACTGACCCGAAACTTGTGCAATTTGAATTGGATATTTATTGGGCTGTGAAAGCCGGCTATAATCCCAATGATCTTTTCAAAGCTTCTCCGGGCCGCTACCCGATGTGGCATTTAAAAGACATGGATAACACTGATAAGAAATATTTTACTGAAGTAGGAAATGGGGTGATTAATTTCAAAAATATATTTGCGCAGGCTAAGCTAAGCGGAATGAAACATTTCTTTGTAGAGCAGGACGTGTGTCCAGGCCCTCCTATTGAAAGTGTTTCAAAAAGCATTGCGTACATTCAGAAAAACCTCATCAAATAACAAATCACAAAAGAAACGTTTATATGAACTCGCGCCGGAAATTTTTATATAACTCATCAGCGTTGATGGCAGGAAGTATTCTTGCTTCATCGCTTGACAACAACGCTTTCGCCAACTTCAAAAATCGGATAAGTCCCAATGACCAGATAAACATCGGATCTATTGGCATCAAAGGAATGGGTTGGGCCGATACGACCGCAGCGCTAAAAATACCTGGTGTAAACCTGGTGGCAATCTGCGATGTTGACCAGTCAGTGATAGATCAAAGAAAGGGTGATCTTGCCAAATTGAATATCGATGTTTCGAAAATCAAGGTCTATTCCGATTACAGAAAATTATTAGAGCAGAAAGATATTAATGTGGTGATCATCGGTACGCCGGACCACTGGCATGCATTACAAATGATCCACGCCTGTGAAGCAGGAAAGGATGTTTATGTAGAAAAGCCAGTAGGTAATTCCATTGAAGAATGCAGAACGATGGTTGCTGCGCAACAGCGATATAATAAAGTTGTTCAGGCTGGACAATGGCAACGAAGCCAACAGCATTTTCGAGACGCGGTGGACTTTATAAAAACGGGACAGCTGGGAAATATTCGTACTGTGAAGGTTTGGTGTTACCAGGGATGGATGAAGCCAGACATAGTCCGACCTGATTCTGCGCCACCTCCCGGCGTCGATTATGATATGTGGTTAGGGCCTGCGCAGAAAAGACCTTTTAATGCAAGCCGCTTTCATTTTAATTTTAGGTGGTTCTGGGATTATGCTGGTGGATTGATGACCGACTGGGGTGTTCACCTCATGGACTACGCGATATTCGGAATGAATGCCGATGTTCCAAAATCAGTCAGCGCATTGGGTGGAAAGTTCGCATATCCCGAATTGTACCAGGAAACTCCTGATACCATGGGAGCGCTGTACGAGTTTGATAAATTCAACCTGATATGGGACCATGCGATGGGAATTGATAACGGCTTATTCGGACGGGATCACGGAATTGCTTTTATTGGAAACAACGGAACGCTTGAAGTGGATCGCGGCGGCTGGGAAGTGATCGAAGAAAAAAGAAGTACCAGCAAGGTAGCTGTTGAAAGAAAAAAACCTACAGATATTGGCCTGCAAAAACATATGGAGAATTTCATGAACGTAGTGAAGTCTCGAAAAATGGAAGATCTGAATTGCTCCATTCAGACCGGCGCGCATATTGCCACTGTTTGTCAGTTGGGAAATATTGCATTTCGTACACAACAAAAATTAACCTGGGATAAATCCAAAGGACGTTTTACCGACGATTCGGTTAATGATAAATACATGCTGGCGAAGTATAACAATGGATATAAGTTACCAAAGGTTTGATTTTAGAATTGGGACGTTAGATGTGGGATATATGAACTAGCAGGCACGAAAATACAAAGTAGCGGGGCGCGATGTTTTTAAACCCATCTATGTGATAATTGTGTTTCCATGTGCCTATCTGGTTTAAAAGAGGTTTACCACATAGACAGATAGGAGGCACATAGAAAGAATAAAAAAAACCTGCGAGCAGTTTCGCAGGTTTTTTTATTGAGGGCTCTTTCGGTTTATAGCTTTCTTATCTTAATATTTCTGAACCACACCGGATCGCCATGATCTTGTAATGCGATCTTGCCCGATTTGTAGGTTCCGAAATCAGGCCATTGCTTGAATTTACTTCCTGCAAGCATTTTCTTCCAATTATCATCCCATAATGTTGTTGATAGTACTTTCGTATCATTTACACGGAATTCGAGTGCGCCTTTATTGGAAATGATTTCTGCCTTATTCCATTCGCCTGCTTTCTTTACCGTTTCGGGTGAACTGCTCACCAGGTCGTACAGGTCGGCGGCGCGGTGCTTATTGATCTTTGCGTCTTTGTGACGTTCGTTATCGAGGACTTGCATTTCGGGTCCGGTATGATATGTGTTCTCGTACTTCTGATCTTCCTTAACGTAGAAAATAATTCCACTGTTACCGCCGGTGTCGAGTTTCCATTCAAGACTAAGATGAAAATTTTCATATTCATCCGCGGTGATAATATCTCCGCCGCCTACTGTCTTACCGTCTTTCTTTTCTTTTGGATCAAGATGCAAAGCCCCATCACTTACGATCCAGGCAGCGCCATCAGTTTTATTGTTATAGATATGCCACCCGTTCTTTGTGTTTCCGTCGAATAACATTTGCCAGCCTTCCGATTGTTCGGTAGCGGTCAGTGCATTGTCTGAAGCAGCAGATGTAGTAGCGTTCACAGTAGTATCATTTGAAGGTGAAGGAGCTTGTTCAGGTTCTGGAGTCGATTGACAACTGCAGGCAAGAACAATTCCCATAATCAATAGTGATGATTTCATACAATTTAAAGTTTTATAATCGTTGAATCTTTATGTTGCGGAAATATACTCCATCACCGTGGTCTTGTAAGGAAATTTTTCCTTTCCGGAACTTTCCAAAATCTGCCATCGATTTGAATTTGCTTTCCGATATCAGGCTGGACCAATTATCATCCCACTGCGTGGTGGATACCACTTTGGTGCCATTTAGGTAGAGATCAAGTTTTCCATTCTTAGCCACTACTTCCATCAGGTTCCATTCGCCAATCGGCTTTACTGTTTCCGGAGTTGCCGCAACAAGATCGTACAGATCACCGGCGCGATGTTCCTTGTTTTTTGCATCCG
>Ga0126304_10001823_pt1 | contig 10233 bp, 10 predicted proteins | sample Plot25_FD_92538 | JGI IMG/M metagenome (GOLD analysis project Ga0126304, IMG submission 92538) | Serpentine soil microbial communities from UC McLaughlin Reserve, CA, USA - Plot25 | ecosystem: Environmental > Terrestrial > Soil > Grasslands | place: USA: UC McLaughlin Reserve, Lake County... | reverse complement strand
TTTACTCTTGCCACGATTGATGTAGGATGTAGGACACGTCTCGAGAACGCTGCTCGATCACGATATCCCCGCGAAACCCCTTCGACCCCGCCCGGCGAAGGGGTTTCGCATTCTGCACTGAGCTCTATATCAGCGCCCGGGCCGCTCCAACTAGGTCGTCGACCAGGCGGCGCTTCGGCAACGCCTTCGCCATGGCGACGATCTTCTTCTGCTTCGTCTTCTTTGGCACGCCGTCGACGCGCAGATACTCCTCGAACATCCCGGAGAGCACCCGCGGGTACTCCCGCAACAGGTGTGGCCGAGCATGGGCAAAGTCGGTGATGTTGCGGATCTTGTGCAGGTCTGCCATCACCACACTCTCGTCGAGGAGCTCCCGGTAGCGCGACAAGCCCATCGCCGAGAAGTCGTCCTTCGCTTTCGCCTCGATAATGGCTTGCGCCGCCAGCTTGCCTGAGAGCATCGCCAGATTCCCGCCTTCTCGATTTACCGGATTGACGAGCTGCGCGGCATCGCCGACTACAACGGCGCCGTCCGCGAAAACTTGCGGCAGCCGGTTGTAACCTGCTTCCGGAATGAGATGGCCCGAATATTCGAGCGTCTCCCCGCCGGCGACGAGCGGCGCAATTGCCGGGTGGGCCTTGAAGCGATCGAGCATGTCGTTGACGTTGATACCGGACTCGATGAGGTCTTCGAGGAGCGCTCCGGTGCCGATCGAGAGACTTTCCCGGTTGGTGTAGATGAAGCCGTAGCCCAGGAGTCCGGCGGTCGACTCGCCAAAGATCTCCAACGCTGTCCCCATACCGGGCGGTAGCGCGAAGCGCGCCTCGATGACATCTGCAGGTAGTGCGATTAGCTCCTTGGCCACCAGCGCCTGCTCGATTGGCGCCCACTCGCGGTGCAACCCGATCTTCTGCGCCAGCAGTGAGTTTGCGCCGTCGGCGATGACGACGCAGTGCGCCATCAGCTCACCCTCCGCATTGCCCGTGGTGACACCCACGATGGCGCCGTCCTCCCAGAGCAAATCGACGACGGTGAACTCCGAGTAGACCTCCGCCCCGGCCTCTTCCGCCTCCGTGGCGTACCAGCGATCGAATGGTGAGCGCAAAACGGTGTAGGCGTTGAACGGCGGCTCGGCGAAGCGTTGCGAGCGATAGGTCGCGCCCATCATCCCGTCATCCGTGAGCAACAGGTACCGCTGCTCGACGATCGGGCGCTCAAGTGGCGCTTCGTCCTCGAACCCCGGCGCCAGCGCCTCGGTCGGCTCCCGGTAGAGAATCCCACCCCAGACGTTCTTCGCTCCCGGAAACTGCCCTCGCTCCAGCACGACGACGGACAGCCCAGCGGCGGCCATCTCCTTCGCCGCCGTGATCCCGGCCGGCCCGGCCCCCACCACAATCGCATCAAAACGGTCGTCGTCCAAGTTAATTTCCTTTGTTCAACCGGATCGCCGCGAGTTCATCAAGTTCATCAAGTTCATCAAGTTCGCCCAGGACGATACCCGGCCAACAGCCGATAGCCGATAGCCGCCCCCGCTATACTGCTCGCTGCTTTCGAGAGGAATCGGAGCATCCTGAACCCGCACCGAACCGCGGGTTTCCGGCAAGTGTACGCAAGGGGCAATCTGTTACATGGACTTCTCCCTGACACCCGAGCAGGTTCAAGTTCGCGACACCGTGCGTGAATTCGCCGCGCGTGAGGTCGCGCCGTACATCCAGGAGTGGGACGCCAAAGGCGAGTTCCACCCAGAGGCGCTGCGCAAGATGGGCGAGCTCGGTATCCTCGGTCTCCCCATTCCGGAGGAGTATGGCGGCTCCGGGTTCGACTACGTCTCCCTCGCCCTCGCCTGCGAGGAGCTGGAGTACGTCGACACCTTTCTGCGAGTGGTGATGAGCGTCCATGTCGGGCTCAACAGCTTGGCTCTTCTGCAATGGGCCGACGAGGAGCAGAAGCAACGATTTCTCGCCCCTCAGGCTCGCGGCGAAAAGTTCGGCACCTTCGCCCTGACCGAGCCAAACGCCGGCACCGACGCCGGCTCGATTGAGTCCACCTATGTCCGTGATGGCGACGCATACGTCCTCAACGGCGCGAAGATGTGGATTTCGCTCGCCGACTTCGCCGACCATTTCCTGGTCTTCGCCTCATTTGACCGTAGCCAGAAGCACAACGGGCTCACGGCCTTCATCCTGGAACGGGGCATGCCGGGTCTGACCACCGGCACCATCAAGGGCAAGCTTGGCGTGCGCGCCGGCAACACCGGCGAGCTCGCCTTCAACAATGTCCGGATCCCGATCGAGAATCGCATTGGCGAAGAGGGTGAAGGCTTCAAAATCGCCATGAGCTGTATCGACCAGGGACGCTTCACTGTCGGTGCCGGCGCGGTCGGCCTCATTCGCGCCTGTCTCGACGCCAGTACCCGGTACGCGAACGAGCGCTTCGCCTTCGGTCAGGAGATCGGCCGCTTCGAGCTGGTCAAGCAGATGATCGCCAAGATGGTGGCTGGCTACGAGGCCTCTCGCCTCCTGACCATGCAGGCCGCTGAGCTGAAGAATCGTGGCATCCGCAACACGCGTGAGACCTCCCTCATGAAGTGGTATGGCTGCGACGCCGCGCTGGAAGCGGCAAACGACGCAATTCAGATCCATGGCTCGTATGGCTATTCCAACGAGTACCCGGTCGAGCGCTTCTGGCGGAACGCGCGCGGTGCGGTGATCTACGAGGGCACACGAGAGATCCACACCATCCTGCAAGCGGATTACGCCCTCGGCTACCGGCAGGACAAGCCTCTCCGCTGTCCGCAGCCACCCGCGGAGGGCTTCGAACGCCAGGACGAGCGAGTTCCCGCGCTAGCGCTCTAGGAGCCACATCCTCTCGGACCAGGGTTTCGCCCGCGTTCACACGATCCGATGCTCGTGCGTTGGCACGGTGCGTGAAGGGCGTCTCTGACGGCGCCGTGGTGCACGTTCGTGCGACTTGAGTCGTCCAGACTCCGGGCTAAGGAGTAGTTCGCAATGTCGGATCGCAGGCAGCTCTTGGATCGAGTGCTCGCATCGAGTCGGAGCCGCAGGCGGGCCGCGCAAGCAATTGCCGCGACGACGGGAAGCGTGCTGCTGCTCGGGGCCGCGACGCGCCCAGGCAATTGGTACGCCTTTGCCCAAGGCGACGATGACGACAACTCGGGTCGCGGTAACGGCGGAGACGACCACGACAACAGTGGACCTGGCAACGCTGATGATCGTAAGAACGGTGACGAAGAGCTCGAGCAGATCACCGGCATAGTGCCGGCTGGCGCCATCGAAATTCGCATCGTCAGTGACGACGCCGGCGGATTCGTTCCCGCTGAGCTCACCGTTGACCTCGGGCAGACGGTGGCGTTCGTCAATGTGCACCACGACGAGCACACCGCCACCGGTTCGGGCTTCGACACCGGTCTGATCGCCTCAGGGCAGGTCGCGACAGTCGTCCTCGATACAGCCGGCTCGTTTGCCTATGCCTGCCAGATTCATCCTGTCATGACGGGCAAGATCAGCGTGCGCGGCGAAGACGGCGTCGTACCGGAGGAACAGGAAGCGCAGGAGGCCCCAGCCGGCGCCACCCTTGTGCGCATCGTCGACTTATCGTTTGACCCGGCGGAGGTCACGGTTCAAACCGGGACGGCCGTTTCGTGGACCAACGAGGACAGTGTGCCGCACACCGTAACCGCGACCGACGGCGCCTTCGACTCAGGAATCTTCGACCCCGGCGCGAGCTTCTCCTGGACCTTCACCCAACCCGGAACGTTCCCTTATGCCTGTCAGATCCATCCCCAGATGCAGGGCACGGTAATTGCCGAAGGTGAACCGGTAGCGAGCGCTTCCCCGGCCTCCGCCGCCGAGATCCAGACAGTGCCGACAACGGAAGCCCAGTCCACTCCGACCGCACGCCCCGCCGATGAAGCGAAGAGGCCAGAGGGGGTGTGGCTCATTCAGTTCTCTCCCGACGGAGGGGCAATCCTCGGCAGACACCAGGCATTGATTACTTTTCACGATGACGGCACGGTCGACGCCGATTTTTCCGCCGAGTCCGGCGACGGCTCCGCCACCGCCGTTCTGACCTCGGGTCAGGGCGAGTGGTTGGCGCAAGTGCAGGCGCAAGGCACGGTCTATCGCGTGTCACTCATCGCGCTCATGAACGACATGGATCAGCGCCTCGCCGGTACGGCAACATTCGAGGTCGAGGCTCAGCTCGACGCCGGAAGCCGCGTCCTCGACGGGACATTCGACTTCGCAGTGGTCGACGCCGCTGGCCAATCGCTGGGCAACGGTTCCGGGACCCTCCGCGGCGAATCGATCCAACTCGATCCGTAGCCGCGCCCGCGGGCAAGCAATCGGCGGTTCGGAGTAGCATCAGTCGGCGGGGCTGTCGGCGCCGCCCCATGATCTGGCACGCGGTTTCTCGCGATCCCCGGGCGCACACGGTCTCTGCTTGTCACTAGAAGGCGAGGAATAATGTCCGATCCGTCGCGGCGCGGGGTGATCCTGGGCGGAGCCCGCACGCCATTCGGCAAACTCAACGGTGCTTTAGCGACTCAGAGTGCCATCGATCTTGGCGTCGTAGCCGCGCGGGCCGCGATCACTCGCGCGGGGATATCCGCGGCTGACATCGAGGACACGATTTTCGGTCAGGTGCTCCAAGGCGGCGCTGGACAGAACCCGGCCCGGCAGGTCTCCCTGGGAGCGGGCATCGGTGTCGAAGTACCGGCTGAAACGATCAACCGCGTCTGCGGTTCGGGGATGCGGGCGATTACTCTGGCCGAATCGCTGATTCGCGCCGGCGATTACGACGTCGTCCTCACCGGTGGCATGGAGAGCATGACCAATGCTCCCTACATTCTGCGCAAGGCGCGAACCGGATACCGCATGGGCGACGGTGTCCTCGAAGACATGATGATCGGCGACGGGCTGCAGTGTGCGGTCGCCTGCTGCCATATGGGCGTCCATGGAGGCAACGTCGCCGCCGAAGAAGGGATCAGTCGGGAAGAGCAAGATGCGTGGGCGCTGCGTTCCCATCAGCGAGCGATTGCCGCCCAAGACGCCGGACTCCTCGCCCGCGAGATCCAACCCGTTGAGATCGCCGCCAAGGGCGTCACCACCATCGTCGACGAGGACGAAGCTCCGCGGCGGGATACGAGCGAGGAAGCGCTAGCTCGCCTGAAGCCTGTCTTCGATTCCGAGGGCACGGTGACGGCCGGCAATGCGCCAGGGATCAACGACGGTGCCGCCGCGCTCGTGGTTACGAGCGCCGATTGGGCCGCCGCCCAGGGATTGTCGCCTCGGGCCCGAATTCTCGCGCATGGCGAAGCCGCCTGGGACGTCCCTTATCTCGCCTACACGCCGGCGATGGCCGCCGAGAAAGCGCTTGCCCGGGCTGGACTCAAACCGGCGGACGTCGACGTCTGGGAGATCAACGAAGCCTTTGCCAGTGTTCCCATCATCTCCAGCAAGCGACTTGGTATCGACGCGGGTCGCGTCAATGTGAATGGCGGCGCCATCGCCTTTGGCCACCCGATCGGGGCCAGCGGCGCCCGCATCGTCCTCAGTCTGATCGAAGAGCTCCGTCGTCGCGGCGGCGGTTTCGGCGTCGCCGCCATCTGCTCCGGCGGCGGCGGCGGCGACGCGATCGTTCTCGAAGTGTCGGGCACAGCATGAGCGAGGGCCTGCTCCTCCCGTTCAATGGTGTCTTCCCGCGAATCGCCTCTGGCGTCTATTTGGCGCCCGGCTCCGTCGTCGTCGGAGACGTCGAGATCGGCGCAGATTCGAGTGTCTGGTTCAACGCCGTCATCCGGGGCGACGTGGCGCCGATCCGCATCGGGAAGCGATCCAACGTCCAGGACAACGCGGTCCTCCACGTCGATTCCGGTACCCCGTGCATCATCGGCGATGAGGTCACGGTCGGACACGCGGCCATCGTCCATGGCACGACCGTCGGAGACGGGGTCACCGTCGGTATGGGAGCCGTCGTTCTCTCGCGCTCAGAGATTGGCACAGAGGCGATTGTCGCCGCCGCGGCATTGGTACCTGAGGACGCCGTGGTCACCCCCGGCGCTTTGGTGATGGGCGTACCGGCTCGAGAGAAGCGCTCACTTTCGGATGAGGAGCGGACCGCGTCGCGAGAAAATGCTCGCCGCTACGTCCGCAACGCCGCAGCGTACCGAGGCGCCCTCTTGGGAGCCGGAGCGGGAAGAGGCTGACATGGCGGTCGACGTCGAGATCACTGAGGGCATCGCGGTAGTGACGATGAACCGCCCGCAAGCTCTCAACGCGTTCAACTCCGAACAGCTCGATCGCCTTGGAGCTGCGTTCCAAGCGCTCAGTCAAGATCGCTCAGTCCGAGTCGTCATCCTCACCGGCGCCGGCGACCGCGCGTTCGCCGCGGGCGCCGATATCAAGGAGATGGTCAATCTCACCCCGGCCGCGGGACTGGCGTTCGGTCGCAAAGGACAAGCGCTCACGAGCGCCATCGAACGCCTGCCACAGCCAGTCATCGCCGCGGTCAACGGCTACGCCTTCGGCGGCGGTTGCGAGCTCGCTATTGCCTGCGACATTCGCCTCGCCTCTGACAACGCTCGTTTCGCGCAACCGGAAGTCGGTCTCGGCATCCCGCCCGGGTGGGGCGGTACGCAACGGCTGCCCCGGCTCATCGGACCGGGTTTCGCGGCGGAGATGATCTACACGGGACGTCAAGTCGATGCCGCGGAAGCACATCGCATCGGTCTGGTCAACGCGGTTTATCCCCTCGATCGACTCATGCCGGCAGCGCGCGAGTTGGCGGCGGCAATTGCCAGGAACAGCCCGGCGGCAGTCCGCGCGGCCAAGACCCTGGTTGCCTTGAGCATCACCGGCTATCCAGCGGCCGGGCTGACCGCCGAGGTAGCGAGCTTCGGCGCCGCCTTCGCCGCCTCCGATCAGAGCGAGGGCATGCTCGCCTTTGTCGAGAAGCGGCCAGCCGATTTCGCAGGCGACTAGTGCGCGCACTATGGAAATTGAAGCGATTCGATCCGGCTGCGCAGCGCATGTGACTCCGGGTCGTGCGTCGTCACGAAGATGCCGTTTTGCCTCCCTTGTAGCGGGAGAAACTGCACGTTGATCTCGGCTGATTGGACGACACGCTCGCCGTCGAAAACCTCGATCCAGATCTCGGCCGACGAGATGGCCTCGGATCCGGTATTGAGCACTCTGTAAGGCACGTAGAAGCTGTCGCCTCGACGAGCAACGCGTTCCGTGTCGAACGTTACTTGGAGTCCTCCGGCATCACCCTCCTGGCGATGCGATTCTTCGACCAGCGCGACGACGATCAACGCGCCCACCACCAACAGGCTGAGAGAGAGGGTCACCCACTCCGCCGTCGATTTCCGGCGTGCGGCGTTCGACCTCATACGGCGAGCCGGCCGGCAGCCGCGGCCATCGACGCGGGAAACGCCAAAAGAACTGTCTTGGTGTAGACCTCCATCGCGGTCGACTCTTGGTCAATGCGACCGAAGAGCCAGAGAACGGTCAGGCAGACAATGAGAGCCGCGACATAGGCGACGACGGTTTCCGCAAACGGTGTTTGCAGTGGCCCCGGTGTGCGATGGCGATCGGCTTCGCCGGCAAATCCCGCGGCAAAGACGACGCTGTACGTCACCAGGAGTGAAAGCAGGATCACCAATGGCAGGTTGCGAAAAGGTACCTCTGTGGTGATCGCGGAGAGGTCATCGAGTGGCACGATAGTCAGGCACATGAAGAGTGCGCCAGCGGCCGACGCGGCAAACTCGAAGAGGGCGCGCCGCCGGTGCCCGAGATGCCGACTGTCGCGCATCGCACTTGCATCACCCTCATCCGGGTCGACCCGTGAAGCATCACGCGCCAGGAGATGATTGGCGATCGCAACGCCTAGACTCACGGGTGCGATAGCGACGGCGATCCGACCGACGGCAATCGAGGGTGCCTGCCCATCGCCGATTTGACCGAGGACCCAGAAGACGGCAACTAGCGCCAGCACCGCCAACGCGAGCGCTTCGATCGCGTCCCCCAGGTACTGCCATCCCCTGCGCAGCCCACGCCGGAAGCCGATCCAATAGACCGCCGCAAGCGTCAAAGCGTACGCGGCCGCAAGCAACGTCAGGGAGTCCAGCGGTTCATTTTGATCGCCGAGCCACCACGAATCGACCGTGAACACCACGGGGATTCCGATCAAGAACCCGCTAGCCAATCCTCGCACGGCGTCATCGAACTCATCTGACCATTCGCGGCCCAGTCGAGGCCTGGTAGACGCTTCACGTGGTTCGACCAGCATTTGATTTTGCTCCGCAGCTGGTGGTCCCGGCCAATTTGCGATCTGGCCTTCTTGCCATCTGCGACCGATAGCCCACAGCCACCTCCCGCTATAGTAGCCGCCGACATGAGATGGTCTACGTGACAAGGGGCTAGGAGCGTATGCGGTTCGAAGGGAAGACGGCAATCGTCACCGGAGCGGCGCGTGGGATCGGTGAAGCGATCGCTCGTCGCCTCGCCAGCGACGGCGCGGCCGTCATGATTGCGGACCTCGACGACGCGGCCGCGGAGTCCACCGCGGCCACAATTGGCCAGCTAGCGGTCGCCCAGCAGCTCGACGTGACCGAGCCTGTATCTTGGGATGCCACTGTGCGCGCCGCACTCGATCGCTGGGGGCAAATCGACGCCTTGGTCAATAACGCGGGTATCGCCGGACGCTCGGCGCCGATCTGGGAGCTTGGCGTGGACGAGTGGCAGCAGGTCGTGAACATCGATCTCACCGGCGTCTTCCTGGGCTGCAAGGCAGTTTTGCCAGTGATGATCGATGCCGGCTCCGGTCGCATCGTCAACATTGCCTCGATTGCCGGCAAGGAAGGCAACCCGAACGCTGTCCCCTACTCCGCGGCGAAGGCCGGCGTCATCGGGCTCACAAAAGCCGTCGCCAAAGAGGTCGCCACTAAGGGCGTGCTGGTCAACGCGGTCGCGCCGGCCGTGATCGAGACGCCAATCCTGGCTCAGGTGAGCGACGAGCACATCGCCTATATGACGAGCCGCATCCCGATGGGTCGCGTCGGCAAGCCGGAAGAAGTCGCCGCCTTGGTCGCGTTTCTCTGCTCGTCCGACCTCACCTTCTCGACTGGCGCCGTCTACGACATCTCCGGGGGCCGCGCGACATATTAGAGCGCCGTGCGCGGGAAGTGTCATTCCGACGAACTTGCAGGAGGAATTTCGTCCTAGTCGGCCAAGAAACACGACGAAACGACGAGATCCCTCGTGCCTCGGGATGACACCGGTCACCCCTGTGTAGCACTCTGAGGCGATCAGCTCTCGCCGCCGTCCAGACCGAACAGGAACAACTGAATCGCCGCCAGCGTCTGCTCGGACCCCGGGCCCAGGAAGACGTCATGGCTCGAACCGTAGATGATCTGCGCCCTAGCTTGTGGCATCAGCGCCAACATCCGCTCGGCGGTTTCTTGGCGAATCTCGCCGCGTTGTCCGCGCAGGATTAGCGCTGGACAGCGCATACGGGCTAACACGTCCCAATCGGATCGGGGGATAGCGGCAGCCTCGATGCGGCGCACGATTTCGAGATCATGGCGCCAACGATAGCGACCTCCTGGAACTGCTTCGAGATCACTTGGAATATCGTGGCGTGCCCGGTCAGGGGAAAGTCCGAAACCCTCTTCGTAGAATCGAGTGGCGTCCGCATACGAAGCGAACTCCCGTGGTAGCGAGTCGACATCAGCAAGTGCTTGTGACGCTCGATCAGCGGTAACCTCGGGGTTCGCATCGCCAAGGACGACTCCACAAACGAGCTCGGGGTGCCGCGCGGCAAGGTGGTAGGCAACGAGCCCGCCATGTAATCGCCCGATGAGCGCTGGCCGCTCGATTCCGAGCCGATCGATCAAGCCCGCGACGTCGTCCGACATCGTTGGCGGGTCGTATCCGCCGTCGGGTCGATCGCTGTCACCTCGTCCCCGCAGATCTGGAACGAGGACCTCCCGGTCGAGTGTGAGCTGCTCCGCGAGATGGCGCATGCCTTCTCCGGTCTGCAGCACGCCGTGTAGTAGGACGGTCGGTGGGTGCTCAAGATTCGATGGGCCCGGCCAATGACGGTACGCGAGTCGGATCCCGTTGACATGCTCGAAGCCGGTGCGGGGCTGGCTCATTGACTGCTCCCAGCACGATAGTTCCGCAGCGCCGTCGTAAGGAGTCGCAGGGACTT
>Ga0126304_10001822_pt1 | contig 10234 bp, 12 predicted proteins | sample Plot25_FD_92538 | JGI IMG/M metagenome (GOLD analysis project Ga0126304, IMG submission 92538) | Serpentine soil microbial communities from UC McLaughlin Reserve, CA, USA - Plot25 | ecosystem: Environmental > Terrestrial > Soil > Grasslands | place: USA: UC McLaughlin Reserve, Lake County... | reverse complement strand
TTCTTATCCTTCCAAAGATATCCTATATATCCAGGACTTGATTCTAAAGGATCTTTACTTTTTGGTCTAATTACATTTTCTATAATTGCAGGATTATATGTTCTTCCAACTACTATAAAGGAAGTTCCTCCGTATCTCTTAACTGATTTTGATTTTTGTTCAATTTCTCTTTGATTTAAATTTTTTTTTCTAAAAAAGCCAATCAAATGTACTTGTAGTATAGTTTTTTCAGAATTATATCCAAATAATTTTAAAAATTGTTCGATCTCATTTCTTCTATTAGGTGGAACCTGAATAGATACAATTTGTTGTTTTGATATATCTGATATGGATGATTGTAACGCTCTTTGTTGTATGTTTCTTTTTCGATGTCTTATTGGATTATTCTTATTATCCTGATGATCAACCATACTATTATTTTGTTTTCTTTATTAATAACAGATATACAAATTAAAAAATAATACTTTCTTTTTTTAAATGAATTCAAATGATATTTGTACTCTAATACTTATAGATTGCAGGGATTTTAAAAATGACATTGGAAATACAAAGGGCCTTAAATTATTGTATTAATAGAAAGCTGTTAAATTCTCTCAAGGAGGAATAATTTCCCTTATTTCTAAATCATATATATCAAAATTAAGGTTATTGGTTATTAAAATAATCATGGGAGATCCCCATGAAATAGTTGATGTTTTGTTTATTGCTCCACAATCATTCATTTTTGCTTTTCCATTATTAATTCCCATTTACCCATCATCAATTTTTTCATATTTTACATAAGATCCTTTTTTTGTTTCAGTTTTTTACATCAACAAAGCTTTCCAGTTTTACTTTGGTATTATTATCAAAATTATAAACTATTGCTTTAAACCCAATTTTTTCTTATAAAGGTTGCCTAAATCCATTTTTTCATTAGGTTTATCTATTATATTTTCTGCATGGTGTTGTTCTTTTTTCATTTATAACTTTCCGTCTACTGAAATATTATTGTGATAGCTTGAACCACCACAATAAAGCATCAGGATATTCCTTAATTTCTTCTTCTCCTTTATTGTAATGTATAATGGAACGAGAGACAACAGAAATAGCTTGATCTCTTTTTTGTGCTTCCAACATTTTGAATATTAAAGTGTTTCAATATTTTTGAAAATCATTTGAATATAACCAATAACCTTGTTTATTTAATATATGAAAATTCCAAGATTTATTTGCTCCATCATTTCCTCTTAAGTGAGCACACTTGCTTGTTTTGTAAAAATATCAATTCTTGCTGTTCCCTTATCTACTTTCCAACTTCCATCTATATTTCTGTTAGAAAATATTTCCTATTTTTTGTATCGTCAACTTGTTTTAAATCGTTAGAATTTTAAGATTAAATTTGTAATATTCTCCGTTTGGATTATCATGATAATTGGATAAATTCTTTCTTTTTCTTCTAAGAGAGAAAAAGGTAGTAGTTGCATTTTTGTAAATTCTGAAACTAATGTACTTATAACTATGGAAGATCCAAATAGATTTACAAAAACTGATCAATATATAATTTCGCTATAGTAGTAGTTATCGAGTCAGTTACCCCAGAACACCAACAGTCCAATCCTCGTGTTTTCATAGTCTAAATATACTTCCAACCTTTATAGTAAATCTACAACATAGATTTATCCCAGGCTATGACCACTTTAAACTACCATAATTATTATATATTATATACTGCTTCACAAATGTTATTTTCAGTACAATTAAGGTTTAGATATCCTTGGATCAATACATGATTAGGAATCCTCATTATTCTTATAGGTGCATGTTATAGTTTTTATTTAAAATTGTTATATTGTATGATTACTAATATTATGTACAATAGGCTTAATGTAAAGCCGTTGTACTCTAGTCATAGCCCTACTTAATTGTAGTATTGGACTTCAAATCTTCTACTGCAATTGTAAGGTTATGGCTATTAATTAATTACCTTAAATTATTATGTGTTATATGGTAAATTTAAGATACTACTAAAGCAAGAAGTCAGGATTTTCACCATAATCCTTCTTTTATGATGAGCTCTCCTGTATAGATGGCTATGATTTTAATTATTATTTTTATGAATTGTTTTTTTATTTAATATATAAAAAACACAATAATCATAAGTAATCGATAATGATCATCTTAGCATTAGCTTAAAGATATTCAAATGTTTAAACTATTAAATTACATATAATTCAAAATCAGTTCATGTATTTTTATTGATTAGAATTTCTTTTATTCTTCCACAAGTATGGCTCAAACAAATTATCTAGATGAAATGATGAACCAGATGAGATTCAACCATTTCCATCCCTTCATTAAGAAATTATTTAAATATAACTGATAGAATGAAGGATTAGCATATAATACTAAAAATCATTATACTGGCTTACCTAGCTTAACTATTATCATAATAAATTAAAGTTCTCTATCATTGGTAAATTTATAATATTTTTAATATTGTGATAATGATAGGGAGAATAGACGAACGTCAATAATAATGCAAGTATTCCAATTATAATTAAGAATATAGCTATATAAAAAATAAAGTTATCATAGTGATGAATTAAGATCATAATAGTATATACGTTAACAAGAATTTCAGTTTTGCTATATAAAAAATAGTGAGAGTGTATATTATCAATCGAATGATTCATCATGAAAATTATTAAATTTACTTAGTTTTTTATTTTTTTAACGTGGTTAGTATTTAAAATATTATCTATGTATGGTTGAAGCAAATGAATTCATAAAGGCATTAGGTTAAAGGGTGGTTATGATCTCTACAATTTGATAGCAATTGGATAAAAATATGAGATACAAGACAAAAATAGAAATCCACTTGTGTATATTGATTTGTATAATAGGAGCAATTTTTTAGATATCACCTTCAAAAGAAGTTAATTAAATTTTATCAATCGATCATTTCAATTTACTAATTTTTATTGTTTTCCTTTGTAGATGGTTATAACCTTTAATATTAAAAATTGTATCCAACTCTTTTATACTTTGTAGAATATGGTTTTTATACAGAAGGAGGGATGTAAGTCTCAAATACTGTATGGGTGTTAAGATGATGGATAAAATCGTTGTCTTGGCATCTATTTTTAATAATAATGACTATAATTAAATGAAGATTTCATATGGGATCAAATAATACAATATCTCTACAGTTGAGTAATTATCTATAAAAAATATAGACTTTTATATATTAAGTTTCTCTTGCATTGAGACTTTTTCTATAATCTTTAGTTTATAAGATAATAACAATAACATCTTCTTTCATAATCTTGTAGTTTTTCTTCAGATAATTTGTGTTGTAATTCTTGTATCTTTGAATCTAAATCTGTATAATGTAAATTTAGAGGTTAAGTAAGATTAAATATTTTGAAAATTTTTTATTAATTCACAAATTTTAATTTAGATTTTATCACCATGTGAAATCGATTTTGATATACTTTCATTCACTGCACTAATTAGTTTAAATATCGAAACACGTTTTTTAAGGAGATTAAATTTATAATTACATTTCAAGTCTCCAAACTCACTCATTATGATTACATTTAGTTTTGGATTTATTTCTAATAGTTTCGTACCAAGAAATAATCCATTCATATCATGCATTTTGTCATCGGTAATTACTAATGAGTATTGATTCGGGTTTTCCTTGATGTGTTGATATGCTAAACAAGGATCAGTAAAACTAGAAACATCATAACCACTCATTTTTAAAGCCTCACTATATACATTAATTAAATCTGGGTCATCATCAACTATAATAATAGATTTGGTAAACATTAATAAATAATTTAATATAAAATTGTATTTAAGTTTCAATCATATTCTCATGATTACAAATATAAATTGTGAATGTAATGAACCATTGTTGATAAAAGAAATTCACTATTAGAACCTATAATATGACTAATCCCATATTCTTAAATAGAATAACCCAAAATTCGGAATCATATAGGAGTGTGAGACTATGATAGACTTTGCCAATGGTTGATTATGTAACATGCCAAAAATAACATGTTAGAAATAATTAAAGCAAACGGTATATGATTTTGGTAAATAATTTATCTAAGGGAACTTTAAAATACCTTATAATACATTATTAATAATAGATATCAGCATTTGATATGCAACTTCCCATGAGCTGACAGTAAAGGATGATAATAAATCAAAAATAAAATTAAAAAATGAGGATACAATTTGAATATTTGACAATAATATGAAAAGTTATTACAAATAGTAATATAATCAAAGTTATTAATTTAAACGATTATGATTGCTATAAAAAATAAAAGATTACTTTTTATTATTATTATTGTATTAATTATTATCTCCTTTTCTACTTATGTATTATACAAAGCAAATTATAAACAAGAGAATAAAAAACAAGCGAATATAGAATTTGAAGGAATAGTTAATCATATTGTTGATGGTGATACACTAGATATCAATGATAATAGAATAAGATTAGCATTGGTAAATACTCCTGAACGAGGTCAAGAAGGATATATGAAAGCCAAGAAATTGGCGCAAAGTTTATGTCTAAATAAAAAAGGTGAAGTTGATATTGATGATGGACAGCGTAGAGGAGACAGATATGGAAGAGAGGTTGGTATCGTTTATTGTGATGGAATAAATCTGAATAAAGAATTGATAGAAAATAACTTGGCAATTATCTATTCCAAATATTGTGACATCTCAGAATTTTCAAATGAAGAATGGGCAAAGCCTCATTGCCATTAAATAAATATATTATATACTTAGTGAAATATAATTGACAGTTATATCCTTGATTTTACCCATGGGTACTAATTACTATATCTTAGATATTTACCATTTTTGTTAATAAAATTACAATTTAAAGATAATAAGAGTAAATTTAGTCACCTATAAAGAGATCAAATTATAGTGAAGTTAAATATAAAAAGTAAAAGATGTTTTAGAATATATTACGATAAAAGAAATTATAAAAAAATACTATCTTACTTAATTAGAAACAAATTTGAGAGCAAATATTTACTCTATCTCATATTATCCATATTATTAATGATTCAGTAAATTTTAATACCTTTAAATTGATTAGTCAATGATTAATTTATTATAGTAGTAATTATACTATAAATCCATTCTTAAGCAATTATTTTCGTGTTAAATTCCAAACAATTTGTGCTTAATTAATAACAGATTGTAACAATTAAAAACAATTGTAACAAGCTGTATCAATTGAAAATTGAAGGCAGAATTTATACTATAGTAAATGATAAAAGTATTGACTGTATTTGACTGTATTAATGGACAATAATAAGGACATAATACGAGAGACTGGCTTTCTAGGAAAGTGGCAAACACTAAATTCAATCATGATGCAAGAAACTTATTCAAAGAAGAAAAAAGTATTAGTGGATAAAAATCCAAATATTTGATAACTGATGGATTACCAGCATATCATGACGCATAAAAAAAGAAATGTTCACATTAAAGAAACTAAGAACAGAATATATATTAATACAATAAAGATGAATGGCAATAAAATTTAATAATTTTAGTTGGAAAATATTTAATAAGTAATTAGATAATAAAAAAAACAATGAGTCACAATAAATATCTTATTTTATTCCCAACAAAAAGCTAAATTCATATGAATTAGAAAACTTGCTTTCAACAATCAATTCAATTTATAATATTTGTCATATAGTAAATTTTACTATTGAAAAGCAAAGAGCTGGAGAAACTGGAGATTATTTTATATATTTTCATTTGCCTTCTACGTATCTCAGACCATTTTATGAAATTGAGAAGTATTTAACCAAATCTTCTGAGAATAAAAATTATGATTATGTCGATACAAATCTGATTGAATTCTTTTTAACTGATATATTTAATAAATTAGCTAAAATTATTCCTGAAAATAAAAAACTTTTAATCAAAACAATTGAAGTAGATTCTTCTAATGGTATAACTTTAGTTCCACAAGATGAGGAATCAGCAAACGATATGGATAAGTTAATACTGATAAGTAAAAAGATAGGATCCATTGATACTATTGACAATATTCACCATGATGATAGTAACGAAATTATTCGCGAAAAAATTATAAATAGATTTGAGGATCGCTCATATTTTTCATATTTTGAAAAAGTATATGTAGCCTTTGGTCATACCCCTATTTATAATATAATTATAAGAGGACTGTTAAAATCACTAGTTAATCTTAATTACTTCCAACAAGTGAGAAAGTTTTTTATAAAGGACTATAGAAAGATAATGTTTTTTATAATAGGAGACGATAAAGGCGTAATGTTAAAGATTATAATAGGAAGCTGTCTAATAATTGACTAAGCTTCGTATTATATGATGGTTAGTCAAGTAGTAGTGTTAGATGTCATTCCTTATTTGACACGACTGAATTTTATAATATATTAAAAAAGATCATTAACAACATCGTAATATATTCAGTGCATTTAAGTATTTAAAACTCAAGAGAAAATAAAAGTTAGAAATTTATTTTGTATTATAGTCTTAATATCAATTCTTATCATTCAATATCATTGAATATTTATTTTTCTTCCTTTAGGTTTGGTTTGTTCTTTTTTCTTTTGAATATTATTTCTAGGATTCCATTCTTATAATTAGATTTTCCACTTTCTACATCTATATGTTCGGGAACTTCTATTGTTTTATGATATTTTCTCCCTGGCTCCTCACTTTGTATTTCCACATATTCATCCTATGCATCAATTCCTATCTTTTCTTTACTCCAGGAATCTCTGCCACAATTTTTATTTCCATACCTGAAGATGAAACATCTATTAACGGTTCTCTTTCTGCTGAAATTGCAGGTTCTGATAAGAATTGTCTCGTTGGTGATTTTACATTACCAAATTCTCCTATTCTGGGTATTCCATCAGGACCAATATTCATAGAATAGCCATAAACTATAGGCCCAATTTCTCTAAATTTTCTACCATCTGATGTCTCAGATTCTTTGACTAAATCCTGTGGAACCTTTGTTTCGAAATTTTTTAATTGTTCGCTAAATATTTTTTCCATATCTCTTCTCATTTCGTCGAATTCTCTATAGAAATCGTTAACGTTTCTATCTCTTATTCTTTCATTTTGTACTCTGGTATTATCTGTATTAAATCTAGCCCGATGAGGAAAAAATCTCCGAAGCCAATCATATGAAATTTATGTCAAAAGGTGAACTCAATATTTCTTCTACCTCAAATACATTTATTAATCAATGAATATTTATATCCTACTCACACTATGTGAGTAAATAATAATTTAATGTGTTTTATTACATAATGAATATAATAGAAGGAAATAATTTATTAATATAAATTATAATTGATTATAGTTATTTGTTAGATCTTTAAATGGATTTATAATATGAAATTAAGCTAAAAAATAAAGAAATCTATTATCTTTATTATTTTATTTTTATATGTGTTTCTTCAGTAGAAGTAGGTTTTTGCTTAGGTACTTCAATTTTTAAAATACCATTTTCTATTGTAGCATCCACTTTAGTAGAAATAATATTTTCTGAAAATGGTATCCTACGAGAGAAAGACATATATGTTCTTTCATTTAGTACATAATTACCTTCTTCCTTTTCAGCTTTTTCTTCTTCTATTCCTGAAATTGTAATGTATTCATTTGTTGCTTTAACTTCTATTTTGTCTTTTTGTATACCAGGAACTTCTAAAGAAACCGTAAACCTATCACCTTTATCTATAATATCACATAATGGAGTGCCTGTTTCAATTGATTGTATACCTCGTGGTATTCCAGCGGATCGTAGAGGAGTGATAAAAGGAGTAAAAAAAAATTTCCATCTCTTGCCTAAAGTTATCAAAAAGCTCATCGAATGGTCTTCTAACCATCGTTTCTTTTCTTTCTATTTCTTTATTTTTTCGAGATCCTTGGGATGTTGCCATATGCAATCTCCATTTATAATTAATCAATTATATTATTTATATGTTACTCACAAGATGTGTTTATTACTATGATCTGTAATTCTCTTTGACATTAATAATATAAGTTGGACTTTTTTGAAGTAAAATTTATAATAGACATGATCATATAATGTGTGTAACAAGAGGTGTAATATGGTGTCATCTCAAGTTCCCATTTTATTATTGAAAGAAGGAAGTACAGAAACAAAGGATAAGGATGCACAACAAAATAATATTACGGCAGCCAAAACTTGTAACACAAATGGTCAAAACCAGTCTAGGTCCAAGGGGCATGGACAAGATGTTGGTAGACACATTAGGTGATGTTACTATAACAAATGATGGAGCCACTATCCTTAAAGAAATAGATGTTGAACATCTTGCTGCTAAAATCATGGTTGAAATTTCTAAAAGCGTTGATAATGAAGTTGGTGATGGTACGACATCAGTTGTTCTTTTAGCAGGTTCACTTTTGGAAAAGGCGGAAGAATTGATAAACAAAAAAGTCCATCCTACTATAATTGTAGATGGGTTTAGAAAAAGTGCGGAAAAGGCAATTGAATTATTAAAAGAAATTGCAGAGAAGATAGATCCTCAAGATAAAGAATATTTGAAAAAAATTGCTATTACTTCTATGTCATCCAAACTGACATCTACTAATTCCCCAGAATTGTCAAATATAGTAATAAATGCAGTATTATCTATTTTAGAAAAATCTGATGCATATAACAAAAAGTTCAAAATAGATGTTGACAATATAAAGGTCGAAAAGAAACCTGGAGGCTCAATTGGAGATACTAAACTTATCAATGGAATTGTTCTCGATAAGGAAGTTGTTCATGGTGGCATGCCTAAGAGAGTTGAAAATGCTAAGATTGTATTACTTAATTGTCCATTAGAAATTGAGAAAACTGAATTTGATGCAAAAATAAATATTAATAATCCTGAACAAATTCAGCAATTCATTAATGAAGAAAATATGATGTTAAAAGCAATGGTTGACAAAATCTCAACAATCGAGGCTAATGTAATATTATGTCAAAAAGGAATTGATGAAATATGTCAAAAAGGAATTGATGAAATGGCACAACATTATTTGGCTAAATCAGGGATATTATCTGTTAGAAGAATCAAAGAAAGCGATATGTTCAAATTATCAAAGGCAACTGGAGCAAGATTGATTACTAATCTTGATGATCTTAGAAAAGAAGACCTTGGTCATGCTAATTTGGTAGAAGAGAGACAAATTGAGAATGATAAGTGGGTCTTTGTAGAGGAATGCAAAAACCCAAAGTCTGTAACTATTTTAGTGAGAGGAGGATCTCAACGAGTGGTAGATGAAGTAGATAGATCTATTCACGATGCGCTCATGAGTGTAAAAGACGTAGTTGAATACCCTTATATCATTACAGGAGCTGGTGCACCGGAAGCATTTGTATCTCATAGACTGAGGGAATGGACCAATAGACTAAGTGGCAGAGAACAATTATCTGCAGAGAAATTTATTGAAGCACTAGAATCAATTCCCTTAACTTTAGCAGAAAATGCAGGGATGGATCTAATTGATACCAAAGTTCAACTACATACTAAAGTTTCTACTAGCAATAAACCAAAGTATGGGATAGATGTTGTCAATGGAAAGGTTTCTGATGTATATGTAAAAGAAATATTTGAACCCTTTGCTGTAAAAGAACAAGTTATTAATGCTGCGACAGAAGCTTCATCTATGATACTAAGAATAGATAATGTAATTGCATCAAGTAAATCTAAGACACCTGCAGGTCCACCATATGGTGGAGGCATGGATGCAGGAATGAATGGAGAGATGCCTGAGATATAAATCGATAAAATAAAATTTAATATTTTTTGATAACATGCATTAAAGGGGAAAATATATTATTAACGGAGATTGATTTGAAAACCAAAGTGAATTCTGGAATTGTATCAAATATTAATAATAAAAATGATAAATTAAACACTGATTTAATTTTAGATATTCTAGGAAATTCAACTAGAAGACGAATTTTACTTTTGCTAGCAAAAGAACCGTTATACTTTAATCAGTTATCAAAAATTATTGCAATAGGACAACAATCTATTCTTCGCCATATGAAAATTTTAGAAGACTCTGGATTAATAGAAACATACACAAAAGAAAGTAACTTAGGAGCACCAGATAGAAAATACTATCGACTAGCTTCAAATTTTAGTATGAGTATGGCTTTTTCTAAAGATGGGTTTTC
>Ga0126304_10001820_pt1 | contig 10239 bp, 10 predicted proteins | sample Plot25_FD_92538 | JGI IMG/M metagenome (GOLD analysis project Ga0126304, IMG submission 92538) | Serpentine soil microbial communities from UC McLaughlin Reserve, CA, USA - Plot25 | ecosystem: Environmental > Terrestrial > Soil > Grasslands | place: USA: UC McLaughlin Reserve, Lake County... | reverse complement strand
CTGAACGCTGTTGACGACGCCGACGATCCGGCAGTCCTGCCGCTTGTTTGCGTCCTCACCGGATTGGCACTCCTGCGAGACCTCGCTCGGTGTGTCGCCCTGCCCGACTTGCTGCTCGTCGAGGGGCGCGAGTTGACCATCGATGCCGCCGCCTCCGCCCAGCACCGTCAGCAGTAGATAGATCACGACGGCGGCGATGCCGATGCCGCCTCCCCCCACCGCGAGCCCTCCAGGCGCCATCCGGCGCCCGCGGACGTCGGTGACCTGACCTGGGTCGAGCTTTGCTCCACGCCGGAAGCGCATGTCGCTTCCTTACCCGCGTTCGGCGCACCCGGAAACGGCGGAGCGGCCGACCTCGTCGCGGAGACCGGCCGCTCCTGGCTCCCGCTAGCGCTTCTCCTTGGGCGGGCGGACGTCGACGACGAGCGGCTTCGTGCCCGCTCCGGCGTGGTCCGCGGTGCCGAGCACATGGGCGACGAACACGGCGCGCCTCGCGACACGCCAGCGGGTGACGAACGTGCCGTTCGAGGCGACGGTCGCGACCTGGGAGCGCCACAAACCCAAGACCCGCATCGACACGACCGCCTGCTCGCCGGCGACGGCAGAGGAGAGCCGGCCGCTGACGGTAATCGTGGCGGGCTTCGCAATCCGCCTTCCCCGGGTGGTGATCATGAGAAGGCGCGCCGTACCGACGTCGCCGCCGCTCGTCGTCGCATAGAGGAAGTTGGTGCCCGCGAGTGCGTACGCGGTCCCACCGGCCATGTCGATGTCCCTCACGAATGCCGGACTGACGAGCTGCGGCCGCCAGCTGGCCCCGCCGTCGGACGTCCGGAGCACGAACCCGTGCGCCTCCCGGCCGACCCTCGGAACGACGACGTAGCCGTTCCGCGCATCCGCAAAATCGACCTGGGTCATCGGCCTTCCGGTCGAGACGAGCTCCGTCCACGTTCGCCCTGCGTTCGTCGTCTTCCAGAGCCGGAAGCTCACGTCGACCAGGTAGCCGGTCTGCGTCGAGACGAACGAGATGTCGTGAATGCGGCTTCTCGTCGGCCGGCGCAGGGGCCGCCAGGTGAGGCCGCCGTTCGGGGAGAAGAGCAGCCGTAGCCGTCCGGCGGCGACGATCCCGGACCCTTCCGTGTCGGCCATCAAGAGGCCCGCACCACGCAGGTCGCTGTCGGACACAGTCGAGAACGTCTCGCCGCCGTCAATCGACCTGCGGATGCCGCGCGCGCCGATGACGACCAAATAGTTTGCGTCCGTCGCGACGAGGTCCCGTGCTCCGACCGGAGTGGCGGTGTTCAGGAGCCGGTAGCTCACGCCGCCGTTGTCGGACCGCTGGACGCTCCCGTCGTCCGCCAGGACGAAGAGCCGCGAGGCGGTCGGAGCAGCCGCGGCTCGGATTCCCAGCGACGTCGGCGGGCTGACGCTGGCCCAGGTTGCCCGGCGTCGTTCGTGCGCGCCAGCGCACCCGAGCGGCCGCCTGCATAGGCGATCCGGTCCGTCGCGCCTTCGAGAACGGTGAAATCGCCGGTCAGCCGGCCGCCGACCACGCGCCAGGTGTCTCCTCCCGTCGTCCGAGAGAAGGGCGCTGCCGAAGTTGCCGACGGCGAGCGCGCGCTCCGCAGACGCCAACTCGACCGCGAACGCCGACTCGGCCGGCGGAGTGGTAGCGGTGAAGGTGTCACCACCGTCCGTCGTCTTCACGATCCGGTTTCCCTGCCGCATCGCCAGCAGACAGTTGACGGCATCGGAGCAGCGGATCGAGCCGTAGTCCCCGCTGGGGACACCTGCCACCGTCTTCCGCTCCCACGTCGCACCGCCGTCGGTGCTCTTGAGCAGCTGGAGCGACTGACCGACCGCGTAGAGCGTCGTAGCGTCCGCCTGCTCGAGGCCGAAAGAGCGGAAGACTGAAACCCGCCACCTGCGTCCAGGTGACCGCGCCGTCCGTCGTGCGGTGGACAGTCCCGCCGGAGGTCGTGAAGCAGGTTGTGTCACTGGTGCAGAGCAGGTCCGTGGCGGGCGGCCCCACCGGCACGGCCGTGCGGCGCGTGAACGTCTGGCCGCCGTCTGCGGTCGAAAGCACCGCGTTGTTGGCGAGCACGATGTACCCGACGGCCGACGACGGGAAGGAGAAGGCCCCGACCGCTGCCGGACAACTCAGGTCGCTCGCCGAGAACGGAAGCCGCTGGAACGTCGCGCCACCGTCGTCGGACCGGCGAAGCGAGCAGCCGCCGCCGACGACGATCCGGTCCGGCGAACCGGCCGTGCGCACCCGGCGGAGGTCAAGGGTGAGCCCGGTCACGACGCCCGACCAGCTCGATCCGGCGTTCGTGCTCTTGAGCAGGGTCCCGAAGGCGCCGGCTGCATAGCACGTCGACCCGCCGCAGACGAGGTCGGTCAGGTTGTTCGGTCCGAGCGTTGGATTGCCCGAGTACCAGCCGGAGTGCGGTGTGTTCACTCCGGCCGAGGCTCCGGCGATGAGCGTCAGCGCCGCCGCCACAGCTGCGGCGGTCCAGGCGCGGCCACGCGAGTGGAAGAGCGTGTGCATGAGAGACCCCCTTCCCGCGTCCGCTGCTTCGGCGGCGAGACGCTCCGTGGAAGGAGCTGATCGTTACTTGCCGGCGGCCCGGTTACAAGGGGCTACGCAGGACTTTCAGGCTGTCCGTACTTTTTCCGAGACGTTCCGAACGCTTCCTAACGAACCTCGGTCCGCGGCGGCCGCTGGATCAGCCAGAGACCCGCGATGATCGCCGTGCCCCCGATCACCAGGTTGACAGCTAGCTCCTCGCCGAGCAGGAGGACCGAAGCCAGCACGCCGAAGATCGGCACGAGCATCGCGAAGGCGGACGCACGCGCCGGGCCGATGCGGCTCACGCCCTCGTAGAACAGGACGAACGCGAGGACGGTCCCAAAGACCGCAAGGTAGAGGATCGGCAGCCAGCCGTCGGCACCCGCATCCTGGAGGTCGTTCCACCCCTGCTCTGCCAGGCTGAAGGGGATCAGCATTGCCGTGCCGGTCGCGGTTGCGTACAGGGTCGACGTCACTGCCCCGAAGCGGGCGATCGCCGGCCGCCCGATCAGCAGATAGATCGCCCAGCAGAGCGCGCCGGCGACGAAGAGCGCCGCTCCCGCGAGCCGGTCGCTCTCCAGCGGGCCGCCCGGATCGACGACGAACACCAGCCCGGCGAACGCAAGGACGAGGCCGGCGACTGCGGGGCGGGACACTCGCTCGCCGAGCACCGCCCAGCCGAGGAGGACGGTGAACACCGGCGCGAACCCCGGCACGATGATCGCCCCGTCCGAGGCCGGCGCGAGCTCGAGGCCGTAGAGGAAGAACACGTTGTAACCGGCAACCGCGGTTGCACCCATCGCCAGCACGAGCGGAAGATTTGCGCGGCCCGGCGCCCGAATCGGCCCGTGTCGCGCGCCGGCCCATAGCGCGAGCAGCGCCGTCGCAATCGAGAACCGCACAGCCGCAACGGTGAACGGCGGGACCTCCTCGACGGCCAGCTTCCCCGCCGGCCAAGTCCCGCCGAAACAGACGGCCATGCCGAGCAGACAGAGGTAAGCAGTCCGGGCAGACGCCATTCAGGGAGCAAACGGCGCGGCTGCGAGTTCTATGCCGTCGGCGCGACCGGTTAGGGCTTGGCCGGATCCGGGGGCGGCGGCTGCATCATCGCGCCCGGGACCGGGAACGGCTTCGGCTTGGGTGCCGGCTTCCGCTCGCGGCTCGGCTTCTCCTCGGCCTCGGCCGCCGGAGCCTCCTCCGGGAAGACCTCTTCCTCCGAGGCGCCGTCGAGCAGCCGCACGAACTGCTCCTTATCGATCGTCTCGCGCTCGATGAGGATCGCCGAGAGGCGGTGCAGCTCCTCCATGTGGTCCTTCAGGACCTGGTGCGCGCGCTCGTGCGCCTCCTCGATCACGCGGCGGATCTCCTCGTCGATCTCGCGGGCCACTTCCTCGGAGTAGTCCGGCTCGGCGCTCATCTCGCGGCCGAGGAACGGCATGTCGTGGTTCCGGCCGAGCACACGAGGGCCCAGCTTCTCGCTCATCCCGAAGCGCATGATCATCTGCTTGGCGGTGCTCGTGACCTTCTCGAGGTCGTTCGCCGCGCCGGTCGTGACCTCGTTGAAGACGAGCTCCTCAGCGGCGCGACCGCCCAGCGTGGCAGCCAGCTGGTCCATCAGCGTGGACTTCCGGGTCAGGTACCGATCCTCGCGCGGAAGCGAGATCGTGTAGCCGAGCGCCTGGCCGCGTGAGATGACCGAGATCTTGTGGACGTCGGTGTCTTGGTCGAGGTAGTGGCCGACGAGAGCGTGGCCCATCTCGTGGTACGCCGTGACCTTCCGCTCCTCCTCGGACAGGAGCCGGGTCTTCTTCTCCGGGCCGGCGATCACACGCATGACGCCTTCCTCGAGCTCCTCCTGCCCGATGGTCTTCCTGCCGCGGCGGGCCGCGAGCAGCGCGGCCTCGTTCACCAGGTTCGAGAGGTCGGCGCCCGTGAACCCGGGAGTACCTGCGGCGAGCGTGTCGAGGTCGACCTCTGGGTCGATCGGCTTGCCCTTGGCGTGAACCTCGAGGATCTTCTTGCGGCCCGAGCGATCGGGCCGGTCGACGACGATCTGTCGGTCGAAGCGGCCCGGGCGCAGCAGCGCCGGGTCGAGGATGTCCGGCCGGTTCGTGGCCGCGATCAGGATGATGTTGTCCTTCAGCTCGAACCCGTCCATCTCGACGAGGAGCTGGTTCAGCGTCTGCTCGCGCTCGTCGTGGCCGCCGCCGAGACCGGCGCCGCGGTGGCGGCCGACCGCGTCGATCTCGTCCATGAAGACGATGCACGGCGCCGCCTGCTTCGCCTGCTCGAAGAGGTCGCGGACGCGCGAGGCGCCGACCCCGACAAACATCTCGACGAAGTCGGAGCCGGAGATCGAGAAGAACGGAACGCCCGCCTCACCGGCGACGGCGCGTGCGAGCAACGTCTTCCCGGTGCCGGGCGGCCCGTAGAGGAGCACGCCCTTCGGGATCCGCGCGCCGAGCGCCTGGAACTTCTTGGGGTTCTCGAGGAACTCCTTGATCTCGTGCAGCTCCTCGACCGCCTCGTCCACGCCGGCCACGTCCTTGAAGCCGATCTTCGGCGAGTCCGGGGTCATCCGCTTGGCGCGGGACTTCCCGAACGACATCACCTTCGAGCCGCCGCCCTGCACCTGGTTCATCAGGAAGATCCAGAAGGCGATCAGGATCACGAACGGCAGGAGCGAGGTCAGGAGCGACCACCAGGGCGACCCGCCGACTGCCTTGGAGTCGAAGTTGACGCCTTCCTTCCTCAGCAACCTCTCGAACACGACGAGCGACTCCGGGCTCGGATAGGCAACCTTGATCTTCTTGCCTTCCTCGTTGCCGCCCTGCGGCTTGTACTCGACCGTCAGCTGCTGCTTGCTCGGATTGGCGACGATCTCCTCGAACTGGCCGGGATCGTCCGCGACCCGCGTCTGGAGCTCGGAGTAGGTGACCTTCTCCTGCTTCTCACCCTTCATCAGCGTCTGGCTCGCCAGATAGACGAGCAGGACGATGACGATCAGCGGGAAGAGGGCAGAGCGGAAGAACCGATTCATAGGCGGTCTATCGGCCAGGGTAGCAGCGGCCTTAGCCGCAAAGCTTGGCCCAGATGGGGTGAGTCAGAGGCCGCCGGCCGCCTCGTCACCGAGCACTCCGACGTAGCGGAGATTCCGGTAGCGCTCGGCGAAGTCGAGCCCGTAGCCGACCACGAACCGGTTGGGGATCTCGAAGCCCGTGTACCGGACGGGAACGTCCACCTCGCGGCGCTCCGGCTTGGTCAGGAGGGCGCAGATCTCGAGCGACGCGGGCCTCCTCGCGCTGAGGGTCCTCTTCAGGTACGAAAGCGTGAGGCCGGAGTCGATGATGTCCTCGACGACAAGGACGTTGCGGCCCTCGATCGACTCGTCCAGGTCCTTGAGGATCCGCACGACGCCCGACGAGTCCGTCGAGGCGCCGTAGCTGGAGATCGCCATGAAGTCCACCTCGCAAGGCACGGTGATGTGGCGCATCAGATCGGCCATGAAGAAGACGGCGCCCTTGAGCACGCCCACCAGGAGCAGGTCCATCCCGGCGTAGTCGGCCGAGATCTCGGCGCCAAGCTCCGCGATCCGATCGCGCAAGGCGTCCTCCTCGATCAGCACCTCGGCGACGCCCTGTTCCACCTCAGTCTTGAACGTACTCAGCTCGCACCCCCTCGGCCTCGACGATCCCCGGCACCGCGACGACTTCGTCTCCGCGCACCACGAGGGGCCAGGCCTCCCGTTGCGAGCGCGGGACCTTGGCGTCCACGAAGACATCCTGCAGCTTCTTCGAGCGGTTTGCGAGCCGGTCGCCCGCACGCCAACCACGGACCTTGAGGCCCGAAACCGACGAGCTGATTCTCCAGGGGCCCCACCGGATCTCTCCTTTCAGGTCCACCGGTCCGCGTTCGAGCCAGACATGGTCGTACTCTCGCACGGCCTGCACGCCGCCGCCGAGGTCGACGCGTGCAGAGCCGACCGCACTCCCCGTCAGCGCGTCGAGCGGGCTCGGACGGCCCTCGGCGAGCGCGAGAAGATTCCTCTCCGCTCGCTCGTCGAGCCGGCGGAGCAGAGGCAGGATCTGATCGCGGATCAGCCCGCGCTTCGTTTCCGGGTTGGTGGAGTCGGTGCGGAATGGGAGCCCGACAGCCTCGCAGTACGCCTCCGTCTCGTCGCGCCAGACGCCGAGCAGCGGACGGACGACGCCGTCCTCCCGCTTGGGCTTGATCCCGCCGGGCTTCCCGCTCGACACCAGCCGGTAGACAACGGTCTCGACCTGGTCGGATGCCGTGTGGCCGGTGGCGCGCAGACTGTCGGTCGCGAACGAGTAGCGGAGGTCGCGCAGCTCGGCCTCGGTCGAGGCCGGCGGAGCCTCCACGACCTCCGCCCCGAGGACGTCGGCGCAGAACCTCGCGTCCTCGTCCGATTTGTCGCCGCGCAGACCGTGGTTCACGTGCAGCGCGGAGACCGCGTACCCGAGCTCGCGCAGCGAGTGCCACAGCGCGCACGAGTCCGCACCGCCGGAGACGAGACACGTCACCTCGGCGCCGGCCGGGATCAGCTCGTGCCGGCGGATCTGCTCCTCGACGCGCTCGAGGAAGTCCATCGCCCTATTGTGGCCGCCGGTGCTCCAGGTAGGAGGCGGCCATGAGCACCGCCCACCTCGCAACCCAGAGGCCGACCGCGAGCAGCAGAAGCTTCCTCACGGGTATACGGGGTCCTGAACCCATTCCTCGATCCGGTCCGCGGCCTCGCGCAGGCTCGGCTCGTAGAGGATGTGCGGCTCCGCCGGAGTGACGAGAGGCATCTTCGCCGAGGGCCGCCGCCCGTCCGCGGCCGCCAGGGCGAAGGCAATCGGGAGCGAGTGACAGACGACGAGGATCGTCTCCTCATCCCGGGCGAGGAGCGCGCGGAAGGCGCGTGCGTAGCGCTCGGCGATCGCCGCACGGGCCTCACCCTGGCCCGGCGGGACATCGAGCGGCCCGTGCGACGCGGCCCACTTCCGGTACTCCGCGAGCGGTTTGCCCTCGAAGGAGCCGTAGAAGGGATCGTTGAGGTCGCGCAGGACGATCCGCGGCACCGCGCGGTCGCCCAGCGCCAGGTCTGCTGTTTCCCGCGTGCGGCCGAACTCGGTGACCACACAGAGGTCGATCGGCTCGCTCTCGAGGCGGTCGTACAGCCAGCGGGCCTGCTGTTTTCCCTCCTCCGTCAGCCCGACGACGACGGATGGGTCGCCGTTGACGAGCGCACGGGCGGAGTAGTCACTCTCGCCGTGCCGGACGAAGATCGCGCGCTCCATCAGTGTCCCTTCAGGTAGTTCCGCCCCGCCTCCGGGGTGCGAGCAGCAAGACAGGGAGCGTCCATACCTGAACGGTATGGACGCGACCGAGGACGACGCATGGCGCAGTCTGATCGCGCGCCGGAGGAGATGGCGTGTGCTGCCTGGAGGGGCACTAAAAGAGGACGGAACGGTAGGTGCCCACGCGGGCCATGCCGATCGCCTCGTAGAGACGGATCGCCGCGGGGTTGTCGGCGCGCACGAAGAGGCACACGCGGGGGACGCGCTCGAGCAGCAGCCGCACGAGGTCGCGGAGCCCGCGCTGCGCGTACCCCTGCCCGCGCACCTCGGGGTCGACCCAGACCTGCTGGAGCTGGACGGCGCTGGGCGTCCACGCCGACGCCTCCGCCTTGAAGAGGATCGTCCCGTCCTCGGCCCAGATCCACGAGCGGCTCTCCTCGATCTGCTGCAACGTGCGCTGGCGGAAGCCCTCCGCGTCGGCCGCCATCGGATCGAGGCCGAGCTCGCCCTCGTGGGTCGCGGCGCAGGCCGGAAGGAGCAGCTTGAAGTCGGCGCGGGTCGCCTCGCGGATCCGCGTCGCTCCAGGCTCGGGCGCGTCGGAGATCGCGAAGACCGGCTGACCCGGGCGGTCCTCGCGAGGCTTCTGCATCCGTGAGCGCACGGCGCCCCACAGATCCGACACCGCGTGCTCGCTTCCGATGAACATCTTCGGCCGCGCGGCGACCGCTACGTCCGCGAACGCCTCACAACCGCGTCCTGACGGAACGAGATTTGCGCCGACGTGGCACAGCGCCGTCACAGCCCCTCCGTCGACGGTGGCAACCAGGCGGCCCGGACCGCGCCTGGCCACCTCCTCGAGGTACACGCGCTCGATCGGATCCTCGGCGCAGAAGGCGAGGACCCGGCCCAGATCCGGTTCGACCAGGCGGTTTGCTTTCGTAACCATCTAACCCTTTACGGTGGTGTCAATCTCCGCTACGCTGATCGCATGCTGCCCGATCCCGGAGACAGGGAACCGGCCCCGGAGCCACTCAGGCTGGTGCAGGCCTTCGTGAACACGGTCGATGTGGAGAACGGCATCGAGGAGCTCACGGATCCGGGGAGCCTCCACGACGTGCTCAGCCAAATCGGCGCGCTCGACCCGGGAGCGCCGGAGCTGAGCCAGGTCGACCTTCGCCGGGCGCTCGCCGTGCGCGAGGCGCTCCGCAGCTTGCTCCACGTCAACGTCGGGCTCGCGGCCGATCACGCCGCGCTCGACCTGCTCGACCGCACCGGCTCGACCAGCGGGCTCTCCGTCCGCTTCGGGCGTGACGGCACTTCGCGCCTGACCGCGGACGGATCGACGCTCGACGGCGCGCTCGGGCGGATCCTCGCAGTCGCCTACACGGCAATGGTGGCGGGTGACTGGACGCGGTTGAAGGCCTGCCCGCGCGACGTCTGCGGCTGGATCTTCTACGACCGCTCTCGCAACTCGTCGTCGCGCTGGTGCGCGATGTCGGTCTGCGGCAACCGGACGAAGACGAAGCGCTTCCGGACGCCGGCGGTGACGCAATGATGGGGATCCTTCGCTCGCCGCGGAAGCGGAAACGCCTCGCGTACGCCATCGTGATCCCGCTCGTCGTCGTCGGGCTCGTCTACGCGGGGGCCGCGCTGCTACCCAAGGCGGAGGAGGACCCGCCGGAGGTCTTCAGCAACAAGGAGGCCTACAACATCGCCGCCCACGAGAAGTCCGTCCGCCTGACGCGCGCCGATCGCAAGCTCGTCAACGAGACGATCGATGTCGTGATCAACGACGGCGTCAAGCGCCAGAACCCCTCTGCCGTCTACGAGATCGTGACTCCGAACCTCCGGAGCCAGGCCAGTCGGAGCGATTGGCGCCGCGGCGACATCCCCGTCTTTCCCTACCCCGCGCTCGGCAAGAGGTTCCACGGGTGGACGATCAACTACTCGCAGCAGAACCACCTGAACGTCGACCTGCTCGTGATGCCCTCCCGAAACCGCGCCACCCTCGGGCCTGTCGCGCTGACGATCGATCTCCGCAAGGTCCAGAAGAAATGGCTCCTTGACGGGCTCTTCCCGGTCGCAACGTTCGCCCCGATCCCGCCGCAGGGAAACCGTGGCCCCGTCGTCTCGACGTACGACCTCGTTCCCGCCGCAGCCGGGTCAGCGCCGACCGGCGCCCACAGTCGCCTGAGCTACGCGTACTTCGTCCTCCCCGGTGCGATCATCGGTGGCGGAATCGCATTCGTCGTGGGCTTCTTCGTCTTGCGGGCGGTCCGCGACCGCCGCGCGCACCGCCGCTATCTGGCGCAGCGCTCCCTTCGCACCGAATAGGCTCCCCGCGCATGCCGATCCACGTCCGCGCCG
>Ga0126304_10001819_pt1 | contig 10240 bp, 9 predicted proteins | sample Plot25_FD_92538 | JGI IMG/M metagenome (GOLD analysis project Ga0126304, IMG submission 92538) | Serpentine soil microbial communities from UC McLaughlin Reserve, CA, USA - Plot25 | ecosystem: Environmental > Terrestrial > Soil > Grasslands | place: USA: UC McLaughlin Reserve, Lake County... | reverse complement strand
TCTCGCCGCGACGTCCAGACGGGCGCTGGGTCATTTCGGCGATCGGTGCCTCAACGGGAGTGTATGCGCCGGAACCGGTATGGGAGGCGATGCTAGCGAATGGCGTGCGCGCCGCCGGCCTACGCGGCGTAAGGAGGCTATTCGCACGGGTTCCAACAGGCCATCCAATCGTCGACACGATGCACGAGAACGGATGGGTTTCTTACTCACTGGAAACGGTCTATCGCGCCGAGCACCTGACTGCTGTGGCGCGATCCGGTCGTGATCTCAGGCTGCAAGAACCGGCCGATACGTGGGCGATTCACCAGCTGTATGCCGCAGTGGCGCCACGCCAAGTGCAGGAGATCGAGGCGCTCACGAGCCATGTCTGGGACATGGAGCAGGCCCGTCGGGTGCCACGCGGCGTGCGGCAAACGGGTTGGCTTTTGGAGGAGAACGGGGAGCTCGCTGCTTATGCGCGGTACACTCGTGGATCCCGAGCTGGCATGATCGATGCTGTTGTTTCTCCCGGGAAGGGAAGACACCTCGGCATGTTGTTGGATGGTGTTATCGCGGCACCGAGACGTGGACGAGTTCGACCCGTCTACTGTGTATTGCGCGCGTATTTGGCTGACATGAACGACGAATTGACCGAACGCGGTTTTTCAGCGATCGGAGAACAGGAGCTTCTAATCCGCTATACCACCGCCACCGCGAGAACCTCGCAAGGTGAACCTGTGCACTTCCCAGTCGAGCTTCGCCAGGGAATGCCCCGCCGTGTGCCGACGTTTCTCGAAGGTCAGCCAACGGACGGGACGATATCACTGTGAGTTCCACTGGTTCGATTGGCGAGGGGGTTCGCGATGGGGCTCGCGATTCGGCGCGGCCCACGTATGAGCTTGCCAGTACCGACAATCTCGACGTGCTCTTGGCGGTGCTTCCACCTCGGATCTCGGATGCAGTCGCAGATGCGGGGCGGCGCGAGGGCTACGATAATCTCGTCGAGATTGTGATGGATTTGGGCCGGAGACCTGAAGCCAGGTTTCAGAGCGGCGAAGTTCCTCTCACGGAACGAGAGGTTGACCGCGAGGATCTCGCCTTCGTCGCCGAACGCATCGGCGCGTTTGGCGGAGACAACCGGGCTGGGATAGAGCGAACGCTTCATCGTATCTCCGCGATCCGCAATCGCTCCGGCGAGATCGTCGGTCTCACCTGCCGGGTTGGTCGTGCCGTCTTCGGCACCATCGCGATTATGCGCGACCTTATTGAGTCTGGGCAGAGCCTCCTGCTTCTGGGGCGGCCCGGGGTCGGCAAGACGACCCTCTTGCGGGAGACCGCTCGGGTGCTTGCAGATGAACTGCACAAGCGCGTGGTCGTCGTCGATACGTCCAATGAGATTGCCGGTGATGGTGACATCCCGCACCCAGCGATTGGGCGAGCCAGGAGGATGCAGGTTCCGACGCCGACGGATCAGCACGGCGTGATGATCGAAGCCGTCGAGAACCACATGCCTGAAGTCGTGGTAATCGACGAAATCGGGACCGAGCTGGAAGCGATGGCCGCGAGGACCATCGCCGAGCGCGGTGTGCAGCTCATCGGCACCGCCCACGGCAACTCTCTTGAGAATCTGATGATGAACCCGACGCTTGCCGACCTCATCGGAGGAATCCAATCGGTAACGTTGTCCGATGAAGAAGCGCGGCGCCGAGGAACGCAGAAATCGATCCTCGAACGTAAGGCCCCGCCGACATTCGATACGATCATCGAAATCGTCGATCGCGACCAGGTTGCCGTCCACAACGACGTCGCATCCACGGTCGACCTCATCTTACGCGGTGGTATGCCTCGGCCGGAGCTTCGCCGCCGCGAAGAGGATGGCGAGGTCGCTATCACCGCTCCCGTGCGGGTAGAGAGCCCGGCACAGCGAGAGAACGGGCGTACGCCGGGACGCGCGGCGCCTCGGGACGCGAGCGCCTACAACAGTTTTGTGTCAAGCGAGAACGGCTCTGTTGCGGACGGTCCGTCCGTAGCAGCCCCAGCTGGTCCGTTGCCGGCAGCGTTGCGGCGACGTGGGACGGATGCGCGCCCACTCCGCATCTATGCGTTTGGCGTGAGCCGCAATCGACTAGAGCATGCCATCGAGGTCCTTCGAGTGCCAGCAACGGTGGTGCGCGACGCACGCGATGCCGACATCGTTCTGACCCTGAAAAACTACTTTCGGCAGCGGGCACAGCCGATTCGTGACGCGGAATCCAAAGGAACTCCGGTCTATGTGCTGCGATCGAACACCGGGGTGCAGATGGAGCAGTTGTTGTCGTCGCTGTTCCCCGCTAAAACCAGCGAAGGAATGCTGAGTGGACCGAATTGGACCCAGCCCGAGGCCGATAGTGGCCGGCTCGCACCCTTTTCCGACGATCCGCTCTTAGCAGCCATTTCAGAGGCCGAGGACGCTATCTCATCGGTGATCGACGGCGGGCCGCCAGTGCAGCTCGCCCCGCAGGTGTCACGCATTCGGCAGGTGCAACATCAGTTAGCGGAACGGTATGCCCTGGCGTCTCGCAGCCGAGGGAGAGAGCCACACCGCCGCGTAGAAATCTCGCGCGACGGCGCGGCTTAATTTCTTGTCCGGTATGCTCATCGCTTTAGAGGGCATTGACGGCTCAGGGAAGTCGACGGTTGCCGAGCGACTCGTTGCCGCACTCCAGCAGGAGGGGACGAAGGCCATCCTCACACGGGAGCCAGGCGGAACCGCAATCGGAGAGCAGATTCGAATGGTTCTCCTCGGAGAAGAGTCAATGTCCATGCTTCCGGTGACAGAAATGCTGCTCTTCGCGGCAGCCCGCGCTCAGCTAGTCGGCGAAGTCATTAAACCTGCTCTGGCACAGGGGCTCGTTGTGGTCACAGACCGATTCAGCGATTCCTCGCTCGCGTATCAGTGGGGAGCGCGGGGATTGGCGAAACGAGACGTTAGCCTCATTCAAGAGTTGGCAACGGGCGGACTCGAACCTGACCTCAAAATCCTGTTGGATTTGCCAGTAGACACCGCGCTCGGGCGTCGAATGGCCACCGCACACGACGTCAATCGATTGGATAGGGAGCAGGTGCAGTTCCGCACCCGCGTGCGGGACGCCTACCATTCACTGGTTGCTGAGGATCCGGCCAGATGGCGCGTAGTTAACGCGGATCGCAGCGAAGTCGATGTTTGGCGCGATGTCTGGGGCACGGTCGTTTCGGAGGGGCTCCTTGCCGCTGACGCCGGATCAATCGCGCATTAAACGGGTCGCACGGGGATTACGTTGAGGCTCGTCCTGGCAGTAATTCAATCGGCCGATGCGGAGCCGCTCTTGGCTGATCTCGCCACGATCGGTGCGTCCGCTACCCAGATCGAGGGCGACGCGGCAGTGGGCAGCGCGGGGCTGGCCGCATTGGTGGTCGGCGTCGAAGACGACCAAGTAAGTGACGTGCTGACCCTTGTGCGGGCCAGGGCCCGAGGGCGGGCGAGACGGATCGAGCCGCTACGGCCGCTTGCTGGCCAGGCGGAATTCTGGATTCCCGGCCCGGCCGAACAGGGCGCCGGGGGCGCCAGCGTCTTCGTGCTTCCGGTCAGGCGATTTGAGCGAATCGGGTACGCTTGACTTCGCTGCGAAGTTGACGATGACCGGCTCATCGAGGGGACACGGTTCGTGATCGAGACTGCCGCGCGAGGCGCCCAATTCCTACTTGCCATCGGAATCGCGTATCTCGTGGCCCTCTGGTTTGCGCTCGTCGCCTGGACATTTCGCGATATCGAGGCTCGGAGCCGGAGCGTCTTCACACAGGTTTTCTCCACCCTATTGGTCGTGCTGTTCTTCGTCCCAGGGCTGTTCCTGTATCTGATCCTGCGGCCGAAAGAAACTCTGGATCAAGCCTTTCAGCGTGCGTTGGAAGAAGAATATCTGCTCCAGGACCTGGATGATCTGCCACTTTGCCCGGGATGCCAACGCTCGGTCGATCCCGAGTTCGTCCTCTGCCCGCACTGCCGGACAGCGTTGCGTGGGCCGTGTCCAGCCTGTTCACGGCTCATTGATCTGCGCTGGGACGTCTGCCCCTATTGTTCCGTCCCGGTTGACCGGGTAGCTCTCGACGCCACGCCGTCCAGTGCAGACACGGTGCGTATTCTCGAGGATGCCCGGTCGGGGCGGCGCAAGCGAGCAGTGGCCGCAGCCGCTCAGCGCGTTGGCATCGAGCCGGACGAGCTTGACGCCTTTACTGACGCGATTTCGGGGACAGCCGGTCGTCCCGCGGTCGGAGCAGGTGCCGGTACATCCGCACTATCACGTCGTGTGGCGTCGATGGCGGAACCGGCACGATTGTGGCGGGGCTCGCGGACTGGACCCGGAACTGCCGCCGAGGATGATGTGATGACGCCACAGTCGGACACTATGACCAGTCCCGCCAACGCGGCTCCGACTAGTCCTGGTCGGTCAGAAAATGGGTTTTGGGCTGACCTCTTCCCGGGTTCTGACCGAACGAAGGATGGGACATGAGGAGCGCGCAATTGTGGTTGCTGCAATCCGGCACGGAGTGCCCCGGAGCAACCGTCGCACTTGCCCGTGTGGTAGAATCGGCCCTGTTTTATTCCCCGATAGCTCAATGGTAGAGCGACCGGCTGTTAACCGGTAGGTTCTAGGTTCGAGTCCTAGTCGGGGAGCCGAGCACCAGACAAGATCGACGGCCCATTAGAGAAGACTGCCCTGCAATTGACGCTCAGATGGCGTAGTTCGCACGCGCCTCTCGACTGGTTTGTCGGTCTACGAGCGTTTGAAGCGTAATCGAGCGTAGCATCCGCTCGTTTTGCTCCTGCATCTCATGCCAGACCTCGTGCACGACGTCAGACGCGCCAATGCCATCGGGATGCGGGTGAGTTTTCTGATCCACGCCGTCCAGCGCCGTCAGGATGGTGTGGATGGAAAGTTCGGATGGTTGACTCGATAGCTCATGGCCGCCCAGTGGCCCACGAGTGCTCCTGATCAAACCGGCTCGGCTGAGCGCGCCCAGTACCTGATGGAGATATGCTTCTGGGATTTCCTGTCGGACAGCGATCTCTTTACTGTGGACCGGACCTTGGCCAGCTCGCAGGGCGAGCTCAAAGAGCGCCCGGACTCCGTAGTCCGCGCGACTTGAGACGCGCATTCAACACCTCATTCGAACTACCGCTCCGATAGCCAGCCAGATCAAGCACAGTATGCCGATAGCCGGCGCCACAGACGGCGTCAACGAGCTCTTCGGCGCGCTCGAGGGCGCGCGCGAACTGATCCCGGGGAATCTCGAGTCGCGCAATCTCGTCGTGGTGACGGACGCGAAATCCGCTAAACCCGAGGTTGCGCATCGCGCTCTCGGCCGCCGCCACTTGCCGCAGTTTCGCAACCGTTATCGGATCGCCGTATGCAAACCGAGACGACAGGCACGCCATGGCTGGCTTGTCCCAGGTACGAAGCCCTAGGCACTCTGAGCGAAAGCGAATCTCTGCTTTGGTCAGTCCAACCTCTTGAAGGGGGCTGCGCACGCCGAGCTCCCGGGCAGCACGCATGCCCGGTCGAAAATCATCCAGATCGTCAATGTTCGAACCGTCGATCACATGTTGCAGGCCGCGTGAGTCGGCGAATTCTCTCAGCCGGGAGTAGAGCTCGGATTTGCAAAAAAAGCAGCGCTGATGTGTGTTATCGGCATAACGCGGATCTGTGAGCTCCGCGGTATCGACGAAGACGTGCTCAGCGCCAATATCGTTGGCGACGACCCGGGCCTCGTCCATCTCCTCCTGAGCATAGGTCTGTGACAGACCAGTCGCCGCCACGGCACAAGGGCCTAGCGTGCGATGCGCAACCTGGAGCAGGTAGCTGCTATCGACACCACCAGAGAACGAGACGAGAACTGACCCCATCTCGTGCAGTAGCTCCGACAGCTGGGATTCTTTACGTTGTGCGGTCGATGCATCAACCAACTTGTGGGTTTCTCCAAAAGTGTTCGGAAACCTGCGGCCTGACTCGCCAGATGCGTTGATCGTAGCAAGCTGGGTCATTGACCGCAATTTTCGGATCCCGACGCCGCTAGGCGTCGGGATCGCAACGCCGCATGGCGCGGTCTGGTCTTACTCCTGACCGCCCGGGTTTTGCGGGTGGCGACGACTGTCACCCGGTCGTGCGAGCACTTCCTGTACGGGGCGCGCCTGATCCTGACGTGGCGCACCTTCTGGCCGTCCTCCCGGGCCCCCGCGAAAACCGCGGTCGTCACGTCTTGGTCCGCGATCGCCCCGATCATCATCGCGGCGCGGTGGCCGCTCTGGCTTGGGATCAGGAAGCTGTCCGGTCAGTGCGGCGCGGCGCGAAAGGCTGACCTTCCCATTTGGTGCCACCTCGGTCACCATCACCGTGATCTGGTCTCCGACGCTCAGCACGTCCTCGACCCGATTCACTCGGATTGCTGGGTCTTCGGAGAGCTCAGAGATGTGGACAAGTCCGTCCTTGCCAGGGAGGATCTCGACAAACGCGCCATACGGCATGATGCTGACGACCTTGCCGTTGTAGATCTCTCCGCGCTCGATGCGAAGCTCTTGGGTAAGGCCTAGAATCCGCTGGATGGCCGCATCGGCACCAGCAGATTCTGTCGAAGCCACGGAAACAGTGCCGTCGTCCTCAATATCGATCCGCGTGCCTGTTTCCTCCTGGATGGAACGGATCATCTTTCCACCGGGGCCAATAACCGCACCGATCTTCTCAGGGTTGATCTTGAGACGAATGACCCTCGGCGCAAACTTGGAGAGCTCGCCTCTCGGCTTGTCGATGGCCTGAGCCATTTCCCCGAGAATAAAGAGCCTTCCCTCTCGAGCTTGAGTCAACGCTTCCCGCATGATCTCGGCTGTGATCCCCTTGACCTTGATGTCCATCTGGATAGCGGTGACGCCATCGGCTGTGCCCGCGACTTTGAAGTCCATATCGCCAAGGGCGTCTTCCATCCCCTGAATATCGCTGAGGATCGCGTATCGGTTGGCCTCAGCGTCGGTTACTAGTCCCATGGCAATGCCGGCAACGGGGGCAGAGATGGGTACTCCAGCATCCATGAGAGCCAAAGTGCTACCACACACGCTGGCCATGGACGTCGAGCCATTTGAGCTTACGACCTCCGAGACTAACCGCATCGTATACGGAAACGTTTCGGCGTCGGGAATGACCGCAAGCAGCGCTCGTTCGGCGAGGGCTCCATGACCGATGTCGCGTCGGCTCGTGCCCCGCAGGCGTCGTACTTCGCCAACGCTGAACGGTGGAAAGTTGTAGTGGTGAATGTATCGCTTGCGGTCTTCGGGCCCGATCGAATCGAGCCGCTGCTCCTCGGCTGTGGAGCCCAACGTCACCGTGGTGATGACTTGGGTTTGTCCGCGGGTGAAAATGGCCGAGCCGTGGGTCCGCGGAAGATAACCAGTGTCGATCCAGATCGGTCGAATCTCGTTGGTGCGCCGACCGTCTGGTCGCGTGCCGTCTTCGAGGATGCTGCTCCGGACCTCCTCCTTCAGGATCGCCTCGAACGCGTCCATGATCTCCTTCGAGACCAGAGGAATCGTTTCTTCATCGCCGGGCGCCGCCAAGTGGGCGAGCAATTCCTCCCGCAGATTTGACGTGCCCTCCAGGCGTAACACCTTGTCCGGGTTATTGATCGTGGCGCGCAGGCGATCTCCGAGGAAGTCCCGGACCCTTGATTCGACCGATTCATTTGCCGCCGGTGGCTCGAACAGCCATTTCTCTTTGCCCGCCTGATGCTGGAGTTCAAGCTGCAGATCAACGATGCGACGGATTTCTTCGTGGGCGCGTTCGATACCCGCGACGATCGTCTCCTCTGAAACCTGATCCGATTCGCCTTCGACCATCATGATGGCGTCACTTGTCCCTGCCACCACCATGTCGAGGCTACTGTTGGCGAGATCAGACTCCGTCGGATTGATGGCAATCTGCCCGTCGATATAGCCGACTCGCACGGCGCCGATCGGGCCGTCCCAAGGGATCTGCGAGAGGGTGAGAGCCGCTGAGGCTCCGTTGATGGAGAGAATGTCGGGGTCGTTTTCCTGGTCGGCGGACATTACCGTGGTGATGACTTGCACCTCGGATTTGTAGCCCTTGGGAAAGAGCGGCCGAATCGGACGGTCGGTAAGCCGAGCGGCGAGAGTTGCGGCTTCCGTGGGTCGCCCTTCGCGTTTGATGAAACCGCCAGGAATCTTCCCAGCGGCGTACATCCGCTCTTCATAGTCGACGGTGAGCGGGAAGAATCCAACCGCTGCGTTTGGCTCACGCTCGCCGACCACGGTCGTCAAGACTGTCGAGTCACCGTACCGGACCACGACCGCGCCGTCCGCCTGCTGAGCGACCAGGCCAGTTTCAAATGACAGCGTCCGGCCCGCGAAATCCATAGCCACGCGGGAGACAGGCGGGAGATTGTTGTTGGGCATCAAGCGTTCCTTTCGTTAGAGGCGAAGGGTTAATCGAAGTCGACGATGGACGCCACGGAGGGATGCGGCCTGCCGCCGTGAGGAACTGGAGCCTGCTCACCTGATGAGCTGAGCAGGCTCCAATGCCCCACGCGGGCGCGATTTCCATACGCGGCGGTTGTTCGGATCCTGTGTTGGCTCCTTTCATTGACTCGGGCAAATCGCCGATCGAGACGGTTTCGACGGCGCGTGGCTTTTCGCATGAGACAATCGCTGGTGCACTGCTCGCAGTGGTTACCAGGACTGGACCCAGTGTCCGGATGGTGCGGGGCTACTTGCGGAGCCCAAGACGGGAGATTGTCGTGCGGTACCGCTCGACGTCCTTGCTCGCCAGGTATGCCAGCAAGCGGCGCCGCTGCCCGACCAGTTTGAGAAGTCCGCGACGAGAATGGAAATCATGTTTGTGTGCGCGGAGATGATCGGTGAGGCCATTGATCCGCTCGGTGAGGAGGGCAATCTGAACCTCGGGCGAACCGGTATCATCAGCGTGCGTGCGAAACTGGGTGATGATGGTCTCTTTTTGTTCGGTCTGAAGCGCCATACTTGTCGAACCCCTTCTGGAAAAACACGTTTGCAGACACAAAAAAACCGCGCTCGAAAGAGCACTCAACCGAAAGAGTATAGCATTCAGCCCGAACCCTCGTGGTCGCCGCGGCGTCGCCGGCCACGCACTGGAGTTTAGCGTATGACGGCGGACCGAGGATTTGATCTGGCATGCTAGCTATCATCGGCGGTAGCGGCGTTTACGACCTGGAAGGAACAGAGCCGGTCGAGAGATTCGAGATCGAGACCCCGTTTGGTCGTCCTAGCGGCCCGGTACATAAGGCGCGTGTCCGAAATAGAGACGTCCTTTTTCTGGCCCGCCATGGAGTGGGGCATGTCTACTCACCAACTACGGTTCCGTATTGCGCCAACATTTTTGCCCTCAAGCAGCTCGGCGCGACGCACGTCGTCAGCCTTAGCTCCGTTGGTAGCCTGCGCGAAGAGTTTCCCCCGAGATCGCTCGTGACCCCGGATCAGATCATCGATAGAACGGTCGGCCGGGAACGTTCGTTTTTTGAATCCGGCGTGGTTGCTCACGTTGGACTGGCCGATCCTTTCTGCACCCGGCTCAGAACTGGACTCGGTGAAGCGGCGCAGTTAGTTGGCCGGCCCGTTCATCCTCACGGCACATATGTCTGTATCGAGGGTCCTCAGTTCTCGACACGAGCCGAGTCAAACCTCTACCGTTCGTGGGGCGCAACCGTTATCGGCATGACCGCGATGCCTGAAGCCCGTCTCGCTCGAGAAGCGGGGCTCTGCTACGCGATGCTGGCCATGGTCACTGATTACGACGTTTGGCACGATGCTGAGGAGGACGTGAGCGTAGAGCTGGTGAACGCGAACCTCCACGCCAACAGCGAGTCGGCGCGCGCTATTGTCAGCCAACTCGTCGCTGAAGGGCTTCCGGAGCGGATCTGCACGTGCGGGTCGGCGCTTGAGCAGGCAGTAATGACATCCCCTGAGCGTATTCCCGTCGAGGCGGAGAGATGGATGCGCGTGCTCTCGAGCGGCGGTCTCAGGTCAGCCTAATCGCAGGCCTAAATTTGGCTCGCAAGAGCCTGCTGTTCTTGCTGCCAATGGTGACGCTGATTGTTGGCGTTGGTTTAGGCGAAGTCGGAGCCGGGCAGAATTGGCCACCCCCCGACCTGATCGTCACATTGACGGCGGCCGGGGTCGGCCCGCTGATAGCGATGCTCGTACTGAACG
>Ga0126304_10001818_pt1 | contig 10244 bp, 14 predicted proteins | sample Plot25_FD_92538 | JGI IMG/M metagenome (GOLD analysis project Ga0126304, IMG submission 92538) | Serpentine soil microbial communities from UC McLaughlin Reserve, CA, USA - Plot25 | ecosystem: Environmental > Terrestrial > Soil > Grasslands | place: USA: UC McLaughlin Reserve, Lake County... | reverse complement strand
ATATTATGCGGCATGGGTAGCAATACTGATTGACTACTTAGAGCTGCCAGTCATTGCCGACCTCTTTTACAGGACAATTGTAAAAGGCGAGCGGCGGTAGTTGACCTGCATAAATTATTTGTTTATTCTGCTTAAAACTTGAGATATTGGTCTTTCGTAGGGGCAGGAATGGCTAACCTTCTAGGTTACTGCAGATAGATATGATGTTTCCTGATACAATGGCAGAGGGAAGAAACAAACAAGCTTTAGAGCAGATTAGCTTGATTGATGAATGCGGGTTTCGGTGTTTGTACTACTTGTTCGGGCTTTGTACTGATACTCAGATATTGCCATCAGATGTAGTGTCAATACCTTTACCAATTTGAAGACTTAATTTACACTCAGGACAATGCTCTTATTAATACAAGTTTTCTAAATGCATATGATAGTACTTGATGAAAGTTGCAGCTCAAAAAGTCATAAAAGCTCGTAAGGACTATCAAACTTTGCTCAAGCTCGTTAGGCAAAATCCTGGCGTCCATTATCGTGAACTGTTGAGAGTAAGCGGTCTTGGTTACGGTACTCTCGAGCGTCAGCTTGCACTGTTAGAAAGACTCAGCTTACTAAGGGCACACAGAGCAGGCGGTTTTACACGATATTATAATTCAGATGTATCAAAGACAGACATAGAACTACTCTACTACCTCAAACAACGACCATATCGAGAAATTATCCGCCTTCTACTTGACGATGCAGGTGAAGGATATACATTCCAAGAAATCGTGCAAATGATTGGTAAGGCTCCTTCAACAGTATCAGTTCAGCTAGGGAGATTAATTGACCACAAAGTAGTCAGTTTTGATGAAAAGCGTGGCTACATTGTAAATAACAAGCAGACAATCAAAAGGCTCCTTTCAAAGTATAAGGTTTAGTGTTTTGATGCAGGCCCGTGATGTTTCAACAAACATGATCTGTTTGATTGAGCTCAATCACCCCGTATCAGAAGATCTGACGCCATTATTGATATTCTCGTTTAGATCATTCTCTCTATTTGAAAATATTATCTCAAATCTTGCAGAACTTAACAGCTGGACAATTACCCGACAATCAAACTTCGAATGTATCTACTTTACTTCAAATATTAGGGCACCTGTGGAAGTATACAGGAAGTTCTATGGAGGGGAACTGGATCTTGATAACCTTTCGCTCATAGGTGAAAAATTAGGATACTCAACACTTACGAAGTATCATCATCTTTAATTGTATTGTCTGGGAGGCAGAAATCACTTCTAAGCCTGACAAATATAAGATACGTCATACAGTTTTAACACAATGTCCAATATGGTTGATTTTTTGGATTCTAGTTTAATAACATGTATTAACAATGGTTAAGTTCCATATGATCTGGCTGTGGCATTAATGAATTCAGATAAAAAAAGAGATAAGGACAACAGCAATAAAGCAGCCAAAGCAATAGCTGCTATGCCTATAGCTGGGATAGTAGTTGCGGCATCAATGCTGCTTTCAGGACTATCCGTCGTCAGCACCAACAACTACCATTCGGTCTTAGCGCAGCAGTACGGTTTGACCGAAGGGGGAGGCGGAAATGGCTTCAAGACCTCATCCTTACCTTGTCAGCCGCCACAATGTATAGGAAATGCTACCACTGGTGCAGCTGGAGGAAATGCTACTACCACTGCAGGGGGAGTAAATCAATCAGAGGTAAGGTCGCATTTAGAAGAAGCACGCACTGCATTACAGAATAATGACGTTCAAGGTGCAATGACGCATTTGGATCTTGCTATGAACCTATTAGGTGGCGGCACTCAGGGCAATATGACATCTACTACTGCAGGCTCCACTAATAGCACAGGCTAAGGATAAGAGGTTGAATTACAAGGTCACAAGACCTACTCAAGACCTGTTTGTAGCACTAGGTAATAGGGTCTGCATGACATCAATGACGTGTAGAGTGTGCGTATGTGTCTCTCTCACTCCACCTATCCATCCCCTAATTTTCTGCTCGTAATGCAATACGTAAGTCTTGCAATATCGGGACTTGGCGTGGCAAAGCGTGTAGAAGCAGTGAGGATTACACAAGGAGTGCAGCCACGTCAGCACCAAACAAACAGTCACACCCAGCATAAAGGTTTTTACACTAAGGAAAAACAGTGTGAAAAAAGAGAGAGACGCATACGATCAAAACTAGATAGAGTCTCTTCTATTGGTGATAACTTGCCGTATCCTATTGCTGATTCTAGTGCAGAAATCCATTTCTGATTTGAGGTTCAAAGACTAAATATGGAACAGGATCAGCACCAGCGTTTGGTCAGACAGGCGAGCAGAAACAGGTCTCAAGCTGAAGAAGATTCACCATCGCACTCACGCAGTCATAGTAAGTTGCCAACGAGCGAAAGAAAATCGCATAGTAGTAACCATGATCTGCAGCATCACCATGGCTCTCACTCAGCACACACTGAAATTACTACATCATCAACAGTTACCACTTCTGGGATTCCTGCACCAATAAATTACAATGTCAATGTTCAATTTGATCCTGCAACTCCACTAGCAGGTAAGCCAACTCGCTTGAGCTTAGTAGTGACTGAGCAAAAAGTAGGCGAACCAATCAAGCAGTTTGACATAATACATGACAAACTTATGCACTTGATAATAGTCAATAAGGAAGGCCTTTCACATTTTGCCACATCCATCCAAAGCAGAATGGAGAAACTGGCATTTTTCATATAGCGCACACATTTGCAAAAGCTGGTAGATACAAGATGTGGATTGATGCCAAACCCAAAGGAGGCATGCAAACTCTGACAGCCTTTGCTTTCAATGTTGAAGGTCAGTCCATTCATTCCCCAACTCCTATTGCACATGAGCAAACTCGTGTGAAAAACGTGGTCGCCGAGGGACAGAGTTACCAAGTCGCCTTGAATTGTCAGCCAGAGCAGCTCGTAGCGGGTAGAGATATCAAGATGACTTTTGATATAAAAGATGCAAATGGAAAGCCGATCAGCAATTTGGAGCCCTTAATGGCTGCTGGAGGGCATTGTGTTATTATAGATGCAGATGGTCGAGAGTTCCTTCATGTTCATCCTGCTGAAGAAGTCCATGATGTGGGAAGTTGGCGAGGAGGGCCCTCTGTTTCATTTCTAGCAAATTTTCCAAAGCCTGGTCTATACAGAGCGTGGGGACAATTTCAGCATGAAGGAAGGCTCCTGACATCAGAGTTTACATTTGAAGTTGCAAAATAAACTTGCATTGGGACAGTTAGGATTTTAGAATAACCGTATGCGAAATTAATCAAAGGTCATGTTACTAAGACCTTTGGTCATATTCTGTCTATGCGGCAACAACTTCCCTACGGTATTTTTCATACTGTTTTCAGTTCTATCCGAACGATTCGCTAGTGATAAATAAAATGGATAGCCAATTATGCACAAGAAGAAAATGTCTTCTGCTGCAACACTTCAAAATACAAAATGGCAAAGCTGCATAGATGCCTGTATGCGCTGCGCTGAAGCCTGTGAATTCTGTGCTACATCTGACCTCAAAGAACAAGATGTCAAGATGATGGCAAGCTGTGCCCAAATGAACAGACAATGTGCTGCTGTTTGTTGGACATCTGCATCGCTGATGTCAATGGACAGCAAATTTGCAAAGCAGTTTTGCAATCTGTGTGCGGATGTTTGTGATGCTTGCGCCCAAAAAATGTGACCACCATAATGTTGACCACTGCAAGCAATGCGCCGAGCATGTTGCAGCTGTGCTGAAGAATACAGAAGTATGGCTAGGTAATTGAGCCATCCTATTTTTTATTAAACTATTATTAGCCTGCAAATGTCCCTCAAAGGTAAGGATAGCTAGTAACAGCATGCATCCAAACACACCTGACCTTGAGCGCCCTATATTTTGGATGGGATCAGTTGCATTCCTTGCAGGTCTTGTTATTCCCATTGCATCTGCCCTAATTCATCCTACTAGCGAAGACCTGATGGACCATTCAGTTATCTTTGCAGTATATGCCGAAGTGATCTGTGGGTCGCCTCCCATATCGGTCAGTTTGCAGGTATTATGCTAATTTTTGCTGGCGGATTTGTCCGACAACTGCCTAAAACAAGCATGATTTAATACCGTAGTTGTCACGTTCGTGGATACAAAGATAAAGCCGAGTCTCTATAACAACAGCGTTGGCGTCTTCATCATCATTGCATAAGAACGAGAAGAAATGGGAAGATATGATCAGCCAATCTGTTCATAGTACCGATGACGTTGATATTGAAGATATAGATGCTCTAAGTCTGGACTTTATCATTATCAAAAGAGGGTACCTAAATGAGCACTACTACTATGTCCCTATTATTAGAGTAGAGGGCTGGGACGGCAATGTACTTTGGTTAAGTGTAACAAAACATGAGGTAAGGACAAATTATGAAAGAAAAATAACACCAGACCCATCAAGGTATTTTATCAAAGACTATTCAATATACAGCGCACAATTTCCAGAATTAAGACTAATTCCGCCAAGATATAAAAGACCTGATCGTAGTGCCGCAATCATTCGTCCTGGTGACCCAAAAAATATGGATGTGCACTATGCGAGAAAACATTCAAAAGTGAACAAGAATTGAGCTACCGTGTTGCATCAGCTCAATGACATCAGGAGCCGGAGCAGTAACAAGGAAAACCATGCTGTCATTAAATTTGCATTTTCTCTATATGCATATAATGCAAGCTAGATAATTTTGGAGCCAATGTGCTAGTTGAGAGATAGGAAAGAAGAAAAACTATCAAAGCGATCATCGTCACTGTTAAAGTCAATATTTAGGATCTTTGGTCCGGGTGTCATTACTGGTGCATCAGATGACGATCCATCAGGAATAGCAACTTACTCCCAAGCAGGAGCACAATTTGGCTTTGGCATGTTGTGGATGGTTCTATTTCTCTATCCCCTGATGACAGTGGTACAGGAAATGTGCGCACGAATAGGTCTAGTTACTGGCAGTGGTTTGGCAGGAGTTCTAAAGAAAAGGCATTCTAAGAAGATTGTATATCCAGTAGCAAGCCTTCTCCTAATTGCAAACACGATAAATATTGGCGCAGATATTGGTGCTATGTCTGCTTCAGTCAGGCTAATATTCCCACAACTACCATTTGTTCTTGTTAGTCTTGCCTTTGTTGCCTTTATCCTCCTATCAGAGATTTTCGTGCCTTATAACAAATTTGTAAAAATACTAAAGTATCTAACTTTGTCTTTGTTTGCTTATGTTGCAACTACCATAATTGTGGATGGCAATCTGCAGCAAATTCTTGTTAGCACCATTTTGCCGCATATTGAATTTAATGCCAACTTTGCAATGTTGTTTGTTGCAGTCATTGGTACTACTATCTCTCCTTACCTATTCTTCTGGCAAGCATCAGAGGAAGCCGAGGAGGATGTTGCTAAAAAAAAAGATAAAAGAGATTGGCAAAGGTAGTCCAAAAGTCTCACGAAAAGAAGTCAAGATCATGAGAGCAGATGTCGTGCTTGGGATGGCATTTTCTCTATTGATTATGTATGCAATAATGGTAAGTACAGCTGGGACACTGCATGCTAATGGTATAACTGATATTGCGACTGCAGATCAGGCTGCAAAAGCTCTCGAACCGCTAGTCAAGTCGTTTCCAAATGCTGGAGAAATAGCCGAGACCATATTTGCCCTAGGAATAATAGGTACTGGTTTACTGGCAGTTCCAGTTTTGGCTGGGTCATGTGGATACGCATTATCAGATGCATTTGGCTGGCGAGAGGGATTGAACAGGAAATTTGGACAAGCCAAGCACTTCTATCTGGTTATTGCAGCATCCACGGTTATTGGGCTATGGATAAACTTTACCAATATAGATCCAATCAGAGCTTTAATCTACACTGCTGTAATCAATGGCATAGTTGCCGTACCTATGCTCTTTACCATTATGGGAATTGCTAATGATAAGAAAATCCTTGGAGATATGACAAACAAGAGGCTATCCAATGTTCTCGGATGGACCGCTTTTATTATTATGAGCATATCTGTCTTTATATTATTTGTCACTTGGGCTAAATGAGTTTGTAAACATAGAGAAGATGATGCTAACAGTACTAACAGGTTGAGTAGAAATCGGGCGCTACCTAGGGTTTTTGTCCGACAACCTTCTAGATGAAGCTCAATTCAATGCCGTAGTTCCCTCGCAGTAAAACATGGACCGGGTGGGATTTGATCCCACGACCTCAGCCAGTTCTTTCTTGTCAGCTGCTCTTTATTACTTACTAAACGGACAGCAGCTATGAAGAGAACCATACTGTTCAAATCCCACCCGCTCCATTTTGCTCGAGTTTGTATTGTGTTTGGTGAGCAGAATAATAATACACGTCTTCTCCTTCAATGATCGTAGCTACTCCCGCATTTTCTTTTTTCCATTATTGCAACCATAGTCCTATGATAGTATGTTCTACTATCTACTTCGAAATCACGGATTATCATCATCATTCGTCTACGTCTATTTCAAGAATTCTGTATTTTTATGTAATTATTTTCATGCCCATATCCATAGCATACGAGAGCTCCGCTCTTCTTATCCAGATGTAATGCTCTGCCTTCTTCATGTTCTACCGCGCACCCTATCCAGTTATTCCTATATCTATCATAGTAAGCATTTCCATGCTTTCTATCAACGTATATCACCATAATTCCTCCTGTATCTATCATTTAAGTCGCCTAAGACCTTTGTTCTGTTGTTAAAGAATATGGTTCCATTTTGATATATGTAGTCAGATCTGTTAGATTATGGTAAAATATTACTAGGTATAATATCGTGATAACAACTCCAACAAATAATCGACGAAAGAATATCCTTCCAAAAGGACAAATTAACCATGAGAAGAAACCAGAACTGAACAAGACGTTCCTAATACAGATAGATGCCATTAGGTCTGTTAACGACGACGATATTGAAAAAGTTGAATCCGGTGGGTTGTTTGCAGAGCTTGACGGCTTGGAATGGCTGGAGCGGCAAATAGCAGTATATATTCTTCAAGAAAAACTAAGGAGAAGCAGTGCCAAATTCATCGCTGCAGTATATGCTACAAGAAGCTAAAGTTCGCTAGAACGAGCAAGGCTCAGTGAGATTCTAGCACTCTGCCCATACGCGGAGTCTATATGAATTGATGTAATTTTTACTAATATTTGCTATTTTTGTCAAATCTCTCAGAAGCGATCAGGTAATAAAGCTAATTCTATTTGATTGTCTGCAAAAAGTGTTATATTCTATTGAGATGCAATAATTATGATAGTAGGATGACTGAAGTTGTTCACCGTCACCATAACAACAGCCAATCAGAACTGACGAAGTATAGTTACATGTGTGACGAATGCGGCGTAGCATTTCATTCAGTACAGGAATACATTGAACATTACAAACAATATCATCCTAGATCAATTGGCACAGCAATAACTTAGAAAAGCCGGAGCGAAAGGTGTTTGATCGTACACATCAGTTGCACATCATATATTGTGATATAAAATAACAGAAATGACCTTTATTATTTATTTTTTATTTATTTTTAAATAGTATATAACCTAAATATACACACCAACAATGGCTCTAAAGAGAGGTAGACAGATCAAAGGAACTGCAAAGCCCAAAGGTGCCAAAGGTCAAAGCTACAAGAAAAACGATAAAAACAACAAGATCAAAACCAAAGCCAAAACGGTTAATAGAAATGTCGATAAAAGACGCCAGCAAGTTGCAATTGCAAAGGCAACTAAGACAAATACAGAAGTTGATAGAGGTAGAGATGCAGATGAGGCAGCTCCGTTAGCTACATCAGACACAGAAACTATGCCTGAATCATGATCGTGGAAGGCTTGCTTTTGGATTATCAAGATTCTCCATTTTTTGTGCATTTCCATAACAGAATTAAAAGAAGTCTCTGTGTCATTAAGAAAGGGGCATAACGCAATAGGTACTGATTCAGAGCTAGTAACTTATGCTATTAGCAATGCAATATCAGCAGAACGCCGGATTAGCTGCAACCGTAATCTACTAGATTAAAAGAAATGGACCGGGTGGGATTTGAACCCACGACCTCAGCCAGCTTTTCTTAAACCACGACCATCTATCTAAAAGGATACCAACTGTGGAAGAATAAGTATTGTTCAAATCCACCCGCTCCACTCTTCTACTCTTTTCTCGTATTCCATAGTCCTGACTCTCTAGCGAAGTTTCGAGAATCATTGAGACTACAAACAATGCATAAGGTAGTAGAACAATCCATTGACCCACATAATAAGCCGTATTGCTTAGTAATCTTAGGCAAATGCAGAATAAGACAACACCGCATGTGATAGTTTGCGACGATGACCCTGAACTTAACTCGTTTATTCGCAGCCACTTTAAGTTAGATGGCTATGAAACCCATCAAGCATTATCTGCCAAGGAATGTATTGAATGTATTGACAAATTAGCAGAACTAGGTGATACAATCGACGCAATTACAGTGAATGGAAAGATAGCATCTGATAGAAGCGTCATGCTTATCCTAAACGTAAGAAGATTAAACAAGAATGTAAAGGTCTTTGTTTTGGCAGACAAAGGTCTATCAGAGGATAAGGTAAGGATGATGGATTATGGCGCAGATGAATTTTCGACTAAGCCAATAAGCATGGAATCTCTGATTAATAAAGTGAACATGAAGTTACTTGAAGCTGCTAAAGAAAGTGCTCCTCTTCCTTCCTAAAAGTCTCGCTATACATCTCTCAATCTCTGCGCCACTTATGGTGGCATTAGTATTGCTGGCGGGCGGGTTTTGTCCCATGTAGAACATTAAATTGAGCTCTTTCTCGGTCATGTTCACCAGATTGATAAAAATGGACAGGCTGGGATGGAGGTCATTTACTCAATAAGGCTGTTCGCGTTATGGTGATTTCTATTGCAGGTCGCATGTTGGAAAGAAATGTCAGCCTGCTAACCTGTCCTTTCTCTTTCAAGGGCATTGATTTTGTCCATCAGGTCAGTCTGATTACGCTCTAGTGATTCTACGCGCTCTTTCAGATTCTTAATTATCACACTCAATTGGCTGATTTCCATATTGGAGCTGGAGCTGAGTGCGTCTAATTGATCATACTCTCTTGTATCCATATAAAATAGTATTATATCTATTATACTCTTAACCTTTAACTCAAAATAAAGTCGTAGTTTCCTCGCAGAAAGAAATTTCCCGGATGGGATTTGAACCCACGACCTACGGTTCTCAAGGCCTGCCACTCATCATTAGCAGTAGAACAGCGATTAAAAAACACTGATCCGCGGCTGCCGAGTTGTAATATACCTGAAGCTTTATCGTTAATCAAAGAACAGGCGGCACTTCACTTCAAGGTTGTATTATTGAGATAATGAGATACTCGAATACAAAAGGTCTTCTTCTAAAGAATAATAAGGCATGTTATTTGTCTAATGGCATGTCTTCAGACAGAAGAGAAAATCCTGAGCAGATTCCATCCTCACATAGTGAAGGACAGACAGAAGCCCAGGTAAGCAAGCAAGCTGGAATAGAAGGTGAAAGAAAAGAAGTAGATGTCAAAGACTATCCAAAGGCAGCAGCAATAGCACAAGTTTTGAAGGATTTGCAGTTTCCCGCAGACAAGAAGCAAATAGTAGACTACGTGGAAAGGGCAAGGCCTCAGAGTGAAGAAATACTCTCAGATATACAAAAAATAGAAGACAAGCAGTATGCAAATGTTTCAGATGTTACAAGGGCGACAGGAGTCGTCAGACAATAATAACAGTGTTACCCTACTCTTATCTCTTTTCCCATAGTATGTATCATAGAAATTAGCATGTACTGACAGTCCTATTACAGCCGCCTGCAGTACCTTGCATATAATGTCGAGGTTCCCAACATTACTTTGTATCCCAACTATCGGTAGGGCAACTGTTCGTGATATGATGTAAAAGACAATCAGAAAGCTGAACCTGCTGCCGCAAGCCAAGTTAAGAAAAAAAGCTAGCCAAGGCAGTAAATAGGTTTAACTGGTGATGACTTTAAGTTCGTTATGTAATGCTACGGTAGCTTTAAATTTTTGCACTCTGCTTTCTGTACGGCTTCCTTCACGTAGATATAGAATCCAATGTAATATTGTGTAGTGATGATATTGTTTGTTTGTAATGGATAAATTGATTCTTATCTAATAATGAACTGGGATGCGGGCATATTATAGTGACCTTTAGACCTTTCT
>Ga0126304_10001815_pt1 | contig 10245 bp, 12 predicted proteins | sample Plot25_FD_92538 | JGI IMG/M metagenome (GOLD analysis project Ga0126304, IMG submission 92538) | Serpentine soil microbial communities from UC McLaughlin Reserve, CA, USA - Plot25 | ecosystem: Environmental > Terrestrial > Soil > Grasslands | place: USA: UC McLaughlin Reserve, Lake County... | reverse complement strand
AGGCGCACGACGTCGCGCTCACGCACCGTGAGGCCGTCGACCCGGCGGCGCCGCTGGAAGTCGTGTGCGGCCATCCGCGCCGCGCGCACGAGCCGCGGGCCCGGCTCGCCGGCCGGCGGCAGCACGATCGCCGTGTCGGGCGAGGCGCGGCGGAGCGCGGGCAGGGCGCACCAGCCCTCGTGGTGGGCGAGATCGGCATCCAGGACCATCACGCTCGGGCGCAGCGTCTCGAGGGCAGCGCGGGCCTCGCTGAAGGAGCGCACATGGCCGACGATCTCGACCTGGTCGTTGGCCGCCCGAAAGGCCTCCACAGCCCCACGGCCGCCAGCGATGAGCACTCGTGCTACCACCATTTCGACGGTACGGCAGGCGCCGTTGCCGGAGATCCGCCGCGACCCGCGGAGGTCATGCGGAAAACTACCTAATTGGGCGGCGGCGGCTTCGAGCCAGCGGCCCGACGAACGAAGATTGTCGCCCGTGCGCCGGGAGCTGCTGGTGTCGAAGGCGTGGGTGCAGGCGGTGGCCCTGGTCGTCCTGTTCGGGTTTTTCGTCCTCGGCCTGCTCGCCTACCGCACGTATCAGGCCAAGCCGCCGATTCCCGAGCGAGTTCTGGATCCGGGCGGCGAGGCCCTCTACACGGAGCGCGACGTCGAGCGCGGCCAGGAGGTCTTCCTCAACAACGGGTTGATGCAGTACGGCTCCGTCTACGGCCACGGCGCCTACCTCGGGCCGGACTACACCGCCGACTACCTGCATCGAGCCGCGAACCACGTCCGTCGCAGCCTGGGCGGCGAGCGCTCCGACACGGCGGCACGCGAGACGATCGCGGCCTTCCGGACCAACCGCTACGACGAGGACACAGGCGTCCTCGAGCTGACGCGCGCGCAGGCAGACGCCCACCGCATGCTGATCCGGCACTACTCGCGCTTCTTCTCCGAACCGAGCACGAAGCACGGCCTCCGACCCGAAGCGATCACCGACCGTGACGACCTGCGCGCCCTGACCGCCTTCTTCGGATGGACCGCCTGGAGTAGTGCCGCCGAGCGGCCGGGCCACAACTACAGCTACACGAACAACTGGCCGCCAGAGCCCCGGGTCGACAACACGCCGACCGCCAACGTCATCGTCTGGTCGGTTCTGTCGCTGATTGCGCTTCTGGGCGGCATCGGGCTCCTCTTCGGCGCGTTCGGGCGCTGGAACATCCTTGGCTGGCACGGGCGCGAGCAGGCCACGCTTCGCTTCCGCGCCCCGGGCGACGTGGCGCTCACCCCGGCCCAGCGCGCGTGCGCCTGGTTCTTCTTCGTGATGGCTGCCCTGTTCGTGATCCAGACGCTCGTGGGCGCCGCCTCCCAGCACTACCGGGCCGAGCTGGCGGACTTCTTCGGCGTCAACCTGGCCGAGGCCCTCCCGTTCAACCTCATGCGCACCTGGCACGTGCAGCTCGCGATCTTCTGGGTGGCGACCTCATTCGTGGCCGCGGGGATCTTCCTGGCGCCGATGATCGCGCGGCGCGAGCCGAAGGGACAGGGAAAGCTGGCCTTCGTCCTGCTCGGCGCGCTCGCGGTAGTCGTCTTCGGTACGCTGATCGGCTCGCTGCTCGGCATCCACGGCGTGCTCGGCGACGCCGCGACGAACCTGTTCGGCCTGCAGGGCTTCGAGTACCTGGACCTGGCCCGCGTCTGGCAGGTGCTGTTAACGATCGGGTTGTTCGTTTGGGTATTCATGCTCTGGCGCGTCCTGCGCACCCGCCTGCGTAGCGAGCACGTCGCCAACATGCCCTGGCTCTTCTTCATGGCCGCCCTGGCCATCCCCGCCTTCTACGCGGTCGGTCTGATCGCCCAGACGGGCCAGCACTTCACGGTGAACGAGTTCTGGCGCTTCTGGGTCGTCCACCTGTGGGTTGAGGACTTCCTCGAGCTGTTTACGACTGTGATGGTCGCCTACATGTTCGTGCTGCTAGGCGTGGTGCGCGAGAAGGTCGCCCTGACCGTGATCCTCCTCGACATCCTGCTCTATTCCATGGGTGGCGTCATCGGCACCATGCACCATGTCTACTTCTCGGGCGAGCCGGCGGAGCACATGGCCATGGGCGCGTTCTTCAGCGCAGCGGAGGTCATTCCGCTCACCTTCCTGACGGTGGAGGCGTGGTCGTTCCTGCAGCTCGGCGCGGCTCAGGAATCGCGCTCGGGCACGCCCTTTCCGCACCGCTGGGCGGTCCTCTTCCTGGTTGCGGTCGGGTTCTGGAACTTCCTCGGCGCCGGAATCTTCGGGTTCCTGATCAACCTGCCCGTAGTCTCGTACTACGAGATCGGGACGGCGCTGACAGCCAACCACGGCCACGCGGCCATGATGGGCGTGTACGGCATGCTGGCCATCGGATTGGCCATGTTCTGCCTGCGCTACCTGATCCCGGCCGAGCGCTGGCCGGAGAAGTCGGCGCGGATGGCCTTCTGGGCGACCAACCTGGGCCTTGCCTGGATGTGCTTCGCCACGCTGCTCCCACTCGGGATCGCCCAGCTCTACAAGTCGGTGAACGACGGCTACTGGGAGGCGCGCGATCTGAATTTCCTGACCGAGGACACCAACGCGTTGATCGAGTGGCTGCGGCTGCCGGGTGACGTCGTGTTCATTGTCGGGGGCGCGATTCCGGTGCTCTACATGACCTGGATCGGCATTCGTCATACCGTGAAGCGCGTGACGCTCGAGGAGCCCGAGGACATCCTGTTCACCGAGGTGAGCACGCCAGATGGGGTCGCCGCGGTGAGCGGCGAAGAGGCCGCCGCGGCGCGCGTCACGTGACTCCCGAGGCGCTGATAGCCGCGGGCTACGGCCTCGCCTTGCTGATCGTTGCACTCGCGCTTGAGTGGCTCTCCGCGCACACGCACCGTCGCTCCCTCCGCTATCGCACGGCCGGCTTCGCCTACGACGCCGATCAGGACCACTGGATTTGCCCGCAAGGCGAGCACCTGTGGCCCCACGAGCTCGATCACGAGCGTCGGCTCGTTCGCTATCGCGCGCGGGCGAAGGTATGTAACCGGTGCCCGATCAAAAGTCTGTGCACCGACTCCGACCGCGGGCGCGAAATCGTCCGCCCGCTCGACCCTTGGCCACACTCGGAGGCCGGACGCTTTCACCGCGTCATCTCGCTGATGCTCGTGGCACTGGCCGCTCTCGTCTGCGTGGTTGGGATCGTGCGCAACCACGAGCCCTGGGATGCGCTCGTGCTCGGCGCGCTGCTCGTGCTGTGCGCCGTGGCCGCTCGGCTGTTCCTTCGCGACCTCCGGCGCCACCCGGCAAACTTCCCCGAGCCCTCGCCGTGGAGGCCTGGGACCTAGTCCGCTGCTGCTCGTCGCCTACATGACGAGCGCCTGGATCGTGGGGGCGCGCCGGCGACACCCCTTGCGGTCGCGTCCGCGGTCCGCCGCGGCGGGCCCGCACTGCACGAATTTGATGCCGTCCGAGAGCAGTGTCGTGTTGCTCCGGCGCTCGATCAGTCGCTGGCGCCCGTCCGCCGACGCTGCCCCGTCTCGCGAATTCCGGCTAGGAAAACCGCCTCGCTGCTGCCGCGGCCATGAGCCGAGCGCGGTGACGCCGGCAGCCGGCGCGCGTTTGCGCCTTGGCGGATTGGGAAGCACATTTGCGGCGAAAGCTGCGAGTTATGTACATGGGGTCAGGGAGGACGCTCAGATGAACGTGCGCCGTTACGCCGCCGCGATCACCGTTGTGGTGGGTCTTCTGCTCTCACCGGCTGCGGCGAACGCCGCCACGAAGACGATCCGCTACGGCCCGTTCACCGTCGGCGCAGGCAGCATGGACAACCCGACGATGACGACGAAGCTGCGGCTGGCGGTGTCCAAGCCGTGCGGCGACTGCTACATCACCGGGTTCACGCCGAACCTCGTGTACTCCGACGGCTCGACGGCCGACATGCCGGAAGTGATGGTGCACCACGCGGTCTTTGCCAGCCAGTGGCGCAACGACACCACCTGCTCCGGCAGCTGGCTCGGCCTGGCGGGCGAGCGCTTCTTCGCCAGCGGCAACGAACGCAGCGCTATCGACCTGGACGCCCTCGGCTATGGCTACCGCCAGCGCTGGTACGACCAGTGGAATCTCCTGGTCGAGCTGATGAATCACTCGACTACCGACAAGACCGTGTACTTGAAGATGACGTACACGTACCGCAGCCTGTACGACTCGACGGTCAAGCCGGTGCGCCCGCTGTGGCTCGACGTCAACCTCTGTGGCGACTCCGAGTACTCGATCCCCGCCACCTATCCGAACGAGTACGAGACGATTCGCGACTGGACGTCGACGATCAACGGCAAGGTGATCGGCATGATCGGCCACGTCCACGCCTGGGGGGTGCGAGTGTCAACGACGAACGAGAGCCAGGGCGGCCAGGAGCTCTGCACGAGCTGGGCACACAAGGATGAGATGCAGGAGGTGATGTCGATGGACGTCTGCACCGGCACGCCCCTCGGAAGGATCCACACCGGCGACGTGCTGAGGTTGCACAGCGTCTACAGCAGCGATGTTCCACGCAACGACGTGATGGGAATCATGCTCGGCTACGTCCATCGCACCTGACGACCGTCGCGCGCATCGGTTTATGCAGCAGCCCGAGCCAGGCCTCCCGGTGCTCCGCAGAGGCAACGGCTCCCTTGAACGGTGCCGGCGGCGGACGGGCCACGCACGAGGCCGCCTCAATTGCGGCGCAAGCGAGGCCGGGTCTACACTTGCCGCCATGCCCGGCGAGGACGCAAAGACAGAGCGCGAGGCTGATCGGCTAACGCAGCCCGACTGGCTGAGCGACGTTCAGAGCGACGACCGCGCTCATAGCACCCGGGCAGAGATCTCAAACGCGATGGTCGGCCTCAAGAAGGAGTTCTACGGCAAGGGACCGACCAAAGCAAAGACCTTCCTAAACGACAATTACGTCTTTTGCGTCATGGAAGGCGGGCTGACGCGTAACGAGGAGACCCTGCTCGAGGCCGGTCACGAGGACCTGGTGCGCAACTACCGTTTGCGCTTCCAAGAGGCCATGGAAGATCCGACGATCGCGGCGGTGGAGCGCATTACCGGGCGCACCGTGATCGGCTACCACAGCCAAATCGTCTTCAATCCCGAGCGGGCATTCGAGATCTTCGTTCTCGACGACCGGCCTGCCGGGGACTCCGGCTGAGCGGCCCGACGACCGCCTCTGGCTCGCCACCCGGTGCCGTCAACGGCCCCGGCCTTGATCATGCGCTCGGGCTAGGCGGCTTGATCGACCGCAGCGGAAATGCGCCAAGAGGCCGTCGAGCGCCGCCAGCCGGTCGCGCAGCAGGCCGCCCAGACCGCGAAAGAAGCCGGCGGCTGATCTGGCTACTCGCCTCGATCGGCCTCTCTACCTAGTCTCGATCATCGGCGATGTGGGCGCCATTTACGGCACTTCGGCCGCCGCGATCGTTCTGATGGTCTGGCTCTGGCTCACCAACGTGGCGCTGCTCTTAGGCGGCGAGCCGAACGCCGAGATCGAGCGCCAAAAGCAGCTCGCCGAGGGCGTGCCGCCCGCCGAGACGCTCAAGCTCCTAGACCTGAGCGCCAAGACGCGCTGAGGCAATTCTGTTTCAGCGGAAGCGGCGGGGGAATTGCCTCATGATTCCGTTGCTGATCGCGTCCGCCATGCGCAGGATGTGGCGGTGGATGTGCTCGTAGTCGCGGATGTCGGCCGCAAAGTCGCCGCCGAGCCGGTGAGCGGCCTCGCCGAGCGTCTGGTCGAGGTGGTCCTTCATCAACTGGTTGACCGTCGCGAACGGCAGGAAGCGCGGGTTGGCGCGGCTGAGGAATCGCGCGATCTGGCGGCCGTTGCGATACCACGCCGTCTTCGCCGACGCGAAGCCAGCGCTGTCGCCGGCCTTCGCCGCCTTGAGCAACTCGACCGCTCCAGCGATGTGCTCCTTCAACAGCGCCGTCAGCTGGTTGCCGGCGCGGCGCCCGTAGTACGGCTTCACGGCGTTGCCGATGTCCGCCTGGTTGCGGAGCAGCCGCGCCGCGGTCCGGTCGAAATCGGGCAGGTCGGCCGCGAAGCTGACGATCGCGAGCCGCGTCCAGGTGACGTGGTCCTCCCAGAGCTTTCGCATCTGGTCGTGGAAGCGGAGCTGGCTGGCGGTCAAGGTCGCCGCGTGGGGCGTGGTCGTGTGCTGCATTGCCGCCTGCGCGGCGCGATCGCCCTGCGTTCCAACCGCACCTAGCGCGAGCGCTAGCGCCGTCGCGAGGACGGCGACCAGCACGACCTGCGACCGGCGGCGAAGGATTGTGGCAAAGCTCATTGCGCGGTCCCCCTGTGGACTGTCTGGTTGGCCATATCGGTGTATGCGTCGCGCAGCGAGGACTTCTTACCTTCGTAAGATCTGGGTGCGCCTGTGCAGAGTGAAGTTCGTCGTGCGCGCGTGACGGGCTCCGCGATCACCACCGGCGCCGCGCTGGTTCCTCATGCACCGCGCCGTCGCTGCGCTACAGCGGCAAGGGCTTGAGAGGCCGAACTAGACGTCGTGCTCGCCGGCCAGCCCCGCCTTCTCGGGTCCACCTTGGAGCCCGGCCTCCTGACCGATCTGTCGGTCTACTGGCGCCTTTTCATGGGGTCAAAGTCTCGTCGCCGGCCCGCTCCTGGACGTTGCGCTCGAGCGCTTCCGAAGCTCCCGCTGCATCATCGGGCGATCGACGAACCATCCGTACGACCTGGCAGGTGCCTCCGCACTGACAAGACGTCGCAGAAGACCCGTGGAACCGGGCCACAGCCTCGGCGTGGGCGCCGCAGCTCTGACAGATCATCTCGGCGATAACGGGCATCGGCTTGCGACCTCTGCGGCGCTGGTACCCGCCACAGCGGGCGCGTACTCTCGCGGAGGCGCCCGAGGCGACGCGCACCGGAAGCCGGCTCGGCGCCCGCGAGTGCACGTGCTTGCCCGCCGTCGTCACAGCGGCTCGTCGAAGTGCAAGCTATGGGTATGTCCCCGGTCTGGGACGACGCGCCGGACGACGAGCTCCTCACCAGCACCCGTGCGGAGCCCGCCGCGTTCGGCGCCTTCTATCGCCGTCACGAGGACCGGGTGCTCGGGTACTTCCTTGCCCGGGTCGGGGATCCGGAGGTGGCTGCGGACCTGACTGCCGAGACGTTCGCGGCGGCGCTCGCCAGCGCGCACCGCTTCAGGCCCCGCAAGGAGCCGGCGTCCGCTTGGCTGTTCGGAGTCGCGCGGAACAACCTGGCGATGAGTCGGCGGCGGGGCCGCGTCGAGGCCCGCGCCCGACGCCGGCTGGGGATGGCGCCGCTCGTCCTGACCGATGATGCGGTCGAGCGGATAGCGGCCCTCGATCACACCGCGCTGACACTGGTCGACGAGCTGCCGGACGACCAGCAGGACGCGCTCAGGGCTCGAGTCATCGACGAACGCGACTACGCCGACATCGCGAGGGACCTGCGCTGCTCGGAGGCGGTGGTGCGCAAGCGGGTGAGCCGAGGGTTGGAGATTCTGCGAGCCCGCCTGGAGGACAAGTGACCCGTATTCCAGAGCTCGAGCAGGAACTGGTGGCAGCGGCGGCGCGGCTTCGCAGCCCGCGGCGGCTGGTTCGCCCCGCGGCCCGGGCCGCGCTGGCGGTGGCAGCAGCCGCGCTCGTCGTTGCGCTGGCGGTCGTCGTCGGAGTGGATGGCGACGACGGGCACCGCCAGCGGGCCGGCGCGCAGCCCCAACCCGACGCGAACCGGCACGACGCGCCCGAGGCGTTCGTCCCCGAGAGGCAGAGGGTCGCGCGGACCGCGAACAGGTGGGCGCGACGCTTCGCCGTCTCCGACTTCAGCAGTGACTGCGAGTACATGAGCCAGCCCGCCTGCGAGCGGGAGAGTTGCGTGCGCGTGGGCCGGACGGTCCTCCCGAACTGCTCGCCGCCTTCCCAGGCGTACCGGCGCTCGTTTGCGCGCACGAAGGTCGAGGACGTCGACATGAAGGGTTACCGTGCGGCTGCCAGATTCTCGAACGGTGAGGTGGTCCAACTCGAGCGGGTGACCGCGGACGAGGCGGGCGGCGGCGTCTGGTTGATCACGGCGTGGGGCCGGAACGCGCGCCGCGGGTTCTTCGAGGAGTAGCTGGCCCGCTCACCGGCCGGCTCTATGGTTAGCCCGATGGCTAACGAAATGACGCTGGATCGAACCTTTGCCGCGTGCGCGCACCCGCTCCGCCGCCAGATCATCGAGCGCCTCGCTCTTCGCGAGATGACCGTAGGGGAAGCCACCGGCGACTTCGCCGTGTCCAAGCCGACGATCAGCAAGCACGTGCGTGTGCTCGAAGAGGCCGGCGCGATCGTCCGCGTGATCGACGGCCGCGAGCATCGCTTGCGGCTGGGCGCGAACGCGCTCGAGGAAGCGAGCACCTGGATGCTCGACCAGCGCGCAAGCGGCGAGCGTAAGTTCGCCGTCGTGGAGCAGTACCTGGCGGAGCAGGCCGGGAGGAAGCGCTCGTGAGCTCGAACGCCGCTTCGCCGCTGCGCCTGGACCACAGCTTCGACGCCTCGCCCGAGGGCGTCCTCGACAATCTGGCGCGCCGCGTGTTCGCCAGGGGTAGGTGACCTGTGCCAGTCGACGTCCAGACGCAGATCGTGATCGCCCGTCCGCGAGCGGAGGTCGCGGGCTACGCCTGCGACCCCGACAATGCGACCGCCTGGTACCGGAACATCAGCGCGGTGTCCTGGGAAACGCCGCCTCCCCTCGGCGTCGGAACGCGCCTGAGGTTCGTCGCGCAGTTCCTCGGTCGCCGCCTGGAGTACACCTACGAGGTGCGCGAGCACGTCCCCGGGGAACGTTTCGTGATGAGCACCGCCCACGGCCCGTTCCCGATGGAGACCATCTACACCTGGCACGACGTTGGGGAGAGCTCTACGCGCATGACGCTCCGCAACCGTGGCGAGCCCGCCGGGTTCGCGAAGGCCACCGGGCCTCTGATGGCCGCGGCCATGCGGCGCGCCAACCGCAAGGACCTGAGCCGCCTGAAGGAGATCCTCGAGTAGGCGCGGACGTCCGCGCGCTGGCGCGATCAGCTGAGCAGCAGGCGGTCGAGGCCGCGGACGAGCCCGACGTGTCCTCGGGCGCGCCGGATCGCCAGGAGGACGCCGTTCACGTACGGCGCGGCCGTGCCGCCGGCGTCGTGGCGGATGCTGAGACGCTCGTCGGGCGCCCCGAAGACGATCTCGGTCGACACCACGAAGCTCGGCACGCGGATCGAATGGACCTGCGTGCCGGCGACCGTTGCGCCGCGGGCGTCGGGGCGCCCGGCGACCTGCTCGACCGGCACGTCGATCTGTGGCTGCCCGACCTCCTGGAGGCGCTCGGCCAGCTCGCGTGCCGTACCGCTCGGGGCGTCGGGCTTCGTCGACTTGGCGTAGTCCATGATCTCCCAGTGGCGGAGGTGGCGGGCCGCGAGCTCGGCTCCGGCGAGCATCATCGCGGCCGTGAGGCTGTAGTTGCCGGCGGCCACCGCTCCGATGCCCGCGGCGCGGGCGGCGGCATCCAGGTCGGTGTAGTCGCCGGCGGTCAGCCCGCTGGAGCCGGTCACGACCGCCACCCCGCGCTCGATCGCGGCGAGCGCGATCTGCTTGGCGTGGGCATGCGAGGTGAACTCGACGAGCACGTCGACGCCGTCGAGGGCCTCGGCGACGTCACCGTGAACGGGCACCCCGAGAGGCTCGCGGCCGAGCGCCGCGCCGAGGTCGTCTCCCGCGCTGCTGCGGGCCACCGCGTTCGCCAACCTGATGTCCGGGGCAGCCAGCGCGCCGTCGACGATGGCGCTGCCGGTCCAGCCCGTGGCCCCCGCGATTGCGACGTTGATCTCGGTCATCGCGAGCCATATTGCCGGAAGCTCACCATCGTCGACGGCGGGATCGCGCATGCTCCTTCGTCACACTCGCCCCCTCCGTTGCCTCTCTACGGATGGCAATCCGATCAGAAATGGAGGGCGATGGTGTCGAAGGACGACAGGATCCTCGAGCTCGTGGTCTTCACGCTCACGGAGGGTGCGACACGCGATCAACTTCTCGAGACGGTCGACGCCGTCTCGGACTGGGCGGGCTCGCAGCGGGGCTTCATCTCGCGCGAGCTGGTGCACGAGACCGGCGGGGAGCGCTGGATGGATCTCATCTGGTGGAGGACGCTGGCCGATGCCGAGGCGGCCGCGGCGTCGCGATGACGTCGGAGGCGTGCGCGCCGATGTTCGCGCT
>Ga0126304_10001814_pt1 | contig 10248 bp, 6 predicted proteins | sample Plot25_FD_92538 | JGI IMG/M metagenome (GOLD analysis project Ga0126304, IMG submission 92538) | Serpentine soil microbial communities from UC McLaughlin Reserve, CA, USA - Plot25 | ecosystem: Environmental > Terrestrial > Soil > Grasslands | place: USA: UC McLaughlin Reserve, Lake County... | reverse complement strand
GGGAGCTGCAGCCGATGGGCCTTCGCCGCCGACCCGAAGTCCCAGATACGCGGCGGACCGGTACGCGTGATCAGCGCGTATCGCTCCCCCTTGTTGAACGCCCAGTACCCGATGTGGGTGCTCGTGGCGTACCGGATGTTGCTGGTCTCGAACAGCAGGACCGCGCCGAGGTCCGAAGCGTCGAGCTGTTCCCTCACGCGAGACAGCCGATAGTCGCGCAGACGTCCGAAGTCGACGCGGTTCTCCCAGTCCACGCCGTGCAGCCCGGGCGACGACGTCGTCGCCACCGGGAACTCGTCCGTCATCCCTGGCCTCCCGTTCGGTCGGCGAGCGCGCTGCTGTTAAGGGTGGATGATACGCACACCTGCATCTGCGCCGCACGCCCGCGTGAGGGTCCAGTGCACCTGGCGAAACAGGAGCGACCTGTGTAGTGTCCCTGAACGGTGGGGGGCACTCCGGAGTCGTCGAGGATCGTGTTCAGCGGCGGGTGTGTGCTCACCCTCGGGGAGCGGACACCCAACTTCATGCAAGCCGACGTTTTGGTGGATGAGGGGAAGGTGGCGGAGGTCGGTCCCCGGCTCCGTCCCCGTGATGCCGAGCGCGTGGACGCCGCCGACACCATCGTCATGCCCGGCTTCGTCGACACGCATCGGCACGCCTCGAGATCGCTGCTCCGAAACCTCGGATCGATCGCCGGCACTCCCACCTCGTCGGCGTCGTTCACACAGCCGGAGGATCTGTACGCGGCGACGCTCATCGGGCTGCTCGGCGCCGTCGAAGCCGGCATCACCACCGTCGCCGACTGGTCGGACGTCCAGGGCGGGGCCGACTTCACGCAGGCCGCCCTGCAGGCCCATCGCGACGCCGGGTTGCGCACCATCTTGGTCCGTGCCGTCGACGTGGCCCGCGACGGCGGGCCGACCGCCACCCACGAGATCCTCGGTGACCTCGTCGAGGCGGCCGGGCCCTTCACCACGATCGCCCTCGGCTGCGAACTCGGGACTACGGGGACGGAGGGGATGGCCGACCACTGGGTCGCGGCGCGAGGCTTGAACCTGCCCATCCAGGTCCATTCCGGCGCGCAGACGCGGCCCGAAGCGATCTCCGAGGCGGCCGGGCGGGGCCTCCTGGGGGCGGACGTCACGCTGGTCCACGGTCCGGGTCTCGACGGGGCGACCATCGACGCCCTCGCGGGAGCCGGAGCATCCGTCTCGTTGGCGCCGGCGAGCGAGATGGCCGGGGGCCTCGGGTCACCACCGATCCAGCAGCTCGTCGACCGCCACCTGCGGCCGGGCCTCGGCGTCGACGACGAACGGGTCGCGCCCGGCGACATGTTCGCGCAGATGCGCGCGACGATCTCGTTCCAGCACGCCACGGTCTTCGATCGCAAGCTCGCCGGGAAGGCCGGCCTCCCGCGGCTCATGAGCACACGCGACGTGATCCGCTTCGCCACCGTCGACGGCGCTCGCGTTGCGGGGTTGGGACGGGTGACCGGATCGCTCGAGCCCGGGAAGCAGGCCGACATCGTCGTGCTCCGGAGCGACCGCCCGAACGTCTATCCGATCAACGACCCGATCGGGGCGGTCGTGTGGGGCATGGACACGTCCAACGTCGATTGGGTGCTGGCCGGCGGACGCGTCCTCATGCGGGAGGGCCGCCTCGAGGCCGACGCGGATCGCGCTCGCGCGATCACGGCGGTCGCCGGACAACGGGTGGCGGCGGCCGGCGGACTCGTGGTCGGCGCCGCGCCGCGGGGTGACGGATGAGCGATCGGCGAGGCTCGTCGTCCGCGCTCACCGAGCTCGTCGTCGCCTCCCGGTACATGCCGGTGTACATCGCACTGCTCGTCCTCATCATCGTGGCGGCCATCTGGGCCCCGGCGACCCTCAGCAGCGTCGCCCTGCGCGCCATCGCTCCGTACGGGGCCGTGCTGGGCATCGCCGCCCTCGGCCAGATGCTGGTCATCATGACCGGCGGGATCGACCTCAGCGTCCCCGGCACCATGAGTCTGGCGGCGGTGATCATCGTCGGGGTCGGCGACGGATCCAACGAGAACATCTGGATCGCCGTCGCCACCGCGATCGCCGTCGCCGCGCTGATCGGGGCCGTCAACGGCCTCCTGATCGGCGGGCTCAAGCTGAACGCACTCATCACCACCCTCGCGGTGGGTCTGATCGTCGCCGGCGTCGTGAATCGTTATGCGAGCACGTTCCCGGTTCAGAGCCGGGTGCCGCCGGGTCTGTCCGACTGGACCTCGACCCGCATCCTCGGCGTCAGCCCCGTCTTCTGGACGGGTGTCGGGCTCACGATCGTCCTGATCGTCGGACTTCGCTACACGGCGGTGGGCCGAAGATTCCAGGCGGTGGGGGCCAACCCGGTCGCCTCCCATGTCGTGGGCGTCCAGGTGAACCTGAACCAGATCCTGGTCTACGTGGTGGCCGCCGTCTTCTACGCGATCGCGGGCGTGGCGCTCGCGGGGCTCCTTCGAAACCCCGGGGTCGGCGCCGGCACCACGTATCTCCTGGGCCCGATCGCGGCGGTGGTGATCGGTGGCGCTTCCCTCACCGGAGGTCTGGCCAGCCCGCTCTCCACGTTCGTGGCCGCTCTCTTCCTCACCGGTCTCAACCAGATGCTGCGAGTGATGGGACTGCCCACCTCGCTCCAGTTCGTCGTGTTCGGTCTCGTCATCATCGGAGGGATGCTCGTGTCGGGCGATCGGATCACCCGCGGCGTCGAACAGCTCCTTCGGGAGCGGAGACGCGCGGTCGACTCGGGGACGCACATCGCCCCGGGTCCGATGTGATCGAGAGAGAAGGAGGCGCCCATGTGACGTGGACGATCGGTCCGCGACAGGAGGAGATCGACTCGAGGAGGAGGAACATGCAACGCATCAGGATCGCCGCCTTCATCGCGGTACTCGCGTTGGTGGCGGCCGCGTGTGGGGGTGACGACGACGAGACGACGGCCACTGGCGCCACCGAGAGTGGCACCGCCACCGGCGCCAGCGGCGTGCTGGCGGAGTTCGGGGAGAGCACCGACGCCGATCCGGCCTTGATCGAGAAGGCCCTCGGGCCCGTGGATCCGTCGGATGAGGCGAGCTGGAACATCATCCTCGCTTCCGTCGCGCGTGCCGACCAGGATCTCGATCAGGCCACCATCGACAAGGCGATGGAGTGCTGGAGCAGCAAGGAGTGTGACACCGGAACCGGCGGCGACGTGGTGATGGGCTATGCCGACGGCGGCGGAGACACGGTGAACGTCTGGCGTGCGGTGAGCCACATGGAGGCCATCCTCCAGGCCCTCACCTACCCGGAGATCGGGACCGTCGTCTCCACCGAGGCAGATTTCAACCCAGACCCGGCCGTCCACGCCAACGACATCAGGTTCCTGATCCAGCGGGGGGTGGACTTCATCGTCGGCTATCCCGACATGGGTGTGGCCATCGCCGATGCCATCAAGGAAGCGGACGACGCGGGCATCCCGTACGTCCCGTTCTCGGCGGGTTGGGTCGGTCTGCCGGGTCAGGAGGGGGCCCTCGTTCCCGGTGAGGACTATCTGACCGTGGTCGGCGAGGACCTGTGCGCCCTCGGGACCAGCTTCGCGGAGGTCCTGGACGCAGGCGTGGGCAGCGGGGACGTGGCGCTCCTCGGCGGAACTCCCGGCAACGCGCTGTCCCTCGGCTGGCAGCAGTGTGCGATCTCAGAGCTCTCGGACTCACTCAATCTGGTCGACCCGCCAGCCAACGAGAACAGCACGACCGGTGATACCAGCTGGTACCCACCGGCGATCCCCGGCGTCTTCCAGGGACTGCTGACGACCGACCCGGACATCAAGGGTTGGGCATACGAGTACGCCGACGGCATGTACACCGGGCTGCAGACCTACGAGGATCTGGGCATACCGGTCAAGAACCTGACCGTCGCGTTGCGCACCGACGAGCAGAACCTGTTCTGCGACTGGGCCGAGCGCGACGAGCCCACTTACAACATCTGGTACTCGGCCGGAGGCAACTTCCAGTCACGGGTCGGCGTCACGGCGGCGATGATGTCGCTCAAAGGCGCCGAGATCCCGGCTGAGGTCGTGGTGCCACACGTGATGCGGGAGGTCACGGCGGCGGACTGCGATCCCAACCGTGTGAACGAGGCGGTTTCGGGAACCTCGCTGGTGCCGGACCCGGTCCTGCAGGCGATGTTCGCCGGCTGATGGCCAACTGAGATGGGAGGAGCCGATCCCGACGCAGGGTCGACCGGCGGCGACCTGGTCCTCGAGCTGAGCGGGGTCTCGCGCCAGTTCGGGGCGGTCCGGGCACTGACGGACGTCAGCTTCGATTGCCGCGCGGGCGAGGTTCACGCCGTCGTCGGCGAGAACGGCTCGGGGAAGTCGACCCTCCTCGGGATCGCAAGCGGGTTCGTCGACCCCGATCTGGGCACGGTCCGGATCGGGGGCGAACCCCTGCGCCGGGATTCCCCGGCCGAGGCCAGGAAACTCGGCCTGGCCATGGCGTACCAGGACACTTCGCTGATCCTGGCCGAACCCGTGAAGAACAACCTCTTCCTGGCGACGCCCGAGGATCGGCGACCGCCGTTCCGCAGGAGGAAGCGGTGGGCGAGGAAGCTGCTGGCGGAGTTCGATCTCGACCTCGAGTTGTTCCCGGACGCCCCGGCGAGTTTCCTCACCCTGGCCGACCGTCAGCTCTTCGAGGTCGCCAAGGCGCTCGTCGCGGATCCGAAGGTGCTCCTGCTCGATGAACCGACCACGGCCCTGGGACCGGACGAGGTTGATGCCCTGCATCGCACCGTGGCCGCCTGCAGCAGTCGTGGCGTCGGCGTGGTGTACGTGAGCCATCGCCTGCCGGAGGTCCTCGAGGTCGCTGACCGCATCACCGTCCTGCGCGACGGCAGGAACCAGGGGACGTTCGATGCGAAGGCCACGACCGAGGCGGAGCTCGTCGAGCTGATCGTCGGCCGGCCCTTCGAGACAGCATTCCCCCCGCCCGCCGCCACGGGGGATAGGCGTCGCGGGGTGCTCGTCGTCGACGGCCTGCAGGGGCAGTCGTTCGGGCCGGTCAGCTTCACATTGGACGCCGGCGAGATCGTGGGGATCGCCGGCGCCGAGGGAAACGGGCAACCTCAGCTCTTCGACTGCCTTGCCGGCCGCCAGCCGCCGAAAGCGGGACGGGTGGTCTGCGTCGGCAAGGTGCTGTCGCTGATCTCGACCCATGAGGCTGTCGGAGCGGGAGTCATGCTGCTGCCCGGTGACCGCAAGCGCGAGGCGCTGATGCCCGTGCTCGGCGTCAAGGTGAACACCACGATCCAATCGCTGCGCCGCTTCTCCGTGCTCGGCCTGCTCAAGCGACGCACAGAGCGGCGTGCTGTCACCGGCCTCGTCGATCGGCTGGAGATCCGAACGCCGTCCATCGAGCAACCGGTCGAGTTCCTCTCGGGGGGCAACCAGCAGAAGGTCTCGGTCGCGCGCAGCTTCTTCAAGGAGCCGTCGGTGATCCTCGCCTACGAGCCGACGCAGGGTGTCGATGTCGGCTCCCGCTTCGACATCTACCGGGCCCTGCGCGAGCGGACCGACCGGGGGACCTCGATGCTCATCAAGTCGAGCGACCCCATCGAGCTCTCCGGGCTGTGCGATCGGGTCCTGGTCATGTCCCGGGGGCAGATCATCGAGGAGATTCCAGGCGACGAGCTCGACGAGCTGCGCATCGTCGAGGCGATGGTGCGGGGGCCCGGTCTGTCCAAGGCCGGACGATCGCCCCTGGGCGTCGCTATGCCGAGGGGCCCCTCGTCGAACGGAGCGACGTGAGCGGGCGCGTCGACGCGGCGCGACGTGCCGTCCGCAAGGTCGTTCGCGACGCGCGCGACAAGAACAAGTGGCGCAAGATCGTCAGGTTCCGACTGTGGATGCCGGTGGCGCTGCAGGTTCTGCTGGTCGCGGCGCTGCTCTTCTACACCACGTCGCGGTTCCCCGGGTTCGTCAACGCCTACAACGTCGAACAGATCCTGATCCTGGCGCTCCCCCTGATCGTCGCCGCGATGGCTCAGACCCACGCGCTGCTCGTCGGGTATCTCGATCTGTCGGTCGGCGGCATGATCGGACTCGGGGTGGTCGTCGCGTCGTTCCTGATCGGCGCCGACGCCTCCCTCCCCCAGATCCTGTTCGGGATCGTCGTCATCCTGGTCTGCGGCGTCGCCCTCGGCTTCGTCAACGCCGGCCTGATCCGAGGACTCAAGATCCCCTCGATCATCGCCACCCTGGCCACGCTCAGCATCCTGGACGGGATCTCCCTGACCATGCGACCGACGGCTCAGGGAGTCATCAACCCTGGGCTGGTGACCGCGCTCACGGCGACGATCGGCCCGATCCCCGTGGCGTTCGTGGTCATCGTCGTCGGGGCGGGCCTCGCCGACCTCTGGCTTCACGCCTCCGGATCCGGCCTCGAGCTTCGAGCGGCGGGCTTCGACGAGCGGTCTGCCAAACGCGGAGGCGTCAGAACCACCTGGCTCCGGGTCCGGGCCCTCGTGTTCTCGGCCGTGCTGGCGGCCGTGGCCGCGTTCTTCGTCATGGCCCGGTCCCCGATCGGGAACGCGACGGTCGGCTCCACCTTCGCGCTGAACAGCATCACCGCGGCCGTCCTGGGAGGCGCCTCCCTCGCCGGCGGCCGCGCCACGTTCCTGGGGGCTACGGTGGCGGCGCTCCTTCTCGCGCTCATCATCACCGTCCTCCCCTTCCTCGGTCTGTCACCCAACGACGGGCCGCTGATCATCGGTGTCCTGCTGCTGCTCGGGATCGTCCTGTTCCAGCTCGGCGACCTGAAGGAGCTCGTCAAGCGGAACTACAAGCGTGCCCGGCGCGTGGTCACGAAGAACCGGCCGCCCAAGGCCCCCGAGCTCCCCGCCTTCTACCCGAGCGGCCCCGACTTCCGCGTGGCGCCGTCGGGCAAGACGCTGATCCGCGGCGGGATGGTGCTCAGCATGGATCCTCGGCTCGGCGACCTGCCCAGGGGAGACGTGCTGATCGACGGCGAGAAGATCCTCGCCGTCGGTCAGGACCTGTCGAACGGCGAGGTCGAGGTGATCGACGCCGAGGACATGATCGTCATGCCGGGGTTCGTCGACTCCCATCGTCACATCTGGGAGGGGCTGCTCCGCAACATCGGAACCGACGTCCCCCTGGAAGGCAGGACGAGCTACATCTCCTTCGTGCTGCACAAGCTGGCGCCCGCGTTCCGACCCGAGGACGCGTATGTCGGCAACCTCGTCTCCGCCCTCGGCGCGATCGACGCCGGGGTCACCACCTTGCTCGACTGGTCCCACATCCAGGACTCGCCGGCCCACACCGACGCGGTGATCCAGGCTCTGAACGACTCCGGATTGCGGGCGGTGTTCGCGTACGGCTTCCCGTGGTGGGGGAAGTGGGAGGAACGGCAACCGAGCTGGTTCGTCCGCGCCGCCACCGAGTACTTCTCTACCAAGGATCAGAAGCTCACCCTGGCGCTCGCGGCCCCCGGCCCCGAGTTCACCGACTTCGAGGTGACGCGCGATCACTGGAAGCTGGCACGCGAAACCGACGCGCGCATCACGACCCACGTCGGCGTCGGGAGCTACGGTCAGGATGGCAAGGTGCAGGAGTTCGGTGAGGCGGGGCTGCTCGGTCCGGATACCACCTACATCCACTGCACCACCCTCAACGACACCGAGATCCAGATGATCGTCGACACCGGCGGCACGGTCTCGCTGGCGTCGCCGGTCGAGATGATGATGGGTCACGGGATGCCTCCCATCCAGAAGTTCCTCGACCGGGGACTGCGGCCCAGCCTCAGCGTGGACGTCGAGACCAACGTGCCCGCGGACATGTTCAACCAGATGCGCTCGGTCTTGGGGCTACAGCGGGCGATCGCCTCCGCCGACGGCAAGGACGCGGTGTCACCACGCGAGGTCCTCGCCTACGCCACGGTCGAAGGGGCACGGGCCAACGGCCTGGACTCGAAGGTGGGGACGCTGAGCCCGGGGAAGCAGGCGGACCTGATCCTGCTCCGCACGGACAGGATGAACGTCACCCCGCTCAACGACCCCGCGACCGCGGTCGTCGCCGGGATGGACACGGGCAACGTCGACACGGTCCTGATCGCCGGTCGAGTGATGAAACGCAGCGGCGAGTTGCTCCACGTCGACTGGCCGGCGGTGCGACGCAAGGCCGCGGAATCCAGGGACTTCGTGGTGCACAGGTCGGGCTTCAAACTTCCGGGGATCTGAACATGGACAGGGACACGATGGCCGGCGAGCTCGCGGACCTGGGCTCGCGCCTGCGGGAGGAGCGCGAACGGGCCCGGATCAGCCAGCGCGAGCTGGCGCGGCGGCTGGGCGTGTCGGCCAGCCTGATCTCACAGATCGAGTCCGGGCAGTCCAAGCCCTCGGTGAGCACGCTCTACGGCATCGTGACCGAGCTCGGCGTCTCGCTGGACGACGTCTTCCGGGTCGACGAGGACGAGCTGACGGAGGCAACGGCCGTGGGCGCCGAGTCCGACGACGCCGGCGGGCCCGTGGTGCACCCTGCAGAGCGTCACGTGGTCGAGCTCGACTCCGGCGTGATCTGGGAGCGGCTGACGAGCCATCAGCACGAGGACGTCGACTTCCTCCACGTGATCTACGACGTCGGCGGGTCCTCCGCCCCAGACGAACGACTCATGCGTCACTCAGGGCGCGAGTACGGCTACGTGCTCTCGGGACGCCTGGGCGTCCAGCTCGGGTTCGAACGCCACGAACTCGGGGCCGGAGATTCGATCGCGTTCGACTCGACGACGCCGCATCGGCTCTGGAACCTCGGCGACGAAGCCGTCCACGGCGTCTGGTTCGTGGTCGGGCGATCGGGATGACCCCGTGCGGAGGCGGGAGGGGTGGGATTCGAACCCACGTACGGGTTGCCCCGTAAGCGGTTTTCAAGACCGCCGCCTTCGTCCGCTCGGCCACCCTCCCGGGTTCCAATCTACCTGCGGTGCTCCCCGCGCTGTGGCTCAACATTTCCCTCGGTTGTCGACGCGTTACGTTCGTTAGGCACCTAATCATTAGCTCCGCCCTCGGGCTCGCGATCGGCACGCGCGCCGAGCCTCGCCGGTTCCGCTGATCTTCGGCGTCGTGGTGATCCCGATCACGTTCCTGGGAGCCACGTACAACCGTGGGCGGCGCTCCAGTGCCTGCCGTGGCTCCAGACGATCGTGCTCATCAACCCGCTCGTCTACATGAGCGAGGGCATGCGGGCCTCTCTTACTCCGTGGGTGGGACACATGCCGTTGTGGGGGATCTACGGCGGGCTGGTCTTGTTCACGACCCTGCTCGGCGCCTGGGGATCCGGGGCTTCAGCAAGCGCGTGCTGTCGTAGACGAGGGCGGCGATCGGCCGTGGCGTCCGTGTCCTGGTCTTGGACGTCGCGCCGTTCCCGTTGCCCCGCTCTCCTTTTCTGGCACGATGGTCGGACCTCATGACGGACGAGATCGACGAACGCGAGGGCGCCGGGCCGTGGACGGAGCGCCTCCAGCACACCGACGAGGCCCGGTACCGCACGCTCGTCGAGAACCTCCCCGCGGTCATCTATCAGGTGGCCCCGGACGACGACCGACGGACGATCTACGTGAGCCCGCACGTCGAGACGGCCCTCGGGTACTCGCGTGACGAGTGGCTCGGCCAGCCCGACATCTGGATGGAGCTCCTGCACCCGGACGACCGCGAGCAGACCCTGGCCGCCCACGATCTGCACAACGAGACCGGCCGGCCCTGGAGCCGCGAGTACCGGTTGATCGCGAACGACGGTCGCGTCGTCTGGTTCCGCGACGTCGCGACGCTGGTGCGAGACGATGACGGCCGGCCGCAGCACTGGCTGGGCGTGCAGCTCGACATCACCGAGCTGAAGAGCGTCGAGAACGAGCTGCGCGCTGCCCGCGACGAGCTCGAGCTCCGGGTCGCCGAACGCACTGCCGAGCTCGAGGAGGCGAATGCCCTGATGGCGCTCGAGATCGGCGAGCGCCGGCGCGCCGAGGCCGAGCTCAGGACCGCCGAGCACCGATACCGGCTGCTCGCCGAACAGATCCCGGCCGTGACCTACATCTGGGAGGCGAACCACCCGGGCGGCGCGCCCGTCCAGTACTACACGAGCCCGCGGATCGAGCAGCTGCTCGGCTACACGGTCGACGAGTGGCACGGGTCCGCCGACTTCTGGATGGCCCGCCTGCACCCCGATGACCGCCAG
>Ga0126304_10001813_pt1 | contig 10248 bp, 7 predicted proteins | sample Plot25_FD_92538 | JGI IMG/M metagenome (GOLD analysis project Ga0126304, IMG submission 92538) | Serpentine soil microbial communities from UC McLaughlin Reserve, CA, USA - Plot25 | ecosystem: Environmental > Terrestrial > Soil > Grasslands | place: USA: UC McLaughlin Reserve, Lake County... | reverse complement strand
GCGCGCCGTCGAGGTCGCCCAGCCGGCTCGCCAACGCGTCCACGTCGATCCGGCCGACGTCGTCCCGGGTGAAGACCTCAACGGTGTCCCGTCCGTGGCCGAGCATCTGCAAGGCCTTGCGGGCACTCGGGTGCACGTATCCGCCGCCGAGCACCGGCATCCGCGGCAGTCCGGCGAGGCCGTTCGCAGTGGCGTCGACGCCGTGCCGCTCGGCCCACCAGTGCGTGGCGAGTGCCAGCCCGGTGACGTTGGCGAAGGTGGCGCTCGCAGTGAGCGCACCACCCCATTCCTCCGGCAGTCCGACCAGCTCGCGCAGCCAATCCAGCACCACGGTCTCCGTCGCATCGGCGAACCGGGACGATGCGCGAACGAAGGCGTTCTGGTCCAGCAGCGACACCGTCCAGTCCGCAGCCAACGCGGCGGGCGTCGAGCCGCCGATGACGAAGTGGAAGAAACGCGGGCCCGCCGATGCGGTCGCACTCGCGGTCCCGACCCGCAGAAGCTTCTCGACGGCAGCGAGCGTTCCCAGACCCTGCTCCGGTAGGGCGCCGGCCAGATCACGCAGCAGCGGTTCGGCGGCGCTGTCCCAGACCAAACGGTCGGGAAGCCCGTCGAGGTAGGTCCCAGCCGCGTCGAGCACCTGCTGCAGCGCAGCGAGGGTCCTGTCCTGCTCGCCCAACGGGTCACCCATGGCACCCCTCCGTGACGAATCCCTACCCGGCCGACTCACTCGCCGGACCGCCGGTCAGTCGCCCTCAGAGTGTTGCGTGGTGGACTCCTCTGCGCCACCTCCTGCGGCTTGAGAAGCGGGCGGCCCTACCTCGGCCCACGATTTGCGCGGCCGCTTTTGCGCTGACGGTGTGCTGGCGCGATGCTGCGGTACCGCTCGAGGCCGCCCGCTCCGCCCTCGGGGCGCAGCACGCCACCGACAGAGGACCAGGGTGCGGTCAACTGTCGGAGAACGCCTCGCGAAGTCGCTGCTCCTGATCCTCGCTGAGATCCGTTGAGATCAGCTCCATGGGCAATCCCACGAACTCCATCTTGAGCCTTCCCATCGCGGCGTGGCCGGACAACAGGAACAGCGCTGATGTACCGGGAACGACCTTGTCTTGCACCGAGCGGATGAAGTCGCGGTCGATTCCGGTGTCGGCCAGATGACCGCTCAGTGCCCCGATGCCCGCGCCCACTGCGGTGCCCAGCAGCGGGACGAAGAAGAGCAGCCCGAAGAGAAAACCCCAGAAGGCACCCCACCCAGCCCTCTCTCCGGTGAGCTCGGTCAGGTGCCGCGTCCTCGGCTTCCTCTGATCCGGCGCCCAGCTGACGGTGGCGGCGTCGTGAATATCGATGTCACCCTCCGCAGCCACGCGCAGGAGAATCGCTTCGGCCCGCTCGGCACCATCCGGGGTGTCGAACCGCCACACGGTAAGAGACGCCATCACGAATCCCTTCTCGACCTGTCCAAGCTCCGAAACCTATGCCAGGTACGCGCCGGCCGCGAGAACAACGATCGTCAGGCCGGCGAGGATCGCCAACAGCGGCCACACATACAGAAGGTATTTCCCATAGGGCACCCTTGCGATGGCGAGCCCGCCCATGACGACCGCCGATGTCGGCGTCACCGGGTTCAACAGGCCGGAGGCGCTCTGGTACGCCGTGACGACGAGGCTCCGGTCGGCACCGGCGACCTCGGCCAGCGGGGCCATGATCGGCATGGCCACAGTGGCCAAGCCCGACGATGAGGGATCAGGAAGGACAATGGCAGGAAGAGTACGTACATGACGACGGCGAAAGCCGCCTGACCCAGGTCGCCCAGCGCATTCTCTGCCAAGTGCAGAACGGTGTCCGTGATCTCGCCGTTGTTCATGACGACGGTGATTTCGCGCGCGACGCCGATGATGAGGGCAACCCCGAGGTACCCGTGTCCCCTGAGGCGGCGAAGTGGCGCTCGTTTGCTCCTTCATGTCGTACACAAGCGACGCCGCGGGGTCGCGGCGCACCCGTTCCACGTACCGGAGCACGAACCAGATACCGACGGCGAGTCCCACGACCAGGATGACGAGCCGCAGCACTAAACCCTCGCTCAACGGAACATCGGCGAAACCGGAGGCGATCCCGGTAGCAAATGGGTTGACGGTTGACCCGAGCACGCCGATGCCCGCTCCGAGCAGGATCACCAACGCACCGACCATGGCGTCGTACTTCGCGGCAATCATCACCGTGATGACGAGGACGTAGAATGCGAGGCTCTCTTCGGCCATTCCGAACGTCATGCCGATCGAATGCTCACAGCAGCCAGAAAGCAAAGGCGGCTCACGATGACGACAGCAACACACGCGCCCGCCGCACCGGGCGAGACGTCGACGGATTGGTACCGCCTCGCGGCCGACGACGTCTGCGCGCGACTGGGTGTGGATCCCGCTGTCGGGCTGAGCACGGCCGAGGTGGCCGAGCATCGGAAGCGGTACGGGTCGAACAAACTGGCCGAGGAGGCCAAGGAACCGGGGTGGCGAGCCTTCCTCCGCCAGTACCGGGATCTGATGCAGCTCGTGCTGGTCGGGGCGGCCGTGGTCAGCGTCGTCGCGCTGCAGGACATCTCGACGGGGCTTGTGGTTCTCGGCTTGACGGTTGTCAACGCGCTGATGGGGCTGCACCAGGAGGGCAAGGCCGCGGAGAGTGTTGCCTCGCTGCGCAAGATGTTGATCATCACTGCCAGCGTCCGCCGGGAGGGGCAGATCGTCGAGGTCCCGGCTGAGGAGCTGGTACCGGGAGACATCGTCGGCTTCGAGGCTGGCGACAAGGTCCCCGCCGACGGCAGGATTCTGGTTGCCGCCACTCTCGAGATCGAGGAAGCAGGGCTCACCGGCGAGAGCACACCGGTGGCCAAAAGCGTCTCCCCAGTCACTGGTGTCGACATACCGCTGGGTGACCGGGTTGACATGGCCTACATGAACTCGCAGGTCACCAGGGGGCGCAGCGAGATGGTGGTGACGGCCACGGGGATGTCGACCGAGGTCGGGCACATCTCCGGGATGCTGGGCGAGGTCGAGCAGGAGAAGACCCCGCTGACCAAGCAGCTCGACCAGCTCACCGTCGTGATCACGATCATGGCTGCGCTTGCGCTGGTGGCGATCATTGTCCTGGGACTCGTCCGGGGCGAGGACTTCGACACCCTGTTCCTGGTCGGCATCAGCCTCGCAATCGCTGCCATCCCGACTGGCCTACCGGCAGTGGTCACAATGCTTCTGTCGCTCGGCACACGTCAGCTGGCGGAACATGGTGCGATCGTCAAACGGCTCAGATCGGTGGAGACGCTTGGCTCCACGTCGGCGATCTGCTCGGACAAGACCGGGACGCTCACGCTGAACCAGATGACCGCCCGCGCGCTGATGGTGGCGGGCCGCAGGTTCAGTGTCGACGGCGAGGGCTACGACACGGCGGGTCGGATCACGAGGGTGGGCGGCAGCGGGGAGGGCCCGCTCGAGCCGTTCATGCTGCCGATGGCGCTGGCAAACGACGCGGTGATCAGAGACGGGGCATGCATCGGGGACCCGACCGAGGGTGCACTCGTCGTGTTGGCGGCCAAGGGCGGCCTGGACGTCGAGGAGACGAGGCGCGCATACCCACGCATCGCCGAGGTGCCGTTCGATGCCGAGTACAAGCTGATGGCGACATTCCACGAGATGGAGGACCAAGGCAGGACGGTCGTGAGGTGCTTCGTGAAGGGCGCCCCGGATGTGCTTCTCGCTCGGTCCTCCCGCTACCTGGATGTCGATGGATCGCCCAAGTCGATGGACGACGCGGCGCATGGCAAGGTCGTGGCCGCGAATGACCGCATGGCCGGCGAAGGTCTCCGAGTACTGGCAGTTGCACGACGAGACTTCGACCCGGCTTCCTTCGATCCGACTGGCGATCTCCTGCCTCAGGTCGACGAGCTGATGCTGTTGGCCCTGATCGGCATCGTCGACCCCGCACGTAAGGAGGCCAAGGATGCCATTGCGCTCTGCAAGGAGGCGGGCATCCGGGTTCGGATGATCACCGGCGACCACGCCACGACGGCTGCCGCGATCGCGGGTCAGCTCGGCATCGAAGGCCGGGCACTGACCGGCGCCGAGTTCGCGGCGCTGCCCGACGACCGGCTGCTCGCCGAGGTGGGCGACATGGGAGTCGTGGCTCGGGTCGCGCCCGAGGACAAGGTGCGGTTGGTCGGCATCCTCAAGCGGCAGGGAAACATCGTCGCGATGACCGGCGACGGCGTCAACGATGCGCCGGCGCTCACCCGCGCGGACATCGGCGTTGCGATGGGGATCACCGGCACCGAGGTCACCAAGGACGCGGCCGAGATGATCCTCACCGACGACAACTTCGCGACCATCGTGACAGCCGTCCGGGGCGGGCGGGGCCTGTACGACAACCTGATGAAGTACATCCGCGTTCAGATGATCATGCTGAGCGGCTTCATCCTCACGTTCGTCGGCGCGGGCATCTTCACGATCGCGAACGGCACCCCGCTCCTGCCGCTGCAGATCCTGTGGATCAACTTTGCCATCGATGTGCTGCTGGCGCTGGGCCTGGGGTTCGAAGCAGAAACGCCAGGGCTCATGCAGCGTGGCCCGCGGCCACCCGACGAACCGGTGATCCGGCGGGCGCTCGGTGTCCGACTGGCCGTGGCCGGACTCCTCGTGGCGATCGGCACCCTCTTGGTCGTCGCGTGGGCCGAGGATCGGTACGGACTAGCGGTCGCCACCACCGCGGGGCTCACGACGGCTTCGCTGCTGCACATCGCGGCCGCCTACGAGTGGCGCGACCCCCGACGCAGCATCTTCAGCCGAGACACGATCGCCAATGGACGCTTCAACCTGCTCGCGCTGACGGCGCTGGCTCTGGCCTTCTTGGCAACAGCAGTTCCGGGTCTGAACCGCATCCTCGACACGGTCGAGCTCAATGGCGACCAATGGAGAGCCTGCCTCCTCGCCGTCGTTGGCTATCTCGCACTGGCTGAGCTCGGCAAGTTCATCCTCCGCCGGGTCGACCACGGGAGCACGTGATGGGACAGCAGCAGAAGGCAACGGCACGACACGCGCTCAAGGTCGAACCGGCCTCGATAACGTGACACCGCAGCCGATCACTTGATCCCGGGATCGCCGTCCTGGACACTCGTCTACCCCACGTCGGGTGAAGCGATCCCACCCACTTCGCTCACACGATGAGCTCATCTCACGAACGGCAGGAGGCAGACATGACCCGATACGCGACTCTGCGCACCTGGGCCGGTGTACTCAAAATCATTGGCGTCGTTGGCATGGTCCTCGCCATCTTCGGCGTTATTTCCGCGGCCATCGCCGCCGAAGGGTTCTGGCAGACGATGGGTGTCCTCTTCCTCGGCGGTCCCGTTGTGCTCCTGTTGGCCTCTTGGCCCATCGCCCTCGGCCAAGCCTTGGGCGCCATCGCGGACATCGGCGACTCCGTGGTTGTCGAGACCTCCGGCTGACGAACAGGCGATCAATGGCGACATCACCAGATGGCCTGGGAGACCTCCCACGGGTCACGCATCTTGCCCTCATCCAGGGGGCAATCAACCCTCGACCGACTGCTCGACAGCAGAACGATGGAGGCGTTGTCGATGACTCCGCACGACGCTACGCCACGCCCGACCAATCCGCTTCGTGGTGTGGCGGGCGACGTCGCAGGACTGCTCTACGGGGCAATCGTGACGGCAGCCGCCATGGCTGTCGTATCGGCGCATGAGGCCGCCGCCGGCAAGGTGCTCCTGGCAGTTGCCATCACACTGGTGGTCTATTACTGCGCTCATGTGTTCACCCGCGTGGAGGCCGACCGGTTAGACCATCCAACCGCTTCGTTCACGGACGACCTCCGTGAAGCCGAAAGGCATGAACTCACCGTTCTCATTGGCGGACTACCCGCAGTATCGGCGTTCGTCGTGTCTGTCTACCTCGGAGCCACGGCCTCCCGAGCAGTCGACATCGCCCTATGGGTGACCATCGGCTTGCTGGGAATATTTGGATACCTTGTCGGACGGCAATCAGGCGCTACCGGCTGGCGGCTCGTCGTCGAGATCGGGGGAGCCGCACTTTTCGGGGTAGCGGTCGCAATCCTCAAGGCGCTGCTTCATTGATCGCCAAGACCTTGGGGTCTGCCCCAGGACTGCTCCGGCCAATCGAAGGTTCTGTCCTGACCCCGATGCGGCCGGGAGCGGCGAACGCGCGGCCACCGAGGTAGGCAGCAGCATTGAGCGTCGTGTGAGCCATGAAGGGCGCGAGCACGCTACCACTCCGGTTGCGCATCCAGGCGAAAACGACGCCGGCCGCCCCCGTGGCCAGAGTGACGCCTCCGAGCGCCACCGTGTGGCCCACTGGGCCCTTCGGCAGCAAGTCCCCCGCTGGGTTGGTGCGCATCATGTCGAGCGTGGGCAACAAGTGCCACAGACCGAAGAGGGTCGAGGTCCATGCGATCGACGTCGCGGCCGAGTGTGAGCGCGACAGCACACCCAGCAGAACGCCGCGGAAGACGATCTCTTCAGGTAGCGCGGTGGCGAACGGAATCCGCACGCCGACCTCATACGCAGCGGCCGCCGAGCTCGGCTTCAGCACCCGCTCGTCCGCGAAGAACGGACGCGTCTTCGGCACGGCAAGGGCTGCCCCGACGACTGCCGCAGAGACGAGCGACGACCGGATGCCTACGTCGAGGCCGCGCCGAAACTGGGCGCGGCCCAAACCGAGGTCCGACCAGGAGGCGTGCGCGGCCTTGCGGCCCAGCGTCGTCAGCGTGATGGCGACGGCGAGATTCGCTGGGACGTGCGATGCCTGTGGCAGGACGCGGTTGACGGCGACGTTGTAGGCAGCGGCAAGCAGCCCGACCGCGGTGACAGTGTTGCGCTCGCGTTGCTTCATGTGCCGGCCCTGACCGCCTTGGCCCGCTCGATGTAGCCAGCCAGACGCGTCTCGAACCCTCTCAATGCTTGCTCGACGCGCTCCATCTGCTGCTCGGTCGCGTTCAGCCCGTACACCTCGTTGACGAACCGACCGAGATCGGCCCGGTAGTCGTGCCCGCGGGCGACAAACTGTCCGGGCACGACGTTCATGGAGTTCTTCATGTCGACGAGCGTCTGGACAAACGTGAGTAGCGGCGTGTACCGCTGGGCATGAGGCACGCCAGACGGTCGTGGATCTTGCAGCCACTCGGGCGCGGCCACAAGCAGGTCGGCGCCGAAATAGCCGACCGCGTCGTTGTGATGGTTGACGAGGACGTACCGGAGCGACTTGCGCGCGTCGTCGTCGAGCGCCTCGACGTCGCTGAAGGCGTTGAACCTGCCAACCAACCTGTGGTCCACGTTCCATCGGGAGCCGCGGAGTACCTGTTCCTTCCACTTGCTGAAGTAGGGCGTCCCGATCCACAAGGCACGCTCGATGCCCAGCATCCGCAGGCCGGTGGTGCCCTCGTGGAGGAACACGTCCTGACTCGTGAGGGCGCCGAGACTTTCACCGAAGAGCACGACCCGCGGCCGGCGCTCCGGCGGCCTCTCGTACAGGCGCTCGTGCAGCGCCAGCCACAGCTTGCGGTTCTGGATGCGGCCCTCGTCGATACGGTCGAGCGATAGCGGCGACGGACGTTTGGAGTACTGCATCGTGACGGCAGCACAGTCCCCGAGCGTGAGCAACTCGATGGCCTGCATGGCCGTGTGGTTCACGTACCCCGTCCCCGTCGGCGACACCAGCACCAGCAGGCCGCGATCCAAGGCGCCGGTGCGGTCGATCTCCTCCAGCGCCAGGGCAACACGCTCGTCGTCCGTCGGCGCGGTGTCCAGACCGACGTAGACACGGATCGGGGTCGCGTGGGCCGGCTCCCCCATCGCCTCCTCGATCCACTCCGGGCGCAGGTAGGTGAGCACCTGCCGGCGCCCCTGGAGGGTCAGTGACTCGTACGGCACGACGCTGCCCGGCCCACCGCTGACGAGCGGCGACGGCGGCGCCTGCTCGAACCCCGGTTCCGGTCTCCCGGCACCCGTCTCAACGCGGTGGTACACCGACTGCATGCCCGCCGTCACACCGGCGCCCAGCGCACCCACCGAGACCAGCCGGCCGACCGGCCGCCACTGCCGGCTGGTCCCCGGGAAGATCGCGCTGAGGCCCGCACCCACGGCGGTGGCGACCCCGCTTTGGGCGGCGGCCACGCCGACGAGCCCGGCCGCAACCAAGCCGCCCATCGCGAGCGCCTTTACCGCGGGTACGTGCCACCGCTCATCCTGCTCGAGCAGCGCATCATCGGCGGCGTAGCGGCGGCGGCGTTGATACTCCAGGGTGGCTGACAACGTGGCGCCCAATGGGACGGCGAGCGGGAGCGGGAACTTCCAGCGGCTGGCCGCGGCAACTTCCTGACTCACCGCCGCGGCCAGGCCAGCGAATCCGCCCGCCGAGCAGTACCATCCGCTCGTGCGCAGCGCGCCATGCCACAGCCTCTCGCCGCGCCGCTGGTGGAAAACCGACTGCACAGCCAGACCCGTGCCGATCGCCACCACGTCAGCAACCGCAGTAATGCGTCGCCACCTGGCGTCGGACTCGCGGTACGCCGCGGTGCCGACAACGCGTTCGGAGGCGGCCTCGATGACGTCCTGCAGGAATGCCGCCGTGGCGTAGTTGCCGGCGACGAGGATTCCCGTGACCAAACCCTGATCCAGCGCAGACCGTGGCATCAGCGTGCGTTGAAAGGACCTCGGGACGGCCACTGCGGCAATGAAGATCCCGGCTTGCTCCGCCCGGCTGGCCAGACCCGTCTCGATGACTGCTCCCATGTCGTTTCCTGCCGCGGACCTCGCTGATTCTCGTGCCGCAGCTCGGGCCGCGTCGACCGCTGCTGTGCCGACAAGTCCGGCGATCGTCAGATCGTATGTGCTCGGGGGCAGGCGTGCGCCCATAGCGGCCCGCGAGGATTGCGATGGCGAACCGCACAGTGATCGAGACGACGCCGAAGACGCCAGGCGCGCAGCCGCCTCGGCCGGGCTCAGCCCTCTGCGGACGTCCGTGCGCCGCTCAGCAGCGACCTCGGCCGCATCCAGTCGCCATGGGTCGGTCACCTGCCCAGTCCGAATGATTGCGCTTCGCCATCGACCGCCGACGGCCCGGCCATTGCCCGGATTGCTCTGCCAAGGCGCGGGTACAGAGGTCGAAGCCCGACCTTCGGCCAAAACCCTTGAACCGACCGGTTCACTTGCCCGTTTGGCTGACAGGGTCGGTCGAAGCGCTCTAAAGTCCCTGCACGTTGCTCGTTCCAGTCCGGGCCGCGTCAGGCGAGTGGAGGGAATCCAATGGTTCGTCATGCGGTGGTCACCGGTGGGGCCGGTTTTCTTGGGTCGCACTTGTGCGAGCGGCTCGTCCAGGAGGACTACGAGGTGACCTGCCTCGACAACTTTCTCACCGGCGCCCCGACCAACGTCGATCACCTGCGTGAGCATGTCCGCTTCCGCCTCGTGCGCTCGGACGTCAGCGACTTCATCCATGTGGTCGGCCGGGTGGACGCGGTGCTGCACTTCGCCTCGCCCGCGTCTCCGATCGACTACCTGCACTTGCCCATTCACACGCTCAAGGTCGGATCGATCGGAACTCTGCACTCGCTGGGCTTGGCCAAGGAAAAGGGTGCCCGGTTCTTGCTCGCCTCCACATCGGAGGTCTACGGCGATCCGAAGGTCCACCCGCAGCCGGAGACCTACTGGGGGAACGTCAACCCGGTCGGGCCGCGCGGGGTCTATGACGAGGCGAAGCGGTTCGGGGAGGCCCTGACCATGGCCTACCGGCAGACGCACGGCATCGACACGGCCATCGTGCGCATCTTCAACACCTTCGGACCTCGGATGCGACCCGATGACGGCCGGGCGATCCCGACCTTCATCCGGCAGGCCCTCGACGACGAGCCCATCACCGTCGCCGGTGACGGATCGCAGACCCGCTCGGTCTGCTACGTCGACGACCTCGTCGAGGGAATCATCCGGATGCTCCAGAGCGATCTCGCGGGCCCGATCAACCTCGGTAACCCGCACGAGATGTCGGTGCTCGAGCTTGCTCAGCGGATACGCGAGTTGGTCGGTTCCGGGTCGCCGATCGAGTTCGTCGCCAGGCCGCAGGACGACCCGACCGTACGGCAGCCCGACATCTCCTACGCCAGGACGGCACTCGGCTGGGAGCCGGCGACTTCGGTCGAAGACGGCTTGAAGAAGACGATCGCGTGGTTCCGCGGCCG
>Ga0126304_10001812_pt1 | contig 10250 bp, 13 predicted proteins | sample Plot25_FD_92538 | JGI IMG/M metagenome (GOLD analysis project Ga0126304, IMG submission 92538) | Serpentine soil microbial communities from UC McLaughlin Reserve, CA, USA - Plot25 | ecosystem: Environmental > Terrestrial > Soil > Grasslands | place: USA: UC McLaughlin Reserve, Lake County... | reverse complement strand
GGTTACGGCGGCGATGGTGAGTAACTTCTGCGCAGGAGGGGCGGCGGTGAACGCCATCGCGAAGACGGTGGGGGCGAGGGTGAGTGTTCTCGACGTCGGGGTTGCCGGGGATTTGGAGAGGCACCCTCTGCTGCGGGGCGCGAAGGTGCGGCGCGGGACCGGCGACCTGAGTCGCGGGCTTGCGATGAGCCGTGAGGAGGCAGCGCGGGCTGTGATGGCGGGGGCAGGAGTTGCGGAAGAACTCCTCGAGAGCGGTGGGGTGGACCTGCTCGTTACGGGAGACATGGGCATCGGGAACACCACGCCGGCAGCGGCCCTGATCTCCGCCTTCACAGGACATCCGCCTGCGGAGACCACGGGTCGCGGCACGGGCATCGACGACCAGACCTTGGAACTCAAACAGAACGTAGTGGAGGAGGCACTGGAGCTGCACGTGCCAGACCCAGAAGACCCTCTCGGGGTTCTCGCGCAGATCGGTGGTCTGGAGCACGCTGCTATCGTGGGTGTGATCCTGAGCGCCGCCGTCTACGGCATTCCGGTCATCCTCGATGGTGTAGTCTCGGACTCCGCCGCGCTCGTAGCCCGCGCCCTCGCTCCGCACTCGGCAGGGTATGTAGTCTCGGGCCACCGCTCTACCGAGCCAGGTGCGCGTATCTCCCTCCGATCGCTTGACCTGAGTCCGCTTCTGGACCTGGACATGCGCCTTGGCGAAGGGACAGGAGGCCTGCTCGCTGTGCCACTCGTGCAGGCGGCGGCCAGGACGCTTAAGGAGATGGCAAGGCTCGAGGAGATAGGATTCGGGTGAACCCTCTCTCTCCGAAAACGATTCAGGGACTGCGTAGCCCGTTGGCCCGTGTCGTCGAGGTACACGAAGCGCTGGGCTCGACCCAGGAGCGCGCCCGCGAGCTAGCCCATGCAGGAAAACCTCACGGATCACTCGTCGTCGCGGAGATCCAGACCGGGGGACGGGGGAGGCTCGGACGTAATTGGGGATCTCCGAAGGGTGGGCTCTGGATGTCTTTTGTGCTGCGTCCCTGGTTCGACGCGAGCCTGGCCCCGCGCATCACCCAGACCGCGGCTGTCGGGGTTGCGAAGGCGCTCTGGGAGGTCGGGGTAGAGGTACGCATCAAGTGGCCCAACGACTTGCTCGCTGGTGGGAAGAAGATCTGCGGCATCCTCGCAGAATCGGGCGCGGGGTACGCCACAGGACCTGCAAGAGAGAGGTACCTAGACTATGTCATCCTCGGGATGGGGGTGAATGCCAACCTCGACCCGGCCGAGCTCGGAGTCCCTGACCGCGAGGTCACCACGATCCGTTCAGAGCTCGGCCGTGACGTCGACCTGCTGGAACTGCTGCGCGTTGTGCTCTCGAACCTCGACGCTGAGATGGGTAGGATCGAGGACTTCGGAGGCGTACTCGAGGACTGGCGCAACTTGAACTGTACCCTTGGCGAGAGGGTGCGTGTCCTCCGGCTCGGCGAGACCATCGAAGGCAAGGCTGTGGACCTGACTGAAGAGGGTGCTCTATTGCTCGTTACCCGACGGGGCACCGTGGAGTTGTTCGAAGGTGAGATCGAACACCTCAGGCAAGGTGTCGAAGGTGCATAGTTCCTACCGTCGGCACAAGGCTAATCACTCGTCACCGACGGCCCGTACCGCTGGGTTAGACATCCCCTCTGCACGGTCGGGACCTCGTTCTTCATGTCGTTTGGCATCGCGGCGGCGAACTGGTTTATGGGGCTGGCAAGCCTCGTGGTAGTGGTGATGCTCTTGATCTGGCTTCCCAGAGAGGAGGAGAAGCTGATCGAGAGGTTCGGAGACGAGCACCGCGCTTACATGGAGCGTACCGGACGGCTCTTATCACGCATAGAGCGAGATTAGGCCGGAAGTCGTGGTTCCCGGCCTGGCTGATCTGGCCTGTGCAGACTACTAGGTAGATGTCTCTTCGTCTTCTTCTTCGAGGACTGCCACGGAGGTGGCCTTGAAGACCAGGATCTTACCCCTCTCTGGGAAGTCTACGATCTCCACGTCCCCGGTTACGGCTATCTGGTCCCCGACTAGCTCGTCGGCATCCTGTAAGGCCGACATATCTATCTCGGTCTCCAGAACGTAGCCTGTATGCTCCTCTCCGGCTTCCGTATTTGCGCGCTTGAGCTGTCCTTCGAAGTAGGCCATGGTAGATCCCCTTTCTGAATGTCGGGTGGAGATATAGTACCTGTATTCCCGATCGCGGACCGGGCTATCGATCTCTGTGTGGATGAGTTTGTCTTACGGGCCGTTGCTCATTGCCTCATCGACGGTCTGCTCGAGGGTCAACATCCTTTCTTCTTGCCACGCGTTCGCGAAGGCTTCCTCCCCCAGTCGAGCGCGCGTGTTGGCGAGGTTGCCGTCGTATCAGAGAGAACCGCTGGGATCGAGCGCGGCGAGGCGTGCGAAGTTGTCCAAAGACAATTCTATCGACCTTATCGACGAATCGCTGGCGCCCGACTGTGTCAACCACAGCCCCGGCATGCCCGACCAGCCAACGGGCCCGGAGGGGGTCAAAACGGTCGTGAGCATGTTCCGGAGTGGCATGCCTGACCTCAGGGTCAATATCCTGGACATGATGCAGCATTTGGGAGCGAAACCGGTGCCGGAAAATGCTCAAGTAGAGGATTCCTGAGGGCACCAAGCAGCCAACCACGTAAACAGGGCGCTCCAGTGTCGACAGCTTGCTATTCTATGGCTTGTAGGATTTAATACTCTCCTGGGCGGGAACCTCGACCCTGGATCGGGCAGCGTTGAGAGGAAGACAAGAGGGATGAGCGCAACGTTGATGTATATCGGCCTCGGGGCCGTACTTGCCACAGGTGTGGCGATACTCACTATTGCTGTCCTTTTCTTGCAGACGGCGCGCCGCTACGTCGACCTGACTGAGAGGCGCCTGGAGCTTCTGCAAGAAGGGGAAGCGTTCCTGCTCAAGCTGGTGGAGCGCCAGGGCCACGCCTTAGAGGTGAGCCGGGAGCGGGAAGCGGAGCGGCGCGAGAAGCTCCCCGAGATGGTCGGAAATACTCGTGGACGGCGGCAAGGCGAAGAGTCTCCCGGCACCCGACGGCCTGAAGGATCGGACCGGCACGTTCAGGAAACGTCGTATACGGGCAGTTCCTCTGAAGTAGAAGATGAAGAGCAGAGACGGGAGAGGACGCCGAAGGCGGACCCAGCGCCGGCGCGGCCCAAAGATAGTGCGCCGCGGCTTGGAGTCCAGGTGCCGCACCCTGATGACGATGTGCCAGGACGAGGCTGGAACAACTCCCCTGCCAGGTTCTTCCAGAAGTGCTACGACAGATACCTGGAGCACTACGAGGGCTACGTACGGCTCGCCGAGCGGCTCCACCAGATGCGCGACGAGGCCGACGCAAGCCCCCCTGGCACCCTCGGGAAGCGGGAGTGGGAGGACAAGCTCCACCGGGCGTACGACGCCATAGAGCGGACTACCCAGAGGCTAGACATGCTCGAGGAGCACTACCCCGAGTTGGCGACCGACAACGATCGCATCTCGTCGCGCATAGGTACCGCACGCCTCCATGCTGGCCTCACAGAACGCTTCGGCCGCCCACACTAAACACAGCGACGCATAAGCCTAGTCCGCCAACCGTCCAGGTAAGAGGTAAGGACCAGGTAACGCGAGTTCGCCTGGAAGGATTCGAACCTCAGACTCACGGTTAGAGGACCGAGCCGGTTCGTTTGTCTGTATTCTTCGTTGTTGAAGAATCCGCGTATCCAGGCTGAATTCTTACACATGGGTTGATCATCGTTCACAGGTGTTTCTGGTGGTTGGCGTAGTTGGGCGACTGCAAAGAGCCCATGTTGCGCTGGCGGGAGGCTATTGTAAGGGTCCTTCCGACCCTTAGACTAACCTCGGTCCGTAGGGTCTCCTCCTATAAAAGCTGACAGCGCTTCACTCGGTAGCGGCTCTGAAAAGTAATTCCCTTGGGCAAGATCGCACTCCATATTGCGCAATTGTGCAAGCTGCTCGGCAGTCTCCACCCCTTCGGCGATAGCCTCCAAGCCCAGGGCGTGCGTCAGCTCGACCATCGCCGACACGATCTCCGCATCCTTGGATGCGCCGTTGGCATCTTGCCCGAGCCCGGCAATGAACGAGCGGTCGATCTTCATGAAGTCGACCGGGAAGCGCTTGAGGTATGAGAGTGAGGAGTAGCCTATACCGAAGTCGTCGACCGCGAGTTGGATGCGCAGATCCTTCAGGCTTCTGAGTGTATTGTTGACTGAGTGTACGTCGTTGCTCGTCAACATGCCCTCTGTGATCTCTAGTTGCAACGAACCAGGTTCTATCTCGGTCTCGGCCAGGATCTCCGCGACCAACTCTGGGCGGAATAACTGCCTCGGAGAGAGGTTCACGCTCACCGTCAAGGGCGGTATGGTGGGGTAGCGCTGTTGCCACGCCCGCACCTGATGACAGGCCTCTCGAAGCACCCCCTCCCCGATCTGCACGATCAAGCCCGTATCCTCGGCGACAGAGAGGAATTCGGCGGGCAGTAGCACTCCCCGCCGCGGGTGCTCCCAACGCACCAGAGCCTCTGCCCCGACGATCCTGCTACCATCGAGCGTCAGAATTGGCTGGTAGTAGACTTTGAACTCTCCCCGCTCCAGGGCTTGCCTGAGCTCGTTCTCCAGCCGTAGACGCCTCAACGCCTCGTCGTTCATGCTGGGTTCGAACACCTCGTAGCGAGCTTTGCCATTGTGCTTGGCCCGGTACATCGCCAGGTCCGCATGCCGCAGGAGATCCTCCGCTCGCTCCTGGGTAGGACTATTCAGAGCGATCCCGATGCTGGTGGTGATGAACACCTCCTGTTCTTCGAGAGCAAATGGAGGTCGCAGTACGTCCGCGAGCCGCTCCGCTATTCGTACCCCCTCACCTATACTAGTGACGTCCTCTACCAAGATAGTGAACTCGTCTCCGCCAAGACGCGCGGCGGTGTCTTCGGGACGTAGGTAGATCCGCACACGCTCAGCAACCGCTTTGAGTAGTTGATCTCCCGCCTTATGCCCAAGGCTGTCGTTTATGACCTTGAAGTTGTCTACATCCACGAACAGTACCGTGACCCTGCTGTCCCGCCGATTGGCACGAGTCGAGGCGTGTTCGAGGCGTTCCATGAACAACACCCGGTTTGGCAGGCCGGTAAGAGGATCGTAGAACGCTTGATGGTGCAGCTGCCGCTCGATGGCTTTTCGCCTGGTGATGTCCTTGAAGGTTACCACCGCGCCGATCACCTGGCCGTCCTGGAGTATAGGGGAGCTCATGTACTCGACCGGAAAGCTCGTGCCGTCCTTCCTCCAGAAGACCTCGTCATCCCTACTGTGGGTGGTTCCATCCTCGAACGCCGCGTGGATCGGACACTCTTCGCGAGGATAGGGGGAGCCGTCCGGTTTCGTATGGTGGAGCAAGTCGTGTTGGGGACGGCCCACAAGCTCTTCGGCCTCCCACCCCGTTATGCGCGCCGCGGCCGGATTGACGAACGTAGCGTTCCCGTCCAGGTCCAGTCCGAAGATTCCTTCGCCAGCCGACTTTAGGACCATCTCGTGCTGGCGGCTAAGCCGCTCGAGCGCCTCCTCGAATGTCTTACGCTCAGTGATTTCGAGCATGAACCCTTGCCAGTAGCGGGTTCCGCTCATCTCGTCCTCTATCAGAACCGACTCGTTACGCACCCACTTTGTACTCCCGTCGCGATGGACCACACGGTACTCCGTCGTGAAGATCTTGCCCGGCTCTCCGGTCCGCTCATCCTCATCCCGCAGCCACTCGCGATCTTCAGGGTGCACCATACCCCACCTAAGAGCGGGGTCCTTGCATTCCTCGGGTGAGTAACCCGTCAAGGTCTCTATCTGAGGGCTCATGTAAATTGCGGAGTCGGGGCTGCCTATCTCCTGGATGTAAACAACCGCCGGGCCCTTCTCGATCAGGGTGCGGTACCTCTGCTCGGCTTCCCGCAGCTTCCTCTCCGCCTCTTTTCGCTCGGTTACGTCGCGCGAGGTGACCACCACACCACTTACGGCCGGGTCGTCGAGCAGGTTGTTTACGACGTGCTCGAGGTAGCACCATGAGCCATCCTTGTGCGGCACTCGGAACTCCAGTGGCGGGTGAAGCCCGGGTACTTTCAGGACCTCGGCGAACGTGTTCAACGCTTGCTCCCTGTCGTCAGGATGAACGGAGCCGAATGCGCTGGTCCCTATCTGCTCCTCGGGCCTGTAGCCCGTCACCCTCTCGACCGCCGGGCTTATGTACCGCACTGTGCCGTCGGCCTCGAGGAGTGTGATGATGTCGGAGGTGTTCTGTAGCAAAGTGCGGATGCGCTCCCCGCTCTCTTCAAGAGCTTTCTCGACCTTCTTGCGCTCGGTGACGTCGCGGATCACACCCGTGAACAATCGTTCACCATCCTCATAGGTTTCGCCCAGGGACATCTCGATGGGGAACTCGCTGCCGTCTTTTCGCAACCCCACGAGCTCGATCGTGCCGCCCACCACGCGCGCTTCCCCCGTTCGCAGGTAACGGTGCAGCCCAGCCACGCAAAGTTCTCGGTATCTTTCGGGCATAAGCAACGTTACCGGCTGCCCGATGACCTCTTTGGAACTGTGGCCGAAGATACATTCTGCCCCACTATTGAACCACCTGACTATCCCATCAGGCGTTATGGTCACGATCGCGTCGAAGGCCGCATCCAAAACGGTACGGTAGCGCGCCTCGCTTTTTCTTAGCTCGTCACTAAGTTGCCGATGGGCGAATAGTCTGCGCATCGAATCTCTTCTCTACGCCGGTCCTGGGCTACCCGCTGCCCAACGGCGTGGGTCATCACCAAAGCCCGTGGCTAATCCGTTCGTCCACTGCAGATTGTGATGCCGACTCGTGTCGACTCCGGCTCTGGTAGCCATGGACGCACCTCCTCAGGAACATCTTAGCTCAGGAAGGGTTGACCAGCATCTTTCAAGACGCCGTAACTCTGCTCATCACAAGGCAGACTTCGGCGTGTCCGCAAACCAACCAGCTGGGTGGAAACGGCTATGAGTGGTTTCCCGCATGGACTCCAGTATGTTCGATGTTGAGATGCACCCGTCTGCCTCGATGGCGCAGGGGTGGATCTCATCGGTGGGTTCTACTCCTGCGCTGTACGCCTCGAAGCGGTCGTCACAGAGGTGCTCGAGAAGCCCCTCGGCCATCTAGCTCCTCGCTGAGTTCTGGGTGCACAGGAACAGCAACTTCTGCTTCCGAATCTCTATCCTCCTAGCTCCACTAGCACTCGATCCCTGATCCGGTCCCTTACCGAACGGAATACCGCCAAGCGCTCCTCCTCCGAACCCTCCGCCTGTGATGGGTCCTCGAAGGACCAGTGCAGCCTGTTTCTGGCTCCCGGGAAGAACGGGCAAGCCTCGTTCGCATCGTCGCAGACCGTGATCACGTAGTCGAAGGGCTCTCCCAGATACCGATCTAGCGTCTTGGACTCCTGGCCGGAGATGTCCACCCCGATCTCATCCATCGCCCGGATGGCCAGCGGCCTTACGTGGGTGGCCTCCGTGCCCGCGCTGTACGCCTCGAAGCGGTCGCCAGCGAGGTGCTTGAGAAACCCCTCGGCCATCTGACTCCTCGCAGAGTTGTGAGTGCACAGGAACAGAGCTCTTCTCCGCTGCGCGGTTTCAGCAGCAGCCACTCACTACGCTCCGCTTCTCGGGATCAGAGAGCAAGCGTTCTGCCGCCTCGCCGAGTAGCACACCTGCGGCCTCGCGGTCGAGGGTGTAGAAGCTCCACTTCCCGCGCCGCTCCTCGCGCACAAGCCCTGCATCCTTTAGCTTCTTCATATGGTATGAGACCTTCGACTGGCCCATGCCGAAGACCTCCTCGAACTCGCAGACGCAGATGCCCTCCTCCCCTTCGTCTGCCGGTACGCCAGAGTCTGAGAAGTCGCAGCAGCCGCGCCCGTCGGCCATCATGCCGAGCATCCTCACCCGTAGGGGGTCGGAGAGAGCGCGGCCCAGAGCGACGAGCCGGTTCCCCCCTTCCTCGGGACCGTCCCTACGGACTCCTTTCTCTCCTACGACGCCGAGCTCTTGAGTGCTCAAAGCGTCCTCCCGGCCGGCTTGCGGCCCCTGATGAAGGCGCTCGCCAGCGTCACCTCTGTCGTCACTTCGGTCGCCACTGTGGCATCGCCGCAGCTGTCCGAGCCGCCGCAGCACCCTGACGCAGAGGCGAACTCCTGTCCGTAAGTGTGCGTGACCTCGACGAACACGTCCTCGAAGCCCGCTTCCCCAAGCAGCCTCTCATACTCGTCCATTTCCAGCGCGCCGGAGACGCAGCCGGACCACGCCTCCATGCTCCTCACCAACTCGGCCGGAAGCCTGCCCTTGTCGCCGAGGAAGACCATGTCCGAGACAGCGAAGCGCCCCCCAGACTTCAGGACCCGGTAGGCTTCGGAGATCACCTTGGGCTTGTTGGCGGAGAGGTTGATGACGCAGTTGGAGATCACCACGTCCACGTGGTTAGCCGGTAGCGGTATGTCCTCGATGTGGCCCTTGAGGAAGTGGGCGTTCTCTGCCCCTGCCTCGGCCCGATTCCTCTCAGCCAGCTCCAGCATCTCGTCGGTCATGTCCAAGCCGTAGGCCTTGCCGCCCGGGGAGACCCTCTTTGCCGATAGCAGTACGTCTATACCGCCGCCACTGCCGAGGTCCAGGACTACCTCCCCCGGGGAGAGAGTGGCAAGGGCCGTGGGGTTACCGCACGCCAACGAAGCCGCACCCGCCGCCTCGGGCAGCCCCTCAAGCTCCTCGGCCGAGTAGCCGCCCCCAGTCCACCCCGAGCGCCTCCGATTCGAGACCTTGCTCTCCCGCCGACCCGCAACACGAAGACGCCCCAGCTCCCCCCAGGACGGACCTGGCAGCCCCCGCATACCTCTCCCTGACCCGTTCGCGCACCTGTTCACCCATCATGCTCGATGCTCCTTTCGATCAGCTTTATTTGATCGGAGTATAGACCAAGATATGTTGATATGTCAAGGGCGAGTTCAATGACCAGTGGTCTATTCACCCGGGTGAAGCTCCTATAGTCAAGTGGCGCTGCTCCCAGCAGGGATGTGGGCCTCGTCTTTTGGCCTGGTCGGCGAGGAACGGGCGCTGCAAGAGATCAGCACGCGGTAGGCCTCCCTGGCGACGTAGCGCTTGAGGCAGCGGATGATCTCTCGCTTGCTCTTGCCAGGCTTCGCCAGCGGTGCGCCTTGCGACATATCCCTGCGTGTGGCCTTAACCGCCGATGATGGCGGGCTGATCGCAAGTCCCGGATCAACTCCACCCGTCTGTCTGCGCTCTTAGGCTCTCCCACCGCCTCGCCGGCCAGAACCGCCCTGGCTGCCTCCGCGTCGATGGGATCGGATTTGCCGTTGCGCCTGAGATGGCGGCGTTTAGGCCTCTCGACCTCCACCACCGAGATCCCAGTGGCCCTTAGGTGGCAGGTGAGTCCGTCTCCATAGCTGCTGGTACCTTCTACCCCGGCGCTCCTCACGGGGCCAAAATCCTGCGCCCAGCGGAGGAGCTTCTCGTAACCTTTCACGGCCGTTGGCACGCTCAACTCGCCCAGGCTTCTCTGCCCAGAAGGTCCACGGCCACAGCCAGGTGGAAGTCGAGGTGCGTGTCTACACCCAGGATAACCACGATCTCCGTGTCCGGCATTTCGGCGCCGATCGTCGTCAGGTCCCAAGCTCCTTTCGATGTCGCTGTCACTTCAACCCGAGGAGCAGGAGAGCACGGACGAATGTGCTGTGAGGGGTCACGTCAGAAGCGAGCTCCTATGAGGTCACGGCGCTCCGGTCCCGGGCGGCCGTCGGGCGACACCAAGGCGTCCGGCCGACGACTCACTCGCAAGGCACCTTTGGCTCCCGTGGAAGGAGGGTCAGGCCGGTCCGAGGCGTCGCCCACAGCCATTATCCAGGATACTCACAGCGTGGAAGTAGAATTCTCCGAAGTTCGCTTGCAGGATCCTGCATAAGTCGCGCCCGTGGAACCGGATCGGACGCTCTTCCTCCGAGCCGACGCATTCTAGTCAACACTACATGTTGTGGCGCTGGATAGATATGCGCGACACTGTATTTTGGCATCGTCGCGACGCCAAACAGGATATAGCCTAGTCCAAAGCCACCGATGAATACAGGCAATAAAAAGGCGGGCGGAGTCATAGCTTGATCAAAGATAGTAGGGGCCTCTGCACCGATTAG
>Ga0126304_10001810_pt1 | contig 10253 bp, 6 predicted proteins | sample Plot25_FD_92538 | JGI IMG/M metagenome (GOLD analysis project Ga0126304, IMG submission 92538) | Serpentine soil microbial communities from UC McLaughlin Reserve, CA, USA - Plot25 | ecosystem: Environmental > Terrestrial > Soil > Grasslands | place: USA: UC McLaughlin Reserve, Lake County... | reverse complement strand
TGCTCTCGTGCGGGAGTTTCTCCCTCTTCTTTTTGTTTTTGTTCTTCTTCTTGTTGTTCTTCCTCAAGAGAAGGCGGTGGTGGTTCTTTGTATTCTCTTAATAGCATTCGATATTTGTAATTAGAAATTGAACCAGCTGCTTCTTCAATTTGAAATTCTTCCAGTATTACCTTGTTAACTTCCGCGATCGCTGTGATATCTGAATGGAATTCAAATGGTGTGCCTGCATCATATTTGGAGAAAAGTTTTTCCAAAGTCTGAATAGAGGTGAGTCCCATAATCTCACCAAAAAAAGAGATATTTACTGGTTCACAACCCATATCTTGTAGCATGTTACCCTGGGATCCTGGGATTTCTATCTCAACTATGTTCCTTCTATCAGTAATGTTGATCGCATGAATTGTCCTTATCTCTGAGAAGGAGGAGCTAGTTTCTTGTTCTTTAACTGCTTTGGTAAGATCGATATCATCAAGCTTTACTGACATATTGATAGATCATTATATCATGAGATAAACGTTTCTTAACTTGGATATGACTGGTTATCTATAGAATAGACAGCCTCACCTCCTGTCAAAGGCATTAGCTTCTTAATTTGAAATGTGATCAAAAATATTATGGATAAGCGTAGATGCCTCAGTCAGTTATGGATATGCAATATTGTCTCAAAGTGTCCAGCGTAGTGCAAAAGTTGGCGAGTTGACTCTTGCCAGCTGGACCATCAAACTCAATATAAATAGTCTGTTGAGTCTGGATACGAAGAAGGGGCAATTTCCTGAATTAGTAAACTAGGTTTCCAGGTACGGGAGGAAGAAAAAAGTAGCAGTGACGCTGCGGTTATGCAAACAGGCCTGCATAAAAAAAGTTAAACGAACAACATAATGCTGCTATATCAATATTTCAATCTTCCCAGGGGATGAAACACACTAGTCAGATGGATGAACGTACCAAAAAATAGTTGGAGGCTTTTACCATGCATCATCATGATACTGACAAGAGAACAAACTCGCTTTCCTCGCAATTGGTTGATCGTGAAGCGGGCGTACAACCTCATTCGTTGACATAGTCAAAAGTCCCTGTGACTCTTTCGACAAGAGATTTAAAGATTGGTTTAAAAATGTGGGACGCACGCTGCCAGTACTGAAAGACAATTCGGTAATTTGCCTCATCGATGGCGACAGGGCCTTTGCGCTAATGGTGAATGAAGTTGAGCCCGCAATCAGCAAACAGTGTACATACACATCCTAAGTTAGTGGATGGATCTAAATTTGAATTACCTCCAATCAGCGTTTTGACTACTGGTAGCAAGTCATCGAAATTAACAGATCTTTTTTCGACGTCGTTACGAATGGAGTCCAAGCTTCTCCTATGCTTTGGGAGTATCGCTTCACTTATGAATTCGAAGGATTTCAAATTGAAAAAGCAGCAGTTTTTCTCTCTCCAATTACAAGAGCTATACGAGATTAAGAAAATGTATAAAACTACAGCCATCGATCACTCTACTGAAGAAGGATAACAAACTTGACCACCACCAGAGCAGCAGGAATCTGTTCAGACTGAAGTTGAGATAAAGAAATCTTCTTCAGCATCGTGATCATCAGCAGCATCAAATGAACAATAAATAATAAATCATCTTCAGAAATGCTCATAGCCAAATATCCATTATTAGCACAAATCACTTCAGAATACTTACATAGCTCTTCTTCGAATTCTTACGCAGTTTGAGCACACTACCAGATGAACATAAGCCTCTTCCTATATTCAGATTATGCAACAAGATAAATCCACAATTCGAGGTAGATCCTGCCTTTAGTAGAGAGCGAAAGGAGTCTAAAGGCGAAGAAGGTCCAGACGGGGAGGACGATACAATTGCAGAAGGAGCCTTGTCCTTTGGTGACAAGAGAAAAGACGTGATTAAGCGTCTTCAATCAATGCTTAGAGATTTAGGATTCTTTCTTGGAAACACGGGACCAAATAAGGATGGAGTTGATGAAGTCTTTGGTGACTTAACAAGAAAGGCAGTAAGAGAATTTCAAGAAAAGAACAAGCATGTTGATGGAAATCCTCTTAAAGTGGATGGCTTGGTTGGTCCTATAACTGCAGATGCACTGAATAGAAAGGTAGTGGGATTGTGGTATGATAAATACGAAACACCAAAAGAGATGACAAACGGAAAGACATTTCTCACCGTCACATCGAAGCGCCTAATTGATGGCCTAGAGTTTAAAAATGGTGACAAAATTGAAGATGTAGGAACCAAAACAGGAACGGAAAGAAGAACAAGAACAGATGGTAGGGCTGCCTTCGTGAATATCCCACCCCCCCTCCGAGCGGAAGATCAGAGTTCTGAGGTCCAGATCTTTGACACTGAATTAGAATCAGCCGGAGAGGGTTTAAGGTTTGAAGAGGATAAAAAAAAAGAGAGGATTACTAATGAAGAAGGAGTGATAAAAGTTGCCCAAGGTAAGACGTTGCTTGCTCTTGTCGGCAGGGACGTAATTCCTGCAAAGCCACATGCCCATCCCCCACGTGCTCCCCCGTCAAGCCCTCTTCCAATTCTAGAAATAGTATCGCCTGCGCCAGGTACTCGGTTTGCAATCACGGGTCAACCAGCTATGCCCGTGATAAATGCAGAGGCTAGGATAACTGGACTTAATCCCGACCCCACCCTCACCACTAGCTTTGAGTGGACTCTCCAGATACGTTTTCAAGCATCAGGTTGTCCGAATGGTCGACAAGTAAGGAATAATCAGATCGACTTGGACTTAGTTCAGACCGTCACTGGAGGTCGCTTCACTCCCTCATTCAGTTCGATCAGAGGTGGAACTCTCACACTCATAGTGAGAGCGACAGTGAATAGGAATCACCTTGAAGCTCGAGTTGAAGATATCACAATTGCTGGAACTAATCCAGATAGAGCTGATGTACGAGCCGCGCTGCCACATGACACTCTTAGAAGAATAGCATTTGTGGAAAGTGGACGAAAGCAATTCAATGCTCCTGAAAATGGGGGTATTGGCACATGCCCTCTCTTTAGCCGAGATAACCTGGGAGGCGCAGGCATTATGCAATTAACTGTGCCTCCACCAACTCCCGATCAAATATGGAACTGGCGTGAGAATGTGGCAGGCGGCATTTTAAAATTCAATTCATCCCTAGGCGTCGCAAGACGATATAGGGCAGTAGTGTTAGCCTCTAAAGAGTTCGCAGCAGATGTTGATCGGTTTAACCAAGCTAGAAGAACCGCAGGTATGCCAGAACTTGCACTAACCTTGCCGGAATTTACGCCCGATCAACTTGATGATGATGCCATCAGGGGGTACAATGGCTTCGCTGGAACGGGGAGATATAGCATATGTACTAATAGAAAGGATAGAAATGGCAACATTATTTTCTTGTTTCCACTGCATGAATTTAGAGTTGCTATGAATGGCAATGATTTGCGTGCTATTAACATAAATAATACCGCAAGAACAGGAGAACTGGTCTGGGAGCACGTGCCGGTACGTGAGAGACCGCAAAATAGTGGCAATCCAAACTATGTAAATGACGTCAGAGCAGCTAATCCCTAATGGGAACCGTGAATGGCAATCGCAGAAAAATCATGTTCACCGGTTCTGGGAACCAGAAAGGTCTGTGAGCCTTATACCCCTGTCCTTGTATCATTAATTTCGACCGATAAGACCCGGTCTATAATTCACACTGTATATATTCACAGAATCATTCTTCATGAATGCTGAACTCAGATGCGCTTTTAGTATGTCTAGATTCAATACTTTAGCTGCGCTGTGACTCAATCTAATTCGCCTCTCCGTACATGGAATCCTGAACGCACGACCATGAGAAATTTGCGTCACCCTGCTTGTGTAGTTTCATACCATGTTAATTATTCCGATGGTCAGAAATTTGCAATAAACCAAATTGCCCAAGAGCCAAACAATGGATCGACTGAATAAACTCCTGAGAGCCACTGCTCACAACGCGTTTGTCACACAGAAAGCGACAAATCGCAACTTAAACTTCTGTCCAACAACTTCACAGAATACTTACAGGTTAGAGATATAGTATTCGTGATAATAACGTGCTTAAGGATGCGTGAGATACTATTCTCTCTTTATGTGACACCAATTGCTGCCTCATGCTGGGATTCAAATTATCTAAGGAACCCTGTTACTAGATCATCACGTTCAAATATTGATAGATAGGTTTCCTTCCAATTCTCCTCTTGGCTCTCTAATTTTCATGATGCCTCTAAGTCTCTCAGAGCCCGGCGTTAGAGCCGTTTGAAGTTTTGAGATAGTGACAAAAAATTCCGGGTCTGATGGATCGGATTCAAACTCAGCGCCACTAGTAAGATCAGTACTTGGACACTTAAGATGGACTGGAAGTGATTTGATCCCCATGCTGGCTGCAGTTGCTGCTTTAGATTTCGATGGAATAGCCCCAAAAGAACTCACATTCATCTCTAATCCCCCAGATGTCAAATTCGCTCTAATTTGACCCAATATATCTCCGAGCCTAAAGCTCTGCTGAAAAAAAGGGTCTGTCGATTTCGTCATGTCCCAGAAACTGCCTTTTTTGAAGTCGAGCGGACATAACCGAAACATGAACCCGGTTGTAATGTTTTTATTTTTAAAAAACCCGGGTTTTATATGAATTACCTTATCAACTACCAGACAGGCAGAATCACTGCCATCGCCCAACACTGCATCGTCCACACCCATCTTGAGCATTCTTTTTATTAAAGTAGCAACATCGATGCCTGGTTTAGCGCCATCTTCCTGACAAAATAAGAAAAGGCAGCCACTTGCTCTGTGTATGCCTGCTCCGACCTTCCCTTTATCTGGTTTAAAGGGAAACCATTCAGTCATAGAGTTCACTTCCACACATCCAGGTAATCCGGGATCGCCTCCCTTCGGACAGCGTGGAATCCCTCCAATGATTAAAGGTAAGAGTCTCCCAATCGCAAATTCCAACTTTGGTGAAAAAACCTCTGGATCACCAATACCAACATGATAGCTTGAAATAGGAACAGCATTCTCTCTTCCAAAGAATATGTGGTTAGGATAGCATTTGTTGCCGACTAGACACACCTTTCCGCTGTCATCCACTCCTTCCTCCACCAGTTTTCGATTAATAATAACCTGACCCTGCCAAGGATTTTTCTTAACGAATAGATTAACTTGTGATGCATGGCTCGCATTTGTTATTATCCGCACATCCGAGCTCAGACTAAGAGCAGTTTCTGTAAATAGTTGGTTTGCATTACGGACAAAAACTTCGAACCTATACAACAATGCATCCAGCACAACGAACTGCAGGCCGTTGTCATTTCCTCCTGCCATTCCTTTGTTAGAATCCATATCTTTTCGAATTGATTTAAAAAACAAAGTGCCTTCAAAAAGCCTCGTAGGTAATGTCAATCTACTATAATAACACCTAGCCTATTATTCTCTGTCGAAGCACTTCGTATTTTTCATGTTGTCTTTTCAGATGTTTTGAGTAGACCCTATTAAGGTCGATGTCCGGATTGCCCAGCTCAGAAAGCCTCTTATCTATCCCTTCATAGCTCAACGTCATTGCTAAATTAGCCTCGAAGTATATCTGATCCCTATCCAGGTCGGAAAGACTGGAGGAATTTTCGAGCTCCTCGAACTGCTCTCTGAGTTCCTCCAAGCGAACAATAGTTGATCTCAAGATTGCTTCAGCAGCATTTTCCCCATCAGATACAAATTTTATTCCATTCTTAATGATACGATCTTCCGTACCCGATGTTTTTATTATTACATTCACAAAGCCCTCATTCCTAGGAGGAAGTGTAGCAAAAAGCAAAGTCCCTCCCCTTAATGTAGAAATATCGTCAGCCTTTATATCGTCTATTAGCAATTGTGAGTCTTTCGTGAAGCTCGATCCTGTTATTCTTATGCGCGTATGCCCCTCTAAAGGTGATACATCTGGAGTTATTTCGCCAATCCTTCGAAGATCGCCAATGATGACAATGCTGTTCCGAAGTGATATACCAAGTCTGCAGCCATTCACCATATAAACTCGTCGCTACAAATGATTGATTTGAACACAACGCTAAATGGATTTGAGAAGCAACCTTCATCCGTTACTTATAAGATAAGGATTCAGGGATACAGTAATTTTGATGCCGATTACTCTTCCATCAAAGCCAAGGTTTAGTAATTTGAAGATACTTTGGTCTAAGGAACAATAAACATCATCTCGCATATCTCCGCATTTGAGCATTATTTGCAGCAGGCCACTTCGTCAATCATGATTTCGAATGTTTTATGTCGTGTCCTATTGGACCCCTAGCATGCAGTAGAGGATGGAGGAGACCACAGGATTTTCGGTTGCTATCATCCCAGGGACTATTATTGAAAGCATGATAATTAGCGCTAAAGGTTAGGCTATCATACAGCAAACTGAGTGGAAGTTACTTATGCAAAATTCGAAGGTACAGGACTAAAAAGACCAAGAGATGCCATTCTGTTCATCAGCAACGTTCATGGGCTATTGGAGATAACATCCCAATGGTAAGTATTTGACTGATTAATGGATTGTTGTAAAGGGCGGCAAGTCAACATCAACGTCACAAACCTAAGAAGATGTCGAGACATTCCCCGTACACCCTCATCGATGAGGATATATCAGTTATAAAGTACGGTACGTGAGAGGAAATTGTCTAGACACTTAAGAGAATCTATTTGACAATATGAGGCGAAAGCGATAAAAAACAAAAAATTCTTAAACAATTTCATTTTTATTATCAAGTGATTTGCTCTATCCAACTTACAAGTGTGAGATTAGTTCTCTTTTGATTGAACCTGATACTTCAGACGACTTGACGATCATAAATGTTAAACTTGGCATGAACAATGCTTCTGCACCAAACTACTTTGAAGGTGTGCTCAGAAGAAGAAAAGGTCAGGATAGGGGCTTTGCTAAAGGTGATCCAGTCAGAATATCCCTTGGATACAGAAATAATGATGACGGCGGCAATGGTAAGAGTGATTTAACAGATGTCTTTAATGGATCCATATACTCAGCCAAAGCTCAAGACACAAAAATAAAGATAACTGCATTAACACCTTTTATTAAACTCTGTAATTTGCGACTTGATAGGTTTTATGAGCAGCAATCAGCAGGAGCAATAGTGAAGGACTTGGCTCATACTGCTGACGTTTCAATTGATGCAGCATCTGAAGGTATACAATTTCCATCATATGCTATTAGTAGCAGCAAAAGTGCATATGAGCATATCATCGAACTGGCAGGTCTCTGTGGCTTTGATTTCTACAGCACAAATAAGGCAAAACTGGTTTTTAGAAAATATGAAGCAAGGAAGACACATCTCTTAGAATACGGAAAGAACATCATAAACATACACAAAGTTGATCAGAGCCTGTCAGCTGGCTCTGTCAAGGTATTTGGATCAAGTCCCTCTAGCTCAAGGGGTTCTGACGTATGGCACTGGCTAACCAAAAAAAATGTACAAGGCTCAAGTGGAATTGAACGTGGTAATACTCAATTGTCGATTCAAAGCAAGGCGATTAGAGATGAAGATACTGCAAAAGAGGTAGCGGACGTGACTCTTAAGAGATTAAAATCCCTCATGGTAGTAATAAATACTGTGGGAAATGCAAAGATTATGCTTGGAGATGCTGCTAAGATTCAAGGAGTGCCTGAGCAGGATTTAAATGGCGAATTTCAAGTTAGAGGAATCGAACACTTTTTGAGCAAGTCCTACGGTTTCACTACAGTTGTAGCATGCGTAGGCAGTATTTCATGAATAAGTCAAGGGGGAACTAGAGCTAATGAGCAGTGGTATAATTGATATAATCAAAAAAGTGGCTGAAAATGAGGCTAAAAAAATACTTACACCAGAACTTGGAATAGTAACTTCTGTCTTCTCTCATTCAAACGAGGGCGATAAAGATAATTACGAATGCAATGTTAAATTAAAAGATAAAGATGTAGAGTTAAGAAGAGTTCCTGTTGCAACTCAGCATGTTGGGCTTGCAAACATACCCCATGTAGGAGATTTAGTGCTTGTTACTTTTGTAAACGGCGATATTAACTTGCCAGTAATTATAGGCAGACTTTATAACGACGAGGACCGCCCTCCGACTAGCAGAGAAGAGGAAATTGTTTACAAACCACAGTACTCAAAGAATACGGACTTCAACAGAATAAAAATAGAGCTTCCAGCCAACGATGTCAAGATTAATCTTTACGATGACAGAATAGAAATAGAATCGGTTGATATGACAATTCAATGCAAAGGAAACGTAAAGATTGAATCTAAAGGAGACCTTGATATTAAGGCTAGAAATATCAGCATGGAATCCCAGTTTGCAATGAAGCTCAAAGCAGGTGGCGACATGGAGGCTGAAGCTAATACATCTATGAATATAAAGTCAACTGCAGTTGCAAACTTTGAATCAGGGGCTGTAATGACTATAAAAGGTGCTCTAGTCAAAATTAATTAATGGATCAAAATATGGAGGATAATAAATAATAGAGGTCGATGTGTTGAATTATGTCCTCGGTATCAAATAGAAGTAATGCAGTAGTAGATAGTAAGAACGACAACAAGAAGCTACTTGGTTCTGATATCAGGCTTGCCGAATATGCCCTGGGTGCTGATATTGCAATCAGCAAGACAGGCGATATTGACATATCTTCAGAGGAAACCAATCTTGCGCAAGCAATACTTCATAGACTTAGGACTGTAAAGGGTGAGCTTTTAGATATTGGCCACTCATTTTATGGTTCTACATTGTATGACTTTATAGGGGAACCCAATAATGAAATGACAAGATCTCGCTTAAGGATGGTTGTAAGAGATACTCTTCTTCAAGAGCCAAGGATTAGAGAGATAGTAAATATTACAATTGAAGGTCATAATAATGCCAAATCTGATGAAACTAGACAAACAATAAAGACTACGGAGCTAGCCAGTATTTCGGAAGCCAACTTTATTGATGGAAATGATAAGAATGAAAACCAATCAGCCATCGCCTCTATAACTCAAGGACCAGATCTTAATAATTCCTTAAATGCGTTAGATATTGATATAACTATAATCCCAGCAGGTGGAACGCTACTACCGCTTAATATCGTCTTTCCATTCTATCTTGAGGTGACATGAGACTTAGATAAGCCGCCGCGGACACCATACTCGAAGAAATTATACCTAGAGATAGTTGAAGATATACTTGAGCAGATAACAAAAGGTATAGCAAATGAGAAGCATCTCTCTGATTCTTCAAAAGTAAAGTACGGACTTGAATTTAAGCCAGTAAAAGATATAGTCAAGGTAGAGGGCCAGCTTAATGGAGAAAGGCACATCTTTGTCAAAGATACAGATTACATACTGGATAACAATATGATTGCATGGATCGGCGGTTCTGATAAGCCAGATGATAAATCTGAATTTAAGGTTAGTTACGTATTTGATGAACCATCAGGCCTCACGGATATCAACCCTGGAAGCGTACTTCGAACAATAGTTGAATCAGTATGCAGAGAAATTGAATTTTTGTATCTGCAAATGGATCAAGTTTATAGATCAGGATTTATAGATACGGCAAATGGAAATGCTCTGGACCTTGTAGTCTCAATCCTTGGAATTCAGAGGAAGACGCCAACGCATGCAATGGGCTATGTAACTTTTTGGAGAAATACCGATCCACCAGAAATACCAGTCGGAGGCGAAGCGAGACTTTATGATGGTCGAGACATTTACGAGCTAAAAGTAACCCCTGCAAAGAGAATAGTTACAATTAATGGCGTTGTTAAAGGAAGCATGTATTCCTTTGAAGAAGATAAGGATTATGAATTTGAGCCAATATCAAGCTCCATTAGATGGCTGCAAGGTGGAGAAAAGCCAGACAACAGGACTGCTTTTTCAGTCGATTATATGGCCCATCAAAAGATAATGATACCTGCTGGCACTAAAGTTTCGACTTTTTCAAGACAGCAGCCACAAAATGCCAGAATCTTTGAAACTATGAAAGAGAGTGCACTTGAAAAAGCTCCATCATCTGGCAGATGGGAGTCCACTGTTCAGGTCAAAGCTCTGACACCTGGAGAAGCAGGTAATGTTATTGCAGGCTCTGTAGACGTGATGCCAAAGCCTCTTGTGGGTGTAGAACATGTTGTAAACTCAAGCAATATAGCTGGAGGCGCAGAATCTGAGGATGATGAAAGCCTCCGTAACAGAGCCAAGAAGGCATTAGAGGTTG
>Ga0126304_10001809_pt1 | contig 10254 bp, 7 predicted proteins | sample Plot25_FD_92538 | JGI IMG/M metagenome (GOLD analysis project Ga0126304, IMG submission 92538) | Serpentine soil microbial communities from UC McLaughlin Reserve, CA, USA - Plot25 | ecosystem: Environmental > Terrestrial > Soil > Grasslands | place: USA: UC McLaughlin Reserve, Lake County... | reverse complement strand
CGACGAGCGGCGAGAGCGTGTCCACGTCGCTCATCGCGAGCACTTGCAGCGCACTGTTGAGCAGTCCGAGGTCGTGATGATTCTCGCGCACCGAAGCGAGGAGCGCGGCGATGGCGTCCGGCGCGGCGCGACGCGCCAGCCCCTCGACGGCCACGCGTCGGACGCGCCAGCTCCCATCCTTCAACGCACCCAAAAGAGGCCGCGCGGGTTCGAGCGACTCGTCTCCCGCGAGCGTCTGCGCGGCGCCGAGTCGTTCGCTCTCGTCGGCGTGGGCGAGTTGTTCGGAGAGGCCACGCTCGCGTTCTATCCGCGCCGTCACGTCTTCGACCGTGACGAGCACGCCGATTGTCCGTTCGTCCTCGCGCAGCGGCGCGATGGTCACGCGCTGCTGCATCCTGTCGAAATGCTTCGAGGGGCGAGACGGGGCACAGGGGATGAGGTAGTGATGGAACGCCGGAGCGAGGACTTCCACGACCCCTTCGTCCAGCACCCGCCGGAAGCGTGCGAGCAGCCGGCTCTCTTGCAGATGTGGGAGAAGTTCGGCCAGCGACTTCCCGCGCGCCGCGTCCGCGGGGATGCCAGTCAGGCGCGCGAGAGCCGCGTCCCAGATTTGAACGACGAGACCCGCATCGGTGGTAAAGACGCCGATTGGATTTTCTGAAGTCGTCAGGCTACCCATCCCCGTTCACGTTACCGTCCCTGTCTCACACGTACCCGCCCCGAAGCGAACAATTTATTTCATTGTCCCGAAGCGTCAGACTGCCCCCCACCGCCTGTCCCGGCGGCCTCCGCCGCTGCGGCTCCCTTTTTCGGGCGGCGCGGTCGTCCGTTAGAGCGTGGCCTGACGCCCGCGCCCGGCGCGCCGTTATCATTAGGTTGTCCCGCGTCTACGCCATCGACGATTGCGGTGAGTTGCCGTGCCCGCTCAATCAAGTTAGTGGTGCCGCTCAAAGTGGCTTTGACTCCCCCCGCGTTGCGCTCGGTGATTCCCCGGATGTCGTTCAGCGCGCCCAGGACCTGCTCGGAGGAGGTTAAATGCTGGCGGTTGGAGCGCGTGATAAGCCCGATCTCTTTGGAGATGCTTGTGGTGGCGGTGGTCATGTCGCGCGCGGCCCGGGCCTGCTCGTCTATGGCTTTGGCGACCTGATCGGACTGCTGGCGCATGCTCTGTGCGGCGGCGGTGATCTGAATCGCGGCCGCCGCTTGTTCCCCCATCGCGCGGCTGACACCCGCGATCATCCGCGCCAGACGTTCCGACTCTTTCGAGACCTGTTCGCCCGCCGTGGCCTGCTCTTCGAGCGCGCGCGAGGTGCTGGCCGCGCCGCGGCGCATTGACTCGACCGCCTGCGCGACCTGTTTGGCGGCCGCCGCCTGCTCGCCCGAGGCTTTGCGCACCTGCACCGCCACCGTGGACGTGCTCTGCGCGGCCTTGATGATTTCGCGGGCGGCGCGCCCCTGCTCGCCCATCGCCTGGCTGACCTCCTTGGCAGTCTTGCGCATCTGCGACGCCGCTTTGACTATCTCCTGCGCGGCCCGTACCTGCTCGGCCGTGGCGACCGTGGTCTGTTTGGCCTGCGTCGCGGTCGTCTCGATTGCCGCCACGACGTGTGCGCCCGCGTCCAACTGCTCCTCTGTGGCGCGCGCAATCTGGCCGACGATGTGCGTGGTCTCGCCCACGCCGGAGAGGATTCTTTGCAGCCCTTCAGACCCTTCCTCCGCGAGGCGTCCGCTCTCCTCGGCGATGCGCACCCCCTCGCTCGACGCGGCGACGGCCTCCTGCACCACGTCCTGCAACGCCTTGATGATGGCGGCGATGTCGGCGGTGGCCTGCGCCGAGCGGTCGGCGAGGTTGCGAATCTCTTCGGCGACGACGGCAAAGCCGCGCCCCGCCTCGCCCGCGCGTGCGGCCTCGATGGACGCGTTTAGCGAGAGCATGTTGGTGCGCTCGGCGATGACGTTGATGGTGTTGACGATGCCGCCGATCTCGTTCGAGCGCTTGCCCATCTCGCGGATGACCGCCGCCGACTGCTCCATCGAGGCGCGGACGCGCCCGAGGCCCTGAATAGACTTCTGCGCCGCCGCGCCGCCCTGTTCCGCCTCGCGCGAGACGCGCCCCGCCACTTCTTCGGCATGTTTGGTCATCGAGGCGACAGAGCGTAGCGAGCGATCCATCTCGGTGGCGCTCGTGGCCGCGCCGTTCGCCGCCTCGGTGATCCGCTCTGTGTTCTGCGCCACGCCCTGCACCGAGCGCGCCATCTCCTCCATCGAGGTCGAAACCTCCTCGACGGTCGAGGCGAGATTCTCCGACATCGCCGAGACTTCTTCGATGGAGGCGGCCATCTCGTTGATGGACGAGGCGGTCTCTTCGGCCGAGACGGTCAAGTCGTCGGCGTTCCCGGCAAGACTGTCTATAGAGCGCGCCACCTGCTCCATGCTGACGGCGGTCTGGTTGACCGACGCGGCGAGAGCTTCGGTGTCGTCGCTGACGCTCTTGATGGAGGCCGCGATCTCGTTCATCGCGGAGGTCACCTCCTCGGCGGAGGTCGCCATCTCCTGCGTGCTGGCGGTGACGCTCTCGATGGAACGGGCCGACTCTTCGATGGAGGCCGCCGTCTCGTTGACCGAGGAGGCGAGGCTCGCCGAGTTGGCTCCGACCTGCTCGATGGAGGCCGCCGTCTCGTTGACCGAGGAGACGAGTTCTTCGGTGGAGGTGGCAATGGATTCGGCCTGTGTGGTCGTCTCGCCGAGCGAGGCCACCATCTCGTTCGCGAGGCTGACGGCCGAGTCGAGCGAGCTGATCTGCACCTCCGTGCCCTCGGTCACCTCATTCGCGAGCCTCGCTATCTCGCGGGCCGCGTCCGCCACATGCGTCGCCTGTTCGCGAACGAGTCCGGCGCTCGCACCGAGGCCGCCCGTCGCCGTATTGCTCATCTGTGTCGCCATGTCCGTCTCCTGTTAATCGTCAGCCGACGCGGGCTGCTGTTCGCCGATGTCTATCACTTCGTCGAGATTAAGAACCAGAATCATCCTGTCCTTGATCGTCGCGATTCCTTCCAGATACTTCCCGCTGAGGCCCGTGATGGCCTCGGGCGGCGGCTCGACGGCCGCGTCGGGGATGCGTAGGAATTCCCGCGCCGTGTCCACGATAAGCCCGAGCGTGCGCCCCCCTTTGTTGACGACCATCAGCCGCGAGCGCAGGTCGAAAGGGACTCTCTCAAAGCCAAAGCGCACGCGCAGGTTGAGCGCAGGGATGACCTGCCCGCGCGCGAGCACGACGCCCTCGACCGCGGGGGCCGCGTTCGGCACAGGCGTGATGTGCTCGACCATCTCCATCTGCTGCACGAAGCGGCTGCGGACGCCGTAAGTCGTCCCCGCCAGCTCGAAGAGGACGAAAGGCTCTGCGTCGTTCTGGTTAGTCGTCATCGTTGTTTAAGCGGTCGGACGTTCGGCGTCGAAGACTTAAGCGCGGCCACGTCGAGAATGAGCACGACACGCCCGTCCCCGAGGTCGGTGGCGCCCGCCACGCCGCTGACCTTCACCAAAGGGTCGTTCAGGCCGCGCACCACGATCTCCCTCTGCCCGATGGCTCGGTCAACGGCGAGACCCACGGCGCTCGCGCCGCTGCCGATGACGAAGACGTGGAAGGCGCGCGGCGTCGTTTCGTCGAGACCGAACAGGCGCGCGAGGCGCAGCAGCGGCAGCACGCCGCCGCGGTACGAGACGATCTCGTTGTTCTCCAGAACTTTGACCGCCGACGCTTCGACTTCGATTATCTCCCGCACCACCGTCTGCGGGAAGGCGAACCTCTGGTCGCCGACGCTGGCGATGAGTGCGTCGGCGATGGCAAGCGTCAGGGGCAGCTCAATCGTGAACCGCGTCCCGCGGTGCTTCTCGGTCGCCAGCGTCATCGTCCCGCCGAGTTCTTTGACGGTATTGCCGACCACGTCCATCCCGACACCGCGCCCGCTGACGCGGTCGGCCTCGTCGCGCGTCGAGAAGCCCGGCGCGCAGATGAGCTTCAGCAACAGCGCCTCGTCCGGGCGTACGTCTCCGGCGATCAGGCCGAGCGCGCGGGCGCGTTCGGCGATGCGCTCCTCGTCAATGCCGCGGCCGTCGTCCGCTATCTCTATCAGCACGTTATCGCCCGAGGCCCCGGCACGCAGGGTGATGGTGCCCTCCGGCGGCTTCCCCAGCGCGATGCGCTCCTCCACCTTCTCCAACCCGTGGCTGACGGCGTTACGTACGAGATGCAGGAGAGGGTCTGTCATGCGCTCGACGAGAAATTTGTCTATCTCAGTCTCCTGTCCCCGAAGGTCGAGCTTTATCTCCTTGCCGCTCTCGCGTGACAGGTCGCGGACGACGAACTTCATGCGCTCGAAGATTTCCCCGACCTGCACCATCCGCACGCGCATGACGCCCTCGCGCAGGTCGCGCAGTTGGCGCGCCATCGCCTGACTCGTCTCCTGCAACCCGCGCCACACGGCGGGGACGACGCTGCGCTTCAACTGCTTCAAACTCTCTTCCAGGCGCGCACGGCTCGTGACCAGACCGCCGATGAGCCGCATCAACTCGTCCAGACGCGCGAGGTCTACCCGCACGACGTTGGAGGGCGCGAGCAGCGACGCGGCCGGTGTCGCCGTTGGCGCGGAGTCGTTGTCGGCCCATGAGCCTGAAGCAGCGCCCGTCGGCGACGGCTGCGACCGACTGGTGTTTTCCGGAGTCGCTTCTTCGACCAGACTGTAGGTCAGATTCTCCTCGTGCCATCCTGCGAATGCCGACTCCTCGACTCCGGTGGCGACGACGAACTCAAAAACAATCCGACCCTGCTCCTTGACGTGAGGGGTGGCCTGGAGCAGCTCCCCGATTTCAAGCAGGCGGGCGCGGACGCTGTTGACGTTGACGCCGCGTTCGGAGAGTTCGGGCGTCGGCGCGAACTCAAAACGCCACGTGCGTGTGTCTTCGGGGCGGCGCGCAGCGCCGGACGCCTGGCTCGGCTTCCGCCCCCTCTCCGTTTCTGTGGCACCGTCGTCTTCAGCGGCCTCCACGGTCTCGGGCCGTCTGGGTGCCGAAGAGGTTTCGGGGACTACGGCTTCAAGCCGTGCGACGGTCTTGTCAATTCCGGGGGCCGCCCCCTTTTTGCGGAAGGCGGCGATGACCTGCTCAAGCACCGTCGTGCCTTCGATGAGGGCTTCGGCGCCTTCCTGACTGAGCGTCGCGCCCTTCTGACGCAGGGCGCGCAGGTAGCTCTCCATGTGATGTGCGAGCTGTTCCGCTTCGCCGAGGCCGACCATGCCCGAAATGCCCTTGAGCGTGTGAAAGCTGCGGAACAGCTCATCGAGGAGAGACGGATCAACGCCCGGTCGGCCGACCTCACCTTCCAGCGCGAGCAGGTGTCGGCGCACGAGCGTCAGGTGCTCGTCGCACTCGGCGAAATAATCGTCGAGGAACTGGGCGAAGAACTCGCCGCCGTCGGCTGGGTTGGGGTCGGACACTATGCTCTTTCCGGATGAGAACTCAAAAGGGCTTGCGCTTGCGCGGCCAGCGACTGCGGCGCGAACGGCTTGGTCAGATAGAGGGAGGCGCCTGCGGCGAGCGCGTCGGCGCGGCTCACCTCGTCGCCTCTGGTCGTCAGCACGATGATGCGGACGTGACGATACGCCTGATGGCGGCGTAGGAAATCCAGCACTTCGAGGCCGTGCATGTCCGGCATGTTCAAGTCGAGAATCATCAAGTCCACGGGGGCGAGCGCCAGACGCTCGACCGCTTCGAGGCCGCTGCTCGCTTCGCCGAAGCTGACGTCCGGCAGAGCACGCAGCGAGGCCATAACCATCCGGCGCATGGTCGGTGAATCGTCAACAATTAAAATATTGTTCATACGGCAGCCGGGCACCCGACATGTGAAGTGTAAACGACTTATCTGAATTTTCTGAATTTGTGGCTGGGGCTAATCATAACAGCCGTTCCTCTTTCAGGCCATCTTCGATGCCGCTCGCTTCTTCCCGCTGCCGAAGATATATGTTTACTTCCGCCCCCTTTGCATACCTCTGACCAGGACTGCGCGTAGAGGAATTTCTCAGGTCTCACGGCAGCTCCAAACGACAAGTAAATTGATTGGCTGGTCGCCCTATTGAAATAGCAACTGCCGGCGCGTGGCGAGGTCAAAAATCGCGTCCCGGTCTCTGGGCCGCCGGACATACTGGAACTGCTTGAGGCGCGCCTCGTCGCGCAAATGGTCAACGCCGATACGGAAGCCGGGGGCCGTGCCTTCAGCGATGAGCCAGACCTCCCCATCCCAGTCGAGCCAGAGGCCGTTGCTCACGGGGAAGCCGCCCTGCCGGACGGCGACCGTGATGTGGCCGGGCGTGTAGACGAACAGGTAGTCTTCGCCGAGCTGTTCCAGCAGCGAGCCGAGAAGGATGGTCTTGTTGCTGCAATCCGACTCCCCCGACATCAAGACCTCGTTCGGCCGCTTCAACAGCTCGAAGTCGTAGGTGGCCTCGCGCATGTTGTATTTGATCTCGCGCGAGACGAAATCGAGCACGCGCTGCACGCGCGCCGCGCGCGCGCCTTCGCCGTCGGTCGGGATGTCGCGGGTCAGCTCGCCCACAAGACGGCCGAGCGACTCCTCTCCGGGCCGCGCGACCAGCGCGCCGTGGTTGGCGAAGACTTCGGGCAGCCCCGCATGGCTCTGCCCCGTCCGCGCGACCATCCGCCCGCCGAAGATACTCTTGTTCTGGAGGAAGTCGCTCAGCTCGCGCATGTCGAGCGTGTAGGTCGCCGGCCCGTAGGGAAACCGGAGAACGGTTGCCGGGTCGAACCTGATGTTGTCAATGGGCGTCTTGAAGAAGAAGTGCTTCTCCTCAGACCGGTGCAGAGAGTACTCGCCGAGGCGGAGCCGGCCCGTGCCGTCGTCCTCAGCCAGCACGAGCCGCTTCGGGTCAACGACGAAGCGTGCGACCGTCACGTCGAACGTCTCGCCCGTCAGCTCGGACGAGGGGGCCGAGAAATAGACTTCGCGTTTGGGCACCTGCAGCAACTCCAGCCGCACGGGGCCGAGCACCTGCTCGGACACTTTCGTCCCCGAGAAGCCGGGCTGTGCCAGGCAGGAGAGCACCGCGTCGCGCGCCTGCTCGTCGAGGCTGCGCGGGGCCAACTCCTTTCGCAATGCCTCCGCCAGGCTGCCGCCCGGGCGCGCGTCCGCGCGCAGCTTGTAGAGAGCCCATCCCGCGCCGCACAGTGTCATCGTCAGGATGACTGCCAGAACGAGCTTCCATTTTCTCGAACCCGTCCCCACTTCACCTCCGAAGGTGAGAGTCGGGAAGTCCGGCCGCTCCGGAACCGGCACCGGAGCGCGCGCTTCGGGGGCGCTGCTGCCGAGCGGAGCGCCGCAACGCTCGCAGACTTCGGGGGTTGACCAATTGACGAGGCCGCAGCCGGGGCATTTAGTGTTAGTCATTATTTCTCCGGCGGGTTGAGGCCCGTGTCCGCGCGGGGTGTTTGGATTTCGAAGACGTGAGGCGGCGCGCCGGACTTGCGAACGAAGACTCTCCCGGGCGCGCGCCCTGCGCAATATATCTCTCGAAAAAAGGGCGCGTCAACTTCGCTCAATTTTCGACGCGTCCCCCGCGCCCCGGATCAGCGAAGGGGTAAAGTTCTGGTGCTGGCAAGCCGATTCGCAAGTTGGTAGAGTCGTGGGCATGAAACTCAAGGTGTGTATCGCCGGGGCGACTGGCTGGGTCGGGAAGCCCCTCTGCCTGGCCGTGTCCGAGGCGGACGACCTGAGCCTCGTCGGCGCCGTCTCCCGAACTCATCAGGGCCGTAACCTGAGGGACGTCTTCGGCGTCTCTAACTTTGACCTGAAAGTCAGCGGGTCGGTGGCCGAAGCCCTCGACGCCCCGACCGACGTGCTGGTTGATTACACGAAGGCGGACGTGGTGAAGGCCAACGTGTTGACGGCAATCCGCAGGGGCGTCCACGTCGTCATCGGCTCATCGGGGCTGACAGACGAGGACTTTGTCGAAATCAACCGGGCAGCCCTGGAGCATCAGGTCGGAGTCATCGCCGCCGGTAATTTCGCCATCACCGCCGTCCTGCTCCAGCGCTTCGCCTGCGAGGCGGCGAAGTACCTTTCGCATTGGGAGATCATCGATTACGCCTCGGACGCCAAACAGGATGCGCCGAGCGGCACCACGCGCGAGCTGGCTTTCAGGCTGTCAGAGGTTAGAAGACCCGGGGTCACACACCCCGTCGAGGGGACTATCGGGGAGAAGGAGAGCCGCGGGACGACCCTGAACGGGACTCAAGTCCATTCGCTCCGGCTCCCCGGTTATGTGATCGGCGTCGAGGCCATCTTCGGCGCGAAGGACGAGCGCCTCTCCATCCGCCACGACGCGGGGAGTGGTGCGGAGCCTTACATCCAAGGTAGCCTTCTGGCCATCCGTAAGGTGAGAGATCGTGCCGGGCTCATCAGAGGTCTGGATAAAATAATGGAGTGAGAACTGATTAGCCTTGCATGCCGACGGAGAGCGGCGCTCGATCTACGAGGAAGGTTCTGGCGGGCTACAGGGAGTTTTCAATGAAGCGAAAATTGGTCATCACCGGGCTGTGTTTATTCGTGCTGCTCTCCGCGAGTTTGGTGTTGCGGCTGGCGGCTACACAGCGGTCGCAAAAGTTCAAGACGACGCCCGCGCCTGCGGTGCGCGTCGAACCGGCGAAAGAAAGCGACGTCACCGGTAAGACCGTCGCGGCGGCCAGAGCCTTTCTGACGACGCTCGACGAGGCCGGGCGCGCCAAAGTCAGTTTACCTTTCAACAGCGAACGGAAAACCAGATGGTCGAACTTCCCGGTGGGTATGGTTCCGCGCAACGGAGTGCGCTGGGGCGATCTGAGTCCCGCGCAGCGCGAAGCCGCGCTGAAACTGCTGGCTACAGCGTTGAGCAAGCAAGGGCTGCAAAAAGTGCAAGAGATCATGGAAGGCGATGAGGTGCTGAAGACTTCCGGAAGTGGCGGCGGCGGGCCGGGCGGGCTGAGCTTCAGCCGCGACGAATACTATCTGGCCTTGCTCGGCACGCCTTCGCTCGCTGAACCTTGGATGATTCAATTCGGCGGCCACCACTTGGCGATCAACGTGACGATTGTCGGCAAGAGCAATGTCATGACGCCGAGCCTGCCCGCCGCGCAGCCCGCGATTTACAAACTCAACGGCGAAACCGTGCGTCCACTGGGCCGCGAAAATGACAAGTCCTTCGCCCTCATCAACTCGCTCGACGCGGCGCAGCAGAAGCAGGCGATACTGAATTATCAGGTCAGCGACCTCGTGCTCGGCCCGGGCGAAGATGGCAAGACGATACAACCCGAAGGCATCAAGGCTGGTAGCTTGAACGCCACGCAGCAACAGATGCTGCTCGACCTGGCGCACGAATGGGTGGGCATCCTCAACGACGAAGCGGCGGCGGCGAAGATGGCCGAGATCAGAGCCAACCTGCCGGAGACGTGGTTTGCGTGGAGCGGGCCGACGACTCAGGGGAGCGCCGCGTACTTCCGCATTCAAGGCCCGACGCTGTTGATCGAATACTCGCCCCAACGGTCGCGAGGCACCGGCGGCCTCGACACAAATCACATCCATACCATCTACCGCGACCCGACCAACGATTACGGCGAAGGGCTGGTGAAGCGTTGAAACGGCTGCTCGCGTGTTGTCTCTGCGTGTTGGCCATTCAAGCGACAGCGGCGGCGCACGTCCTCGATGAATACGTACAGGCCGCGCAGATCGCGCTCGCGCCCGGCGGCGCGCACGTCGAATTGCGTCTGACTCCCGGCGTGGAAGTGGCCGAGCGCGTCTTTGCGCTGATAGATGTTGATGCGGACGGGCAAATTTCGCCGGCGGAAGAGCAGGCTTATTCACGGCGCGTGCTCCAAGACATCGCGCTCGAAGTAGACGGGCGACGCGTGCCGCTCGCGCTGACGGGGATTCATTTCCCTTCGCGACGCGAGATGAAAGAAGGCATCGGTGCTATTCACCTCGATCTCAAAGCGGAAGCGGCTTTGGGCGCGGCGGGCGAGCACCAACTCTCTTTCCGCAACGACCATCTGCCCGAACTCGGCGTCTATCTGGTCAACGCGCTGGTTCCAGCAACAAGCGAAATCAAGATCAGCGGGCAGGAGCGCGATCCGCACCAACGTGAGATGCGTCTGAGCTTGCACGTCACCTCTTCGGACGGACGTGGGACGCAACCATGGGCAGGTATGTTGATG
>Ga0126304_10001808_pt1 | contig 10254 bp, 10 predicted proteins | sample Plot25_FD_92538 | JGI IMG/M metagenome (GOLD analysis project Ga0126304, IMG submission 92538) | Serpentine soil microbial communities from UC McLaughlin Reserve, CA, USA - Plot25 | ecosystem: Environmental > Terrestrial > Soil > Grasslands | place: USA: UC McLaughlin Reserve, Lake County... | reverse complement strand
TCGTCCGCGGGCTGATGCTCGGCATGACCGTCCGCCTCGTGGAGCTGACCAACCGTCTCGCACAAATGAGCGGAACCCGGATCGAGCCCAGGTTCGCCCGCCTCTTTCTGAAGCTCGCCGCCGAAATGGGACGCAAGGAGCGCGGCGGTACTTTCATTCCCCTGGCGCTCTCTCGCCAGGAACTGGCTGACGTGACCGGCACCACGATCGAAACCTCGATCCGGATCATGAGCCGGTGGAACAAGGAAGACGTCGTGCGCACCGAGAAAGACGGCTTCATCGTGATCGCCAGGGAAGTGCTCGAGACAGCCGCCGCGGAAGGGTGACGCGTCTTCATCGATTACGGCGCACCTTCCGCGTCATCGCACCGATGTGGCCGGCGCCCGTCACGACTCCAGCCAGGATCAGCATGGCTCCGATGCGGATGGCATGCGGCCGCTGGGCCGCCAGCCCTAACACTCATACTCCACGCGAGCAGGATGGCACCCGCATAGCGGCTTGACGGCAGGGCATTGGCAGCGTGCCGTGGACGTGCTCCGCCTGTGCCGAATTCCCGGTACCACTCGTAGAGCGGCACCAGCCTGCCCTGGATGCCGACGATGGCAAACGGCGCTTCAGCGTGTCTCGAATGTGCCGGACGAAGCTGACCAGTCCAGCGACGATCAACATTGCTCCGGCAGGCATCGCCGCCGGCAGCATCATGGGAATCAGCCGGTACGACAATCCGACGGCCATCATTGTCGCCCAGCCAACACCCGCCAGATGCACGTGAGCGAACATGATGCCGAGCGGCGGAAGTTCGAGAAAGCCGCGCGAGCGACTGAAGCCGATCGCGATCCCCAGGGCCGCGGCCAGAAGGATGTCGAGGAAGGCGAGCGCGACGTGCAGCGCTACCCCCCACGGCAGCCTCGCGCGCGGAAGATCGCGCAAGGCGCGAACCGCCACCCAGCCCACCGCACCAGTCGCCAGGCAGGCCGACCAGGCCAGGGCCGTCGTACAGATTGATCCAGAAATGCCACACCATGCCGGTCGTGCCCGACGCGAACGAGCGGTCCGACGATGTAGAACGAACCGAGAATGGAGCCAGAGATCCACGAAAGTGTCAGCAGATGGACCAGTGCAATCATCCGCGGACGTAGGCGCCAGGCGATTCATCGCGCTCTTGCGACGACTACTTCTTTTCGCTCAACGAGCGAACGTATCCGACCAGTGCGTCGAGGTCCCCACCATTGATCTGCGGATGGCTTGGCATCAATGGCCGCCCCTTGATCGCACCGCCCATGCGAATCACGTCGGCGATGTTCTTGTCGGTCAACGTACTCATGTAGGCGTAATCCGTGTGATCGCGCGGCGGTGGTTTCAAGACGCCTGCGCCCGGCCCGTCACCCTTACCGGTCTCGCCGTGGCATGCGACACAGTTCGCCTTGTAGATCGCCCGACCTTTTGCCAGTACTTCCGGCGTGATTCCCGCCGGAGCCGTTGCCGCAGCCGTCGCGGCGGCAGGTGCCGGTGTGGCACTCCCATCAGATGAACAGCCGGCGGCCATCACGAGCCCGCCAACCGCTACAAGAAAAAGCAGTCCCTTATTGATCATGAAGACTCCGCCCCCTCCGCCGAAGTGAATGGTTTGCGCGCAGCGGCAACAACGGCCCGCTGGCGACCGGCGCTGCGCACTCGAAAGTGGAGCGCCGCGACAACAAATGGGATCGTCGTCCACAGCGCAAGAGCGGTCAGCAGCAGTGCGGCGGCCCCAGCCGGCGAAAACCGCGTCGTCATGTAGGCGCCGGCCGGTCCCAGCAGGTACAAGTCAGGCTCGAGTGCCAGCACTCCGAGGACCCGTGCCGCATCCACCGGATTGGCCAGTAGTGTCGCCGACAGCCACTCCGCACGCATGCCGCTCGCAGCCAGGGCGCCCATCAGAATGAGGTCGTAGAGCAGCACGAATCCGAACCACGCGAATACGGCCGTTCCCTGTGCCTGCGCCGCGGAGCGGCTGGACACGGAGATGAGAAGACCGATGCCCGCCATCGCCGCGCCCGCCAGCGAGGCGATCAGCGGGAACAGCAGATAGTGCCCGAGCATCGTTGCCCCGGACGAATGCGCGATCAGCACGCCGGCGGGAATGAATCCGGCGAGAGTGGCGATCACCAGGGCCGCGAGCAGCCCGGCATGCTTCGCCAGCAGCAGCGCGCTACGCGTAAGCGGTTGCGCCAGCAGGTGTTCGAGCGTTCCCCGCTCGCGTTCACCGGCAATCGCTCCCGCTCCCATCAGGACGGCAACGAGCGGTGCCAGCAGCAGGCAAAGATTCATCAGTGTCGCTGTGGTCCGCCCGAATGCCTGCAGCGCCAGGCCGGAAGTGCTGTCGAGTCCGGTCGCAGTCGCGGCCAGGCCGAGGATCCCGAGCAGCAGGGCGTAACCCACTACCCACCGGTTCCCGACGGCATCGCGCAGCTCTTTCATGGCGATCGGGCTCACCCGGCCCCGGGTGGCGGCCGGTTCGCACCGGCCGCGCGCGAGCGGGGACGGCAAAGCGCCGCCCGTCCGGTCGCAGAGAATGACGTGCCCGTCTTCGAGCAGGATGCGGCGGTGACCGGCGTCCATCAACTCATGGCCACCGTGCGTGGAGACGATGACCGTTCGTCCTTCCGCTGCCGCCTGGCTCAGACGAACGGCCAGCCACTCGCGGCTTGCAGTGTCCAGGCTTGCACTCGGCTCGTCGAGGACGAGGATCTTGGGATCGGTGAGGAGGGCCAGCGCGAACCCGAGACGCTGCCGCATGCCGCCCGACAACTCGCCGACACGTGTCGAATGATGTCCGGCGAGCCCCGCTTCCTCCAGAAGACCGGCGCATCGCTCCTGAGGTGCACGCCTGATCGCGGCATAAAACGTCATCGTCTCGGCGACTGTCATGTCGAGGTGCAGCCCGCCGCTTTGAGGCATGTAGCCCACGAGCGAGCGGACGGCCGGTCCATTGGTCAGCGGATCGTGCCCGAATACGCTGATCTCGCCTTCGAAGTCGGTGATCCCGAGGAGACATCGCAGCAGCGTCGACTTGCCCGCGCCGTTTGCGCCGAGCAGCAGCGTCACCTCGCCGGGATACAGGTTGAGAGACAGCGATGCGAGCGCGGTGCGCCCTCCGTAACGTTTTGTCAGATGGCTGATTTCGATCATCGTGCCCCTCGGGCAGGAACATTCATGAGTGGACGATCGTCGACGAGGACCGGCCGTTGCCGATAGAGCGGGAACATCCGGGCCGCTGCTTCGAGCGCCAGATGGGCCGGCGTATACAGAAAAGCCTGGATCAACGGGTTGCGCCGGATCAGTGCATCCATGGAGTCTTCGAGTCGGTACGGCACGTCCCCGACTCCGTCGCGATTGGCATCGAAGCCTCGATATTGACCCCACGAATTTCCGGTGGTACCGTCCGACCAGCGCATCTGCGGTGACAAACCATTGCCGAGAGGGCGGACATCGGTCAGGTTGTCGGCGATTCGATTCTCCGTCACTGTCAGCGCGGCATTGCTCTGCAGCGCCAGTCCAACCTCATTGCCGGCGATGATGTTGCGCTTGAACGTGGCGATGCGGCCGGCATTGGACGGCACTCCCTCTGCGTAGACGCCGACGCGATTGCCCAGGATCTGGTTGTCTTCGGCGATGAGATCACCGATGTCCTTGAGGAGAACCCCGTACGCGGCGGCTCCCTGGCGATGCTGTTCGATCCGGTTCCCACGCAGCACCAGTCGGTCTGACATCATCAGCGCCGCACCAAGCAGGTTGGCGAATGCGTGGTTGTTCTCGAAGCGAGCCGACTGCGAGTACATCGAATGAAGGCCATAACGGCATTTGGTCACGGTGTTACCTGCGACGATGACGCGCTCCGTGAACGAGAGGTAGATGCCGTCCCGCGCGTCGGCGATGGTGTTGCGGAGCAGTTGTGCGTCCTGAAGATTCCACGCGCTGATGCCGTGGCCGGGACGCGCGCCATGATCCTGTCCGGGCGTGATGACGTTGTCGGCGACCATCGAGTGGCTGCCGCCGCCGATGTGAATACCGAAGTAGACGTCTTCGACGCGGTTGTTCTCGATGCGATGACGGTTGCCCGTGACCTTTATGCCTGCCGCTTCGTCAGTGACCTGCCGTCCACTGTTTCGTACCGTGAAGCCACGAAAGACGACGCCGTCTCCCTCGATCGTGACGACACTGCCGGTGCCCTCGCCATCGATGATCGCGCCAGCGGCGGCAATGACAGACAGCGGGCCCCTGATGACGACCGGACCGCGATAGACACCAGCGGTAACGGCGAGCGTGCTGCCAGGGGGCGCAGCCGTGATCCGGGATTGAAGGTCGAGCGGCTGCGCTGACGCGTGCGCCGCGGGCCAGACAGCCACCAGCGCCAGCATCGCCGCCAGGGGAGCAGCAGCCGACGGCTCCCTCGTGCCTGAGCGCAGCTGGTTACGTGACAAGCGTCCGGCGAGCCAGAGGAGGAGTGCGGCACCCACCAGGCAGAAGAAGCCCCACGAGACCATGCCCGTAGACTCGAAATTGCCCATGTGAGTCTCTCCGATGACCAGCGGGGTAAAGGCGGGGAGACGGATCGGTGCCTTTGGGTTGAGTGTGTGACCGAACTCGTAGAGCCGCCACTGAAGGTCGGCGAGGATCGTGACCGGCACGGCCGCCGTCGCCAGAACGGCGGCTCGCCGCAGCCATTTATGCGCGGGGGACAACAGGCAGAGCGCGACCAGCACCGCGATCCCGATCGGGAACATCTGCGTCTCGAACACCGGTGCCTCGATCGGCGGCATGCCGATGTAGTGATTGAGGATGCCGAGCTCGCGCAGGTCGCCGGTCATGTGAGTTCCGTACGCGTACAGGTGGAGCCCTTTTCGATACTGCGGGGCTTCCATCGTCAGGCTCCAGAGCGGCAGCTGCGTGCTGAGACCGACCAGCGTCGTCGCCAGCAGTGCGGCGGCCAGTCGTGTCAGACGTTGGGTGGTCATTTGCCGCGCTCCGATTTCAGCAACTCGACAAGGGAAGGGATCACCTGCCCCTGGTGTTCGAGGGCGGATCGTTGCGCGGCGGCCGCATCGCGAAATGCGATGATGCCGCCGCCCATCGGCGTGTGGAACCCGGTCGACGTCACGAACACCGTGCCTGCCCCTGGAATCCAGGCACGATCCTCGCCGTCGTGAAACCAGGTGAGAATCGGTGCGTTCTCACCCCGTGCCGCGGCGCGCAGGCAACCGATGTCATCGAACACCCGCGGCGCCTGGCCTTCTGTCTTGTACGCCGCGGCGTAGAGCGGCTCGCTGATCAACATCCCGCAGCGGCTGCAGACCGTCTGGTCAACGACGATCTCGGGTGGTCCCGGCGACGCCCTGTGGCACGCCGAGACCGCGGTCATTGCAGCGAGGAAAATCGTGAACCGGACCACGTGCTCCTCACTTCTCGACGATCAGCCAGCCTTGCATCTCGAGATGCAGGGCCGAACAGAACTCGGTGCAATAGAAGCTGTAGGTACCCGGCTTGTCCATGACGAACTTCACGGTTGTCGTCTCACCGGGATCGAGGCTCAGCATCACGTTCTTGGTCGGGATGGCGAAGCCATGGGTCGCATCCGGCGTCTGTTCCGAGTTCGTCAGGTGAACGATGATGCGATCGCCAACCTTGGCGGTGATGATGTCTGGCGTGAAGTGGCTGCGGACCACGTTCATCCAGACTTCCACTTCTCCGGGGCGCTTGACGATTCGCGCGTCCTTCTCGCTCGCGAGTGCGTCGGGGCTCTTGGCGTTGGACGCCGGGGAAGTACCTGGCTCGTAGATTTCGTGCGCCTTGATGATGTCGGCCTTCACCATCTGGGCGTAGTGCGGTTCACCGAACCCGACGGGCATGTCGGCGAGCAGCTCCATCTTTTCCGCGGAGATGTCGATCAGCTGGAAATTCTGTGGATGGAGCGGGCCGACGTTCGTGTGCCGGTCGATCGACCATTTGTTCATGGCGACGAGGTACTTGCCCTGGGGATCCATCGTGTCTCCCTGGGCCGTCGACAGGTGGCCGATGTTGTAGTGGATCGACACCTTGTCCACCAGCTTGAAAGCGCGGTCCGCGGGGTGATAGGGAGGGCCCAGTGTCCATTTCGCAACTGCGCTTTCGAGGTAGAGGCTCGTATACGCGTTGCCCTTGTTGTCGTACTGGGTATGCAGGGGACCTGCACCGAGTTCCACCTTACCGGCAACCACTGCATCGAACTTGAGGATCGGAACCCCGTAGCGATCCTTGCCCTCGTAGTTCTTTGCTTCGATGGCTTTCTTGATCAGCTCGAAGCCGTAGACCGTGGCGTGCGGATCGAGCTTGCCGGAGACCGTGATGTAGTCACCCTTTGGCGCGATGTCGACACCGTGCGGGCTGCGCGGCTCCGGCACGAGATGCAGGATGCCTTCTGCCGCGGCGGTCTCGAGCGAGATCACTCGAATGCCGTTCAACTCCGTGTACTTGCCCGCCGCGATGATTTCTTCCGCGCGTTTCCAGTTGATGACGTGCAGGTAATCGAAGTCGAGCTGCGAGGCACCCACCTCGATCGGCGGTTTGCCCTGCTGGATTCCGCCGGTCGCCATCTCCACGTTGTAAGAATTGATGAAGGCGTAGCCATCACTGACCCCTTTGCCGGCATCGGCGAGGTCCTGTGTGTAGGGGGGAAGCTCGACCTGGAAGCTCTCCTTCAGCCGCATGTGGCCGGTGACCGGATCAACCTTCACGAACGTCGAGTAACCGCGGTAGATATCGCCGTATCGGTTGAGATGGTCGTCGAGTGATGCGGTCTGGCCACGGCTGGCATTCCACGCCTTGAGCGCCGGCACCTTGGACGAGATGTGAACGTACTTGGTGTCGGGCGTCGCGAAGATGCCGCCGTGCGACGTCTGCAGGTTCGGCACCTGGAGAATCTGCTTCGCGCGGAAGTCGCTGAGATCCACCATCCCGATGCGCCCGTGTGCGCGATCGTTGATGTAGAGCCAGCGGCCGTCGTACTTGCCTGCGGTTTCACTCAGGGCGGGATGGTGTGCGTCGCCCCAGCGGAGAGGCTCGGTGGGACCGATCGGATCGGGGTCGGCGATTCCGTTGGCTTTCGCGTTGACGGGATCGTCTTCGCCGTTGTCTCCGACGGCAGCAGCGTGCGACGCATGTGCCGCGTGTGCCGCCCCGCTGGGACCGGTCGCAAGCGCCCGCTCGGACCAGTCCGCTCCGTATCCGTAGCCCTGCCACGGTTCGGGCGTGAACACCGCGATCGTCTTCAACAGGCGCATCGACGGAACGCCGATGACATGCACCTGTCCGGAGTGGCCGCCGGAGGCGAACAGGAGGTACTCGTCGCGGCCGCCCGGCGCAACGAACGTTTTGATGGCGTGTGCGGCGTCTTCAGGACTGAGCCCGCGCGACTGGGCCAGGTCGAGTAATTGGGCCTGGCCGCCCGCGGTCGAGCGGCGGCCGCACGCACCTATCGTCGCCGCGGCGACCAGCACGAGCGGCACCGTCACGCGTAAAAGTTTCTTCATCGCACATCCTCCATTTGCTGTACCTGTATGTATGCCCGCGAGTATCGATTGCCGCGCGCAGCCCGCCTATGACGCCGGTCATACGCGCTGTGCGGGAGCCCTTTGCTACTTTCGTGGAGTGAAGCGGAAGGAACCTTCGAAGATGACCGGTCCTGAAGACCGGAGCATGCCCTGGCGCGGATTCAGGCAGTGGAGCGGCACGGCGGAATCCGGCACGAAGCCCGCACAGCCAAGTTCATCGGTGATCTGTGCGGCGGTCAGGAAGCATTGAGGGTCACCCGAGAACTGAGTGAAGACGAACGTCTCGCCAGGGACGGGCGTGGCACTTGAAGGCAGGGTATCTCGCGAGAACGTGAAGAGAAACAACGCCGCGCCCGGCGTCGCCGCGCGCGCAGCTTCGCGCAGGGCGTCACGAAATTCGCTCGAACTGCGCGCCAGATTCCAGATGCCGTGCGCAATCAGAAACTCGAAACTGCCGTCCAGGACCGGCAAGCGGTCCATCGGTGCCTGGGCGAGTTGAAGCCGGGCACTCAATCCTTCAACTCGCGCACGCTGGTTGGCGGCTTCGAGCATCGCCCAGGACGTGTCGGTGCCGACAACCTGGCATCCCGCGCGGATGAGTGGCAGCGCATTCCGACCCGCGCCACAGCCAATGTCGAGTACGCGCAGGTTCGAACGGGCCTGCCGCTCCTGTTGGGCGAAGCGCATCAACGCCGGATTCGGCGGTGACTGCGAAAAGCCGGCGACCATCTCCGGCGAGCTCCATTGGTTCATGAGGCTCGTGGCTCTCTCAGCATCGTCAGCAGCATGCGCGACGGCTCCGGGGCGTCGACCGCGTGTGGGATGTTCGCTGGCATTCGGACGACAGTGCCAGGATCGGCGACCAGCTCGTTACCGCCGATCGTCAATGCCAGCCGTCCTTCGAGGACCACGACGATGGCGTCGAACGGGGCAGTGTGCTCGGCTAGTCCCTGTCCCTTGTCGAACGCGAAGAGGGTCAGGCTCCCACCGGCATTCTTCGACAGAATGCGACTTGCGATTCCGTGCGTGGTGGGCGTGATCAGTTCATTGAGATGTAAGACTTCGCCCGGTTCAATCGTGCTCGTGGTGGCCATGGGATCTATTGTCAAGGATGGTGTCGACGCGGTGTATGACCGGCGTCATGTGGTGGTACCTGCTTGAATGTGAGGTTACAGAACTCTGACCATTGCACCACGCGCTGGATGCTAATGTCTGTCAAAGGACTCTACGATTCGCACCGCAACTATCTCACCCGGAACTCATTCAAGGCGGCATCCTCGCGAGGTGCCGGCGCTGCTCGATCGGGTCGTGCTGCACGAAGCAACGACAGTCACGTTGCATGTTGCAGGCGCGTTGCCCGGGGAGCAGTTCACGACGACGTTCGATCGTTCAGAGCTGATGTCCGTCGCGGGGATGCCGCCGATGGCGCGCCCGCACTTTCTCGCAATTGTCTCTTCTGCCACGCTGGCGGCGAGTCTTGCGCGTAACGGCTCACAGGTTGACGGCTTCGTGGTCGAGAACTACACGGCCGGGGGGCACAACGCGCCGCCACGGGGCCGCTTGGTGCTGTCCGATACGGGAGAGCCGAAATAGGTCCCAAAGACGCGGTCGATCTCGAGAGGATGTGCGAGATCGGCCTGCCGTTCCGGCTTGCGGGTGGTTCGGGCACGTCCTGCGGAATTGAGGAAGCGAAGCGCGCGGGCGCCAAAGGGATCCAGGTCGGGACACCGTTTGCGTACTGCGACGAGTCCGGGATCGACCCGGCGCTGCGGGCGCAAGTGCTCGCGCAGGTCCACGTATCGGTGAGGCCGCTTCTTTGGATCTCGTGACGGCGGGGGCGCTGTATGCGCTTCATCGTCTCGCGCTCTGGATCGAGCAGCGGGTATGGCTCTACTACAAGCACAAGCGGGGGAGCAGCGGCTCGCTCGGATCGGCGTTTCTCGAGGTCCAGGCGTTGCTGGAGCCTGGTAAACGTCACGTTCTTCAAGTCGTCCGAGAGGAAGATGACGAGCAGGACGCGTCCGGGGACCCGCCAACGGATCCGACTGCACCAGCGCAGATTCGTCCTCCCAAATCCAGTCGGTAGAGTGGGATACAGAATCGGGGTCAGGCCCCTTAAGGGGCCTGACCCCGTCCTACTCCACCCGCTCCAAACGAGGATTTGGACGGTAGCTCCGGCCCTTCTTCGCGACGGCAGCGCCATCGACCATGACGATGTCGGCCGTGAAGTCATAGCGACCTGAGAACAGGGACGACCCTACGCCGTATGAGTCGACCGGGACCCCTTCGGTCTCGAACTTGCGGATCTTGACCGGATCGAAACCCCCCGACACCGTGATCTGGACGTAATCGAACCCGGCGGCATCCAGCGCGGTCCGAACGTTCCGCACCAGCTGCGCGTTCACACCGCGCGGATCGAACCCGCCCATCTGCGGCACTATCGACCTGTCCACCATCGACTCGGACGTATCCAGACGGACGCCCGCCAGCCGGCGTCCCAACGCCCGCGCCACCGCCAGCGATGTCGCCACGCAGTCATTGTCGAAGTCGACGAGCGTGATGATCTTGACGTCTTCGGGCATCTGCCGCGCGAGCGCCCGCGTGGCCTCGACAGTGTCGCCGCTGAACGCCGCGATCAGCGCATGTGGAACGGTGTCGAGTCCCTCCGATCCCCACCACGACGCCT
>Ga0126304_10001807_pt1 | contig 10256 bp, 9 predicted proteins | sample Plot25_FD_92538 | JGI IMG/M metagenome (GOLD analysis project Ga0126304, IMG submission 92538) | Serpentine soil microbial communities from UC McLaughlin Reserve, CA, USA - Plot25 | ecosystem: Environmental > Terrestrial > Soil > Grasslands | place: USA: UC McLaughlin Reserve, Lake County... | reverse complement strand
GCTTCGAGCTCTCCTCCCCCTGCGCCTATAGCTCCTACAGTAGGAGCAGGAGGTAGTACTACTAGTAGTGCTAACACAACTATTTCTCTTACAGGTAATGGAACCAACTATTCTAAGGTAGATGGACCTATAGATCCTGGCTTTAAATCAAAGAGACAACAGGCAGGTACATTCCAGGGTATTAAGGTATGGGGTCCTTTAGATGCACCAGGACAGCTTGGAATATGGGGAAATGAAGTATGCGTTGACTTTGATATATGCATAGCAGATGGAGCATGTATTGAGGCCTGTCCAGTCAATGTATATGAATGGCTAGATACTCCAGGACATCCAGCATCGGAAAAGAAACCTTTCATGATTAGAGAAAAGGATTGCATATTTTGTATGGCATGCGAGAATGTCTGTCCTCCTCAATGTGTTAAAATATTCCAAAAAGGTCAATAAATAATAATAATAATACTTGTTTCTGTATTTTTTATTCAATATATTTAGGAATTAAACAATATTCCTTTAATAATAATAATAATAATAATATAAAATTATTGCTATAATTTATAATATAAATATCTATATATCTATATATATGTATATATGTGGCTGACATACGCACATGGTTACGGTGACTATAAATACTTACGATACTAACATTCGCACAAAGGACAGAATAGGATGAGTGGAATAGGTGCATTTCTTTACGCTACATTCATTATCATCGCTTGGTTAGTGACCATTTATACGCTTAACTTTTTCTATCTCTCTTACCAGTCCCAGCACAATATAAGACATCAAAAAGCAATGAATAAGAAACTGAAGCCTATAAACGACAATTCTTTACCTGTGATAACTATTCAACTTCCTATATATAATGAGAAGTATGTAGCTGTACGCTTAATTGATGCTGTATGTAAAATCGATTATCCTAAAGAAAAGTTGCAAATTCAGATACTGGATGATTCTGATGATGCTACATCTCAAATGATCAGGATAATAGTGGATCATTATACATTCAAAGGCTTTGACATAATGTATTTGCATAGAAACAAGAGATCAGGCTACAAAGCCGGTGCATTGAAAGCCGGTATGAAGATTGCAAAAGGAGAATTTATTTCTATTTTCGATGCAGATTTCATTCCTCCTAAATGGTTTCTGAAAAAATCAATAGGTCACTTTTCAGATCCTAAAGTAGGGCTAGTCCAATGCAGATGGGGACACCTTAACGAAAATTATTCTTCACTTACTGAAGCACAAGCAATTTCCCTTGACCTACACTTCCTGATCGAACAAAAAGCAAAAAGTTTGACTCATTTATTCATGAACTTTAATGGAACTGCGGGAATCTGGAGGGCTTCTTGTATTAATGATGCCGGAGGTTGGCATACAAGCACCATTGTAGAAGATCTTGATCTTAGTTATAGAGCCCAGCTTAAAGGTTGGAAGTGTCTTTTTCTTGAGGACATCATTGTCGATGCAGAGCTTCCAGTGCAGATAAATGCAGCGAAGCGGCAGCAGTTTAGATGGGCAAAAGGTTCTATGCAGGTTGCTATGAAATTACTAATAGATGTTACATTAGACAGAAAGATACCTATAGATACCAAAATTCAGGCATTTATTCAACTCACTAGACACATTGTTCATCCATTATTTCTCACTCAATTTATTATTTTTCCAATGTTGCTTGCACTAGATTATAAGTTATATGCTGTAAGTTGGTCTCCTATTACCGTTATTCTAATCTATATCATGATGGGCCCTGCTACCTATCTATATCTCATAAGGAAGATCTGGGGAGATAAATGGAAAGGAAAAGCTAGACAATATTTTTATTTAATTTTTTTTGCTACAGGAATATCTGTTAACAATACAGTAGCAGTATTTGAAGCATTGTTCATAGGAAAGAATGAATTCTTACGTACTCCTAAATTTGGTGTTATCAAAAAGGGCGACAACTGGAAAAATAAATCATATGTTTTACCTTTTACCAAAACTACTTTGCTAGAGATATTTTTTGGGCTATACGGTATTCTGGCAATCTTTATTTCCATATTCTCAGGAAATCCAATATTTGTACCTATTTTGTTACTTCAAACAATTGGTTTCATTTATATTGCTTATTTGAGCATATCGCATTCTTCATTTAATTATAATAAATCAAAGAAAAGAATACAAAGTGTCTCACAGCAAGATCTATTTCTACCAAATCAATCGTCAGAAATTGTTGAAAAGACAAGTGTAGAATTAGCTGAAAGATTAAATACTAAAGTATATATAAAAACAATAAAAATAACGACAAACGGTAAGTCAATTGTTGAAAAAAGTATGAAACCTAGATATTATAAACTCATGTTGTTTGGTATTTTGAGTATTTTAGCTTTTGGCGCAGCCGTAGCCTATTATGGATATGAGAGCACAATTTATCCGTTAGACAAAGCGGTAGGCTATTTATCAAGAGCAGAAGCTGCTCAATCACCAGAAGCGGTGGCAGATTACATCAAGCCAGTAAAAAGTTTGCTTCCAAATGACGGAAATCCCGTATGGGCATTTCCGAATTCACGAACAGATTTCGGCTTGATCCAAAACGAGCTTGATGCAATGCTTTTACGTGCCAATTCCATTTCATCATTGGAGTTACATAGCGCTGCCTATAATACTGGATTGGCAGATCTACATAATTCTATTAAAATAATAGAATACAACTTAATAGAAGCCACTCCTTATCTTTACGTTAGTTTTACTAACATAGTTCTAAGTGCAATCTGGATTGCAATTATTCTTTTTATTTTTGCTCTCATGAAGCGAGGAAGAGAAAAATTCAAAGAATATGAAAACGCTTAACAATCTCGTACCATTTGACAAAATCAAACTGGTATAGCACTCCGACCAAGAATCGTAGTTGGTGAATGTATTTAATAATTACATGATTACCGTTGTTCTTCTTCTTCTTTGTACTTCTAAAAATGCTATATATCATATGGCATAGAAACGATTTGGTCAGTTACCCTAGTACTTTCATCATAATTTCAGAAAGAGTAATCATCATCCCATATCAATGTATATTATACACTTAATCATTCTTTCGGAGGTTCAACTACTTTTACAAAACATGTGGAAAGGTATTACGTTTAGATTTATATAATGATTTTGAATTTTTATCCCATGTCACCCGAGCAAATAATTGTCGAGCGTATATCTTCTATGGGGACAGCGGGGATAAAAAAAATAGACCTGCGTAAAGAATTTCAAGATATGGAAATTGATGTTCTGATAGAACGTCTCGTGACGTCTGGTGATATCTCTGTCGATAAGAAAGGTACAGCATATTACTGCTGGCATAAAGATTATTATATTCAGAATCTCTTAAATACAGATCCAAAATTCCGATTTATGTATGAGGCAGTTAAGCATCTAGAGCTGTCTGTTAATAGAACATCTGACGGTCTAGCGAAAACCTTGGAAACGCTTGACAATAATTTTAAGAATTCTGAGAAATTGACTGCGACAAAAGATCTGGATAGTATTTCGCAAGCACGTATTAATAATGAACCAGCAATGCAATTAGTCACATTCAAAAACGAATTTGATCTGGCTATTGGAAATCATTCTAGTTCGATTGGCTGGGTAGAACTATCAAAAGTGAGAAATGAGTTCTGCAAAAAACATAACATATCAAATGAAGTTTTCTACAGTTTTGTTGAGCAATTAACAAATTTGTACCATGATAAATACGAATTATCTACAGGTGGTTATGAGGGACTGACTGTTAGAGGTCTGCTTCATGGATTTGTGAGGTGTATCTAGTGTATCCTTATGGTTTAGCACAAAACCCATATCCTAGTAGTCCGACACCGACCCTAATCGATGCCCAGGTTTTAGGAGGGAGAAGACATAAGGAAGCAAAGGTTGCTGTGCTATCATGTATTGATGATTTGAATTCTAAAATTACTGGTAGTGCAACCGACAAGGATTTTCGTTTAATTACTCTAATCCAAGATGTTGGATCCGGAAAGACACACTTGGCTTTGCACATTAGAGGATTGCATAAGATATGCAATAATGCTGTTATATCATACGTTGACCTATCTCAAGTTTTTCCACGGGACATACATAGTCTTTATGGAGCAATGCTAAGGGGTCTTGATAAAGAATATATCCACAGCCTAAGAAAAGCGATTGTTTATTATCTTAAAGACAAGGCAGAACAGAATAAAAAGCGAGCAAAGAAATTTTTCAATAATGGGCTCGTTGATCTTATCACAAGGAAAAGTATCTCTAATAAGGCAGAACAGATTTTGGATGGGACAATGGTTCCAAACTATTCTGCAATGAATCAGATGTTAATAGGAGAATTCTCGGCAGCTGAGGTATATGTTATGAAATTAATAATCAGAGGAAAATTTAGAGATGATGCTTATAATATTAGAAACATGGAAGATATTATTACCAGCATATCAGCAATGGCTAATCTAAATCTAAAATTTTTAAAGAAATTGACTATTCTTCAAATTGATGAATTTGACTCTGATAAAAAATCATTAGATTTTGTTAAGGCAGTCATTAATGCACACTTACCTTCGACTGTATTAATGTTAATTTTGACACCTTCGTCATATGAAGAGATACGAAAAGAAGATGGTTCTATTTTTGATAGGTTAGAAAAAGCAAACTACAAAATCGATCTAGCAGGTTCAAACACATTGGAAGAGATACTTGATATCATACTCGAATATGTGAGACATTACGATCTTCAAAAATGTTTTAAATTACAAGATGAAAATGACCTGTCAGCCAAGATAAAAGTAATTTATGATGAATTCCCTGATTTTAGAAACGTAAGATCAATGACTAATATATTATATCACGCAACAGAAAATGCTTCAAAAAGAAACGCACGAATTATTGACGAAAAAGCCATAGATGATACAATCAAAAGCACTCATCCTGGGTTAAGAATTAGAGGAAGTATAATGGGTGTTCCACTGTCGGATTTTATAAAAATCAGAAGCAGTTCTAATGATATTCAAATGCTGGAATCAGACGTTCGTGATGCAGTAAAAAACCTCTTAAACTATGCCCACGACATGGGAAGCGTTGCTAAATTTGAAGCTACAAATGGAAGAGCCTCTGGAATTGATGTTATTTATAATGATACATCTGGAACTAAGGTGGCTGTTGCTGTAGTGATAAACAAAGATCATACCAAGAATTTCGATCAGATTTCTAATACAGTGAAATCTGTTGGTTTTGCAGATAAATTACTAATATTAACTAATGCAAAAGCTAATAGCGGAAGTGACGGAACGACAGTGGTTAATATTGATCGATGCAAAATGACTGATTTAATTTACTTTAGCAGTAAATACAAAAATAATGAAATACTACATGATGACTTGAATCGTGCTTTAATGCTAGCAAAATCCATAAAACTTTGTTAATTAATATAATTATAGTATCGCATTAATTCAAGACTCCAAACTTATTTAAGAGAGAATTACGATCGTTGCGCTGTGGACAAGGAAGGAACAAACGATAAAAGTGACGAAAATTTTGAAAATCCCTATTATGATGTATTTCGATGCAACATATGTGGTGAAGATGCAGACTTTGTAGTCCAGCTGGAACTTGTAAAAGAAAGGAGCAACTACAATATTATAGAATCAGTAAACCAAATGCCATTTTACTTGTGCGAGACTCATGAATATCTTTATAAGAAAATGCAAAGTAATATAGATCTAAAAAATTACTTTCTTGAAACACTCAGAGAGAATCAATAATAACTCTCTGGGATTATTGCATTATTTATTTATTTATTTATTTATTTAGTATGGCAAAAAATAGAAGATTTGAGACCCTTGAAGATTTTTTAAAGAATTTGCATAGAGAAGGGATTACTCTAATAGATTTTAACGGACAGAAGATACCTTGTATCCTTATAAATCCAAATAGGTTCGAAGAAATTATGCGCTCCATTTATGGAAAAAAATTAGCAGTCGATACATTACTAAATGTATTCCATGACGGTCAAGATGTTTTTGTGGATGTTAAACTGAATTTTCTTAATATGGATATTGAGGAGAATTATCTTCTATATGCAAATGATATATTAGAATTCTTTGAATCTCTAACGAGAACAGGAATAATTGGCATCGCTTCAAATGCTTCTTATCCTCAGAATACTTCAAATATCTTCATGATTCAGCTTCCTAAAAAGGAGGCAGCAGAAAATGCACTAAGAATAATTAAAGCTAATGTGAAAAACACAAGAAGGTACACAGATGAAAGCCGCTATATCTAATAAATATAGCCTAATCTTTATGTTGTCTATGATGGATAACAGAAATGGCAGAAATAGCAAAAATAAGAAGGTAGAGCATTGTAGCATCACCAATGTTATGAATACAAATTGTGAAAATGCTTCTATTGAAGACCATAACTATAACAATAATAAAAATGAGGGCAATATTGACAATAATATAATACCAACTGAAATTGATATCCATTTTCAAATGTATGGTAAGCATGCATGGGAGGTCGAATATGGTGACAGATGTCCTATCTGCGAAAAAAGGATAGATGAGTTGGGTTATTGTGCTTGCGGTAGCCAAGGGGAGTAGGTTGTAGATGATTTAACATTGCGCCGCGCCAAGTACCATAATAATGAGAAAAAGAAAACAAAAACCGAAAATTAAGTTAGAAATATTATTATTATTATTAGGGTGATTATCTTTTTTTCCATATAATAGATAATCTTTAATCATACCCGAAATCTTAAGATATAATTCCAACTATAAATGGTAAATCTTCAGGTTCATATAACAGGAGAAATGCGACGGCCGGGATTTGAACCCGGGTTACCAGATTGGCAATCTGATGTCCTAGACCAAACTGGACGACCGTCGCATTATTAACCCTATCAAGTAGTATAGGGCATTGTCATGGTCTTATTTTTGCTTTAATAAACTCTTCGAGGCACTTATCATATGGTTAATGAAAGTGGTAAACCAGAACAACTGTTCATAGTCTCGCGTAAAACAATTAAATTGCGCCATGGCATTGGCATACTTATATAATATATAAAAAGCACTTATTATTCGCAGATGCCACACACATAAATGAAAATATTTAAAAATTATTTCTATTATAGATGTCTCACTCAAATCCTATGAATGTCTCCTTTAAATAACCATTAAATAACAATAATATTTTGGCATAGAAAAATAGGTATATTATTTGAAAACATTTGTATTTCCAAATTCCTCAATATCGTGTAGCTTTGCCATGCAGTACGGTTATCATGAATGGTTAATAAGCAGATTTCTTCAATTCGTGCCTGACGTGAAGGGCCTTATAGAGAAGATGGAGATGAAACCCACGTTGTATATTAGGACTAATACGCTGAAAATTAAAACTAAGGATCTTAAGGAAAGACTAGTATCTAAAGGCTTTGAATTAGAACATACAATACTAGATGATGTTTTAGCTGTCAAAAAAGAAACTTTTCGAACAGGGGCAACCATAGAATATTTACTTGGTTATTATTATATACAGGATCTCAGCTCCTGTCTAGCAGTAGATGCCTTGGATGTCAGAGAAAACCAAACTGTTTTAGATATGGCTTCTGCTCCAGGTGGAAAGACAACTTATATATCGCAGAAAATGAAAAATACAGGCATTCTTGTTGCATTGGAAACCAATGCTAGGAGAATAAGAGCCTTACTATTTAATCTCAGGCGTTGTGGTGTAATAAATACTTGCATCTTTAAGATGGACGGTAACAAAGCAATGGATCTAAACATGCGGTTTGACCGTGTGATACTGGATGCGCCATGCAGTTGCGAAGGTATCATTGCAAAGGATAAAGCGCGAAAAACAAACCATAAACCAGAAGATATAGAATTTTGTGCAGCTCGTCAGTCATCGTTGATAGAAACAGCCATTAGAGTAGTAAAACCAGGTGGATTACTAGTATATTCAACTTGTTCTTTTGCTCCAGAAGAAAATGAAATTATTGTAAATTTTATTTTAGAGAAGCTAAAGAATGTCGAAATAGAGCCGATAAGTTATGGAAGCGAGGGTTTGACGAATTTTGGAGTACTTCATTTTAATCCAGCATTGAAGAATACGAGACGATTTTATCCACATATCCATGATACTTTAGGATTCTACATTGCAAAATTGCGTCTTCCGAATTAGATCAAATGTACAGACTACTGACAAGACAAGAGTTAACAACAATGAAAAGAGCATTTAACAAATGGGGAGTTTTTGATTTTTTTAAAGATAAATCTATCCTCATAAAGGAAACAAAGAATTGCAATATTCGAGAAGTTTACTTTTTGTCAAATGAGATAGAAAAAATAGCCTTGTTGGAGCAACCATCGTATGCTGGGTTAATGATTGGTCAATTAAAAAAACAATTTGCACTCTCGATAGAAGGGGCGGATCTTGTTTCTAAAATATCGAAACAATTTCCATATGTCATTGTTAATGAAGCAGCGGAAAAATCTATTCTTTATGGAAAAAATGTTTACAGTAGGTCAATTATATCGACTTCGAAGATGATAGATGAGAATGAAATTGTGATTATTTTAAACCCGAAAAGAGAGACAATAGCTATCGGTAAAACAAGGTTTGCAGATACTGGTTTATTGCAAGATGACAAAGTTGTAGTGACTACTATGATTGATGCAGGCTTGTATTTACGGAACGAAGGAAAAATAAAAAATAAAAAACAAACGGAGTAAATATGTGTAATAATCTTTCTTTGATAAAAGAGCAATTGATATTAGTTATGTAGTTAGTATAACTACCTCGCATTCAGAAAAGAATTGATATGATAATTGTGCCTAGGAATATACTATTTCTATTAAGTTGTAATCAAGAAAGGATATTCATAAATTATTAATATTCTTCTTCAAGACCAGATCATATTTATTCATCGATAAAATAGTATTATCTCTAGAATATTAAATAATAGAAAGTCCAATTATAATTCTTTTATGAGCCATAGATAATGCAATCATATAATTTTCAATATCTTATAGTAGTATTCTGGTATAGATGCATTATAATATATAATATTATGTAATAAGTATTTGTAATTGCTGTTTCTCAAGTCTATTATATGCTAAATTGGATATTTGCAATTTTGGTTTCATATATCTAGCAAACATAATAGGCATATCTATTGTGCTATATATATATATATACATATACATATTGTAATAAAGCAGGTAAGTATGGCAGTAGCATGTACTTAGCAAACAGAAAAAATACATACTAAGAAGTCTATGATTTATCACTACATAGGTAAAAGAGTATCTGATAGAATTATATCATGCAGAAGTTTACTTTGAACAGCTCGTGCTACAGAAAAACTCTATTATACAAAATGTGTGTGGCCAGACGACAGTACGTTAAAACGTGATTAATACTTGAAGAAGAAATTGTTATACATCTACTTCTAGATTATTAGAATCTTTTTGAGTTTCCTTTCCTTGTTAATTGTTTCAGAACTTGGATTTCAATCTCTATACTCTTTTGCAGTCTGTGCTTTTGCTTCAAAATTTCGTTGAGTGTTTTCAAATATTTTCTTCTATTTTTCCTATATAACATAGAATGGAGTTAGGTTAAGAGGGTTTGCTGAACTTTGTTAATCAACAAGCTTATTATTGAGGGTATTTAGTTCGGGCATCTTTATGATTTTGCCCAAGCGTACTAAGAGATCATCATAATTAATTGGTTTTCGAATAAAGCAATTTTCGTCTAAACTATTGAATATGTCGGTATATACTCCATAATACATTTCACCATCTGTAATAAAACATACTTTTACTTTCTTATCTCTCTTTCTTATCTCTCGATATAATTGAAAGCCATTAACTATTGGCAGTTTAATATTTAAAATTACCAGACTGAATAAATTGGACCGGAAATTCTCCATAGCTACAAAAGAATCATCAAAGCAATCAACTATGAATCCATTGCGTTCTAAGATTGTCTTCAGTAATAGATTAGAATCGTGTTCATAATCGACAACTAAAATTCTTTTCTTTTTTATCCTAGTCATCTATATCTTTCGACCCTATCTTAAAATAACGATGTTCTAAATATTACTATAATTATTAATATTGTAAATCATTGGCATCCCTTTGTTATAACTAATAATTACTAAGGCATAAGATCTAATGCCATCTTCAATCCTGTAATCTCTTTTTCTATTACTTTCTTATCTACTTTATCATTTGTATATTTCAAAAGTC
>Ga0126304_10001806_pt1 | contig 10257 bp, 11 predicted proteins | sample Plot25_FD_92538 | JGI IMG/M metagenome (GOLD analysis project Ga0126304, IMG submission 92538) | Serpentine soil microbial communities from UC McLaughlin Reserve, CA, USA - Plot25 | ecosystem: Environmental > Terrestrial > Soil > Grasslands | place: USA: UC McLaughlin Reserve, Lake County... | reverse complement strand
GAAAAAGTTTTTGTAAATGATAAAGAAATTGATGTCTATTCAAAGCAAGGAACTATTTCTCAAATCAAAGAAAAGATATCAGATTTAGTTCAGTCAAATAAGGAAAATGAAACTGAGGAGGAAAAAGAGGATACTAAAAATCAAAATGACAATAAAGAAATTGAAAACAAAAAAAGAGAAGTAAGAGAAGAGGAAGAACTACAATTAAAGGGAGAAATTGTCCCGCTTTTTGATAACCAGCAGAACGAATACAATACTATACACAGCAGTAGTAGTAATAATGAAGAATTAACGAAAAATAAAAATCAAGCATTAATTCCAATCTATGCAGAGGAAATTACTATATCCAAGAAATTGGTAAAAGTTGGAGAAATTTTGTTAAGCAAGAGAAGAGTTATAGAGGAGGAAAATGTAAACGTAGATACAACAAAAGAACGAATAACTGTTGAACACCCAGATGGTAGAAAAGAAAAGTTAACAGGTTATTGAAAAATCCCATTTCCGTTTTTTATAACAATTGATTTTTTTTCTATTTAATTAATTCGAGTAAATTAAATATCTTTTACTATAAAAATTATTTGTTATAAAGATTTGGTTTCATAAAAATTGTATTTTCTCTGAAAATATATGATACTCTTAAATCTTACAGGTAATCTAATATTTCATAATTACTAAATTAATAATTTCCAATTATAATATAAAATATTAAAAATATAATATTAATTGATAAACGGCTAGAATAAGCCGCCTCCTCCACCTCTACCTTTTAGGCTATCTAATATGTTATCTAAAAATCCTTCTCCTTCTTCTTGTTGTTGACCCTGTTGTTGTCTTCGTCTTGTTTTTTCTCTTAACACATTTATTGCTTCCTTATAAGCTATTTTTCCCTTTTCTCTATCGCCATTACAACATTCTCGAGAAATTTGATCAATAACTTCATCTTCAGATACATTTTCCTGAGTGGTAGTGAATCTTTGTCTTTCATCATTTGAAAACATATTTGTTATACTAGATGGTAACATTGACATTAATCCTGATGCTCTTTGTGGTTCTGCATTTCTTAACAAGAACTTTGAAACCAAAGATAGTCCAATACTAGCCACACTCGAGGAAAGTCCGCTTCGTCGTGAAAAGAGTCCAAATAGATCATCCATGTCCATATTATATTATATTATAGACAATAAATCTTATAAGACTTTTTTTTCGATTGTTTATTTATTTCATTATTATATTATTTTAGATTTAGAATCATAATTATCAAATACAAAATAAAAAAATTTTTTTTTATTTCTATAAATATTTTAGAGATTTAATACTCTTTGTCTACATTTGAAGTATCTAATTCTTCAGATGTGACATCCTCTGTTATCTCTTTAGTATCCGTATACGCCTTCTTTTTTATTACTGCCTCTTCTTTAACATATGGTTTTTTTGAGACTTGTGCTTCTTCTCTTTTTAGTGGTATTGTTATTTCTTCTTCTGATTGTATTGGGCTTTGTGCTTCTGTTTGGCCACTTGCAGGTCGTCTTTCTATACTTACTTCTTCTCTTGTCAGAGGAACTTCGACAGTTTTCCTTTCAGTTACTGGTTTTTTAGTAACTCTTGCTTGATTCTCTTGAGATGTTTTAGATACATCCAATCTTTCTTCTGATAATGGTATTCTTTCTTCTTCAGTAGTATCGCTTTCATAAGTTGTTGTTTCCCGAGCACTATCAGAATCCCATGTAGATGGTGGTTCGTGCTGATATTGATCTAAGTCTTCCTTGGAAATCCTGAATGTTAAAACATCTCCATCATAACTTTCTGCTTCATCTTTTGGAATGTAGAACTTTTCTTTATCAATTATTCCTTTTTGAACTAGTACATAGTTACCTTGAATATCTTGGATTTCACCAAAATCTTCATCATTAAGACCTCTTGCTTCTTTTTTGATTACATCATTCCAATCTATATTATTCGAAGTCATAAACCATCATGACTTTTAAATTATTTAAGGGTATGAGACAATTTTGTTAAATTAGTTGAAATAAATGAGCACAAATCAATATTTGAAAATGATAATAGTAACTAAGTTCAGATTTCCTAAATATCATTTTTTTCTTGATTCTATTTAAGGCATACTGAATAAGATATTTTTGATCATTGATACCTTTGGATTTGTAATAAAATTTGCTAACTAAATAGGAAATCACATATTACATTATACTATTTACTATAATAGTAAATAAAAAACCATAATAGTATGCAATAATGCTTCCAGTAATAGTATCACCAATTAGAAAAGGTATTTGTTGTTTTATTATGATTTTAAAATTGCAATCCAATTACTATTACTATTACCATATAAGATGTAAGATGGTATATTATATTATGAGTGAACTCAAAATTAGTAATTATAATCTACAAATTTAAATTTTGATATTATGTTTATAGTAATAGGAAAAAGAGAAATATGTCTATAGTTTCAAAAACTCTTACATTAAGAGTTCCCTCCAATATAATTTTTCGCGCTTTAAAGGATACACGGTTAGAAATCCTTTTTCCTGAATTTTTTATAGGTGTAGAAAGAAAAGTTATAATGGATAAAACAAATAAGGAGATTTGTTTTAATACCATAACACAAGGAAAACAAATCGAAATTATTGAAACATTCAAATTTAAAATTTCTAACAATAATGGAACAGTTGTAGAATATATTACCGAGACAAAAAGTCTAGAAGAGAACAATATAGTATTAGAATCTATAGTACAAACACATGTAGCTAATATTTTATATTCACTTTTGATGCTGGAGACAGGATATATTAATGGAATATTGGAAAGAAAAAGAAATTAGCTAATTCAATATGAATGTTAATAAAATCATCGAAGGGTTTGGATTAACATTATTTAAGAAATTTTTAATATACTAAAGAGATCAACTATATTTAACAAAATAGTAGTTGAGTGCACTTACTAATAAGTAAGTAACAAAAACAAATGATAATAATGAAAAACCATAAGGAATTATTTTTTTGTAATCATTTTCATTTTATAAAATATCTTTGGGATGGGTTCTAATCAAATTTTTTATAATTTTTATAGAATACATATCTAACAAGCCGACACATTATATTATTTAAATAAAAATCATAGCCATCTATATAGAAGTATAATACAGAAGGTCTATGGTTAATATAGAATATTTCTTATTGATAATCTGTGGAGAGTTTTCTAAGTTAAGAAACTAATAATGTAGTAATACATAAATATTATCAACAAAAAAAAGACATATAATGACGATCAGTAAGGAGACAAAAAGTCTGGATATGCCTTGGGAGAAAGAGTACGGTTACGCCCAAGCGGTAAAAGTAGGCGAGACTATATATCTATCAGGACAGGTAAGTCATGACGAAGAGGGTAATATTGTTGGTCTCAGAGATATGGAGACTCAGATGCGGCAGACGTATGCCAACATCCTGAAGGTGCTTGCACAATATGGCGCAACAATGGACAACATAGTAGATGAAGTACTATTCGTTACAGATATGGATTCGGCATTTGCAGCAGCGGTCAAGTGCAGACGAGAGGTCTTTTCCACTACTCCTGTTGTGGCAAGCACCATTGTGCAAATTCAGCGTCTTGCGTTTCCTGAGCTCATGATAGAGATTAAGTGTGTAGCCAAGTTGTAATTCCTATTGCAAAGCTTTTAGTTCTTTTTTATTAGTTGATTTATTTGATTCATATGATAAGATATCATGATATCAAATAGCTAAAGCATATATATCTGAACGGAGAATCTTACAATATTAAAATAGAAATGGTGCATGATCTATTAGTTAGAGGATTTGATGATAAAATCCATTCACAATTAGGAGAATTAGCTAAAGAGAAAGGTGTTTCTATAAATTCAATTGTAAGGGATGCGGTTGACAAATGGCTTAAGCAACAATCAGATATTCCAAAAAAACATTATCTATTAATTTATTCTAATGATGATTCCATATTAGGATTACTAAAGTCTATGGATAGACTTGCAAAAGAAAGTGATTTATTTAGATGTTTTTGTGGCCCTCCTTCTACAAATTCCTCTAAATTATTATCTAAACTAAATTGGTATAATGCTATAGTAATGCCATATTATTATGATGAATATGAAACATTGAAACAACAAAAACAAAATAAATCCCAAAATAATAAAAGCATTATGAGATACTATAGCAAGGTTATGGAAAGTATAGTAACAGGAAATAATGCCAATAATAAACAGGTTTGCTGCATTGATTTTCTTATAAATGATATAGCAAAATCTTCATTACACCAAGCTCTAACAATTGAAAAAGCCTATGATGATAGTAGAATTCCAGGACTTATGTATTGTACATACAAGACTGAAACTTTGTTAAGTGCAGAAATAAAAGACCTTGTAGAATTGTTTGAAGGACATGATCAGGTCTTTATACTAAAACAAGATGATGTTTATAAACTTCATATTACAAAGGAAAATGTACATAAACTTTTTTTGAATTAATAATTTTTTAATTTTTTTATTTTATACTTGTCTTAACTTCCATTATTTAAGTTGATTAAATAAAGAAAATTTCAATGTTGCATCATAGTCATAGGTTCTTTCTCTTCAGTATCATTTGTTCCAGCAGTATCATGATGCATCATTGTTTTATGAATAGAAGAATTATCAACAGCAGATGTATCCAATCCTATTCCACTGATTAATGTTCCAAACATTTCATTTGAGCTGGAAAAATGTCCTTTCGTTTTCCCAACATCCATAGTAAGTCCTAAAACTTTGTTACCCATAAGATGAATAGTTAAAGGAACATTTTTGTATTCGTGATTGTTGTCATCAGAAAAGATATCTGCTATTCCCATTACAACTATATCTTTATCAGTAAGTATGACCTTCTCTGAAATAAAATTCTGAATATGATGATTATGCGAAAGACTACCATCTGGTTTTATCATTGTAAAATTAGCGATAAAGGTAGCAATACCATTATAATTTGTTATATGAATATTGTTATTGTTATCATTACTATTAGTTATATTATTAATATTCAGGTTCCAAAATCCTCCCTGAATCCATGTAACAATTCCATCTTTTAATTGGTTATTTGCAAAATGTCCAAAGGCTTTTATCATTTTAGATTTATTTTGTTCCTCTGAATTGTTATTTATTATTATTGAAGTGTTTGTAGGAGGTGATGATGGTTGTGCTAATGCCTCTTCTACAATGTTATTATTTGTTAAAAAATCGGCTAATTGTATTGATAAAGGTGATTCTATTGTTATTATTATAAATACAAATCCAATGAATAATACTACAAAAATATATTTGTCAAAATACAATCTAAAATCCCTCATTTGTTTGTTATTTATATACTGATATCTTATAAATTCCTATTCTCTAAATCTTCTCCATTCTTTTTTTTAGATATATTATTCAAATAACGATTTCCAAATGTCGTTATATTTTTTTCACAAGATTATAAAATAAAAAACTTGGTTGTTTATTTTGAAAATCAAGTTAATTTCATTTTCATTTTCAACATATCCAATTCCATATAATGAAGAAGATTTTATGTCCTAGTTCGTAAGTTCAACATATTCATATTCTCGTATTACAAATTTCGACATTGATGATAATTTTGATATTCTTTGATGAGACAGAATTTATTAAAAAAGAAATAAAAGAATAATAAAATGATTTTATTTTATTTAAATTAAGTATAAGAAAAGTGAATAAAAAAAAGAAAGTTATTTTTGAAGGTAATATTTATTCTTCTTATTATTCTGTATGTCCAGTTTCAGTTGTATATTCTTCACTTTCAGAATGACCATGCTCTCCTTTAGTTATTTCATTTATGCCTATGACTACTGTTGCAGTTGGGGGAAATTCTATATCTTCTTCTGTAGGATTCTTTAATGCAATATCTGTTATTATTGTTACATTACCTCTAGGGATCAAATCAGCATGATATAGACATTGTTCTCCTGGAGTTGACAAGGGAGCTATATTTTCAAGAGTTGCTGCTGTCATGTTTGGCGCAGAACCAATCAATATTTGAATTGGAGTAGTACTATCATCTTCACAGGGAGCTTTTAAAGCTACATGTCCATTTAGAATGTGATAGGGTGTAGAATCATAAAGATGAATAAAATCGCCTCCTGGAATAATCTTGTCTTGTAATAATTCTGTAACTGAATCTCTCACGGTACTTGTTTGATTATATTCTTTTTCTTTGGCTGCATGACCGCCTTCCGTAGCATATTCCTCTTCCTCTTCTCCTTCTGTTTGAGTTAGATTTGTCATTGAAGTAGTTTCATTTGCTTCTTGAGCATAAGCTAATGCAACATTAGCCATGGTTGGATTGTGTTGAGTGAATGATAGTGGAATATTACTAAAAATTCCTGCTATTACTGATATGGTTAAAATTACCACTACATTTAATTTTCTAATATTTTGCATTAAATCTTTTAGAGATTTTTTACTATTATACTTTATAGTACAGTCTTCGAATATTACTCTAGAAAATGGTTATTTATTCTCTATTTGTTATATTATATACTACAATTTCACTTCAATTCTAAGATTGTACCAGAATATATTTATGTCAACAAGTGGTAGTTTTTCTTTGTTGTTAAGGAATTACAATAATCCTGGAACATTTTATAATAAACCTAGATTATTAGTATTAATTGCGAGTATTGTTATTTCTCTTTCTGTAGTTCCGTTTATTTTACCTCATTTATTTCATCAACATATGATATATCATATTTTACTGCATTTTGTAGCTTTGATACTCTCTCAATTTCTTGCTGTTGTATCTCTAATGGCATATCTCAAATCTAAGACTAGTAGAATATTGTTTATGACTTTAGGATTTATGACTTTAGTAATTGCTGAATATGTTTATCTATTAAATTCAACAGAAGATATTCATCCAATGTTTCTCTCTCAGCTTAATATTGAACTGTCTCACTTGATATTGTTGGTAATGGTTATATTCTTTGGTATCTCTTTTTTGAAAAGTCCTCAGGTAAAGCAGGTATAATATGTCCACTATTCACCATCATCAGAAAAAAACAAATTCAATTCAAGATAAAATAGTCAAATGTGTTAATGAGATTCCGGGAATAAGATACAGAGAACTGTTAAGAATTACAGGTATCTCTAATGGTGTTTTGTCTTATCATTTAAATCTCTTAGATAATTCTGGAAAGATACGAGTAAATAGAGTTAACAATAGAGTTACCAGATATTTCTCTTATGATGTTTCCCTCCATGACACTTATGTAATTGGGTTATTGAGACAAGAAACTTCTCGAAAAATTATCATGTACATATTAGAAAAGGGAGAATGTGGATTCAATGATATTATAATACATACTAGAAAAGTTCCTTCTACAATATCATGGCATATGGCAAGATTAAAAGCTGCAAATATTGTTAAGGTACGTAAACAGTATGAATTCAATTATTACGAAATTGGAATGGACAGGCTACTACTTCAAGATCTACTATCTAAATACAAAAGTAGTTTTACAGAAAAAATTGTTGATGATTATATAGATATGATTAATGAATTCTGATATCGTTTAAAAAATAGTTTGGATTATCCTATTTCGATTAAGTAAAAAGAAAGTGACCCTTGTGAGGCCACTAATGAAATGAAACTACTAAACAACCGGATAATTTATCCTTTTGTCTATTTTACTTTATATTATTGATATTAAGAATTTTGTGGTACATTCGATGAATGTACAATAGTATGTATTCACTTATTTGTAGTTTGAGATGACTAGTATCCCTATTTATTTATTTATTAAAGAATTATTAATTTTATAATCAACTGAGACTACTTGTTAAAGATCAGCGGTACTGTTAAATCTTCCATTGTTGAGATAGTTTTAAGATTCAGATGATAATTTTTATAAATATTGTTGCACTTTTTCTTTCGACTTATTTATTATAACAATTATATAGAAGAAAATTACTTCTCAGTTTATGATGTTAGGGACTATAGCTACAACAAAGTCTATTAAAAAAGCATTCAAATTTGCTTTTAGTGGTTTCAGTCTCGTATTTATTGCTATGTTATTTTTTTGTTAGTTCATGATTTGCTAACAGGTGAATCATCACAAACATCAGAATATTGTGCCAAGTATAGGTTTTTAGCATCACCTGAATGTTGGTAAAAACTAAAACGTGTTAACTAAAACTAATAAATAGTTAGTATTTTAATTAAATTTTTGTGATTTCTCAATTATGCAAATTTTATAATATTATAGTACTAATACAATATATTCACCATATTATAAAAACAGGTATAATTATCCTTATATCTATAATTATTTTATTTTAGGGTAATAGTTGGGTAAAAGAAAAAAATTAACTTCTACTCAACTATTACATGAACAATGGACTTAATGTTTGTCTGGCTATTACGTCATTATATTGGAGTAGGTGCTACCAATACAACAATTAATAAATAAAAATGAAAAGCAATAAAGTTTGTGGAGTATTCGACGAATGTATAACTATATCTTATTTTAATAATTTTTATATTTTATTATTATTTCGAATAATTATTTTTAGTAAATAATACTTTTAAATAAAAAACAAGAGTCAATGTTTCATATTTCTTTATTATTAATTTATCTATTACTTAGGGATCCTGTGCTTGAATCAATGTTAAAGTTGAAGTACACTTATAACCTTTATATCTTTTGTAATTTTTTTACTATTAAATTATATGTTATTTCAAAAATTATTTCTATGAAAGGAATAAGTAACAAATAATATCATCTATCTACATTTAATATATTTTATAATTTAGTAAATAAATTAGCAATTTTTCATCTATGTTTCAGAATTATAAATAATTAAAGGATTTGCTCAACATATATAGATCTATAAACAATTTGGAATTGCTAGTTTCTTAAATCTGAAAAACAAATTTTGGAGAAGAAGCTTACAATATATAGATAATATAAAAATAATAAAATTAATAATAAAAAATTTATTTTAATATTTTTTCTATTTCATTTAGATTGGTATTTATTTTATCTATCATTTTTTGTATATCTTGTATATCAGCTTTTCCTTGTATAAGATTGCGCAATTGTTCTCTTAAAAGTCCTTCAGTATCCTTCATAAGAGATTCATCGTATTTTGCTATTTCGCCTTCTAAAAATTCAAAGTTATTTAAATATGCTTCAATTACTAAACTTTTAGCATTTTGATAATTACCATTCTTTACATTTTCAATAGTTTGATTTAACAATGTGCGAACATTATTAATTAATTCTGATGATTCCGTATCAGTAGAGACAAGAATAGCGAGATCCCGTGCTTGTACATTTAGTATAGTTGGTATGGTATTTGTTATATTATCGATTATTGTAGAAATTTGTCTTGGGTCGTCTTTATTATTAATAGATGCCTTTAGTTCTTGAAATGAATCTTTAATTTCTGTAAATTTATTGTTAGATGTTTGATTTAAACTACTTAATGTTTTATTCAACAGCGCATTAGCAGCTGAAATAAATCCCTGTGCATCTTGATATTCTGCAATATTTGTAATTGTACCATTTGCTACTCCTACCTCATATTCGGATTCAGCAGTTTTAAGTAAATTAATCAAAGTACTCATATTAAATTTAATATCAGTAACTTCATTTTTTGGTATAACTATAATTATTGCTTTATCCAATAGATTCTTTACAGAATCTGCAGAATTAACAAATTCGGTAGGTGTTGATTTAAAAACTATTGATGTCAGATTATTTAGTGAATTAATTAATGTTTTATTTAATTCAGGATCTGCAGATGATAATTGATTTCTAATTAATGTATATATTTCAGTTATTGGATGAAAAGTGTGAGTCTGTGTAAGTTCATTATTTCCTGCTTGTTTATTTGAAATTGCAGCAGATAAATGACCCTTAATAAATTCTATATTAGTTGCAAAATCAACATTAGAATTGTTTAATGATGATGAGGATGAGGAAGAGTAATTACTAATACTAGATTTTTCTTGAGCCCAGGCCATTGTAGGAAATATAACAATAAGTAATAACGGAATATAATAAAGATTAGTTCTTTTCATACGTTGAGTTGATTAATTTGAACTATTTAAAAGTAATGGTTATTCTATATAACGAAATTTATTCATAGCTATTAGATTTAGCATAACTTGAGAATTCAAGTGTTGAATAATACATTTTACAAATAATGAAATGGTGTTTAATGGATAT
>Ga0126304_10001805_pt1 | contig 10257 bp, 9 predicted proteins | sample Plot25_FD_92538 | JGI IMG/M metagenome (GOLD analysis project Ga0126304, IMG submission 92538) | Serpentine soil microbial communities from UC McLaughlin Reserve, CA, USA - Plot25 | ecosystem: Environmental > Terrestrial > Soil > Grasslands | place: USA: UC McLaughlin Reserve, Lake County... | reverse complement strand
TCCGTGAGCCGGACCGACCCCGTGAAGCTCTTGCGCTTGATGTCCTCGATCATCGGGTGATCCGCGTCGAACCCGCGTGGCGGGCGCTTCAGCGTCTCCTCCGAGGGGTCGAGCGTGCCCCGGCCTTTCTTCCACGCGGCCGGCTCGTCCGCGATCCGCCGCCGGATCGCCAGGAGGACCTCGGGCTCCGGCATCCACATCCCGCCGGCGACGAAGCACCCGCCCGGCTCGAGGTGCAGGTAGTAGCCGGGACCGTGGACACCCTTGCCCCCGAGCTGGAAGTGCGCGCCCGCATGCGTCTTGTACGGGCTCTTGTCCCTGGAGAAGCGGACGTCACGGTGGATCCGGAACAGCGAACCACCCGATGGGCGCGGATCGGCGACGAGATTGGAGCTGATCGAGCGCAGCTCGGGACCGACGTCCGAGATGAAATCGAGGAACGGCTGCCGGAGCGACCGCTCGTACCGATCCTTGTGCTCGTTGAACCACGCCCGGTCGTTGTGACGTTTCAGATCGCCCAGGAACGCAAGCGCGTCGTCGTCGAAGTACCTCACCAGCCTCCCTCAGCCTGCCGTGGTCCGATGATCCAGAGGCAACCTAACGGCCGAGCGTACTGGGCGTCCTTCGATCGTCGGGAGGGCCGTGGCTCCGTTGACTTAGGAGCGATACCTGCCTAAGGTCGAGTCGAACCACCCCATGGCCGGGGTTTCACATGCGAGGGAAGCTGTTCGGTGTGGCTTGCGCACTCCGTACGTCAAGGACGACCCCTGAGCGGCGTGCTGTCCGGACGTCCTTGGGAGACCGGGCGTGCTGAACTCCCGCCGCGTTGAGCTGGAGGCGCCCAGCGTCGAATGCCCACGCTGCGGATCTGGGCTGGTCGTTCCCGCGCTGTCCGGCGGTCCGTCGGAGTATGTGCTCCAGCTGCGGAGCGGCAGCGCCCCGACGGGCGGGAGCGGCCCGATGGGCGAGTGGCTGTGCCGGTCGTGCGGTCTGCGTTGGCCGGACGATCGATCGTCGGCCGTGGTCGCCCTCGCAGACGCCGCTCCCGAACCCGTCCCGGCGGCGATGTCCGAAGAGCTGATCGAGCTCGTCGACCTCCCGGAGATCCAGGGTTCGAGCGGCGTGACGTCCGTTCGTGTCGCCTCCGCGCTTCGACAGGCGAGAGAGGCGCGAGGACTCACCCTGTCGGATGCCGCAGCCGCGACGCGGATCTGGGATCGGTACCTGCAGGCGCTGGAAGCCAACGCCCCACTCGAGGAGTTCCCCGCCCCGGTCTACGCCCGGTCCTTCCTGCGCGCGTATGCGGAGTTCCTGGGCCTCGAGACCGACCTCATGGTCAACCGGTTCGACGAAGACCATCCGGCGGCAGGGGATCCGATCCTCCAGCCGCTTCCCGACCCTCGACCGCGGCGACGGGCCGCCGTCAACGTGCTCGTGTTCGCTTCGATCCTGGCCCTTGTGGCGATGGCGGTCGCGAGGATCGATGCCGGACGCGACCAGGGACCGCCCCCGCCACTTCCGGTCGCGTCGCCGGATGTGTCTGTTGGCCGATCCATCCTGACGCGGCCGCCGCCTCAGGCGCCGATCGAAGGCATCAGGGCGGTCTTGCAGCTGCAGGATCGCTGCTGGGTGGTGGCCGTCGCGGATGGAACGACCCTCGAGCAAGGGAGGACGCTGGAAGCCGGCGACCGGCTCGTGTTCCGCGCCGACCGGATCCTGCAGCTGGAGCTGGGGAGCGCCGGTGCCGTCGAGCTGGAGGTGAACGGCGATCTTGTTCGTACGGGCGACCTCGGCGAGGTCGTCCGCCTGGAGCTCCGCTGGAAGGACGGCGAGGTCGTCACCACCTTCGTCTGACGGCGTTGCTGTGAGCAGGACGGCGTGTTGACTCTCCCGCGGCCGTTGCTCGGGCCGGACCGTGTGTGGCCGCCGAGATCGTCGCGGCGATGCGCAAGGATCGCTTCGAGATCCGCGTCGGCCGCATCAAGCAGCTCGCCGTGATCAGCCGGATCAGCCGGATCAGCCCGACGCTCGCGGATTCGATCGCCGCGCGGGCAACCGGTTGACGTGACCGAGTTCGTCAGGGTCCGTGCCCGTCAGAGCTCGCGGAGCTCGGCTCTCGCCGCGAGCTCCTCGGCCCTCGCGGCGTCCAGCGCGCCCGCCCCGGGGAGCTCGGCGTTCGCCGCGGCCGCGCCCAGCGCGAGCCGCAACGCGTCCGGCCACCGATCCCCGCGATCGAGCCCGACGACCAGCCCGCCGAGGAACGCGTCGCCGCTGCCGACCGGGTAGCGGCCGCGTTCGTACAGCGCTCCCTCGTAGGTCGTGCCGTCGGGCGCGACCACCGTGACCCCGTCCGCCCCTCGGGTCACGATCCCGGCGTGGCCGCCACCGCCCGCGAGCTCCCGGAGCTCCGCGCAGGCGGCGATGGCGTCGTCGCGGCCATCGGCGGATCGACCGAACAGCCCGGAGGCCTCCGTGGCGTTCACCTTCACGATCTCGGGACCGGCGTCCAGGGCGAGACGCAGTGGCTCGCCTTCCGCGTCGAGCGCGACCCGCATGCCGGCCGCTCGAGCCTCCGCCAGCAGGTCGCGGTACCCACCGTCCCGCAGCCCCCGGGGCATCGACCCCGAGATCGTGAGCCAGTCGCCCGGCCCGAACATGCCGCTCGCCGCCTCCATGAGCTCGACCCACGCGGCCTCCGGCGCGACCGGACCGTGCTCGTAGAACTCCGTCAGGTCGCCCGCGCTCCGGTCGGCGACCGACAGCGACGACCGATTCTCCTCGTGGGTCCAGACGAACGCGCCGCCGATCCCCTCGGCCTGCAGGGCTTCCTCGAGCCACCTCCCGGCGTGTCCACGAAGGATCGCCGCGACCCGAACGTCCCCGCCCAGCCGATGGGCCGCGCGCGCCGCGTTCAGGCCCTTGCCCCCGGCGACCTGCACGAACCCGAGCGGTCGGTGGATCCCGCCGGCCACGAGCCGTTCGACCTCGAACAGCCTGTCGATCGAGGGGTTCGCCGCCAGGCAGACGATCACGCCGGAACGTTACCCGGCGAGGTCGACGCCCCGCTCGATCGGGTGCGAGACTCGCGATCGTGGCGAAGGTCACGATCATCGGCGCGGGCAGCGTCGAGTTCACGAGGGGGATCCTCGCGGACCTGTGCGCCTACGAGGAGCTGCACGGGTCGCTCGAGATCGCCCTCCACGACATCGACCCGGAGCGTCTCGCGTACGCGCTCCGGGCGGCCGATCAGATCGTGGAGAGCTCGAATGCCGGATACGACGTCTCGGCGCACGAGTCGCGGGCGTCGGCGTTCGAGGGCGCCGACTACCTGATCAACGAGATCCAGGTGGGCGGGTACCCGGCGACGCGGACCGACTTCGACGTCCCGAAGACGTTCGGGCTGCGCCAGACGATCGGCGACACGATCGGCATCGGCGGGATCATGCGCGGTCTCCGAACGATCCCGGTCATGATCGAGATGGCCGACGAGATGGTCGAGCGATGCCCCGACGGCCTCCTGCTCAACTACACGAACCCGATGGCGATGGTGCCCTGGGGCATCTGGAGCGGCTCGCGCCTTCCCGCCTCCCGGGTGGTCGGCGTCTGCCACAGCGTCCGCGACACGCACGCGTTCCTCGCACGCACGGTCGGGGTCCCGGAGCGGCGCGTCGAGTTCCGAACTGCGGGGTTCAACCATCAGTGCTTCGTCTACGTGTTCCGCGACCGCGAGTCCGGCGAGGACCTGTACCCGCGACTGCGGGAGATCGTCGATGCCGACCCCGAGGGGCTCGGGCGGCGGGTGCGCGTCGAGCTCTTCAAGCGGTTCGGCTACTTCCCGACCGAGTCCTCCGAGCACAGCGCCGAGTACGTGCCGTGGTTCCTGTCGCACGACGAGCAGGTCGAGCGCTACCGGATCGAGGTCGACGAGTACCTGCGTCGCTCTAAGGAGAACCTCGCGGAGTGGGAAGGGGTCAGGCGCGCGCTCGACGCCGGCGAGGAGCTCAAGGTCGAACGCAACGACGAGCTCGCGAGCCAGTTCGTCCGGGCGCTCGAGACCGGGGCCGAGACCGAGCTCTACGGGAACGTCCGCAATGACGGATCCATCGAGGGCCTCCCCGACGACGCCTGTATCGAGGTGCCGGTGCGGGTCGGTCGCGACGGCGTCCAGGCGACGCGGTTCGGCGCTATCCCAGCCGCGTGCCTGGCGCTCAACCGGACGTTCCTGAACGTCGTCGAGCTCACGGTCCGCGCGGTCGTCGAGGGCTCGCGCGAGCTGGTCTATCAGGCCGCGCTCGTCGACCCGAACACGGCAGCCACCCTCACCGTCGAGGCGATCGTCGAGATGGTGGACGAGCTGATCGACGCGCACGGGCAGCTGATCCCCGAACCGATCCGCCGCGGCTAGGCCCCCGCGCCGGTCGCGATGGTCACCGCGACGCCGGCCTCCGTGAGCTCGCGGATCGCCGCCTCGGGGGCGCCCTCGTCCGTGATCAGCTCGTCGACCGCGCCGGGCGGGCAGATCTGCGCGAACGCGACCCGTCCGAGCTTGGAGCTGTCGGCCACCACGACGACCAGGCGGGCGCGCTCGATCATCGTCCGGTTGGTGTGGGCCTCGATCTCGTGATGCGTGGTGAGCCCGGCCTCGAGCGAGATGCCGTCGACGCCGACGAACGCCACGTCCAGGTTCAGGCGTTCGAGCGCCTGCTCGGCGACGGGACCGACCAGCTCGTAGGACTCGGAGCGTGCGGTGCCGCCGGTGACCACGAGCCTCAGATCGGCGCGGATCGCGAGCTCGCCCGCGATGTTGAGGGCGTTGGTGACGACGGTGATCCCGCGCCGGTCCAGGATCGCCCGCGCGACCTCCGTCGTGGTCGTCCCCCCGGTCAGCCCGACCACGGCACCGTCCGCGACGCGTGTGGCGGCCTCAGCGGCGATCCGCCGCTTCTCCACCTGGTGCCGCGCGGCCTTGTACCGCAGGGGGAGCTCGTACAGCACGTCGTGCGCGACGGCGCCGCCGTGGGTGCGGGCGAGCATCCGCTGTTGCTCCAGGAGTTGGAGATCGCGCCGGACCGTGGCGGCCGAGACGCCGAGCCGCTCGACCAGTGCGGTGACGTCGACCGTGCCCTCGGCCGCCAGGGCCTCCAACACCGCCGCCACCCGTTCGGCCTGCCGCATCGAGCGCGAGCATACCCCCGAAATGCGTGTTTCCGGCCGGGCCCCGCTTGACCGGATGCTCGTTCCTGATCTAGGTTGGCCGGGAATGAGCGCGATCGCGCAGGAGGTGGAGAGCCAGCCGGCGTGCTGGTCGCGCGCGGCCGACCTCGCGGCTCCCCTGGGGGACGAGCTCGGTGCGCCGGGGCGAAGGGTCGCGGTCGCCGGGTGCGGGACCTCCCTGCACGTCGCCCAGGCGTTCGCCTCGCTTCGCGAGGCGAGCGGCCGGGGAGAGACGGATGCCTTCCCCGCCTCCGAGTTCCCGAACGCCCGAGGCTACGACCGCGTCGTGGCGATCAGCCGGAGCGGCACGACCACCGAGGTGGTCCAGCTCCTGGAGGGCCTCGGCCACGTGCCCCGAACGGTCGTCACCGCGAACGTCTCCTCGCCCGTCACCGGGCTCGCCGAGACGACGATCGCCCTCGACTTCGCCGACGAGCGCTCCGTCGTGCAGACGCGGTTCGCGACGTCGGCGTTGGCGCTGTTCCGTGCGCACCTCGGACAGGATCTCCGTCGAGCGATCGCCGACGGCGAACGCGCCATTACCCAGCGGCTCGAACCGGAGCCGACGGGGTTCGACCACGTGGTGTTCCTCGGGCACGGCTGGACCGTGGGGATCGCGGAGGAGGCCGCCCTCAAGCTCCTCGAGGCGACGCAGACGTACAGCGAGGCATACCCCGCCATGGAATACCGACACGGACCCATCAGCCTCGCCGGCGAGCGATCACTCGTATGGATCCTCGGCTCGCCCGACCCGGCCGTGGCGGAGGACGTGCGGGCGACCGGCGCCAGCGTGCGCGTGGCCTCGCTCGACCCGATGGCCGAGCTCGTCCTGGTGCACCGGATGGTCATCGCGCTCGCCGACGCCAAGGGCCTGGACCCCGATCATCCCGCGCACCTGACGCGCTCGGTCGTGCTCCCGTGACCCGCTCCCGAAAGCCAGACCGGAGGTGTTCCTCATGAGACGAAGGATGTTGGTTGGGCTCGTCGTGCTCGGCCTGTTCGCCGCCGCGTGCACCGGAGGAGACGACGACGAGAGCGCGACCACCGGCGAGACGGCGTCCGGCCCCGTAACGCTCACGTTCTGGCACGGCTACACGGACTACGAGGCGGACTCGCTGAACGCGTTGCTCGACCAGTGGAACGCCGAGAACCCCGACATCACGATCGACCCGCTGTTCGTCAACAACGACAAGGCGCTGCAGAAGCTCACGGTCGCCCTCCAGGGAGGCGAGCCGCCCGACATCACGTACCAGTACGGCTCGTCGCTCCCGCAGATCGCGGAGGCGCCGGGCCTGGTCGATCTCACCGACTGGGTCCAGAGCCCCGAGGTCGACTGGGAGGACTTCGTCGCGGGCGCTCGCGACGCCGCGACCTTCGAGGGCAGGGTCCTCGGGGTGCCCGCGCTCATCGACAACCTCGCGGTCGTCTACAACAAGACGCTGTTCGACGAGGCCGGCGTCGAGTACCCAAACGCCGACTGGACGTGGGACGACTTCCGGGCCGCCGCGAAGGCGCTGACCGATCCCGCGAACAAGCAGTTCGGCTTCTCCTACCCGATGGACGCCTCCGAGGACACCGTCTGGCACTACGACCCGCTGCTGTGGCAGAACGGTGGCTCGATCCTGACCGAGGACAACAGCCAGGCGGCGTTCAACTCGCCCGAGGGCGTCGAGGCGCTCGAGGTCCTGACGGGGATGGCCGTCGAGGACGAGTCGGTGTTCCTCGACCTGCAGAACTCGCCGTACACGGGGCTGTTCAACAGCGGGAAGATCGGGATGCTGGTGACCGGGCCGTGGGACCTCTCGAGCTTCCCCGACGTCGACTACGGCGTCGAGATCCTGCCCGGGTTCGACGGCGACCACCAGACGATTGCCGGTCCCGACATGTGGACCGTGTTCGACAACGGGGACGGGCGTGCGCAGGCGGCGCTCGACTTCGTCGCGTGGCTGACCGCGGCCGATCAGATGAAGGCCGACGCGCTGGCGACGGGCCACCTGCCCTTCCGGCTCTCGGTGATCGACGACACGGCATTCGTCGACGAGTTCGGCAAGACGATCCCGGGGGTCGACGTCTTCGCGGAGAACCTGACGAACGTCGAGCAGGCGCGACCGGTGCTCGCGGCCTATCCCCAGGTCTCGGAGGCGATGGGGCTCGCGATCGTGTCGGCGATGCTCGGCGAGAAGGACCCGCAGACCGCCCTCGACGACGCCGCGGCGCAGGCGAACGATGCGCTGGCGCTCGCCGGGTAGGCTGGGCGACCTGACCGCCGGGAGGGCTCTGAGGACGGTGGATCGGTTTCGGCGGTTCCTGGTCTCGGATCACGCCGCCGGATGGGCCTTCATCCTGCCCTCGGTGATCCTGATCGCCGTCTTCGGGATCGTCCCGATCCTGTGGGGCCTGATCCTCTCGTTCCAGAAGGCGGGCCTGATCTCGCCGGAGCGCGAGTGGGTGGGGGTCAGCAACTACGCGAAGATCGCGAGCGACCCCAAGGCGCGGCAGGCGGCCGTCAACACGATCTACTACTCGGCGCTGTTCGTCCCGGCGTCGATCCTGGTCGCGCTGTTCATCGCCCACGCGTTGAACCGCCGGATCGCGTTCGTCCGCTTCTACCGCCTCGCGGTGTTCATCCCGGTGGTCACGTCCACGATCGCGACGGGGATCATGTTCCTGTGGCTGTTCGACAAGAACTACGGCCTGGCGAACTGGCTGCTCGGCAAGGTCGGTCTGGGGCCGTTCGGGTTCTTCGAGGATCCCAACCAGGCGATGATCGCGCTGGTCCTGATGACGGTGTGGGGCTGGCTGGGGTTCGACACGATCATCTACCTGGCCGCCCTGCAAGGTGTCCCGCAGGAGCTGCTCGAGGCGGCGTCGATCGACGGGGCGAGCCGCTGGAGCTCGTTCTGGCGCGTGACCTGGCCGATGCTCGGCCCGGCGACGCTCCTGCTCGTGGTGTGGTCGACGATCAGCGCCCTGCAGCTGTTCGACGAGGTGTTCTTCGTGACCCATGGCGGGCCGCTCGGCCGGACGTCGGTCGTGGTGTTCTACGTCTACCGGCTGGCCTTCGAGCAGGGCCTCGGGAGCCTGTCGCTCGCCGGCTACGCCGCCGCCATCGCCTACGTGCTGTTCCTGGTGATCCTGCTGCTGACCCTGGCGCAGTTCTGGCTGGGCCGACGCGTCGTCCACTACTCCTCATGAGCGCCGTCGCCGAGGCACCCGTCGTCCTCACCCGATCCGATCCGCGTTCCCTGCCCGGCGAGACCGGGATGGTCGAGCGCCCACGCAGACGCTTCCTGCCGTTCGACCCCTGGCACCTGTTCCTCGCGCCGCTCGCCGCCGTGATGCTGCTGCCGCTGCTGTGGATGGTGGTGACGTCGCTCCAGACCGAGGCGCAGACCTTCCACTTCCCGCCGATTCTGTGGCCGGGGACGCCCCGGTTCGGCAACTACTCCGAGGTGCTCGGCCAGTCGGCGTTCGGTACCTGGTTCTGGAACACCACGGTCGTGACGGTCACCGTCGTCGCCAGCAACCTCGTCCTGTGCACGCTCGCGGCGTATGCCTTCGCCAGGATCCACTTCCTCGGGCGCACGTTCGTGTACTTCGTGATCCTGGCCACGCTGATGGTGCCGCTGCAGGTCGTGCTGATCCCCACGTTCCTGATCGTGAAGGAGCTCGGCCTGCTCGACCGCCTCGGCGCGCTCGTCGTACCGAACCTGGTCAACGTCTTCGGTATCTTCCTGCTCACGCAGTTCTTCAGAACGCTGCCGATCGAGCTCGAGGAGGCCGCGCGCATCGACGGCGCCTCGCGCCTGTCGATCCTGCTGCGCATCGTCGTCCCGCTGTCGCTGCCGGCGCTCGCGACGCTGGCCGTGATCCAGTTCCTGTGGACCTGGAACGACTTCCTGTGGCCGCTCGTGACGATCCTCACCAACCAGGACGCGTTCACGCTGCAGCTCGGGCTCGCGACCTTCCAGGGAGCCCACAACACGCAGTGGCACCTCGTCTCGGCCGCCAACATCATGTCGATGCTGCCGATGATCGTCCTGTTCCTGCTCGCCCAGCGGTACTTCGTGCGCGGCATCGCCACCCAGGGTCTGAAGGGCTAGCGCGATGGCCCGTGTCGCGTTCGACCACGTCACGAAGGTGTACCCGGGGCCGGTCGTCGCGGTCGACGACCTCACCCTCCAGGTGGCCGACGGCGAGTTCCTGATCCTGGTCGGGCCGTCCGGGTGCGGGAAGTCGACCGCGCTGCGGATGGTGGCCGGCCTCGAGCGGATCAGCGAAGGGACGATCGCGATCGGCGACCGAGTCGTGAACGACGTGCCGCCGAAGGATCGCGACATCGCGATGGTGTTCCAGAACTACGCGCTCTACCCGCACATGACGGTCGAGAAGAACCTCGGGTTCGGCCTGCGTCGGCGCCGGACGCCTCGGGAGGACGTGCGCGCGCGCGTCGACGATGTCAGCCGTCTGCTGGGGCTCGAGGATCTCCTGCGCCGCCGACCGGGGCAGCTCTCCGGGGGCCAACGCCAGCGGGTGGCGATGGGCCGCGCGCTCGTTCGGGAGCCCGAGGTCTTCCTCCTGGACGAGCCGCTGTCGAATCTTGACGCGCAGCTCCGGGTCCAGATGCGATCGGAGCTGAAGAGGCTGCACGAACGCGTCGGCGCCACTACGATCTACGTCACCCACGACCAGGTCGAAGCGATCACGCTCGGCGAACGGATCGCCGTGCTCTCCGGCGGGGTGCTGCAGCAGGTCGGCCCGCCTCAGGAGGTCTACGACGATCCGGCCAACGTCTTCGTGGCACGATTCATCGGGTCGCCGCCGATGAACCTGTTGAAGGGCAACGCCACCGACGGCTGTATCCGGCTCGGCGGCGTCGAGTTCCGCGACCCGCAGGTGCCCGAGGGCGAGGTGCTCGTCGGCATCAGGCCGGAGGGGCTCCGTCCGGTGGGGCAGGAGCACGAGGGGCCCACGCTCGAGGTGGGCGTCGAGGTGGTGGAGCCGCTCGGAGACGAGGTGCTCGTCCACGGGTCGATCGACGCG
>Ga0126304_10001804_pt1 | contig 10257 bp, 4 predicted proteins | sample Plot25_FD_92538 | JGI IMG/M metagenome (GOLD analysis project Ga0126304, IMG submission 92538) | Serpentine soil microbial communities from UC McLaughlin Reserve, CA, USA - Plot25 | ecosystem: Environmental > Terrestrial > Soil > Grasslands | place: USA: UC McLaughlin Reserve, Lake County... | reverse complement strand
GACCTGGCCATCGTCAAAGGCGACCCCAGCGAGCGGCGTCGCTTCCTGGACGACCTGGTGGTCAGCCGCTGGCCCCGGCTCGCCGGCGTCAGGGCGGACTACGACAGAGCACTGAGGCAGCGCAACACCCTGCTCAAGTCGTTGGGCGGGCGCTTGCGCGGCGTCGGTGTCACTGGCGAGATCGACGCCACGCTGCACGTCTGGGACTCCCATCTTGCCGAGGCCGGCGGAGACCTCCTTCAAGCCCGGCTCGCTACGCTGGCTGATCTCGCGCCACATGTGCACAAGGCCTACGCCGAGATCGCACCGACCAACAACGAGGCGACCGCCGAGTACAAAGCGTCGATGGATCTGGGTGCCAGTTCGGATCGAGCAAGCCTGGCCGAGGCCATGCTGCACGCGATGGCAGGGCTCCGCGCCGAGGAGATTGCCCGTGGGCTTTCGCTGGTCGGACCCCATCGCGATGACATCACTCTGACCCTCGGTGTGCTGCCGGCTCGGGGGTACGCCAGCCATGGCGAGTCCTGGTCGCTCGCGCTCGCGCTGAAGCTGGGAAGTTTCTCGCTGCTACGAGCGGACGGGATCGAGCCCGTGCTGGTCCTGGACGATGTCTTCGCCGAGCTGGATCTGACTCGCAGGGATCGGCTCGCCACGGCAGTCAGCGCCGCTGAGCAGGTGCTGGTGACCGCAGCCGTCGATGCGGATGTCCCGCAACTATTGCGGGGTCGGCGTTACTCGGTGTCAGGTGGTTCGGTGGCTCCCCATGAGTGAACCTCCGCAGCAACCTGCGGAACACGATGCCACCGGGCTGGACCTGGCACGTACGGTCGCCCGGTCGATCGGCAGCCAATCTCGGCGCCGCCGCCGTAGTGATACGGCACGCGGGCCCGGTTCACCACAGGCCTCCGGGGCCCACCCGGACGATCGCGATCCCAAACTGCTTTCTGAGGCTATGGACCGGTTGGTCGAAGCCCAGGGTTGGGCAACCGAGATCAGTGTGCGTACCCTGCTCGCCCGGTGGTCGAGCCTGGTGGGCAGCGTCAATGCCGCCCACTCGCAGCCGGAGTCGTATGCGGACTCGGTGCTGACCGTACGGGCCGAATCGACCGTCTGGGCGACCTCGCTCCGCTCGATTGCCCCTCAACTCCTCGCGCGATTGAACGACCAACTGGGCCAGGGGACCGTAACCGGGATCAAGGTGCTTGGTCCGGAAGGCCCGTCGTGGAAAAAGGGCCGACTGTCAGTACGGGACGGCCGGGGACCACGGGACACCTACGGCTGACCTGTTCGATCTTGGTGGCGGGCAGCGGCGTACGAGCGGATGAACTGTCGCCAGCGCCCGAGTGCTGAACGCCTACCCCGCTCGCCTCGTCCGCCATCGGCCGGCGGTCTTGGGGGCGTTTTTGCGGCCATTGACCGGGTTGGGCGCGTAGGGGGGTTCGCGGGGCTATCCGCAGTGCGTGTAGATGGCCGTTACGGGTTGGTCACGCGCAGATTTGTGCGTCCGAGCATTCGGCAGAGGCGGTCTTGAGGCCCTCGCCGCGCTAGAATGAACATGTTGTTTTGCAGGCTGTAGCCAGGCGCTCGCCCAGCTGCAGCCGGTGCGCCAATCCCCGCGCCGCCTGCCTCGCCTTCGATGTATCGGGATCGTTGCATCGATGACGAAGTCCGGGCGGCGCACCTGTGACAGGAGCCGGAGCCGGTGACGGAGGAGACCCCCGACCAGTCCGCCAACCCCAAGGTCGAGCGTATCGACAGCCGGAACCAAAGAGAGATTGACGGTGCTGCCGGGCCCGGCACGTACGACTCGGAGTCGATCACCGTACTGGAGGGCTTGGAGGCGGTACGCAAGCGGCCTGGCATGTACGTCGGGTCGACGGGGGAGCGAGGCCTGCATCACCTCGTCTATGAGGTCGTCGACAATGCCGTCGACGAAGCCCTGGCCGGCTACTGCGACACCATTGTCATCCGGATCCTGCCCGAGGGCGGGATCCAGGTGCGGGACAACGGCCGGGGCATACCAGTCAGGGAGCACCCGACCGAGAAGATCTCCGCGCTGACCGTTGCGCTCACCATGCTGCACGCCGGCGGCAAGTTCGGTGCCGGCGGTTACAAAGTCTCGGGTGGCCTCCACGGCGTGGGCGTCTCCGTGGTGAACGCGCTCTCCAGCGGGCTCAGCGTCGAGGTCAAGCGCGATGGCTACCGCTGGACCCAGGACTTCACCCTTGGCGAGCCCAACGGTCCGCTGGATCGGCACGAGGAGACCGACGAGACCGGGACCACGGTTACCTTTTACGCGAGCCCGGACATCTTCGAGACCACGTCCTACTCCTACGAGAAGCTGGCCACCCGATTCCGGGAGATGGCTTTCCTCAACAAGGGACTGAGCCTGACCATTATCGACGAGCGGCCCGACCGGATCGACGACCAAGGCGGCTCGTTCCGTGACACCTTCCGCTACGAGGACGGCCTGATCGACTACGTCAAGTACCTGACCGGGTCGAAGGAGCCGGTGCACCGGTCGGTGATCGCTGTCGAGGCCGAGCGCGGCGGCATGAGCATCGAGGTGGCGATGCAGTGGAACACCGCCTACACCGAGTCTGTGCACACGTTTGCCAACACCATCAACACCCACGAAGGCGGTACCCACGAGGAGGGCTTCCGGGCCGCGCTGACCAACACCGCCAACAAGTGGGGCGAGAACTGGGGCATGATCAAAAAGCCCGATGATCGGCTGTCCGGCGACGACATCCGGGAGGGACTCATCGCCATCATCTCGGTCAAGCTGGCCGAGCCGCAGTTCGAGGGCCAGACCAAGACCAAGCTCGGCAACACCGAAGCCCGCTCCTTCGTCCAGCAGGTGGTCAACGCGAAGCTGGGGGACTGGTTCGAGCAAAACCCGGCGGAGGGAAAGGCGATCATCCGCAAGGGCCAGGCCGCGGCCGTAGCCCGGCTGGCCGCGCGCAAGGCACGCGACGCCGCCCGTGACCGGAAGGGCTTGCTCGGTCGCAGTGGACTGCCCGGCAAGCTGGCAGACTGCCAGTCCACCGACCCGGAAGAGTGCGAGGTCTTCGTCGTCGAGGGTGACTCCGCCGGCGGTTCAGCGAAGGGTGGCCGGGATCCTCGGATCCAGGCCATCCTGCCCATCCGCGGAAAGATTCTGAACGTGGAGAAGGCCCGGATCGATCGCATCCTGCAGAACCAGGAGGTTCAGGCGATCATCTCCGCCCTCGGTACCGGGGTGCACGACGACTTCGACATCGCCAAGCTGCGCTACCACAAGATCATCATGATGGCCGACGCCGACGTCGACGGCGCACACATCCGCACTTTGTTGCTGACCTTGATGTTCCGGTTCATGCGGCCGCTGATCGAGGCCGGGCACGTGTTCCTGGCCCAGCCCCCGCTGTTCAAGATCAACTGGGTGGGTGCCCCTGCCGAGCTCGCGTATTCGGATGCGGAGCGGGACGCGCTGCTGCGGGTGGGCGCCGAGGAGGGCAAGCGGCTGCCCAAGGAGAACGCGATCCAGCGGTACAAGGGCCTTGGCGAGATGAACCCCGACCAGCTCTGGGAAACAACCATGGATCCCGACAACCGGATCCTGCTGCAGGTCACGCTGGACGACGCGGCGCAGGCCGACGAGATGTTCTCCATCCTGATGGGGGAGGACGTGGAGCAGCGCCGCGTCTTCATTCAGCGCAACGCGAAGGATGTGCGCTTCCTTGACATCTGAGGGGCCGCCGGAGGAGATGGTCATCGACCGGCTGGAGCCGGTCGATCTGCAGGACGAGATCCAGAAGTCCTACCTCGATTACGCGATGAGCGTGATCGTCGGCCGGGCGCTGCCCGACGTACGAGACGGGCTCAAGCCTGTGCACCGGCGGATCCTGTACGCGATGTATGACGGCGGCTATCGGCCGGACCGGGGCTGGAACAAGTGCGCCCGGGTGGTCGGTGAGGTGATGGGGCAGTACCACCCGCACGGCGACTCCGCGATCTACGACACCTTGGTCCGATTGGCTCAGCCCTGGGTTATGCGCTACCCGCTGGTTTCCGGTCAGGGGAACTTCGGCTCGCCCGGCAACGACAAGGCCGCGGCGATGCGTTACACCGAGTGCAAGATGGCGCCGCTGGCCATGGAGATGGTCCGCGACATCACAGAAGACACTGTCGACTTCAAGCCCAACTACGACGGCAAGGAGCAAGAGCCCGTCGTCCTGCCCAGCCGGTTCCCCAACCTGCTGGTCAACGGGTCGACGGGCATCGCGGTGGGGATGGCGACCAACATTCCCACGCACAACCTGCGTGAGGTGGCGGCTGCGGTGCAGTGGTCGCTGGAGCATCCGGAGGCGACTGCGGAGGAGCTGCTCGAGGCGGCGATCGAGCGGGTCAAAGGTCCGGACTTTCCCAACGGCGCCCTGATCGTCGGGCGCCGCGGAACCGAGGATGCCTACCGTACCGGCCGCGGCTCGGTGATCATGCGGGCCGTCATCGACCTCGAGGAGGACCGTTCGGGCCGGACTCAGCTGGTGGTCACCCAGCTGCCGCACTTGGTCAACCCCGACAACTTGGCGCTCAAGATCGCTGAGCTGGTCAACGCCGGCAAGCTCAACGGGATCGCCGACATTCGCGACGACACGTCGGCGCGTACCGGCCAGCGTCTGGTGATCATGCTGAAGCGCGACGCGCAGCCCAAGGTCGTGCTGAACAACCTCTACAAGCACACTCAGCTGCAGGACACGTTCGGCTGCAACATGCTTGCGCTAGTCGATGACGTGCCCCGTACGCTGCGCCTGGATCAGTTCATCTCCTACTGGATCGCTCACCAGATCGAGGTCATCCAGCGCCGGACGCGGCACCGGCTTGAGGATACCCAGGCCCGAGCCCACATCTACCGTGGCCTGGTCAAGGCGCTCGACCGGCTGGACGAGGTGATCGCGCTGATCCGTCGGAGCCCGAGCACCGATGACGCCCGGGAGGGCCTCAAGACGCTGCTGGAGATCGACGATCTGCAGGCCAACGCGATCCTGGACATGCAGCTTCGCCGGCTGGCGGCGTTGGAGCGTCAGCGGATCGTCGACCAGCTCGCCGAGTACGAGCGGCTGGTTGCCGACCTGCAGGACATCCTGAACTCCCCGGTGCGCCAGCGGCAGATCATCAGCACCGAGCTCACCGAGATCGTCGACAAATACGGCGACGATCGGCGGACCGAGATCATCGCGGGGGACGGGGACCTGCTCACCGAGGACCTGATCCCGGACGCCGAGGTGGTGGTCACGATCACCCGCGGCGGCTATGCCAAGCGGACCAACACCGATCAATATCGAGTGCAGCGGCGCGGCGGCCGCGGTGTTCGCGGCGCAACGCTGCGTACCGACGACGTGGTCGAGCATCTGTTCGCCACCACCAACCACCAGTGGCTCTTGTTTTTCACCAACAAAGGGCGGGTCTATCGAGCCAAGGCGTGGCAGTTGCCGGAGGCCGGCCGAGACGCCAGGGGCGGACATGTCGCCGGGCTGCTGTCCTTCCTGCCGGACGAGGAGATTGCCCAGGTGCTGGCAATCCGTGACTATGCGGCACATCCGTACCTGCTGCTCGCGACCAAGCGCGGACTGGTGAAGAAGACCCCTCTCGCGTTGTACGACTCGCCTAGGCAGGCCGGGATCATCGCCGTCAACTTTCGTGACGAGGATGATGAACTGATCGGTGCTGAGCTGTGCGGGCCAGACGATGATGTGCTGCTGATCTCTCGCAAGGGCCAGGCGATCCGCTTCCGAGCTAACGACGAGGAACTGAGGCCGATGGGACGGGTGACGTCGGGTGTGACCGGCATGAAGTTCCGGACTGGGGACGAGCTGTTGTCGCTGTCAGTGGTCAAGCCGAGCGACGACGACAATGGCCGCTATGTCTTCAGCGTGACCGACGGCGGCTTCGCCAAGCGCACCAAGGTCTCGGAATACCGGCAACAGGGCCGCGGTGGGCTCGGCATCAAAGCGATGAAACTCCACGAGGACCGCGGCTCTTTGGTGGGAGGGCTGGTGGTGACTGACAATGATGAAGTCATTGCCATCAAAGCAAGCGGTCAGATCATCCGCAGCGCTGTCGCTGGGGTTCCGGTCAAGGGACGTGACACGATGGGGGTGCGGTTTGTGGGGGTAGGGGCGAACGACACAGTCGTCGCGATTGCTTTGAACCCAGAGGCCACAGCAGACGTAGCTCAATTTGACCAAGGCGCGCGGGTCGGAGACGATGCGGCGTCGATTGACGAGCATGATGAACTGCAAGTGCAACCGGCAGGCGGCTACGGCGAAGGCAGCGTAGTCGAGGAGGACGATCGTGAGTGAAGGCACCCGGACCGGACAGCCGCCGCCCAACGGCGGGTCCAACGGCCGCGAGAACCAGCTGGCGACGGTACGTACCGGAGTGGCAACTCAGCAGGATGCCTCCTCGCCCCGGGTAGCCCCGAGCGGGGCGCCGCTGCAGCCAAGGGTCGCACCCGACCAGACCCCTCCCACGCGCCCGCAGCCACTCGCCGACCAGCCGAACGGATTCCGCCCGGCTCCGGTGGAGCCCGTTGGCAGCCCGGCATCCGGGGCGATGCGTTCACCCGAGGTTTCGATCCCTCCGGACCAGCAGCCGGCGTACGGACCGCCGAATCGTCGGCCAGCGGTGCCGGTTTGGGATCCGCCCGCCGAACCCGGCCCCAGGCGTTCACTGCGGGAGTGGCTGGGCTTCGGGAGCAAGCAGCAGGCGCCGCAGCACCAGATGCCTGCTCCGGCGACAGGGCAGGCCATTGCCGCGCAACAGCCGGTCGCTCGGCATGCCGCCGCCCCGGACGTCCCCGCTGCTGCGCCGGACGCCAGGCATGCCGCCGCCCCCGAGGTCCCCGCTGCTGCGCCGGACGCCAGAGTCGCGCCGCCTGTCGATCCTCCCGTTGCTCGGACGGACGCGCCCAGCGAGCCCGTGGGGCCGGTGAGGCGGGAAGAGCCAATCGAGAGGGCCGAGCCGGTCCCGTTGTCTGAGCCTGAGCCCGCTCAGCGGGCAAAGCCGCTAGAGCAGCCGGCCGTGCCTGCGCCACCGCCGTCGGCCAAGCCAGCGACCCTGCCCGCGATGGGTGCGGCCGCCGCAGCGGTCGCCAGCACCGCGGTTGCCGCTGCACGATCCGGCGCTGAGAAGCTCGCGGCCCAGAGCAAGCCGAGACCTGGTACCGCTCGGCGAACCCGGAAAGCCCGGTTGCGGCTGTCCCGGATGGACCCGTGGTCGGTGATGAAGACATCGTTCCTGTTCTCCATCGCAGCCGGCATCATGCTGGTGGTCGCGGTCTATACGGTATGGGCCGTGCTTGAGTCATCCGGGCTATTCGACTCAATAAACGACATTGTGGCGAGCGTGATCTCCACACCCGGGGACACGACCCCATTCCGCGTCCAGGACTATGTGAACACCCAGAAGGTGATGGGCGTTGCTGCGTTGATCGCCTGCGTCGACGTGGTGATCTTCACTGCGCTAGCGACCCTCGGATCGTTCCTCTACAACCTGGCCGCCACCATGCTCGGCGGCCTGGAGATCACCCTCGCTGAGGACTGAGCCCCCATCCTTGGGACTGCGTCCGAAGCGCAGGTAGAAGGCCGGCAGCACGAACAGGTTGATCAGCGTGGCCGTCAGCAGCCCGCCCAGGATCACGATGGCCATCGGGTGCTCGATCTCATGCCCGGGGATGCTGCCGGCGGCGACCAATGGCACGAGGGCCAGCCCGGTCGCCAGGGCAGTCATCAGGATCGGCGCTAACCGCTCCATCGCTCCCCGAATCACCAGGTCGCGGCCGAATGGCACACCCTCCCCCCTCTCCAGCCGTTGGAAGTGGCTAATCATTAAGATGCCGTTGCGGGCCGCGATCCCGAAGACCGCCAGGAACCCGACCAGGGACCCAAGCGAGAGCACACCGCCGCTGAGATAGGCGGCGATCGCCCCGCCGACGAGCGCCATCGGCAACAAACCGAAGGTCAACAGCGCCAGCCGGAAGCTCCCGAACGCTGCTTGCAGCAACAGCAGCGTGACGACAGCTGCAGCGAACCCGACGCCCAGCAACACATCCTCCGCGGCATCAAGCTCGGTGGACTCCCCGATCACCTCGGCGTGGTAGCCCAGCGGGAAGTTCACCGCGTCGACTTGTTGCTCGATGTCGTTCACCACAGCCTCGAGCGGCCTACCTTCGACGTTGCCGCCGACATCGATCCGGCGCGACTGCTTCGTCCGCTCGATGGCGTTCGGTGTCGACGCCAGCCGCACCTCGGCCACATCCTTGAGCAGAACTCGCTCGCCGGACGGGGTGTCCAGCTGAAGGTTCTCAACATCGGTGACGCTGTCCCGGGCCGCCGGGATCGCGGTGACGTGGACGTCGTAGGCCTTCCCGCCGGCGAAGATGTCACTGACCTCCTCGCTGGCGATCAGCGTTGACGCCTGGCGCCGGATGTCGCCCGGCTTCAGGCCGTGCTTTCGGGCTTCAGTCAGGTTGGGTTCGACCGTGATGTGGGGCAGGTCGGTCTGGAAGGAGGCGTGGGCGTCGATGAGTCCAGGTATGTCGGCGAGCCGCTCCTCGATCAGTTCGGCCTGCTCACGCAGGGTTTCCAGCTCGGGTCCGTAGATACGGACAACGATCGATTCGCTGGTGCCGGTGAGGATCTCCTTGATCCGTTCCCGCAGGTAGGTCTGCACATCGCGGTACAGCCCCGGGTACAGCCCAACGGTCGCATTGATCTTCTCCAAGGTCTCGTCGTAGCCGACCTCGGGGCTTACGCTGATCCAGTTCTCGCCGAAGTCCACACCGTAGACCTCGTCGGCGAGCAGTGCCTGCCCGATGTGAGAGCCGCAGTTACGCACCCCGGGGATCTGGCGCAGGTCCTGGCAGGCTCTGACCGAGATCCGGGTCTCCTCGGTGACTGAAGTGCCGGGCACGGTCAGCCAGTGCATCAGGAAGTCGCGCTCCTTGAAGCTCGGCAGCAGCTGGCTGCCTAGCACCGGGATGGCCCCGACCCCGGCGATCAGCAGCACCATCGTGAGGACTCCCGCTGGCCAGGGGCGCTGGACCAACCGGCTCAGCACAGCGGCATAGCCGCGCTTGAGCACTCGCAGCAAAGGTGAGTCGCGGTGGTCCAGCCTGCCGCGCGAGAGCAGCAGCAGGCACAACGCGGGGGTGACGGTCAGCGCCACCACCATCGAAACCAGCACGGCGAGCCCGTAGGAGAGCACCAGCGGCCGAAAGAACGAGCCGGACAAGCCCTGAAGGAAAAGCACCGGCACAACGGCGACAACGTTGATAAACGTCGCGTAGGTGATCGCGGTGCGTACCTCGACTGAGGCGTCCAGAACGATGCGGAAGGTCGATGCGGTACTACCAGCGGCGCGAGCCTGACGCAGTCGGCGAACGATGTTCTCGACATCGATAATGGCGTCGTCCACCACGACGCCGATGGCGACCACCAAGCCGGCCAGCACCATGACGTTGATGGTGACTCCGGCCGCGTTGAGGATCAGGACCGCTGCTACCAGCGACAGCGGGATGGCGATCAGGCTGATGAAGGCGGTACGCCACTCGAACAAGAAGGCCGCCAAGATCAGCACGACCAGCACGATGCCCCACAACATGGCAGTTCTCAGGTTGCTGATCGAGTCCTCGATGAAGGTCGCTGGCCGGAAGATCGTGGTGTCCACCTCGATGCCCCGCAAGCCTGGCGCCATCTCGGCCATCGCCTGCTCGACGCCCCGGCTGACCTCCAACGTGTTTGCCCCCCGGTACTTCTGCACGACCAGCAGCAAACCTGGGCCGTCGTTGACAACCGCATCACCAATCAGTGGGCCCGGGTCGACCAGAGTTTCGCCGATGTCCTGCATCCGCACGGTTTTGCCGTCGCGTTCAAGCACCGGAACTTGCCCGAGCTGCTCTGGACTGACGATGGGCTGGACGTGCCGAATGCTAAACCGCTGCCCGTTCGACTCGATGAATCCGCCGGTGCCGACGACTGCGCCGTCGGAGTAGCGCAGCAGGCCCGCCTCCACCGCGTCGGAGCCCGCGTCCATGACCTGCTGCAGCGTGACATCCTGGGCTGCCATCTTGGCGGGATCGACCTGAATGTGGCGCTGTGGCAACCGCTCGCCCCAGATGGCGACTTGGGCCACACCTGGTACGCGCAGCAGCCGAGCCCGGATCTTCCAGTACGCAATCTCCGACAAGTCGGTCAGGTTGTACTGGTCGGAGGT
>Ga0126304_10001803_pt1 | contig 10258 bp, 11 predicted proteins | sample Plot25_FD_92538 | JGI IMG/M metagenome (GOLD analysis project Ga0126304, IMG submission 92538) | Serpentine soil microbial communities from UC McLaughlin Reserve, CA, USA - Plot25 | ecosystem: Environmental > Terrestrial > Soil > Grasslands | place: USA: UC McLaughlin Reserve, Lake County... | reverse complement strand
TGCGCGCCTTCCGTGACGAAAAAATCTACGCTCGCGCCGCGGCGAATTTCGCCTTTCTTTTCGCCGTCAACGTAGATGTGATAGGCGCGGGCGGCATCGGCAAACTGGCTTTCGCGATGTATTTTGACAAACGGCATTTTTCACGAAGTTTTCGCCCGGCTGCCCGGTTTGACGGCTTCGATTCCCTGCCGACAGAGCGGGCAGTCTTCGGGTTTGTAGCTCGGAACTTCCATCGAAACGAGCGCGATACGCGGCACGCCGACGTCCGCCGCGCCGCCCGAACGATCGATGATTGATGCCGCGCCGGTAACGCGCGCGCCGCGTGATTCTAAAGCCTCGATACATTCGCGCGTCGAACCGCCGGTCGTGATAACGTCTTCGACGACCAGCATGCGTTCTCGTTGCCTGACCGAAAAACCGCGCCGCACGGTCATCACGCCGTCCTGTCTTTCCGTCCAGATAAACCGTACATTCAACGCCTCAGCGACCGCATAACCGATAATCAATCCGCCGATGGCGGGCGCCGCGACGGTTTCGATGTTTTCGTTTGTAAAATGTTCGGCAATCGTTTTGCCGAATTTCGCCGCGTCCGCCGGATATTGCAGCGCCAGCGCACATTGCAGGTAATTCGCGCTGTGCAGACCGCTCGAAAGAATGAAATGCCCTTCAAGCAGCGCGCCTGATTGGCGAAAATGTTCTAAGATTTGTTCAGAATCCATGATTTAATTTAGCCGCGTCCATCCCCGGTTTATCGACGGCTAATTTGTTTTAGCTTCCTAAAATCGGTCGCGGGTCGAAAAATCCGAAGGCTTCGGTAATTTTCCCGTTTTCAACCCGAAACTTTTCCAAAATCGGAATTATGCCAAAAACCGTGTCAACTTCGAAATGCGTCACGACAAAATCGTCTTCGCAAACGTGACTCAAGCTGCGAACGTCGTTTATCGCGGGCAGAAATCCCTCTAAAAACGCTCTGAAATTTTCCACGCCCGCGCCCGTGCCGGCAATCGGGTCGTAAAACTTCATGTCTTCCGCGAAAGGTGCTAAGGACAAATCCTTTTGTTTGAGCGCCTTCAGATAAGCCTCGACCGCCTCTGTTTTTTCTTCATTCATTGCTGGAATCTCCTAAAATAAGCGTAAAATCCTTTATTCGCGACGCGTTTGCTTGCGGTTTCAGTTTTTCTCGCTAAAATCAAAAGATAGATGCCGATTTATCATAATTTAATTTCAGACTCTTTGCTAATAAACGAAACGATTCAGCTTCTGCAATCCTCGGGCGGGCGCGCCTCGGCAGTCAAAGTAGTCGATTACGTCATGAAAATCAGCAAACCGGAACCGGATTTCGCCAAAACATTGGTTCTGGATCTGGTCGAAACCGACCCGCGCCTGTATTTAAATGAAGATACGCTTGAGCTTGTCCCGAAAAAATTTGCCAATCGCAATCTGGACGAAACCGATTACGTCGTCTTCGACTTTGAAACAACCGGCGCGAAAACGCCGCCGTGCCGCGTGACCGAAATCGGCGCGTACCGCGTTTCCGGCGGCAAAATCACGGACGAGTTTCACACGCTGATCAATCCCGAATCGCCGATTCCGTTTTTTATCACGCAATTGACGGGAATTTCCGACCGCATGGTGCGGTATGAACCGAAATTCCGCGATGTGGCATCGGATTTCTTAGACTTTATCGGCGATTCCGTGCTGGTCGCGCACAATGCGAATTTCGACATGCGTTTTCTGAATCACGAAATCAGCCTGATTCACGGCGATTACCGCGTCGCCAACCCGCATCTCTGCACGGTGCAGCTTTCGCGCAAGCTTTTGCCGCACATCGAAAATCATCGCTTAAACACGGTCGCCAATTATTTCTCCGTCGCACTCGTCAATCATCACCGCGCCGCGGAAGATGCCCGCGCGACCGCGCATATTTTCATCAACCTGCTCGAATACCTGAGCGCGCGCGGCGTCCGCGATTTGGCAACTGCCAAGAAACTCAAAGTTTAAATTTTTAGCCGCGGATTCCAAATCATTTTGAGAAAGGGAAAAGGGGAGACGATCTTTTGGTTGATAACTTTGAATTTCAGACTTAGCCGCCCAGGATTATTAACGAAAATTTCCCCTTCTCCCTTTTCTCCTTTTCTCCTCTTCTCCCCTTCTGCCTTTCTCCGCGGCTGATTTTTTCCTTTCACTGTTGTAAAATTACCGTTTCGGTTTTTATCGAATTTTACGACTATGTTAGACAATTACAATTTACCGCCAACTAATCAGCAAAACCTCGACATTCGCTCGACGCCGCGCGAGCAAATGAATCTCTTTCCGCTCGATAGTTTCGATTACGACTATCGGGGGCGCGAAATCTGGGTCGAGTTTGAAATCCCCGAATTTACGGCGATTTGCCCGTTTTCGGATTTTCCCGATTTTGCCGTCATCCGTTTGAAATACGTTCCCAACGAACGGTGCATCGAATTGAAAAGCCTCAAGCTCTATATCAACTCGTTTCGCGAGATAAAGGTTTTTCACGAGCACGTCATCAATATCATTCTCGAAGATTTCATCAAAGCGTGCGACCCGCTCAAAGTCGAAATCGAAGGCGATTTTCACGTTCGCGGAAACATCAAGACGGTCGTTCGCGCCAGTTATCGAAAAGGAGTGGAGGAGAAAAGGAGAGAAGGAGACGAATAAATCTCCTCTTCACCTCAACTCCTTTTCTCCTCTTCTTGCTTAATGATTCGTCGCGGCTAAAACGCGCGGCTGTGTGACGAGGTGCTTGTGGCAGGCTTTTTCGATAAGATCGTCGAGTTTGCTTTCAAAAGTTTTTTCGCTCGCCAAATCGGCGTTGATAACTTCCGAAATAATCAAAAAGCGCGATTTTTCCAAATAGCTCTGCTCGCGAAACGAGAGCTTTTTCTCGTGGCTTAAAAACGTGAGTTTTTTCAAAACATCGGCGGCTTCAAAAACGTCGCCCGATTGAAGTTTAAGTCCGAATTCACGCGAACGGGTTTTCCAATCGCTGGACACTTCCGTGAAATCCGCGCCTAAGAATTCGACTAATTTGCGGTATTGTCTGTGCGAAATGACCGGACGAATTCCGACCGTTTCGGCATTCAAAGTCGGTACAAAAATTATCGAATTATCGCTCAAAACCCGCAAAAAATAATAGTTTAGCAAGTCGTCCGAGCCGTCGCGCCGCTTGATGTCTTCGACAACGCACACGCCTTGAGTCGGATACGCAACCTTCTGTCCAATACTCAATTCCATAATGGGTTTTCTCCTTTGCTGAAATCTTTCAAAGGTGAAGGGAAGCGAATTTTTATAAAAAATATTCGCCGTAAAAAAGAGCCTTAGCCGATTTGGTATAAATTTAATATAACACAGGCGCGATAGTCTTGGAAAGAAAGTTTAAGCAGTAAAAATCAGTAGCACGAGCGGTAGCGAGGCGCATTTCAATTATAAGATTCTTATTCAACAAGCGTGCTTGCTACCGCTCGCTTTACTGATTAATTTTGGGTAGTTCGATGAAAAAAACGGAACCTTTTCCGGGTGTTGAAGTTACGGAAATTTCGCCGCCGTGAAGCCGCGCCAGATGTTTGACGATTGCCAAGCCTAAACCGGTTCCGCCGATTTCGCGCGAGCGCGCGCGGTCGGTGCGGTAAAAACGCTCGAAAATTCTTGGCAGGTGATCGCCGGAAATGCCTTCGCCCGTGTCGGTGACGGAGATGACATCGCTGCCGTTTGCCTGCGTGTGGCCGACGCTGACGCTGCCGCCTTCGCGGTTGAATTTGACGGCGTTGTCGATGAGATTGGTGAGCATTTGTTCAAGTCGCGCGGCGTCGGCGAAAACAAACGCTCCCGCCGCCACTTCGTTGACCAGTCTGATTTGTTTTTCGGCGGCTTTCGCTGAAAGATTCGTAAAAACTTCGTCCGTCAGGTTCGCGAGATTGGATTTTTTCGGTTCGATGGTGATTTTGCCCGATTCGATTGACGAAAGTTCGAGGATGTCGTTGATCAGATGATGCATCCGCTCGGCGTTGCGGCGAATGACGCTCAAAAAACGCAGGTTGTTTTCGTCGTCCGTTATCGCGCCGTCTTCCAGAGTCTCGACAAACGCGAGAATCGAAGTCAGAGGTGTGCGCAGCTCGTGCGAGATGTTCGACAAGAACTCCTGGCGGACGTTTTCAAGGCGTTCAATCTGTGAAATATCGTAAAAAATTCCGATCGCGCCCCGTTTTTCGTCGAACTCGAACGGCGCGATACGAACGTCGTATTTTTTATCCGTACCGACGAGCGCCAACTCCACGTCCGACACTTTTTCTTCTTCGAGCGCGCGGCGAAACGCTTCGTGGAGATTGAGGTCGCGGATAACTTCCGAAAGGCGTTTGTTTTCGAGCACGCCGTTTAGTCGCGCGAATGCGTCGTAAGCCGCCTGGTTGGAAGCAAAAATACGCGTGTCTTCGCCGACGACGATGACGCTTTCACGCATTGTTTTAAAGAGTTCGTTCAAGGTGGTGCGAGTTTGATTTGCGGGAACGGGCTTTTTCGAAAATATTGTCTTTAGAAAACTCATATTTTTGAGGTAGAAGTCTAAACGTCAGTAAGGGCGGATTTTGAAGCGCAATATTTTCGCCCTTGCTCACGCACGGGGGTTCTGCCTTTATTTTTGACCGATGAACCGATAACCGACACCGACGACCGTTTCGATGCAGCTGCCGCAATCGCCGAGCTTTTGCCTCAGACGGCGGATATGCACGTCGAGCGTGCGCGTGTCGCCGAAATAGCTGTAGCCCCAGACGCTGTCGAGAAGCTGCTGGCGCGTCGCGACGCGTCCGGAGCTTTTCACAAGATGCACGAGCAGCGCGAATTCCTTGCGCGTCAGCCTCACATTCTCGTCGCCGCAGTTAACGCGCATGTCGCCGAAATCAATCGCGATGCGGTCGTCTTTGTAATTTTCAATCGTCGTTTCGCTCGTCCGGCGCAAAACGGCGCGCACCCGCGCGACGACTTCCTTAACTGAAAACGGTTTGATGATGTAATCGTCCGCGCCGATGTCCAAACCGGCGATTTTATCGGCTTCCGCGGCTTTGGCGGTAAGCATGATAATCGGCGTTTTTTCCGTCAAAGGCTCGCGCCGCAGCCTTCGGCAAAGCTCCATTCCGCTCATTCCCGGCAGCATCAAATCGAGCACGATCAGGCTCGGCGGACTTTTTTCGTTCAATGCGAGCCGTAAACCTTTTTCGCCCGATTCCGCAACTAACGGCACAAAACCTTCGCGCCGGAAATTGTATAGCAAACTTTCCGCAATATCCGAATCGTCTTCGATGATTAAAATTTGATTCATAAATGTTTGGTCAGTTGTCAGTTGTCAGTTGTTGATTGATTGGTAATCGAAATTTTCGGTTAAACGCAAACAGCAACGGACAACTGACAAGTGACAACTGACAAATTATTGATGTTTGATAAAAACGGCTTCCTTCATGTAAACCGTCATTTCGCAAATGTCTTTCACGTAATCGCCGATTCTTTCAAGATTTTTGGCGACGAACAGCAGCCGTGCGAGTCGCGCCGATTTACTGGCGTCCTGCGACATCGATTCCAGCAGCTCGCTGACCAGACGGTCGTGAATTTTATCAACCTCGGCATCTTTCGCAATCAGATTGCGCGCCTTTTCCGAATCGTTCGACGTAAACGCGTCGAGCGCCGTTTGCAGCATTTCGAGAGCGCGTTCCGCCATTTCGCCGAGCTCGCCGAAGGTTTTCAATTCCGGCTCGTCGTTCAGCTCCAGCGCCGCCTTTGCGATGCTCGTCGCGTGGTCGGCGATGCGTTCGAGAATCGGCGTGATTTTCGTAATCGAAATGACCAGCCGCAGCTCTTTTGCGACCGGGCGCCTTAAAGTTAAAAGCTCAACGCTCAGACGGTCGATTTCAAGCTCCATCTGGTCTATCACGCCGTCGCGTTCGAGCACCTGATTAGCAACGTCCGAGTCACGCTGGACAAGCGCGTGAATGGCTCTCTGAATTGATAATTCGACCTCGCCGCCCATCAGCAGCAGACGGTCGCGCAAAATATCCAGCTCGCGTTCAAGAAGTTTTCTTTGCTCCATTATTAAACGACTTTAGAACAAAATTTCAAATAACGAAAGCGCCTCTCGCATCACTAAATGAAAGTGCAGAATATTACACGGATTTTAAGCCGATGTGAACAAAATGTTAAATTGATGTTAAATCGGAAGGAAGGTTTTGAGCACCAACTTTAGTTGGCTCTCTTGATGAGTTTCAAGTTCCAACTTAAAAAGGAATGACACCCGGAACTTGAAACTTATTTTGCAAGGCTTTGCACAAAAACAAAGCGATGGCGAATCCGGACTAAATCATTTTACATTCTACCGTTTGCATTTTGCATTTGTTAGCAGTTATTTACTGCCAATTAATGAAGAATGTAAACGGTAGAATGTAAAATTCCGGCACTCGATTCGACGGTTTTCCGGAGTTTTTGTGCCAGGCTATTTCGCCAGCTAAAGTTGGTGCTCAAAACTTTTTTAAGTCGTCGTAGATTTTTTCATCTCTTCTTTCGGGCGAATCAGAAATTCGAGCTCGCCGCCGCCGCTTTCAAGCTCGCCCCATTTTTCAACGTCGAGAATGATTTTGGCAAGCGCGGCGGTCGGCATCTGGACGGGTTCGCCCGTCAGCACGCGCACCAGATTTTCAAAACCCGGATTGTGACCGACAATCAAAATTGATTCGTATTTTTCATCGAATTCGCGGATTAAATTAAACAAGGTCAGCGGGCTCGCTTCGTAAATCCGCTCGTCAAACGCGACCGCCTTTGGAATTTCCGCAATCTCTTTGACCAGCACAGCCGTTTGTTTGGCGCGTTTGGCGGGCGAGCTGACAATGATTTGCGGCGCGAGCTTGCGCTCGTAGATTAAGCTGCCGATAAAGCGGGCAGCATCGAGACCGCGTGAATTCAGCGGTCGCTCGAAATCCGACCAATCGGGATTATCCCAGCTCGATTTGGCATGACGAAGGACAAAAAGTGTTTTCATTAGACGCTTTTTATTGGTTAACTTAATTTTTCTGAATTTGAAATTGGTATTACCGCAACAGAAGTCCTGAACATCTTAAGATTATTGATAAAAAAAATCTACTCAAGACGCGAGAAACATAAGAAATATATTTCGCAGCTTAATGGCTAATCGTTTGCGTCCTGTTCTTCGAGCACAATCGGCGACGGTTTGGCAATCGATTCGAGTGTCGAAAAAATAAGCTTGCGAACGCTTTTTTTCTCGCCCGCCTTGAGCAGAATGTCGGATAGAGAAATAATTCCGAGCAATTCTTTATCCTGATTGGTCACGCACAGCCGCCGGATTTTATATTTTCGCATTCTTTTCAGAACGTCCTTCACATCATCTTCGCCGGTGCAGGATTTGACGGGTCGAAATTTCATCTCGCCCGCTTTAATGCTCGACGTCCGGCGGTTGCGCGTCGCGGCGGCGATTGCTACGTCGCGGTCGGTAATGACGCCTAAAAGATGTTTTTCCGCCGATACGACGGGAACGATTCCGCAGTCTTTTTCCCACATAATCTGCGCCGCGCGTGTCAGATTATCTTCCGGATGGCAATAGCCGACATCAATCGTCATGACTTCAAAAACTTTCATAGCTCTCTATTAGAAATTCTCCGCAAATATGTTTTATTATCGTTTTAAAAGATGAAAACTCAAATCATCGCCGCCATTGACATCGGCTCGAACTCGCTCAAGCTCGCCATCATCCAAGCCGCTGCGAGCGATTCTTTCACGGTTATTCTGCAGGAACGCGAGCGCGTCCGATTGGGACGCGAAACTTTGCAAAATAAGTTTTTATCGAAAGAAGCCATCAATCTTTCGGCGGACGCGATTACACGCTTCGCGTCGATTGCCCGAAGCCGCAATGTCGATTCGATAATCGCCGTCGCAACCGCTTCGGTTCGCGAAGCACAAAACGCCGCCGAATTCGTCAGCGAAATAAAGCAGCGCACGGGCGTTTCGGTCGAAGTCCTTTCATCGCTCGAAGAAGCGCGGCTGATCGGGATTGCGGCGGCACAAAACTGTAATTTCGACGGCGGCGCGCTGATGAACATCGACATCGGCGGCGGCTCGACCGAGCTTTCGCTGATGCGCGACGGCGAACCGTACAAGCTTTTTTCGATGAGGCTCGGCGCGGTCGGTTTGACCGAACGATTCATCGCCTCGAATCCGCCGAAGAAAAAGGAACTCGAAAACGTCCGCGCCGAAATCGCCGGCGCCCTCGACCGCCCTCTGCGCAAAATAAAAGGCGAAATATGGCGGATTTCGACCGGCACTTCCGGCACGATTTTGAACCTCGCGACGCTTATCAATATTCAGAACGGCGATAAATCTCAGCCGCCCGTCGTCAGCCTGAAAAAGCTCACGGCGCTTAACGAAATGCTGGCGCGGATTACTTTGGAAGAGCGCGGACGGATTCCCTTCATCAGCCCGCAGCGCGCCGAAGTGATCGTCGCCGGCGGGTTGATTTTGGAAGAAGTGATGCGCGCGCTCGGCATCGAAACCCTGCAGCCGTGCGGTTTTGCGCTCCGCGAAGGCGTTTTGATTGATTACCTGCGCGAAATCGAAGCCGAAGAATTGCCGCCCGTGCCGGACGTTGAAGACAAACGACTGCGCGGCGTTTTTGCCGTCGGCAGGCGCTACGGCTACGAAGAGCGCCACGCCCTGCAGGTTGCCGATTTAGCGGAAAAATTCTTCGACCAGATCGCGCCCGTTTACAATCTCAAGCGCCACTGGCGGACGCTGCTTTCGGCGGCGGCGCTGCTCCACGACATCGGTTATCACATCTCGCACGAATCGCATCACAAACATACGGTCTATTTGATAAAACATTCGGAAATCACCGGCTTTTCGGAAAATGAAAAGCTCATCATCGCCAACACGGCGCGTTATCATCGCGGCTCGATGCCGAAAGACTCGCACTCGGATTACGTGAAATTGTCCGAAAAAGACCGCAAAACCGTCATCCAGCTCGGCGCGATTCTGCGGCTCGCGGACGCGCTCGACCACGGCTACGAAAATCGCGTCCAAAACCTTAAACTTAAACGCCGCGAGGAAAATCTGCGTTTAACGCTGGTTTCGGACGAAGACTGCTCGGCGGAGCTCAAAGCCATCGAGCGAAAAAAAGATTTGTTCGAAGCGGCTTTCGACACAAAACTTACAGCGGCGGCAGAAATGGCTCAAAAATTTTGACGCGCCGCGCAAATCGCTTAAGCGTTCAACGCAGATTTTGAAAGAAGGAAATAAAAACCAGCCGCGAACGAACACGCGCATTTCACAAAATAATTTAAATTGATTTTTCGTGAAATGCGCGTGTTCGTTCGCCGCCTTCTCTTTAAAAATCTTCTCTTCATCCTACCCAATCGAATAGGACGTTCCCGAAAATCACTGAAAAGGGTCTTTTGGCGCTATCCGGCAAGATGGCGTTTTTTATTTTTGTTCACTTTAACATTTCAAATGTCCGCGAGCTTTAACGGCGGTCGGAATATTTTGAAAAGCTGTCGTTCGCTCAAGCAATCGTTCGACCGCCGGGAATTTGGGAGATTTAGAGAAATTTATGCGAAGCAAAATTCATTTTTTATTTATATCGGTTTTATTTTTAACTTTAGTCCCGACGACCCGCGCCGCGACGTTTGTGGTTGACCGGGAGGACGACCCGCAGGCTACTGCGATGACCTGCAGCGCCGGCGCGCCGAACGATTGTTCTTTGCGGGGAGCTTTGATCGAAGCCAACTCGAACGGCGCCGGGAGCGACACGATCAATTTCGACGTTCCCGGCGGCGGCGTAAAAACGATTATTTTGAGCAACCGGCTGCCGGATATAAAAAGCTCGCTGATTATTAACGGCGCGACGCAAGCAGGCTACGGCGGAAAACCGGTGCTCACCGAAGATTCTTCCATCGCCAGAATCGGCGGCGGGCGAAGGAAACGTCAGTTCGGGGAACGACGCCGCCGGTGGTCTTATAATCACCAGCGGCGCGACCGATGGAAACGGCGCGCAGGTTTTTGTGCGCGGCAACTTCATCGGCACGAACACCGACGCCACCGCTGACATCGATAATTTCTATGAGGGAATCGAAATCGGCAGCCTGGCAAGCTATGCCGCGGACATCACGATTGGCGGCGCGACCTCTGCCGACCGCAATATTATTTCCGGCAACAGCAGTTCCGGCATTACCATCGGCGGCGGCAATGTCTTTAT
>Ga0126304_10001802_pt1 | contig 10261 bp, 7 predicted proteins | sample Plot25_FD_92538 | JGI IMG/M metagenome (GOLD analysis project Ga0126304, IMG submission 92538) | Serpentine soil microbial communities from UC McLaughlin Reserve, CA, USA - Plot25 | ecosystem: Environmental > Terrestrial > Soil > Grasslands | place: USA: UC McLaughlin Reserve, Lake County... | reverse complement strand
GCCTTAAACGCGAGTCTGCAAGCGTCAGCCGCCGGTGAAGCCGGCAAAGGTTTCGCGCTCGTCGCCGAAGAAGTCGAAAGATTAGCGGAACGGTCGAATCGCCTGACGCATCAAATCGGGGCGCTGACGCAGACGATTCAGCTCGAAACGAAAGACGTTGTCGCGTCGATGGAAGAAACGATTCACGAAGTCGTCATCGGCTCGACCTTAGCCGACAAAGCCGGTCAGACGCTCGTCGAAATCGAGCTTGTTTCGACGCGGCTTGCCGAACTTATCCAATCGATTTCGGAATCGGCGCGGCGGCAGGCGGAAAGCTCGGACGATATTTCCAAGGCGATGGGCAATATTTCAAAAGTCACGGAGCTCGTCCAGACGGGTGCGAAGCGCGCCGCCGAATCGGTCAAAATGCTGGTCGAGCTTTCGGACGAGCTGCGTGGTTCGGTCGCGCCGTTCAAACTTCCCGAAGAACGCGGCAACAGCTCGCGCCGCACGCCGCCGACGGATTCGAATCTGTTTTTGAATTAAGTGAAGAGTTGAGAGTTGGGAGTTCAAAACCTCTTGCTCTCAACTCTCAACTCTTCACTCTCCACTAAAAAATATGGAAAACAAAAACCTCCAAAACTTTATCAATGACGCCGAAATATATCTGCCGATGATTCGCAGCGGAATTCTGGTTTGCTCACAGGAAGGAAATAAGGGCGGCGAGCTCGAAACCGCTTTGCTTTACACGCAGGCGATAAAGGATGCCGCCAATTCGGTCGGTCTGGCAAATATCGGCAGAGCCGCCGAACGACTCCAATTCGAGCTCAGACCCGTAACCGGCAAATCCGATCTGCTTTCCGATGTCGCGACGCGCAATCTTCTGGATAATATCGCGCAAATCGAAGCGCTGCTCGCCAAGCTTCATTTCAGCACCGACGATTTTTCGCTGAGTTTTGACGGTTTTGTTGACCAGTCTTTTACCAATCTCGGCTTTGATTCACAAGCCGCGGGTGAAGAGCCGGATTTGCTCGACGTTCTGAACGAAAGGAACGATTTTTCGCAGTCGATTCACAACACCGAATCGGACGGTTTCGAGATTGATGCCGAAATGCTCGAAATTTTCCGCGAGGAAGCCGAAGACCTTCTGCGGAATATCAATTCGCAGATGGAAGTCTTAAAAGGCGCGCCGAACAATTGCGAATCGCTGCTCGAAATTCGCCGCAATGCGCACACTTTGAAGGGTTCCGCCGGGATTGTCGGCTTAAAGCCGCTTTCGCAGATGGCGCACCGCGTCGAGGATTTGCTCGACTGCCTGTCGGAAAAGGAAATTGAAGGCAATCGCCGCATTTTCGAGCTTCTGACGGCTTCGACCGACTGCCTGAGCGCGCTTGCCGGCGGCGAAAATTCAGCCCCGCTCGCCAAAAAAATCGAGCTGCTTTACCGTGATTTCGACGAAACCTTAAAGTCGTTCGAAAACGGCAGCTTTGAACGAGAATCGGTCAAAATTCCCGAACTCGTCAAGATGGAAAATGCTTCCGCAGCGGCGGGAAACGAAAATCAGCAGGTTGCCGTGATGCATAAATCGGTCGTCCGCGTGTCGCTCGAAAAGCTCGACGAGCTGGTGCGTCTGGTTGGCGATTTAGTCATCAGCCGCTCGGTTTTCGAACAGCGGCTGGCGGAATTTGAGCAGCAGATAAGCGATCTTCAATTCAGTACCGGACGCCTTTTGCGCTCGACCGGAAAACTCGAAACCGATTTTGAAGCAAGCCTTCTGAATGCGGACTTCGGATTTCGGAATTCGGATTTAACGACCAATCGGACGGCTTTCTATATCAACAAAGGATTAAATGAGAATTCAAATCCGCAATCTGCAATCGACAATCCGCAATCGTTCGATGCCCTGGAATTCGACCGTTACACGGAGTTTCATCAGACGACGCGCGAATTGCTGGAAACGGCGGGCGAGACGTCGGCTATTAACAGCCAGCTCGACAATCTTCGCAGTAATCTCGAAACGCTTTTTTCGACGCAGAGTCAACTGATTGAAGAAATGCACGACAAGCTGCTGCGCCTGCGCATGGTCCGGTTCGGTTCGCTTGCGGCAAGACTCCAGCGGACGGTGCGCGTGACGTGCGAGCAGGAGCAGAAACAGGTCGAGCTCGTCATCGAAGGCGACCAGACGGAAGTCGATACGCAGATTCTTGATCTTTTGGCGGAACCGCTTCTGCATCTGCTCAGAAACGCCGTCGCGCACGGCATCGAAGTGCCCGCCACGCGCCGCCTTTTAGGCAAATCCGAAAAAGGGAAAATCCACTTGCGGCTGCACAGCGAAGGCACGCATATAATTTTGCGAGTAACGGACGACGGACGCGGAATTTCGGCGGTCGCGCTGCGCGAAAAAGCGGTTCGCAACGGCTTTATCTCGCAGACGGAAGCCGGGAAGATGAGCGATGAAGACGCCTTTTCGCTTGGTTTTCTGCCCGGTTTGACAACTGCCGAAGCGGTCAGCCAAACGTCCGGGCGCGGCGTCGGGATGAATATCATCAAGACCAGCATCCTGCGCGGGCAAGGCACGATTTCGATTGCTTCGGAGCCGCAGAGAGGCACGACTTTTACGATTCGGATGCCGATGGCGCTTGCCATCACGCGCGGGCTGCTCGTTAAAACAAACGGGCAGACGTTTGCCTTTCCGCTCAAGCTCGTCAGAAAGGTAAGCGAAATTTCGGCGGCCGAGCTGGCACGGCTTTCGAACGGGAATTCGCTGGAAATCGACAATGCGACGTACGCGGTTTCCAATCTCGGAACGCTGCTCGAACTCCAGCCGTCTTCGCCGCCCGAGAAGGAGCAGCTCCCGCTGCTTCTGCTCGAAACGTCAGATTCGCCGTCCGCTTTGACAGTTGACGAAATCGTGCGCGCCGAAGAAATCGTCATCAAACCGCTCGCCGCGCCGCTCCAGAATTACCCGAATCTGCTCGGCGCGACAATCCTCGGCGACGGCGCCGTCGTGCCGGTTTTGGATTTGATTTACCTGCTCAAAAGTTCAGAAGAGGAGAAAGCGAGAAGGGGAGAAGAAGAGATAAAATCCGCCCAGGCAATTGCTCCTCCGCTCCTTGTCTCCCCTGCTCCTCTTCTCGTGATGGTCGTCGACGACAGCCCGAGCGTTCGTCATATCACTTCGAAATTGATTACCAACGCGGGCTGGGAATTTATCGTGGCAAAAGACGGGCTCGAAGCATTTGAAACCCTTCAGGAGCTGGCGACGCTCCCCGACATTGTGCTGACCGACGTGGAAATGCCGCGCATCGACGGTTACGAGCTGCTTTCGTCGATTCGCAGCCACGCCCGGCTCAGCCAGCTTCCCGTAATTATGATCACCTCGCGGGCAAGCGATAAACACCGGCAGAAGGCATTCGAGCTCGGCGTTTCAGAATTTCTGACAAAACCGTTTGACGATTCTGTTTTGATTGAAACAATCGGTCAGCTGACGATGGTCAGCCGCTAGTCGTAAAGCCGGATAATTGTTATTTGCCCGAGGCTCTTTCGTAATAGTTTGTCTTTCGGTAAAGATTGCCAAATCATTATTAATTCTTACCATTTCCGGACTTTCCGCGCCGTTTAACTTTTCGCGCTGAACGCGTGCCGATCCTCAGCGCCTTGCACGCTCGGCACGCGCACTCGTCGGTTTTGCGCCTTCGTTTCTGCGTGGCTTGCAGAACTTCGGAAATTTGCTCTAAAAATCCGTCTGCTTAAGGCACGAAATAATAAATGAGCGTGCCGAAAACTCTAATCGGTTTTCCCTGCAAAATCGTCGGCGCGAATTTCGACCGGTAGGCAGCGGCTTCCGAGCCTTCGATCAGCGCGGGGTGAGCAGCCGTGATGGCGCAGGCGAAAACCACGTTGCCCTGTTCGTCAATCAAAACCTGCACCTCGACTTTGCCGCCGGCGCGAACCTGTCTGGCTTCCGATGGGTACGCCGGTTTCGCGAGATTGACTGCCTTGCCGTTGATAACTCCGGCGTTGATGGATGTCGGCGAAAGCGGCGCGTCGGGTTTGGGCGTGGCGCTTTTTTGAGAGAATTTTTCCTTTACAGGTTCAAAATCCGCTTCCCTTCCCGCCTTGCGATAAGCGCATTCCGTGCGCCGGTAGGCGAGCTTCGTTTCATTGTCGGCGGTTCCCAGATTCTTCGATAAAATCTCCAGCAGGCGCTCGAAAAGCGCCGAGGATTTTTTATAATCTTTTCGCCAATAGCTGATATTGCCGAGCGCCGACAAAGATTTAGCAGCTTTTATCGAATCCGCGCCGTCCGATTTTTCGCGCCAGCTTAAAGCCGTTTCATAAAGACTTTCCGCCGAATCGATTCTTTTCTGGTATTTAATAAAAGCCAGGCTTTCGAGCATATCCGCGAGACTCGAACCGTTTGCCTTATCCAAATCAGGCATTTTTTTGTAAACGTCGTACGCTTTTTCAAAAGTATCTTCCGCCGCTTTGGCGTCGTTTTTGGCAAGCTGAATGTATGCCAGATTTCGCAAAGCGAGCGCGGTTTCGAGATTGTCCCTGCCGAAGATTTGTTCGGTCGCGAGCACGGCTTTTTGCGCCAGCGGCAAGGCTTCGTCGTACTTCTTTTGCTGGTAAAGACCGACGATTTCGGCATTTGTCTTTTTCAGCTCGGCTTTTGCCGAATCGCTCGGCACGGTCTGCGTTTTGACGGTTGAAACCAAAAATAGCGTGATTATTAAAAAGAAAGGTTTTTTCATATTTTTCTATTTTTTCGGCGGCTTGCTCGGGCGAATCTCGATTTTGCTCGGCAGCGCGCGCGGCTCCATTTCAAGTAAATCGACGACCGTCTGCGCGATGTCTTCGGGCTGTAATTGCCAGTCGTTTTCCTTGCTCGGCGCGTCGCCGCCGAAAAACGTGTTGACCGACCCGGGACAGATGTAGCTGAGCTTGATGTTGTCCTGCCGGACTTCCTGCATCAAGGCTTCGGAAAATCCGTTGAGACCGAATTTCGAAGCGTTATAAGCCGCCATTTGCGGGTGCGCGTTTTGTCCGGCGAGGCTCGAAATATTGATGATATAACCGCCGCCGCGCTCGCGCAACATCGGCACGGCGTAATGACAGGCATAAAAAACGCCGAACAGATTCGTTTCGAGCGTCTGGCGAAATTCGTCGCCCGACATCTCCTCGACGGTTTTGCCGATAATCCCGATGCCGGCGTTATTGACCAGAATATCGAGCCCGCCGAAAACGCGCACTGCTTCTTCGAGCATCATCCGCACCTGTTCTTCCGAACGAACGTCGCAGATTTCGCCCTCGACTCTGCCCGAAGCCGAAAGCTGGACGAGCGCGTGTTTTAATTCCGGCTTGTTGCGCGCGCAGATAAAAACTCGCGCGCCCGATTCAAGCAGTCTTTCCGCAATTGCATAACCGATTCCCTTTGTTCCACCCGTCACAACGGCAATTTTATCCTTCATATATTTGAATTTTAACGCAAAGCCGCAAAGGCGCGAAGAGCGCAAAGGTTAATTTTAAATGACCGGGAAATTTTTGATTGAAAATCCTTTGCGCTCTTCGCGCCTTCGCGCCGCCGGCGTTAAAACAATTAATTTTGCTTGATTTTACTGCGCTTCGGAAAAATGAGACGCGGCGCTTCGCGACGCTCGATTTCCTTCCAGAGCAAAGTCGCCGTACCGTCCGTTTCCTTGCGAATGACGCGGAAAGCGATGGTCATATCGATTCGTTTGTCGCCGAACAGGACATCGAAACGATAGCCGCGAAACGAGCGGTAAACACTGCCTTTATAGGCGACGACGCGGAGCGCGTAAGTCGCGTTTTCAATCATCGGCAAGGCTTTTTTATACTCGTGACTGCCGACTCGGACGCCGCGCATCATCTCGATATACTGCTTTTGCGCGTCCGAGCTTTGCGTGTGCGGCGCATAGTTTGAAAGATATTCGAGCCCGGCGCTCGCGGGCGCGATTTTTTCGAGCGCGGTTTCTCCGAGCCGCACGAGAATGCCCTGCGACATAATGCCGTCGCTGATTAAAAACCCGTTGCGCAGGCGAATATCCGCCAGCATTTCAATCGTGTGTTCTTTTTCGCGGAACGAATAGTACGAGCTTTCGGGGATAAAATTCAGACAGACGGCATCGGCGCGGATGACGTTGATGTTTTCCGTGCAGCCGATGTCCGGCATCAGGCGAAAAATTCCCGTTCGCGGCTGTTCGAGAAACGGAGCGTATTTTGCCAAATCCTGCGCGTCGGGCTGAAGACGCTTTTTCTGTTCTTTGGTCGGTTTGGTGCGTAGAAGAAAACTGCCGCCGCGCGGCATACCGGTCAGACTCGGTCGCTGCAATTGGGCAAAGATATAACCCGGAATCAGCAAAACAAACAAACTTGCGATAATCCGAATCATCATAAAACTTTTACGTTAAATCCTTCCGGTTCGTTTTTTAATTAAACTCTCCCGGCGCTAATAATCTTTAATGTCGGCTAATTTTTCATCCTTGCCAAAGACGATTTCCGGCGCGTTTTCGCGTTTCAATTCCTTCCAAAGAATCGAAATGTTCGTATTCCCTTCTTTTCTGATGATGCGAAAGGCGACTGTTAAATCGACTCTTTTGTCCTGATTGACCTGTAGGAATCTGGAAAACTCTTGGCTTGACTCGTTTCGCCCGCGAAGGGCAATCTTCGTTTGGTTGCCGTATGCGATAATCCGCATCGCGTAAGTCATATTCTCGACCGCTTTGACTCTTTTCGAATAATAAAACTTATCGAATTTAATTACACCGGCAATTTCGGCGAATTGTTTTCTTACTTTCTGAATCCCGACTTCCGCGTTGAAGTTGTTCAAAAACTGCATCCCGTCGGTTTCGAGCGAAACCGCATCGAGCGCAATATCGCCGAGCGGAACGAGAATTTCCTGCGATAAAAAAGCGTCGGCAATCAAATCGCTGCCGTCCAGTCGGATGTCGAACAAATCCGCTGCGCCGTGAATTTTAGTGCGGAAAGAATACGAGCTTCCGCCGGGCACGAAATTTTCGCAGCTTCCGTCAACCCGCAGCAGATTTTTCGATTCGCAGTTAAGATTCGAAAAAAGTCGAAACAAACCCGTTTTCGAGTTTTCGAGAAAGCGTGTATATTTCGCTAAATCTTCCGCAGCGGGCGCGAGCAGCGCGTTGATTCTATTGATTTCTTCTCTGGTAAGCGGCTTATCCTTCGCGTTCGAACGGCGCGCGCCGAGATTTTTATCGCGTTCAAGGTCGCGCATCGCCTGCTGCTGGCGCTGTTCCGAGCGGCGATTTTCGCGCTGTCTGTTTAATTCTGCCTGATCGGGCGAAAGGCCCGGGTTTGTTTGCGCGGGCGGCGGGTTGCCCGTCTGACCGAAACCGATTCCGCCGAGCAGTATCAAATAAATAAAGGCGGTTATTTTTTTCGGTTTCAACGGCATAATTACAATTCCTCTCAAATGCCCGGCGCGCGTCACATCATCTTCAAAATTATAATTCTAATCGGCTTTTTCTTTGATAAATACCCGTTTCACATCTTTCGGGAAAACCAATTTCGGCGCTTCCGCGCGGCTTAGTTCCTTCCACACAATCGTGACGTTTCCGTCTTTTTCGTCCTTGCGGATAACCCGAAACGCGATAATTATATCGTCACGTTCATCTAATTTATTTATCGGGAATGAACCGAGGTCGGTATCACCGAGAATAAGTCGGACATTTTTAGGCATCCGATACGCGACAACACGCAAACCGTAAGTTATATTTTCTTCGATTTTGAAGTTACTGGAATATTGATAGCCGTCCGCCTCGACGCCTTTAACAAAACTGTCTATCTGTTTTTCGCTTTCCTTTTGCTCGGTTTCGGGTTTTAATTCCGACAAAAACTTCATTCCGTCGCCGGTTAAAGAAACTTTTTCCATCGAAACATCGCCGAGCGCCGTTAAAATTCCGAGCGAAAGCAGACCACCCGCCACCAGACTTCCGTCCTTGTATTTGAGGTCAAAAGTTGTCGGGTTCGCGTAGTCTTTCTCGCGGAACGAATAAGCCCAGCTGTCCGCCACATAATCGGCGCATTCGCCGTCAACGCGAATCATATTTTTTTCGACGCAGGGTAGAAACGGAAAAAGGCGAAACATTCCGGTTTTCGGTTGTGTGAGAAAATCCGCGAATTTCGCCAAATCGGCTTCGCTCGGCTTTTTCAGCGCTTCGATTTGTTCCAGTTCTTTTTTACTGTAGGGTTTTCCGTCCGGATATTTGCGCAGCACGATTCGGGGTTGCCGGTCGCGATTGGCGATCATTCCGCGGTTTATACGGTCCCAGTATTCGCGGTTTTCTCTCATGCGCCGTACATATTCGGGTTCCCGATTATTCGGGTCAGGCGGCAGACTGCTCTGCGCCGGGACGCTCTGCGCTAAAAATAGAACTCCAAAGGCGGCAACAAAAATCATCAATTGTTTCATATTTCCTCGGATGCGTTTCACAAACTAAATTATCTTTTCACTTCAGGCGAGTCTTTTTCCCGGAGAACTTTCCATAAAATGGTCACATTTCCCGCGTCGTCCTTTTCGACGATGCGGAAAACGACAATCACATCCCGTCGTTTGTCGTAATCAAACTCATTATATGTCAAATTTTTAACGGCGCGGAAATATTTTCCGCCGTAAGCAACCGAGCGCAGAGCAAAAGTCGTGTTTTCCGCGATAAACAACCCGCGACGATATAAAAATCCGTCGTGCCCGACGCCTTTCATCAATTCCGAATCGAGCGCTTTGCCTTTCTCGTAATCGGGCTCGGGCTGAAAATCGACCAGATATTTTAAGCCCCTGGTTTGCAGACCGACTTCTTCGAGCGGAACATCGCCGATATTGACAAAAATGCCGTGCAGAATGACGCCCGCCGCTTGAAAGCTTTTGCTGGTGAAGGTTATATCGGCGAGACGCGGAATGCGGTAGGTTTGCGTTCGAAACGAAAACGAGCTGCCCGCGCCGGGCATCGTGTATTTCAAACAATCTTCGCTGGCGACGACGACCTTCGTGTTTTCGGCACAGCCTTTGTCGTCAATCAATTTCGTCAACCCGGTATCGGGCTGGCGCAGAAACGGGGCGTATTTGACGAACAATTCGCGACTCGGTTCGACCGCTTTCAATTCTTTCGAGGTCGGCTTGCGATACAGCGGCTCGACATTTTTTTTCAAAAATACCAGCCGCCGTTCGATCCAGGTATCAGTTCTCGCAAATTGGGCGTGAAGATTTGCCGAAGCCGCGAAAACTATTAATATGATGAAAAACAGCTTTTTCATATAACGATTAAAGTCTGGCTGAGGATTTGCCGTCGGAACGAGAGAGCCGCGCGACCCAGCAGTAAATCTTCTTTCGTCGGCTTGCGAAACGCGACGTTTCTTGTCGTTATAAGCGCGCCCCGGGTGTTGTTTATTTCCGAATTCGACCTGCTTATTCCCTCGCTTCTGTCGGGGAATATGACCTTTGCGTCGCTTGCTCGGGCGTCGGCGTCGAGCCAGGCGTGTGTCCGTTGACCGCCGCGATACCGACCAACAGAATGTATAGAAAAAAGAGAGTTTCTTTCATAACCTTCGCTTCAAGATTCGACTCACAATCTGCGGATTTTCAGACGACTATTTTCCTGAAAATATTGCTTCCGGCGAGTTTTTCCGTTCAAGTTCCTTCCAGATAATCGTCAAATTCCCGTTCGCGTCTTTGCGGACGATGCGAAACGCGATTGTGATGTCGTTTCGCTTATCCTGATTGAGCAGAATGAATTTAAGATTTTCCCGATTCGACTCGTCAACGGCAAACTCTTCTAAAAATTTTCTTTGCAGATGATATGCGACAACCCGCAGCAGATAAACGCTGCCGACTTCTGCATCGACTTCTTTCGAATAATTATAGCCGTCCGATTCGACGCCCAGATTAAGCTCGTCATACTGCGTCCTTATGTCCGTGCCTTTTAAGGCGGGCTTAAAATCGACCAGAAACTTCGCGCCCCTGCTCTGTAAAGTTACGTTGTCGAGTGAGAAATTGCCCAATTTCACGAGAATTCCCTGCGATAAAAGGCTGTCGGTAATTATCTTTCCGTTTCGCAATAAAACATCAAAAAAGAGGTTGTCCGAATAATCCTTTTCACGAAAAGAGTAAAACCACGTTTGCGGAAAGACGCCTTTACATTTGCCGTCGGCTCGGATGACTCCGCGCGCCGCACAATCGTTATCGGTGAATAGGCGAAAAATGCCGGTGTCGGGCTGTTTCAAAAAATCGCTG
>Ga0126304_10001801_pt1 | contig 10262 bp, 6 predicted proteins | sample Plot25_FD_92538 | JGI IMG/M metagenome (GOLD analysis project Ga0126304, IMG submission 92538) | Serpentine soil microbial communities from UC McLaughlin Reserve, CA, USA - Plot25 | ecosystem: Environmental > Terrestrial > Soil > Grasslands | place: USA: UC McLaughlin Reserve, Lake County... | reverse complement strand
TTCATTATGCAACCATGCCCTGTTGTCTTTTACATCGACAAAAGCATAGTTTATATGCGTGAGCTTTTTGGGATTCAATGAATCAATGTCTGCAATCCCCCTGAACCCACCCACGTACGCGATTAGCACAGGTTTGTTCTTTGATTTCTGTGCATAGTCATTTGCGGGTACAAATAATGTGAAACAAATAATGCCTGTCATTATGACGATCGTATTTTTCATATAAAATTTATATAACTGCATTGTTAGAACAATATTTATGGATGATTAAATAAATGACTGGAAGATGTATTTGCGTTCTCTATAATGGTTTTGCCGCGAAGGAACGCCTTGTGATTCGACCAACCAAATGACTCTACGTACATTTACGAACGCTTCTGGCGCAACGTTATCCAACACAACTACAATTTCAACTTAACCCTGGCCTTATTGAGCAAGCCAGTAATGAATACACAGAATAAAGCCAGCAACAAAGACTTCACCAGGCCTACGCCACCTGTGACAATCGCCTCGGGCCAATGGAACTTTGTGGCACTTATGATCGCGTATAAAAAATAAGGGATCAAGTAACAAAGTAAGGTATCAGTCCCCGCCGGCCGTACGATATTAAACCAGTTTGCTTTTCGCTTTACATCGGCAATCCAGTAAACGACCGTAAAAGTGATCAATGTAAATGCACTACAGAGAAATAGCCATGCGGGCGTTGCACCGAGCTTTGCCAGTTTCCAGTATGGACGCGTAATGATTGATAAAGCGATTAGCAGTGCCGCAAATCCTGCGAAGATCAGCGTCATCTTTACATTTTCGTTCCGTTTTCTAAAGTATTTAAACATCCATGCGGTCAGTACGCCGCCCATCGTTAAGCCCGTGAGCGTGCCACCGAGAATGGCATTGGGAATAAAAGAAATTGCACTGTCCTTAGGAATATACCCCGCCTTATACACCATGCTTAGTACACAAAAGAATATCCAACCTCCCAGGATGACCCAGAAATTATTTTTTGAAAACACAGTAACGAGTGCTGCTGCGAGATATGCCCATCCGATCAATCCAAGTATCCCCCACCATTTTGGTCCAAAGCGATTGAGTCCATCTTCTCCTCCCCTGTACATATATGCCAGCACCAGAAGCGTGATAACTGCTGCTGCTTTCGCCGCAGAGACAAGGTATTTGTTCGCATTTTTGGGATATATATTCCAGATAAGAATGAACGACAAACATGCAAGTGAGTTATATAGGTATCGAGGCATGCCCGTTGCGACTGCATTGATTGATTCACCGTTTACAAGAAACACACCCATCACCAATAACGCAATGGTTCTGACCAGCACATGCATCACGAGTTGGAGTTCGGTGTCCCCTTTTTTTCTGCGATTATCTACTGCAAATGGCAGCGATAATCCGACAATAAACAGGAATGCCGGGAACACTACATCGGCAAGACCGATGCCATCCTCGCCCGCTTTTACATGTCCCAGCCAGGCAGGAATACCTTTCAATGACCAGAGGTCATTGACAAAGATCATAAGCACCATAGTAAGGGCTCGTACAATATCAATCGAAGCGACCCTGGCTACAGGGATTGATTTTGATTGCGTAACCTTGGGCGTTGCTTCTTCCAGTGTAGGAAATGGCATCATATCGTTGGCGGATTAGTTTTGGCGCAATAGTGTCAACATAAATTTAGTCTAAAAGCAGATACAGATTAATATCTTCAGATTTTACCTGGCACTTAATCGAGAAAAATAGTCGCCTACGAATTATCACGAATTAATTAGTGGTAATTGGTGGCTAACGTGTATTATTTTTTTCCTGCCAGTATATTCACCATTTCAGTATCGGGTTTGATCGTTGCATCAACAATCCCAAAAGAACCAGACTTATAGTTCCAGTTCGCGTATGCAATATTGTGTTTTTCAAATATGGTAACAAGATCCCTGTACCACGCCACTTTTGATTCACGTGGTGATCCATCAATCACTCCAAACTCACCGCAATACAAAGGCAACTTTAAACTGTCTGCAAGATGTAGTGGCTTGGCCATCATTTTCTCCAGCGTCTCGCGGTTGTATACTTTCTTTTCATCATCTGCTGTACCGTTGACAACGATTTGTCCCGGGTATTGAACCTGCCCGTTAAAATCTTTTAATCTTGTCCACGAAGCTTTATAATGTGTGAGATGGAATGGTTCATAAAAATGAAAGCTTAGTATAATATTTTTATCATTCGCAGGAATTCTTAGCTGGTCGAAGGTATTGGCCGATTGCCAACGGTTCGATCCGATTACGAGCACTCTTTCGCGTTCCCAACTCCGGATGGAATCAGCAACCCGGGCAAGTAAGACGTTCCATTGCTCAGGATCATCTGCTACCGGCTCATTCATGAATTCATATGCCAGCATTCCGTTCGGCCACTTGTTTACAGCACCAGCAAGGTCTTTCCATAGCTGTATGAATTTAGCCTGTGCAGCGGGCTGCGTCCATAAAGGCTTTTCTGCTTCATTGAAATGATGCGAACGAAGAATATGCAGATCGAGCACTACGCGTAAACCTGCGCGGTTGGCCCAGGTCAGAGAGCTGTCGAGCAACTGAAAGGCATCGTCATATCTTTTACCGGTAGAATCCCAGAGCTGCTGTTCATCAACGGGCAGACGAATATGGTCGAAGCCTGCAGATTTGATGAATACAATATCTTTCTCAGTGAAGAATGAAGCCCTCTCATTTCCTCGCCTGTTGCTTTGAGATAACCAGTGCGCGATGTTTGTGCCGCGCTTAATGGCGAAAGAACCGTAGCCAGCATTTGAACTGTTTTTTTCTGGCAGCTTTGCCTGCTGCGAGCAGGCGATAAGTACAAATACAATTACCAGTGATAAGAAAATTTGTCTCATGGAATTTGTATTGGAGAGTTACTAATTTATGATACCTGCATGATATAGCCCGTGGAAAATCTGCCATGAATTACTTGGTGATATTCTATACAACAAAAAGATGCCTTTATTTCGTTAGCCACGAATTATCACGAATAAATTCGTGGCAATACTTCCTGATTTGGATGTTGTTTTCATAAATCCTCCTCCAAGATGGCGGAATCCGTGGCAAACCTAATTTCAAAAAGCAACATATCACTCCACAACAATCTCATCAATCAACATATTAGCTGGACGGCCGGCCCCGGGATGCCAACCGGGAGTGTTGCCCATACTAACAGCCCGTATTTTTATATACCGCGCATCCCTTGATGTAAATTCTGTATTGAACTCACGCAGGTATCCTCCATACTGATCGATTGGCAAAGTGTTTTTAATATTGTCCACCAACTCAAACTTTTTCCCATCTACGGAAGTGTAATATTCAACATTAGTTGGTAGCAATCGTAACCAGAATCCGAGCTGGTAATATCCTGATCCGATTTTCCTAACCTTTTCCACCTTCCCCAGATCGATTACTGCCTCAAGATTTTTTCCTGCAAAAATTACCCAGTTGTTATCGTAATCATGGCTGCCACGTTTTCCATCGGTCAGCATGATTAGTTCTGTCGCATTGATACCACTAGTATCCGGACTGATCAACAGGGCTTTCTTTCCATACGCGAGATGTTCATTCATTCCCTGTGAAAATATCCTGTACATCGCCGAGCGATACTCTTCCGGAGTTGTGCTCCACTCCTTCACCTGTGTTACACCTTCGCGTTTACAAAGATCAGTAAATTCATCCACCATATTCCTAAACTTAGTTTTCGCTTCCCATTTGCCGTTTACTTTTTCAAACAGTCCATTTTCCCCGGTAAAATTTTTCTTTGCCTGTTCCATCGTGGCGTACATCAGTGGAAGCCTCGCGATGCGAACTCTTTCAAGAATTTCCGTGGAGTCAGATACCAGTTTTTCAGCTTCGTCGAATAACTGGTTGTATTTGGAAATGAGCATTGGCGTTAGATATGTGATCGCCGCTTCGTTCGGCGAGCCAAAAATTCGTAGCGGCTTGCCACCTTTGATTAATTCTTCTCGCATCAGGTCGATATATTGACCGATGGGTTTTCCTGCAGGGCCATAATATCCAGATAAGAAATCATTCATGACTGAATCGACGTTGAGATAAGGATCCCAAAGCAATTTGGATATGAGGTATGAACGCAGGGCAGCAAATTCACCGCCTATCTCACGATTGCCCTGCTCGAACATTGCATTGACACCATTCTCGGCGAAGAATTGAATGTTCGGCTGCAACACATGCATATTTGGGAATGGGCTAACCAGGTGATTGAACTGGATTACATAGTCCCATACAATAATGTCTTTAGCAATCTTGCCCCAGTCCTGCACATCCTTTACGAATACTGCGCTCGCGGTGTCCTCTGTAATTGCTTTATGACGATATGCCTCAATACTGCACAACATGATGTTCACGTTGTCGCGTGGTTTCAGGGTTTTCGGAGCATGTCGTCCGTACTCATAAGCCAGCGTAGAGATCATCTTATCCGGAAATTGATCTGCTACCTGGTTTACAAAATTGACGATCGAACCCGATGGAGATCCTTCGCGTTCGTCCAGCGCTTTGCAGTTGTCGCAAGTACAATAATCCCTATTGTCGTTCTGGCTCACCGACCAGTATTTCGCTGAGGGATTACGGGCGATCTCTTTTCTTAAATTCTGTACAGTAATTTCAAGTACTGCAGGATTTGAAAGACATAATTGGGTAGGCAACCTCTTTCCTTTCACCATCGAGAAATACTCAGGGTGCGATTGATAATAAATCTTTGGAGGAACCAGCTCATTAAATGTGTGCACCCACATACCCCAATCTGTCCGCTCACCGGAAGGATCATGATCAAGCTTATGCCAATCCGTATACTCTGCATGCCATGTACTGCGGTAGTGTGTGTCGCGAAAACCAATCTTAGGAACCTGCTGGTCATTGACCTTATCAACGACGATCTTCTTTTGTTGTGGAATGATTTTCACTTTCGGAGTGTACATGCGACAACCGAGATATTTTTCCAGGAATGAGTACACTCCATAGAGAGTGCCCTTCTCACTTCCTCCTGCAATGATCAGTCGCGACGAATCTGTTTTGATCAGAAATCCATCCTCCTTTAATAACTTATAATTAATGGGGGAAGAAAGTTCATCGAGTCTTTCGTTTTGTCCTAAGATGATCTCATGAGGTGACCTATGTTTATCCGCAGCGATCACGGGTAATGCAGTACCCGATATTTGCAGTAAGTAATTCTGCAGTACCGTTGCCGCTTTTTGTTCCTGGTCGGTTGCATGTGTAGGTATGACGATACTGTACCGGGAATAACCGTTATCTGCCAGGGTTATCTTTTCCCCAGTTTTGACTTCAGTTGTTTTTTTGCTTGCCTTTTTCTGTGCGAAGACGTTTGGAATAATGCTAAGCGCAACAGATAAAGAAAGAACACGAATGAAATCAGCTTGCCTAATCAGTTGTAACATCGAGTTAAGTTTGGTTGGAAAACAGCTACTTCGCTCTCATTAGGTCGAGCAGTTTTCTGTCAAGTTTCTGGCCGTTCCAGTCTTCATACACAACATCAGACCGGTTTGAATTTAATATGCCAAAATCACCTGAAAACTCCCACAATGCAAAGCCAATGTTGTTCGACGTTAGGATGTCGAGTACATCACCAAACCAGGCAAGAAAAACGTTGTGGGGAGTCTTTCTCCAACAACCGCATTCACCGCAATGCACGCCCACCCCGCTGTTTACGAGGTCTATCCATGGCTTATAAAACTTTTCAAGCTTTTCGCGGCTTAAGTAATCATTGCCTACCTGCCCGGGCCATTTTGGTTCAGGAACATTTGTTGTATCCTTCATCGCCCAGGGAGCTTTGTAATGAGAAATGATTCCAGGGTAATAACCGCGGCAACTTTGCGCGATGTTTAGATCCGTTATTTCCGGTATCACATTGCTTCCGGTATTGTTACCATCAGCAATAACCAGGTGGTTTGGATTTTCTTTGCGGATTGTTTCTGCAGCCGCCTTTGCCACTTTCCTATACACATCGCCCGGAACAGGAGCACGTTTGGAATGCTGGTCATTCATGTCCTCCCGGTCGCTGGGTTCATTGACAAGGTCGAAGCTTATTTTTTGCGGCGAAACATTTTTATAGCGTTTGGCCCACATCGCCCAATGGAAATTGAATGCATCCTGTGCGGCCTGGTCGCGCCACAAATTAAATGGCTCATTGAAACCCGCGTTCACGCAGTAGCCGGGTGCACGGTGAAGGTTCAGGCTTACATGCATACCGTATTTGTGTGCCATTGCAACGAGCGTATCTATTTTTTCAACGGCGCGTTCATCAATCTTGTAAGTTTCCTGTGGAGTAATATTCCTGGTTCTATCAATATCCAGGTACCACGGATAAGCTATCGGTATTCGTACAAAATCGAATCCCCAGTCGCGCATCCATTTAAGCTGATCTTCTGTAGTTCCACGTCGGGGTGAAGACGGGTTTGGCGAAAAGAAATCAAGCAGGTTGAAGCCTTTCCATTTGGGAAGTTTGTTTTTTGGCGGAATATTCAGACCTGTGATTGCATCGGGCGTTAATCCAAAGGCCGTAGCGGCAATGGCAGTATTTCTAATAAATGATCGTCTTTCCATATGGCAATAGTTATAGATGTAATTTATGTAGAAAGTGCTTTAAAAACTTAAACTATACTCTCAAAAAAAAATGATGGTATTCAAAGATTGCTCAGAAGGCTGAAAAAGTAATGCCGCCTTCAAATTATTATTGACCGCGCCAACTTTTGTTTACATTCGAATAACTAACTGCCCCTTCACAACTCTAACCAATTCACTTATGCTGTTCACCAAATCCGCTGGGACAAATATCGAGGTGTTACCACCTGCGCTATTGCCGCCTCTGCAAAAAGATTTCCATCGCATTAGCTCGATAGATTTATTACGCGGAGCGGTGATGATTATTATGGCGCTGGATCATGTGAGGGATTATTTTCATGCCGATACAATGTTTTATGACCCTCTTGACCTGGCAAAAACTAATGTGATTTTATTTTTCACGCGATGGATCACTCACATCTGTGCGCCGGTTTTTGTATTTCTCGCCGGCACGAGTGCATTTCTCTCGGGACAACGCAAATCAAAGAACGAGTTATCACTGTTTTTGGTCAAAAGAGGACTATGGCTGATGTTCCTGGAAGTAACTGTTGTAAACTTTGGGTGGGCATTTAACTTCAAACTGCCATTTATCGGACTGGCCGTTATTTGGGCATTGGGTGTTTGTATGGTTGTCCTGGCTGCGATAATTCGACTTCCTATGAAAGCGACACTTGTCATCGGGTTGTTGTTGGTATTCGGACACAACCTGCTTGATCCGATTCACATTGATACCTTTTTTTGGGCCGGATTACACGAACCCCGGATTTTCCGATTGGACGAAACGCATTCGGTAAGAACGGCATATCCCGTTCTTCCCTGGATTGGCATTATGTGCCTGGGATACTGTTTGGGGAATCTCTATCTGAAAAATGTATCGCAGGCTGTTAGAAAAAAATGGTTGCTGACGATTGGTTGTTTGGCTATTTTGCTTTTTATAGTTCTTCGGTGCATCAATTTATACGGGGATCCATCTCAATGGTCACAGCAAGGATCATGGCAATTCACGATCCTTTCGTTTTTAAATACTACCAAGTATCCTCCTTCTTCGCTGTACACATTAATGACGCTTGCACCCGCACTCCTATTTTTAGCATTTACGGAAAATTCTGCGAATCGTTTCACCAAGCCGATCATTCATATCGGAAAAGTGCCGATGTTTTATTACCTGCTGCATATTTATTTGATTCATCTGCTGGCAATGTTTGCAGCAGAATTTTCTGGCTTTGATTGGCGAGACATGATTTTAGAGCGCCGTTCGTGGATGGATCCGCGGCTAAAAGGCTTTGGATTTTCGTTGTTAACAACCTACCTCGTTTGGATTGGTGTTGTGGTAATACTATATCCCTTGTGCCGATGGTATGACAGGTACAAATCAGTCCACAGGGAAAAATGGTGGCTGAGTTATTTGTAATTGAGTTGCTGTGTCACGAACAAGGAGAAAAGACAAAACACATGGAAAGCAGGTTTGCCCCGTTAGGGGCTACCGCTTTGTAGCAACCGAAGTTTCGTTCAATCATGCCATTGCCTTGTGGCGATTGCTACAAAGCGGTAGCGCCTAACGGGGCATAGATTGGCGCGTCACCGAGAACGGTCGAGCGCGCATCTCAAAGTTCAAAGTTTCGAGTCTTTTATCACCTCATTGACTTTGCAGCTATTTACTACGGTCTACCTTCTCCGCTGTTGTTGGGAAAACACCAACAACGGCTTTCGCATATTCATCGCTTTTTGTATTGTCACCAATAACAGTCGAGCGTGCATCAAACCAAGCCGTTCTTGGTGTTTTCACCAAGAACAGCTTTACAACGATTTCAAAATATCCATCGCTGTTTGTATTGTCACCAATCTGAGGTGCTCCGTGATAAACAAGCCCGGGCAGAGGCCGCTGGTTATCTTAACATTACCATTCATATCTTCCCCTTCAAAAAACCCGGAATTTGATGTAGATTAGATAACACAGAATTTTGAATCGTGAAAGAGTGCATTTTTCTACTGTTAATGATCTCCTTGGCGCATGGCGCGAAAACGCAGTCCCTTAACTGCAACTTCAAAAAACCCGTTATCACCATTCACTTTGGTTCGGGCGATGTCAGAGATATAAATTCGGATGAATCGCTTAACTATGAAAGGGTGCAACACTCCTGCCCTACCGATGGTCATTATAGCTATACATCATACACCAGCGAGTGTTTCCGGGGTGACTGGTTTACCCTGGAAGACCATACACCGGGCGATGCATCCGGAAATATGTTGTTGGTCAATTCATCTTATACGACCGGCACCTTTTTCAAGACAACAGTCAGTGGTTTAAAGGGTGGCACCACGTATGAGTTCGGAGTATGGTTAATGAATGTATGCAAAATCACGGATAAATGCCCTTTTCCACTATTACCAAATATCACCATAAGCCTGCAAACGGCGGGAGGAAAAACGATCGCAAGGATTGGGACGGGTGAAGTAGAAAGAGTTCAGTCACCGCGCTGGACGCAACACAGAGCGATCTTTACGACTCCACCTACAGAAACATCATTGACAATAGTTATGACGAACAGTAAACCTGGTGGTTGTGGAAATGATTTTGCATTAGACGATATCACGTTCAGAGAGTGTATTAAGACGCCACCTCCGGTAGCGACCACACCTAAAACAACAGTCACAAAAAAGCCACAACCAGCAACTGTTAAGCCAGCGGCAAAAAAATCAGCTCCGGTTGCTACAACCAAACCGCCTAAGACCGTAACAATTGTAAAGCAGCAAAAAGATTCGCAGGTATTCTCTCCTCCTGTTGTTAAATTAAAACAACGCGCTTTTCCACCGCCACCGCCGATATTGAGAATAAGAGAAAATACTTTGGTAAAGCAAATTGAAACGGAAGCCGGTCAAATCAAAGTGAGCCTCTATGATAACGGTGAGATAGACGGCGATACTATTAGTATCTATCACAATAATGTACGGATAATGTCACATGCCAGGCTATCTGCAAAACCGATATCAATAAACATTGCCATTGATAGCTCGCAACCACATCACGAATTGGTGATGGTTGCTGAAAACCTTGGTTCAATCCCGCCGAATACATCGGTAATGGTTATAACTGCAGGGGACAAGCGTTATGAAGTTTTCATCTCTTCCAACGAACAACGAAATGCTAAAGTGATTCTGAATCTGAAACAATGACGGTTTACTTCGAGGTACGAAGTAGGCTAATGTACGATGTATCTCTTTAAGATCTGGGTATTTCCTACACGAGGTATCCCATAAAGCGGCGACCAAATATCAAACAGTTGATCCAGCAATCAGCCAGGAATATCAGTCCGTTCGCAAATCCCGTAACAATCGTAACTGTTTGTGCTTTTTATAATCAAATCAGAAAACGATATAGTGCTCCGGATTTCTTGCAGCTCTTAATCAATCGGTTCGCTTCATAAGGCAAACGCCACCACATAATCTCCCAATTTGGTACCCAGTTTTCCATGTCCACCCGCAGCAATTACGATATACTGGCGCCCGTCTAATTCGTGAGTCATTGGAGTGGCCTGTCCGCCGGCGGGCAACATCGCCTGCCATAATACTTCCCCGGTGTTTGTGTCGAAAGCACGAATAAATCCATCCATACTGGATGCAATAAAAGTA
>Ga0126304_10001800_pt1 | contig 10265 bp, 7 predicted proteins | sample Plot25_FD_92538 | JGI IMG/M metagenome (GOLD analysis project Ga0126304, IMG submission 92538) | Serpentine soil microbial communities from UC McLaughlin Reserve, CA, USA - Plot25 | ecosystem: Environmental > Terrestrial > Soil > Grasslands | place: USA: UC McLaughlin Reserve, Lake County... | reverse complement strand
TCGTCGTCCATCACGATCCGCGGCGTCAGCTCGATCAGCAGCAGCAATCAGCCGATCATGATCGTGGACGGTCTGCCGATCGACAACAAGACGCTCAACACCAATGCGCTTCCGTCGGATCGGCCGGGCTCCTCGACGGCGTTCAACAACCGGGGGGTGGACTTCACCAACCGCGCCGCGGACGTCAATCCCGAGGACATCGAGTCGATCACCGTTCTCAAAGGACCGGAAGCCGCCGCACTGTACGGCATCGATGCGGCGAACGGCGCGATCGTGATCACCACCAAGCGCGGCAGGGCTGGTGCGAGAGGCATCGAGTACAGCAACAGCGTGCGCTTCGAGACGGTGCGCTCCTACCCGTCCATCCAGCAGGTGTACGGAATCAGCGGGTTCGCGGGCGTGGGAGCCACCTTGGGCAGCACTACTCCGCTCTACTACGGAAATCCGTACCCTGCCGGCACGCAGTTCTTCGACAACGTCGAGGGCTTCTTCCGCACCGGCGTGTCGCAGAAGCACAACCTCTCCATCAGCGGAGCCGCGTCCGACAACAAGCTGAATTACCGGCTCTCCTCCGGCATCGTCCGGCAGAAGGGCGTGGTCCCCAACACGTGGTACAACCGCGCCAACGTGACGGGTGCTTCGCAGGGCGACGTCAGTTCCTGGCTCAGGGCCGACATCTCGATGGGGTACACCAACTCCAGCAATCTGCAGACGTACAAGGGTGACAACGGGCCGCTGCTCGGCCTCCTCGTCTGGCCGTCCACGGACAATGCGTCGGACTTTGTCTCCACCACCGGCGCACGCCGCCGCCTGACTGCTGCCGCGGCCGAGGTCGACAACCCGTATTTCAGCATCAACAAGAACTTCATCAACTCGAAGGTCAATCGCCTGATCGCGAACGTCGGGCTCACGGCCACTCCCTTCTCGTGGGGCGTGCTGAAGACCAACCTGGGCGCCGATACCTACACGAACCAGAACATGCTGCTGCGCCATCCCGAGAGCGCGACCGGGATCACGAGCAACGGCATCCTCGACCAGGCGAACGACGTCACGCGCAATCTGACCGCGCAGACGATACTCAACCTCAACAGCTATCAGCTCGCGCAGAACCTGTCCCTGAGCGGATTGGTCGGGAACGCGATCTCCGACGCCAAGTCCACCGTGGATGGTGGTGAGGGGATCAATTTCCTGGACAACAACTTCGTCTCGGTCAATAACACCCTGAGCCGAACGAGCACCTCGGTGAACTCGCAGCGCCGACTCGTCAGCGTCTTCGCTCAGGCCGTCCTGGAATACAACAAGTACCTGTACGTGACCCTTCAGGGGCGCAACGACTGGACGTCGACGATTCCCCAGGAGCGCAACTCGTTCTTCTATCCTTCGGTCTCGACGAGCTTCGTGTACTCGGACGCCTTCCCGTCGATCGGCCGGTTCATGACGGGCAAGCTGCGCGCGGCGTACGCTCAGGTGGGCCGCGACGCGCGTCCCTACGCGTACCGCTCGTCGCTCGAGGCGAAGACCACGGGGTACGGTGGCTACGGCTACGGCTTCACCGGTCCAAACCCGAACCTGCGGCCGGAGTTCGCGAAGTCGTGGGAGGTGGGGACGGAGACCAGCTTCCTCGACAATCGCCTTGGGCTGGACGTGACCGTCTATCGCAAGACGACCACCGACCAGATCGTGAACGACGTGCGCGCCAGCTACGCGACCGGTTACATCCTGTTCAATCTCAACGGCGCCTCGACGCGCAATCAGGGCGTGGAGCTCACGCTTCGCGCCGCGCCCGTTCAGCGCAACAACATCTCGTGGGACGTGCTCGCGAACTTCGAGAGTGCGCGTGGCAAGGTCCTCGCCCTCCCGAACGCGTTCCCCGAGGCGTACGTGTCGGACACGTGGCTCTACGGAAACGTGAGGAACGGTGTCGCTCCGGGCCTGTCCACGATGTCGCTGACCGGGCTGTACTACCTGCGGAACACCACCGGGCAGCTGCTGATCGATCCGGCGACCGGGCTGCCGCTGCGGTCGACCACCTTCATCAACGCTGGCTACGATCGACAGCCGAAGTACACCATCGGTATCTCGAACACGTTCAAGTACAAGCGGGCGAGCCTAGACTTCCTCGTCGATCTCCGGCGGGGCGGTGACGTATTCAACGCGACCCAGCACTACCTCACGCAGCGCGGGCTGAGCCTCCTGACTCTCGACCGCGATCAGCCCCGCGTCGTGGCTGGGGTACTGCGAGATGGCAAGGAGAATTCCCCGAACCCGACCACCAACACCATCCTCGTCGTCCCGTCGCAGCAACCGCTGTACTACCAGAACATGAGCGAGGAGCTGTTCATCGAGAAGAACATCAACTGGGTTCGACTCCGCGACGTGACGCTGAGCTATGGCCTCCCGGATCGATTCCTCAACGGCGCTCGCCTCTTCGTGACGGCGACCGATCTGGGGCTGTGGACGAACTATTCCGGCCTCGACCCGATCGTGAACGGCAACACCGCGGCGGTCGGCGGCTCGGGCGCGGCGGGAATCGACTATGGAAACTTTCCGATGCCGCGCGGCCTGAACCTCGGCGTCAAGGTGGGGTTCTGACCATGCGCACATTCCTCTTCAGATCCACTTCGCTTTCGCGATCCTCGATGCGCAGACTCCAAATCGCCCTGGCCGCTGGCCTGATCTGCCTGCCAGTGGCGTGCAAAGACTATCTGGACGTCAACACCAATCCCAACGCGCCGCAGACTGCTGCCCCCAACCTCTATCTGGCGCCGATGGTCCACTGGTTGGCGACGTCGCAGCAGTTCGACGGCCGCTTCATCGGACACTACACCCAGGAGTGGTATTCCACGTCCACTTCCGCGAGCCCCGCGTCCACGTGGGGCAAGATGGGCTATGACCCGGCGAGCGATAATGGCGCACAGCAGTGGCGCGACGTCTACTGGTCATTCGGGCAGAACCTCGTGGACATGATGGGCAAGGCCGAAGCCGAGCAGCGATGGGACGTGCTCGGCATCGGATACTTCCTCAAGGCGTGGGGCTGGCAGGTGACCACAGACACCCACGGAGAGATCATCATCAAGCAGGCGATCGATCCGACACGGTTCAGCTTCGACTACGACGACCAGCAGTTCGCATATGAGGAGACGAAGCGGCTGCTGATCCAGGCGATCACGAGTCTGCAGCGCACCGATGGCAACATCGACCCACTCTACGTGGGCAGGACCGACAAGCTGTACAACGGCGACCGCCTCAAGTGGCAGAAGCTGGCGTACGGCCTGCTGGCGATGAACCTGAACCACTATTCGAACAAGGCGACGTACAATCCGGACTCGGTCATCGCCATGGTCGACAAGTCGTTCACGAGCAACGCCGACGATGCACTGTTCGCCTATCCGGCGGCGAGCACCGACCTGGCGGACTTCAACTTTCTCGGCCGCTCGCGGAACAACCACACGCTGTACCGCCAGACGCGGTTCATCGTGAACCTGCTGAACGGCAACCAGTTCGGCGGCGTGGTGGACCCGCGCTTGAGCCGACTGCTCGTGCTCGATTCATTGAACACCAGTTACACCGGTCTGGACGTCAACGCCTCCGCATTCGGCGCGCTCACCGCGCCGCAGCAGCCGCGCAACTTCTTCGGCTACACCGGCACCAACGGGGTGGGGCTCGCGGGTCGGTACCTCTTCGACGACAAGGCGAAGATCCCGATCATGACCTACTCGCAGCTTCAGTTCGTGAAGGCGGAAGCCGCCCTTCGGAAGGGCGACCAGGCCACGGCGCGTACCGCCTACATCAGTGGCATCTCATCGCACATCGACTTCGTCAACGCGCGCTACGCCGAGCTCGGCCAATCGTCGGCGGCGATCACCGCGGCGGAGAAGGCCGCGTTCCTGGCCGACCCGGCCATCGTGCCGACGGGGCCGGTGACCCTCTCGCACATCATGTCGCAGAAGTACATCGCGCAGTGGGCGTGGGGGCACAACGAGCTGTGGATGGACATGCGCCGTTACCACTACACGGACCCTGATCCGGTGAGCGGAACGCAGGTGTTCCGCGGCTTCACGTCCCCGACCAACCTCTACGTCGACAACGGCGGCAAGCTCGTGCAGCGCATCCGGCCGCGTTACAACTCCGAGTACGTGTGGAACATCCCTGCGCTCCAGGCGATCGGCGGTCTTGCCACCGATTACCACACGAAGCCGCTCTGGATCACTCTACCCTGATCACGCCATGTCCAACTCAAGATTCCTCACGGCGCTGGCATGCTGCGTGGCGGCCCTGGTAGGCTGCTCGAAGGACGGTGTCCAGACCATCGCGTCTCCCGTACCCGGGTCGGGTGTGAAGTTCTACAACTTCTCGACCGGCGCGCCGAGCGTGAACTTCTACGCGAACGATACGAAGGTCACGGCGGTCAGCTCCACGAGTGGCCAGGAGTCCACCTCGGGGACGGCCTACGGTGCGGTTGCCACGGGGGGACTCTACACGGGGATCGCGCCCGGGCAGTACACGCTCTCCGGCCGTATCACCGCGGCCACCGACAACGGCCTCGCCATCGCATCCGCGCCGACCACCATCGCGGACGGCAAATACTACTCGTTCTACCTGAGCGGTCCGTACAACACGACGACCAAGAAGTCGGATTTCTTCATCCTCGAAGACGCGGCGCCGCCGGCACAGATCGATTACCAAATGGCCTACGTGCGCTTCGTGAACGCGATCTCCAACTCGAGCCCGATGACGTTGTACGCGAAGAACAGAACGTCGGGCGCCGAGCTCCCCGTGGGGGGCTCGGTCGGGTACAAGAGCGCCGGTGCGCTCACGCCGGTTCCGATCGGGCCATACGATCTGATCGCGCGAGTCACGGGATCGACGGCCAACGCGATCACCCTGACCGAGGTGGGACTCTCTCCGGCGCGGGCTTACACCGTCAGCGCCCGGGGTGATATGACCATCACGTCGACGACCGCGGCCACCCGACCGATTCTGACCAACTCGACCGACCGGTAGGACGATCGAGCGCCAAAAAAGGGGGCGGGCCAATTGGCCCGCCCCCTTTTTTGGCGCCTGCCCTGGTCGCGGCGTAGATTGTTGGAACTGCGAGGACTTCACCAGCGCAGGTCGAGGAGCGGCCGATGTACGGCTGCGCTCACGTTTCTGGCGCTTCTGGCGACGCCCCGTTTGCGGTGAGCCGTGAAGCACAAAACCAGAACGCTCGACCGACGTCTCACACCGACCGCCTCTGCCGAGTCGATCGCGGAGGTCCCGGATGCGACGACCCTTCTCAAGACGGGGGCGCTCCAGAGCGCGATCTTCAACAGCGCGCACTTTTCGAGCATCGCGACCGACGCGAACGGTGTGATCCAGATCTTCAACGTCGGCGCCGAACGAATGCTCGGCTACGCTGCGGTCGACGTGGTGAACAAGATCACGCCCGCCGCGATCTCCGATCCGCAGGAGATCATCGCACGCTCCGAAGCGTTGAGCGGCGAGTTTGGAACGCCGATCGCGCCGGGGTTCGAAGCGCTCGTGTTCAAGGCCTCGCGCACGATCGAGGACATCTACGAGCTGACCTACATTCGAAAGGACGGCAGCCGATTCCCCGCTGTCGTATCGGTCACGGCGCTGCGCGACGCCCAGGACGCGATCATCGGCTATCTCCTCATCGGGACCGACAACACGGCGCGCAAGCAGGTCGAGGACGAGCGGATGAAGCTCGACCAGCGCCTGCGGGACCAGCATTTCTACACGCGATCTCTGATCGAGTCCAACATCGACGCCCTGATGACGACCGATCCACGAGGTATCATCACAGACGTCAACAAACAGACCGAGGCGCTGACGGGATGCACGCGCGACGAGCTGATCGGGGCGCCGTTCCGCAACTACTTCACGGATTCAGATCACGCGCAAGCGGGGATCGATCGAGTGCTGCGCGAAGGCAAGGTCACCGATTACGAGCTGACAGCGCGTGCGCGTGACGGCGTGCTCACGGTGGTGTCGTACAACGCCACCACGTTCCACGACCGCGACCGCCGGCTGCAGGGCGTCTTCGCCGCGGCGCGCGACGTGACTGAGCTCAAGCGCTACGAGCAGACGCTGCGCCAGAAGAACGTCGAGCTCGAGGATGCGAGCCGCATGAAGTCGGAGTTCCTCGCCAACATGTCCCACGAGCTACGCACGCCGCTCAACGCCATCATCGGCTTCTCGGAGGTGATGCGCGACGGTCTGGTCGGGCCGATGAGCGACAAGCAGCGCAACTTCACGGGCGACATCCTGCGCAGCGGGCAGCATCTGCTCTCGTTGATCAACGACATCCTCGACCTGTCGAAAGTCGAGGCGGGCAAGATGCTGCTCGACCTGGAGCCCGTGGAGGTCTCGTCGCTGTTCGTGAACAGCCTCACCATCGTGCGAGAGAAGGCGGCAGCTCGACGCATCAACCTCGTGCTCGACGCGGAGGAGCGGTTGGGCTCCATCTGCGTGGACGTGCGCAAGGTGAAGCAGATCGTGTACAACCTGTTGTCCAATTCCGTCAAGTTCACGGGAGACGGCGGGACGGTCACGCTGCGCACGGCCCGCGTCGCGCGTGATGACGTTGGCGTGCGGAGCGCGTGGCCCGGACGACGGTTTCCACTCGGAGACAACGACTTCGAGGAGTTCCTCGAGATCGGCGTCACCGACACGGGGATCGGCATCGCGGCGGACGGGCTGGAGCATCTCTTCAAACCATTCAGCCAGATCGACAGCGGCCTGGGCAGGAAGTTCGAGGGGACGGGGCTCGGGTTGGCAATGGTGAAGCTTCTGGCCGATCTGCACGGCGGATCCGTGGCGGTGGAGAGTAAGGTCGGTGAGGGTTCCCAGTTCATCGTCTGGCTCCCGCTCCGGCCACCGACGGTGCCCGAGTCGGGTGACCGGAGGGTCAGCTAGTGGCGAGAATCCTGGTCATCGAGGACAATGCCGCCAACCTGACCCTGGCGACCTTTCTGCTGGAGTCGGTGGGGCACTCGGTGCTGAGCGCCAAGAACGCGGAAGCAGGGCTCGCCTGCGCGCGCGCGGAGCATCCCGACCTCATCCTGATGGACATTCAGCTTCCGGGGATGGACGGCTTGGAGGCGACGGCGCTCCTCAAGCGGGGCCCAGAGACTCGGGACATCCCCGTGATCGCCCTGACCGCGCTGGCCATGAAGGGGGATGAGACTCGGATCCTCGCCGCCGGGTGCGACGGATACATCGCCAAGCCCATGCAGTACAAGGCCTTTCTGGCGACCGTCCAAGCCCATCTACTCGGCTCGGAGCCGAAGGCTTCCACTTAAATCCTTCTCGGACAACTAGTTCCAGTCCGCCGGCTTGACCCGATTGCCAGTCCCTGTCTATCTTAAGAGTCTGTTCCGTGCCGCCTCATCCGGGCGATCCACGTAGAATCAGGAAGACGAACACAGTTCAGGTTGAATGCCCACGATCAATCAGCTCGTCCGGCAGAGTCGCCGCGACGTCGAGAAGAAGATGAAGGCGCCGGCGCTCAAGTCGAACCCGCAGAAGCGGGGCGTCTGCACGCGCGTCTACACCACCACACCCAAGAAGCCCAACTCCGCGCTTCGTAAGGTCGCGCGCGTGCGACTCACCAACGGCTTCGAAGTCACCGCGTATATCCCCGGCGAAGGGCACAACCTCCAGGAGCACTCGATCGTGCTCATTCGTGGCGGTCGTGTGAAGGATTTGCCGGGTGTTCGCTACCACATCGTTCGCGGCACGCTCGACGCGTCGGGCGTCAATGGCCGCAACCAGAGCCGCTCGAAGTACGGCACCAAGAAGCCGAAGGCCGGCGCTGCCGCGGGCAAGGGAGGTAAGAAGTGAGCCGCCGCAAGACTGCTGTGAAGCGCACCATCCTGCCGGATGCGCGCTACGACAGCCAGACCGTCTCGAAGTTCATCAACGTCCTGATGTATCAGGGCAAGAAGAGCACGGCCGAGCGGATCTTCTACGCCGCGATGGACCTCGTCGAGAACCGCACGAGCCAGCCGGGCGTGAACATCTTCAAGCAGGCGCTGACCAACCTGAAGCCGGTCGTCGAGGTGAAGAGCCGCCGCGTCGGTGGCGCGACGTACCAGGTGCCGGTCGAAGTGCGTCCCGAGCGCCGTACGGCGCTGGCGATGCGCTGGCTGATCAGCTACTCGCGCGACCGCAACGAGAAGTCGATGGCGGAGAAGCTCGCCGCCGAGGTGATCGCGGCGTCGAAGGGCGAGGGGAATGCGGTGAAGAAGAAGGAAGACACGCACCGGATGGCGGACGCGAACAAGGCGTTCGCGCACTATCGCTGGTAGTCCTGAGTCTCCGCAGAATCGAAGCCCCGTCTGGCCGGATGCCAGACGGGGCTTTTCTTCGCATCGCGCACAGTGTCGGGTCCGTTGCCCGGGAATTGGGCCCTGGTAAGCGGCTCTTGCGCGTGGGTGAATAGCTTGGCAGAGTAGCGAATGACGCTCGGCGTGGCTGAGTGCAGTCCCGCCGCCCTCATGCTCCAGTGGAAAACGCGCGCAATCGAATCCTCGGCAGGAGCAGAACTCATGCGGAAGCTGACCGTTCTCCTCGGCGCCACTCTCGCCCTCGCCGCTTGCACCGATATAGCGGCGCCACCAGCGCCACTCTCCCCCGAGAGCAGCCCACGGCGCGTCACCGCGCCGGAGGCTTTCGCTCGGTACGTTGCGCTCGGAACGAGCAACAGCCAGGGCGTTCAATCGGCCGGCATCTCGGCAACGGCACAGCGCGCGGCCTGGCCGGCGCAGCTCGCGGCTCGGGCCGGCGTCGCGATTTCGCTGCCCCTCGTGCAGGATCCGGGATGCAGCCCGCCCCTGATTCCCCCGTTAGCGGCGAACATGGCGCTAGTCGCGGCGTTCGGCGCGTTCGGTGCCGGCGATGACCTGGTGAATACGGTGATGACCACCTGCATGCCGCTGCTGCCCGGGATCGTACCGCCGACCAACAACGTCGCCATCTCGGGAGCCGACGTGCACGATGCGCTCACCAGGACGATCGCATCCGCGACGGCGACCAGCCCGCGCATTGGAACGCTCTACAGCCGCGTGCTCGCACCGGGGCAGACGCAGGTCACCGCGATGCTCGCCCAGCAGCCGACATTCGTGTCCGTCGAGCTCGCGGCCAACGACGTACTGCCCGCGAGCACCGGGCGAATCGCGGCAATGACGCCGTACCTGAATTGGCAGAGCGACTACGATCAGGTGGTCGCTGCCGTGCATTCCACTGGCGCGCGTGCCGTGCTCGTCGGGCTGCCGAACGACGCAGCGAAATTCCCGAGCATTCGCACGGCCAGGGAGCTCGCGAACCAGTGGCCGTATCTCCTCACGCTGGGCATCAAGGTGAGCTTCAACTGCTTCTACGGTTCGAGCTCGTACAACTCCATCTTTCTGCCCGGTTACGTGCTCACGCTGCTCTCCAAGGCACCGACCACCGCATCGTGTGCCGACGTGCCGGGCGCGGTGGACTACGTCCTGACGCCGGGCGACATGAGCGCGATCAACGCACGGATGGCCCAGATCAACTCTCACATTCAGGCCAAGGCCAGCGAGCACCAGTACGCGTACTTCGCGCTCTCCGCGCTCTACGATCTGCCGAAGCCGGCGCTCAACATGTACAACGTGCTGTTCTCCAACACGCCCTTCGGCGCGAACATGAGTCTCGACGGCGTGCATCCGAGCGCGCAGGGACAGGCCATTCTCGCCGGCGCGGCCGCGCAAGCCATCAACCAGCGCTACGGACTGTTTCCGTGACGAATATGGCGTAGGCACGTTCGCCGGGCGAAGTTAAGCTGCGCTCGCTGCGCGTCGTTTCCGCCGTGCCGGGTCGCCGCGACCCGCCGACTTCGTTCGTTACTCTCTCTCACGCACGAGCCTGCATGCGCAACCTCCTCGTCGCCGTGGCTCTCGCCATCCTCACGGCGTGCAACGACCTCTCGACCGAGATCGAGAACAGCACCGTGAACGGCACCTGGCGAGGCTCCGTCTCCGGGCAGACCTTCACGATATCGTTGCAGCAGGCCGGGCAGACGCTCGCGGGTACCGGTACCCTGGTCAGCCAAGGGGTGACGAAAAACCTTTCCGTCTCCGGGAACTACGCGAAACCGAACTTGACGCTCATGATACAGTCGCCCGGAGATCCGCCGCTCTCCCTCGATGGGATCGTCGAAGGGGACTCGTTCGTCGGCAACCTCACGGGCGGGTCGTTCACGACTCCGGTGGCAATCGCGCTGCTGCGTGACT
>Ga0126304_10001799_pt1 | contig 10266 bp, 10 predicted proteins | sample Plot25_FD_92538 | JGI IMG/M metagenome (GOLD analysis project Ga0126304, IMG submission 92538) | Serpentine soil microbial communities from UC McLaughlin Reserve, CA, USA - Plot25 | ecosystem: Environmental > Terrestrial > Soil > Grasslands | place: USA: UC McLaughlin Reserve, Lake County... | reverse complement strand
GGGCATCCCGGCGGGCGCTACTGTGCGGCCTTCGCGGGTCCGACGGGAGGAGTCATGGCTCAGAAGGACACCCACGTGACCGCCCGGATCGAGAGCTGGCTCGATGGCGAAGTCATCCAGCCGTGGATTACTGGGTCTATGTGGCAGGACCACTATTCGGCGCGCTGCTGGCCGTTGGGGCGGCGTTCGTCCTTCGTGGCCGTGGGGGTGGCCAAGCCGGATCCGGCGCCGCTCAAGGAGCCCTGCACACGGAGGTCAAGAGCCCCGAAAAGGGCTGAGCCCGTCGTGGCCGCGAGATGCCAGAGTTGAACCGCCGAGGGGGATCGATGACGCGACAGCCGACGAGCGATCGCACGAACCGCCCATCAAAGGGATCCGACGTAGACCGGGGCGATCGCGCTCGAGCCGCGTCCCCCCTCACCCACCTGACCCCGCCGGAGCGCAAGGCCCGTGGGAAGGCCGCTCGGGAAAAGGCTCCTCGTTCGAGCCACGCCGGCTGGGATCCGCCCTCGGACCGCCGGGAGCCGGTGGACCTGCTCGAGGAGCAGGCGACGTCGCGGGTCCCCGAGCTCGTGCCGGTCAGGTACGGCAGGATGCTCGCCTCGCCGTTCGCCTTCTACCGGGGTGCGGCCTACCTCATGGCCGCGGACCTCGCCTCCACACCGCGTTCGGGAATCCACGTCCAGGCGTGCGGCGACGCGCACGTGTCGAACTTCGGCCTGTTCGGGTCCCCCGAGCGGGAGCTGCTGTTCGACATCAACGATTTCGACGAGACCCTGCCCGGGCCGTGGGAGTGGGATGTGAAGCGCCTCGCGGCGAGCCTCGCCGTCGCCGGGCGGAACAACGGGTTCTCCGATGCCGAGCGCGGCCAGATGCTCACGGCGTCGGTCGGCGAGTACCGGACGGCGATGCGAGGGTTCGCCTCGATGCGCAACCTCGACGTCTGGTACTCGCGCATGCAGATCCAGGAGGGGCTCCCGCAGCTCCGGTCGATGCTGAACAAGAAGGGCCTGAAGCAGGCCGAGCGCCTCGTCGATAAGGCTCGAACGAAGGACAGCATCCAGGCGTTCGACAAGCTCACCCACGACGTGGACGGGGAGCCGCGGATCGTGAGCGACCCGCCACTCATCGTGCCCATCGAGGAGCTCCTGACGGCCGACCAAGCCGCGACCTTCCTGGAGACGATCCACGAGCTTCTGCGAAACTACCGTCGGAGCCTCCTCGGGGATCGCCGGCACCTCCTGGAGGACTTCCGCTTCGTCCACATGGCGCACAAGGTGGTCGGCGTGGGCAGCGTCGGCACCCGTGCATGGATCATCCTCATGCTCGGTCGCGACGACGCCGATCCCCTGTTCCTGCAGGCAAAGGAGGCCCAGGACTCGGTACTCGCTCCTTTCGTCGGCAAGAGCCGATTCGCGAATCAGGGTCAGCGGGTGGTGGAGGGGCAGCGGCTGATGCAGGCCGCGAGCGACATCTTCCTCGGATGGGAACGGGCCGAGGGCCTGTCCGGTGAAAAACGCGACTTCTACATCCGGCAGCTGCGCGACTGGAAGGGCTCGTGGCCACCGGAGGCCATGGACGCGCGCGTGATGACCGTGTACGGGAGGATGTGCGCTCGGACGCTGGCTCGCGCCCACGCTCGATCGGGCGACCGGATCGCGATCGCCGCCTACCTCGGTGCTTCGGACGTGTTCGATCGTTCGATCGCGGGGTTCGCCGAGGCCTACGCCGATCAGAACGAGCGGGACTATCAGGCGCTCAAAGACGCGGCCGCGAGCGGGCGGGTCGTCGCGAAGATGGGAGTCTGAGCAGGGGATCAGGTTGGCGCCGGTCGGGGATCGATCCCCCACGCATCACGATGCGACGCCCGATGGGTCGGACGATGTGTCCCGACGTTGGTACTCGGCCAAGAGCCGCCGCTCGTCCTCCTTCCTCGGGAACGCGAGGAAGACGAGCACCGCGCCGAGCCCGACGGCGACGATGCCCGCGATGTACGCCCACTGGTCGCCCGACAGGAACGACGCCTTCGCCGCCGCGGTGATCTGGCCCGCGTACTTCGGGTACTGCTGGGCGACGGCCTCGGCACCCGCGAACGACTTGGTGAGCTGCGCCTCGACGCTGTCGGACACCTTCTGGGCGTTCGGCGACGCGGCGATCGCCGCGGTGAAGGAGGCCGCGTAGCCCGCCGCCAGCAACGCGCCGAAGATCGACTGCATGATGGCGCCGCCGAGATCGCGCTGGAGATCGGCCGTCCCCGACGCCATGCCGGCGCGCTGGACCGGGACCGAGCCGGTGAGCGAGTGCGAGGCCGGGGTCCCCGCGAAACCGACGCCCATGCCGATGAGCGCGTACCCGAGCCCGACCTCCCAATACGGGCTCCCCTGGTCCCACAGCAGGAGCATCGTGAGGAACCCGAGCAGGCAGAATGCGTACCCCGTCAGGAGGGTGAAGCGCGCCCCTCTCGCTTCGACGAGCTTGGCCGAGCGCGGAGCGACGATCACCATCAGGAACGCGGCCGGCAAGATGGCGACGCCCGCGTCGAAGGTCGAGTAGGCGAGCACGTCCTGCAGGAACTGCTGACCGACGAACATCGCCCCCATCAGGGAACCGAACACGATGATCCCCGCGCACGCGGCGACCCAGAACACGCGCCGGCCGGCGATATGGAGGTCGTACAGGGGGTTGGCGGCTCGCCGCTGCCGGATCACGAACGCGATCCCGGAGGCAAGGGCGACGATCGCGAGGCCGGCGACGAGGGTTCCCTCGTTCGGCACGGCCGCGAAGTTGATCCCGAGGATCAACGCGCCGACGAGCAGCGCCGACAGGACGCCGCCGAGGTTGTCGACGGGATCGGTCCCCTCGTTCACGTGAGCGGGGACGAGACGCAGGGCGAGGATCAGCGCCACGACCGCGAGCGGCAACGTGATCAGGAAGACCGACCCCCACCAGAAGTGCTCGAGCAGCAGGCCCGAGAACATCGGCCCGAGCGCCGCGACGGCACCCCCGATCCCCGACCACAGCGCGATCGACGTCGTCCGCTGAGGGCCGGACCACAGCGCGGTGATCAGCGCCAGGGTGGTCGGGAACGCCATCCCCGCGGACAACCCGCCGCCGAGCCGGGCGACGAACAACACGGAGTCGCTCGGGGCGTACGCGGCGAGCAGCGCGAAGGGGATCGCCAACGCCGTCCCGAGGATGAGCATGAGCTTGCGTCCGTACCGGTCCCCGAGCGCGCCGAGCCAGAGCACGGAGGCCGCGAGCCCGAGCGAGTAGCCCACGGCGATCAGGTTCAACGTCGTCTGGGACGAGTCGAACGCCGCCCCGATCGATGGCAAGGCGACGTTGGCGACCGCGAGGTTCAGGTTGGCGACCGCCGCGACCAGGATCAGGGTGGCGAGCACGAGTCCTGCACGCGCGGGAGCCCCCGCCGCCGCCACGGGCGAGCCGGTTCCCGAGCCCCGTTCCCTCATCCGATCCGATCCTCCACCTCGGTCCGTCTCGCATCCTCACGTATCCGAACCCGGGCCGCATCGTTCGGAACGGGTGAAGCCACCGGGCGGTTCGTGAGATAGTGCTGCAGTCCGACAGCGGGTGCCGACCGTCGGAGCGACGCGGAAAGGGGAACCACATGTCGATAGGTCCCGTGGAGTACATGATCGTCGCGTTCCCGGGCAACAAGTTCAAGGGCGAGATCGTTCCGGCCCTGCAGGAGTTGGTCGACGCCGGCACGATCCGGATCATCGACCTCGCGTTCGTCATGAAGGACGCCGACGGCGCCGTCGGAACCGCCGAGCTCGCCGACCTGGATTCGGACGTCTTCAAGGCGTTCGACGCGCTGTCGCCCGAGACGATGGGCCTGCTCAACCAGGGCGACTTGGCGGCCGCCGGTGAGGAGCTCGACCCGAACTCGTCCGCGGCGCTCCTGGTGTGGGAAGACGTCTGGGCGACGAAGTTGCGTGACGCGATCGTGAACGCGAAGGGTGAGCTCCTCGATCTCGAGCGGGTGCCGTACGAGGTCGTTCAGGCGGCGGTCGACTTCGCCGAGGCCAACCAGTAGTCGGAGAAAGGGGAACCATCATGATGCGCAGAGGTCCAGGTCTGGTTGGAATGGCGGCACGGACGGCGGTGGTCGCCGGCACGGCGACCGCTGTATCGGGACGGGTAGCCCGACGCCAGGCGAACAGATACGCCGATCAGGACGCGCAGTACGTGCAGCAGCAGACGGCCGCCGCGACGCAGGGCGCCTACAGCGCCCCCGCGCCGGCGGAGGAGGACGCCACTACGCAGATCCAGAAGCTCGCGCAGCTCCACGATTCGGGCGCGCTCAGCGACGAGGAGTTCGCGGCCGCGAAGGCGAAGATCCTGGGGATCTGATCACCCTCCCCGCCGGGGCACCCGGGGACTCCGCAAGCCCGCTGGAGCGGGCCTCCTGTGTCGGTTCGGATCGGGGGCGATGGATATCAGGCGGTCACGTCGCGACCGTGCGCCGTCAGCGCCCAGATCACGGCGATGTCGATCGCGATGATCGCGATCGCCGAGACGGGCGCATACGGCAGCCACGCGAACGCGGTGGCCGCGCTGACGATCGCGATGATCACGCCGACCGTCCGACCCCACACGGCCCCGCGGAAGATCGCGAACCCGGCGAAGAACACGATGATCCCACCGATCAGGTGGATCCATCCCCACGTGGAGCTCGAGAACTTGAACACGTAGTTCTCGGTGACTGCGTAGGTATCGGGGTCGACAACCTCGGCGAGCCCCGCGATCGCGTGGAACACGCCCAGCAGGATCAGCATGAGCCCGGCGAACGTGGCCCACCCGGCGGCCCAGTAGCTCGGTTGCCTTTCGGACTGCATGGTTCCCTCCCCCTCCTCGGACATCGACGATACGTCTCGGAACCGACTCGAAGTCTCACGCACCGACCGCCGGAGTCAAGCACTCGCGACCGGCGATCGTCGACGACCGCTTCAGACGTTCGAGTAGGTCCCGCGGATCTGCTTCGTTTTCGCCTCGAACTCCTCCTTCGTCAGGAGCCCCTGGTCACCTCTTTCGTCGCACCCGAGAAGAACTCGAGCGCGGTCTTGGTCTTCGTGTGCTGCTCACCCGAGAGGTCCACCCCCCTGCCGAGCAGGAACGCCCTCGCCTCCGCCGCCACCTGGAACGCCTCGTCGGGCCTCGCCTTGGTGGACAGCTCGACGATCTGCGACCCGTCGGGGTACATCCACAGCTCGCCGACCAGCTTTCGGCCGAACCCCTCCGGCGTGACCTTCACCTTGATGATCGGGATCGGGCCCAGGGTCGTGAGCGTGTCGAGCTCGATCCCGTCCGGTGCGTGCGCCTCGTAGAACGCGCGCTGCTGCTTGGAGAACAGCTTGCGGATCGGGAGGTCACCGTTGGCTGCCTGTCGGATCGACACGTTGTCCGCAACGCCCTTGAACGACGCGGAGCACACGAACCCCCCCGGCATCGCGTCCACCTCGACGTTGAAGGTCTCCATGGCGCGCAGATCCTCCGGCAGGTCGCCTGGGATCACCGGGCGAAGCTTGACAACGGTGTCTCCCTGTTGGTTCTGGCGGCGTCGCGCCCGAACGACCAGCCCCGCCGCGTTCAGGGACAGCTCGGGCGTGTCGAAGAAGAACACCTGGCGCAACTGTGAGTCGAGCACGTCGACGCCGAGCGCCCTCCCGGCTTCGGCCCGGGCGCTCTCGTGGATCGTGAGCTTGAGCTCGACGCTGTCTGCGCCGCGGACCAGCTCCATCATCTGGATCAGGTCCTCGTTCGACAGCGCGGTGGCTTTGGCGACCATCCGTTCCCTCATCCGAGCGGGCAAAGAACGTACCGCTAAGCCTGGCCCTACGGGATCGGTCCGTCGTCGTCCGATAGGGATGATTCGCCGGACGTTCATCGTCCTGACGCATCGTGCTCGGGGGTGACCCCGATCGTGCGTCCGACGGCTCTTCAGCGTTGCGCTCACGAGGAACGCGATGACGCCGGACGGGCTACGCTGTGTCGCCTATGGGGGGAGGGGCGGTCCGAGAGGCCGCGCGCAAGCGGGCTCCGGAGCCCGGGGCGGCGATGTCGCCCGCGTTCGTGGTTACCGAGGCCAAGCTCTTCCGACCGCCCGTCCGTCCGGGGATCGTGCGGCGCAACGCTCTCGTCCAACGTCTGCGCAACGCCGAGACGGCTTCCGTGGTGGCGATCACGGCACCCGCCGGGTACGGCAAGACGACCCTGCTCGCGGAGTGGGCCGAGCGCGATCGGCGCCCATCGCGTGGGTCTCGGTGGACGAGGCCGACGGCGATCCGGTTGTGTTCCTGGGACACGTCGCGGTCGCGCTCGATCGGATCGAACCGCTCGGGCCGCACGTGCTCGAGTCCATCGCGTCGCCGACGGGAGCCAACTCCACCCGGGTGCTCTCGCGTCTGAGTTCTGCGCTCGTCACGCGGACGCGGCCGTTCGTGCTCGTCCTGGACGACGTCGATCGGCTAGGAGACCCGCTGGACGCGGTGTCGTCGATCGCCGACCACGTCCCGAAGGGCTCCGTCCTCGCGCTCGCGGCACGAGCCGTGCCCGACGTGGGTCTGCCTCGGCTACGCGCCGACGGCCGACTGATCGAGGTGGGGATCGATGATCTCGCTCTGCGTCCGCCCCAGGCCTATCGGTTGCTCCACGGTGCGGGCGTCCGCACCACCAAGGACGAGGCCGCCGAGCTCGCCGACGCGACCGAGGGGTGGCCGGTCGGCCTGTATCTGGCGGCGCTGTCCCTGCAGGAGCAGCGGCGATCCACCCTCCCACCGATCCGGTTCACCGGGGACGACCGTTTCGTCGTCGACTACGTCCGCTCCGAGGTGCTCGGGCGGCTGTCCCGCGAACGGCAGCGCTTCCTCACCCGGACCTCGATCCTCGATCGCCTCAACGGGTCGGTCTGCGACGCGGTCATGCAACGGTCCGGCTCCGCTCGCACCCTCGAGTCGATCGAGCGGCAGAACCTCCTGCTGGTCCCGCTCGACCGGCAGCGGGAGTGGTTCCGCTACCACAACCTCTTCCGTGACGTGCTCCGCGCCGAGCTCGCACGGCGCGAGCCCGACGCGATCCCGGAGCTGCATCGGCGCGCGGCGGATCGGTTCGAGGAGGCCGGCATGCTCGAGGAAGCCTTCGTGCACGCGCATGCAAGCGGTGACGTGGACCGCGCCGCGGGCCTCCTGCAGCGCGTGGGTCTGGTCGCCTACCGGGTGGGGCGGATCGCCAGCCTCCGCCGATGGCTCGACCTGCTCGGCGAGGACGCGATCGCTCGCAACAACGGCCTCGCCCTCATGGCCGCATGGATCGCGGCGCTGGGCGGCGATCCCGTGGCCGCCGAACGCTGGACGGCCACCGCCGACGACGTCGGGCTCGCCGGGCCGTCCCTCCACGGCACGGCGTCGCTGCGATCGACCGAGGCGATGGTGCACGCCACCATGTCTCTGGGGGGTGTGGACGCGATGGTCCGGGCCGCGGAGGTCGCGGTTCGAGAAGAGACGGGCGTGAGCCCCTACCGGGCTGCGGCGCTCGGCCTTCTCGGACTCGCGACGATGATCCGGGGAGACGATGACCTCGCCGATTCCCTGTTCGCCGATGCATCCGAGGTGGGCATCCGGATCGGGGGGATGCCCGTCGCCTCGCTCGCCCTGGCCGAACGATCGCTGATCGCCACCTCGCGTGGCGAGGGCGCCGCGGCTGAGGACCTTGCCGAACGCGCACGCTTCGTCGTCCGGGAGGCCCACCTCGACGAGCACATCACGACGGGGCCGGTGCATGTGGCCTCGGCTCGTGCGGCCCTTCGCGCGGGCGACCACGACGGGGCACGCGCGGAGCTGGCCGCGGCCCACCGTCTCCGCCCGATCCTCACGTGGGCGTTCCCCACGATCGCGGTCCAGACGAGACTCGAGCTGGCGCGCGTGCACGTGGGCCTGTCCGACGGCCCCGGCGCCCGGACGCTCCTCGCCGAGGTCGACGAGATCCTCGCCCACCGGCCGGATCTCGGCACGCTGACGACGCAGGCGGTGGAGCTCCGAACGCACATCGGGTCGGTGCGCTCGGGATGGTCGCCCGGCCCCACGACCCTGACGGCCGCCGAGCTCCGCCTCCTCACGTTCCTGCCCACCCACCTGTCGTTTCGAGAGATCGGCGCTCGCCTGTTCATCTCGCCAAACACCGTGAAGACCCAGGCGATCTCGATCTACCGCAAGCTGGGGGTCTCCACGCGCTCGGACGCGGTCCAGGCCGCTCGCGACCTCCGCCTGCTCGAAACGTAGGCGCTCGCTCCAAGGCGCAACCCGGTTTCATCCCGTCGGGACGATGCCTCGCCTGCCACCGGACGGTCGAATGGCGAACCGAGGGGACGGCGGCGATGGCCCAAGCACGAGGACGCGCTCCGATGCATGGCGCTCGGGGACGAGCGGTTCGTCAAGGATGTGCTGGCGATGCAGCTGAGCAACGTCGACGCCTCGGGCCTGGATCCGAAGACCCATGCGCTCGTGCGCCTCGGGGCCCTGATCGCGCTCGACGCCTCCCAGTCCTCGTTCCAGTGGGACGCCGCGACCGCGCTCGCATCGGGCGCGACCGTCGATGAGATCGTCGGCGTGCTGATCGCCGTGGCGCAGACGGTCGGGCTGGCGAGGGTGGCCTCCGCCGCGCCGGCGGTCGCGCTGGCGCTCGGGTACGACATCGACGCGGCGCTGGAAGCCCACGACGAAGGTGGACGGACCCTGGACGCACAACACAGGTAACCGGAACCATCTCGAGGAACGGAGGAGCGACGATGCTGGCGGACTACGACTTCGGCGATTTCCTGTGGACGATGTTCGCGTTCTTCTTCTGGTTCATGTTGATCTGGATGTTCATCATGGTCTTCGCGGACATCTTCCGTCGCAAGGACCTCTCGGGCGGGGCGAAGGCCGGGTGGGTCGTCCTGATCTTCATCCTGCCGCTGTTCGGGATCCTGATCTACCTGATCGCGAGGCCGAGCATCGTCGATGCGCGTGAGATGTCCTCATCCGCGGGTCAGATGCAGGGGGCGACCGGGTACTCGAGCCCCGACCACTTCGCCTGAACGCCTCGCGGCCGCGGGATCAATCCGCCGAGGCGCGTTCGAGCACCGGCAGGATCCGCTCGAGACCCCACTCGAGCTCCTCCTGCGAGATCACGAGCGGCGGGGCGAGCCGGAGGGTGCTCTCCTGCGTGTCCTTCGCCAGGACGCCCTCCCCCAGCAGCCGTTCGGCCGAACGACGAGCCGGCCGCGCGGACTCGACGAGCTGGATCCCGGCCCAGAGGCCGCGTCCGCGGACCTCCTCGACGGTCGGGAGGTCCCCGGCCCGCAGCGCCGAATGCAGGTACGCGCCGAGCCGCGCCGACGCCTCCTGGAACTCGCCGGTCCGGAGCATCGCGACGACTCGTCGGCCGATCGCGCAGGCGACGGGGTTGCCCCCGAACGTGCTGCCGTGCTCCCCCGGCTTGAACACCCCGAGGATCGCCTCGTCGGCGACGACCGCGGACAGCGGCACGATCCCCCCCGCGAGCGCCTTGCCCAGGATGAAGACGTCCGGGCGGACGCCGTCGTGTTCGCAGGCGAACGTCGTCCCCGTCCGCCCGAGCCCGGTCTGGATCTCGTCCGCGAGGAGCAGCACGTTCCCCTCGGTGCAGAGCTCTCGCGCGCGGCGGAGGTAGCCCTCGGGCGGAACGACGACGCCGGCCTCGCCCTGGATGGGTTCGACGAGGAACGCCACCGTGTCCTGGTCGATCGCCGCCTCGAGCGCGGCCGCGTCGCCGTAGGGCACCACCTCGAAGCCGGGGGTGAGCGGCCCGAAGTTCCGGCTCGACCCCTCGTCGGTCGAGAAGCTGATGATCGTGATCGTCCGCCCGTGGAAGTTGCCGCCGGCGACGATCACCTTGGCACGATCGGGCGCCACGCCCTTGACCTCATAGCCCCACTTGCGCGCGGTCTTGATCGCGGTCTCGACCGCCTCAGCGCCGGAGTTCATCAGCAGCGCCAGGTCCATGCCGCACAGCTCGGTGAGGTCGCGCAGGAACGGCCCCATCTGATCGTTGTGGAATGCCCGGCTCGTGAGCGTCACCCGGTCGAGCTGCTCCTTGGCCGCCCGGATCAGGTCGGGGTGACGGTGGCCGAAGTTCAGCGCCGAGTACGCGGCCAGCATGTCGAGGTACCGCCTGCCCTCGACGTCGGTGACCCAGCAGCCCTCGGCCTCGGCCACGACGACCGGAAGC
>Ga0126304_10001798_pt1 | contig 10270 bp, 13 predicted proteins | sample Plot25_FD_92538 | JGI IMG/M metagenome (GOLD analysis project Ga0126304, IMG submission 92538) | Serpentine soil microbial communities from UC McLaughlin Reserve, CA, USA - Plot25 | ecosystem: Environmental > Terrestrial > Soil > Grasslands | place: USA: UC McLaughlin Reserve, Lake County... | reverse complement strand
TCGGCTCGATCCGCAGCACACGCGTCTGCTCGGCCGCGCGGAACCCGACCGGGAAGAACGTCCCGAGAGCGATCGGCACCTCGCCGAAGAGCTCCCCGACCCCGCGCTCGCCGACGACGCGCGGGATCCCGTCGACGAGCTTGACGGCCTCGATCTTGCCGTCGAGGACGGCGAAGAGCGCGCGCTCGCCGCCTTCGTGCGCGGCAAACTCACCGGGCGAGAGCATGATGTCGGCGGCCGCGCGCGCGAGCCGCTCTCGGTCGGCCTCGGCGAGGCCGGCGAAGATCGCGATCGAGCCGATCTCGTCGGCGGTGACCATGCCGCGAGCCTACCGCCGGTAGTGCTGGGCGACGACCCCGGTCGGAAACTGGGTCGTCTCCACCAGCTGCAGCTTCCGCTTGTCCGGCGAGTGCGGGAAGAGGCGCTTGCCGCTGCCGAGGACGACCGGGAAGACCATCAGCCGGAACTCGTCGACGAGGTCGTGCTCGATCAGCGTGTGCGCGAGCGTGCCGCTGCCCGCGACGAGGATGGGGCCGCCGTCCACCTGCTTCAGCGCCGCGACCGCCGTCGGCACGTCGCCACCGAGCAGCGTCGAGTTGTTCCAGCCCAGCTCGCCGAGCGTGGTCGATGCGACGTGCTTCGGCATCGCGTTCATCTTCTTCGCGAACGGGCCCTCTCGCGGCGGCCACGCTTCCGCGAAGCCCTCGTACGTGACGCGCCCGAGCAGCAGCGCCTCTGCCTCGAGCACCTCGTCGAGCTTGTACTGCATCTGCTCCGGCCCGAAGGAGTCGCCGGCCCAGCCCGTGTGCGGATGGCCCGGCTCGCCGCCCGGCGCCTCGATGACGCCGTCCAGCGTGATGAACTCGGTCACGATCAGATCTTTCACGAAGTCTCCTTCCCGGGATCGTCTCTACGACCGCCGCCCGAGCCCGAAGTCATCGGGAGAGGGACGCTGGCCCAGATGAGCGTCAGCCGTTGCTGCGCTTCCAGTTCTTGTAGGCGGCGGTGTACTCGTCCCAGCCGCTCATCATCCGGAGAGCTGGACTCTCAAGCCGCTGCTCGGCAACTCGTCGGCCATCCGCGTCATAAGCGACAACGGTGAATGGGAACCGCTCGAAGGGCGGCATGTAGAGCAAAGATGATCCGCCGAGGAAGGAAGTGTCCTTCAGGCGGAGCGGAAGCGAGCCGCCCCTCCAGACCACTGCGACCCGTTCCGCCTTCAAGCTAGGAAGCACAGCGCCACTGACGATCGGCGGAACCCACTTCGTCGCATCACCCTTCAGCCGGCGGCTGATGCTCAACCGGACCACGACCGGATATTCCGGTCGCGCCGGCACCAACCTCTCCCCACCGGTGCTCCCCGAACACATCGCTCCACCGTTCACCTGGGTCGGTCGATGAACCACAGGCCGGTGATCGGTGTTCAGAAAGTCGCACTGCCCTCCAGTCGACGATGGCGCTGTACAGGCGTGTGCCCAGAACGCATTGCCGACAGGTGCAGAAAGAAGCACCGTCGCTTCCGCAACCACCGGCTTCGGACCCGCGAGCCCGACGAGCGCTCGGACGTTGCTGCTGAAGGCACGCGCCGGGGCTGCCACTACAAGCGCAACCGCAGCGGTGAGTCCGAAGGCCCGTACCACCCCCCGGTGCCGCTGAACCTCCCTGCGACGCACGCCACGATGACAGTCGTCCTCAGGCGTTATTCCCGAACTGTATGTCCTTGTAGTTCGGCAATCGGCTCGCCGTTGAGAGTGAGGCGGCGCTTCGGTCACGCGCTCACCGTGCCGCGACGCTCAGGCGTCATTCCGCATCACTGGCCCAGGGACGTTCCGGCCATTGGAGGGGGACGGGATCGGCGTCCCGTCCCCTCCAAACAACCTAGGTCGGAACGCTAGTGATGGTCGTCGGCGTCGTGATCGCCGTCGTGGTCAGTATCTGGGCCAGTGTGTCCGTCGTCGGGATCATGAGGATCTCCGATATGGCCGCAGCCGCTGACGGTGAACGACGCCGTCGTGGTGCCCGACTTGACGGTGATCACCTGACCGTTGACGACCGGGATAGTGACCGTGGTCGTCGCGGTGCCGGGCTCCACCCCGTTGATGTTCGAGATGTCTTTCGTCGACGTGATCGTCAGGTCACACGTCGTCGTGTTGAGCGAAAACGTGATTGTCGCCGTTGGGCCTGCGACCGCCGATCCGACCCATACCACCAGCAACGCAAGCACGGCAACTGTGGCCGCCATGATTCTCCGCATTGTTCCTCCTTCTCCTTCCGCTCTGCCCCCTCGAGGGCAGCTAGCCGCAACGGGTTTCGGGCGATGCTCCACGATCTTTGACCATCCAGGTCGAAAAGACAAGGGGTCCGGTGCTGATCAAAACCCTATGCGGACGACTGAAGGTCCTTTCATTGAATAGGCAAGCCGAAGCGTCCTCGGCGAGATAGGCCCGTGCCAGACATGCCCGTGATCAAGGACACTTCGCATGACCACCGGGTAATCCACCTAGCCCAGGGAACATTCCAGCATCGCTGCCAGGCGAGCTGGGTCGGTCGCCGCGGAAGAGACGGTCCAGTTCATCTGCGTTCTCTCGGAGGCCGTGTGCTCAGATCCAAGGCTGCTGAGCCCGCAACTGCAGCTATATCGACAGCCGGCAGCGATGCTGGCGCATGCAGATCGCTTGACCCCGCGATCGCTTGCTCGCAACGCGTCCGCGGCAACGCGCACGAACGGATCCCGGCTGAGCCACAGAGAAGGAGCGTGCGAATGAAACCCCGCAAGCCAAATACGACCCGAAGGCCACCCGTGCCATCCGCAAGCCACGCCGAGATCGAGGATTGGCTACGGCACGTGATGCCGGATCTGCACGCCACCGTGAAGCAGCTGGATGAATTGATCTGCGAGACGATCTCCGGGCTTCAGTACGCCGTCAAGTGGAAGAAGGCGTACTACGGAGTGCCGGAACTCGGATGGATCATCGAGCTGGTCGCCTACGACGTCTCCGTCAATGTCGTCTTCTTCGGCGGCGCGGAATTCGACCCTCCGCCGCCGCTTGGAACGACCGGACGGACACGCTACGTCAAGCTGAAGACCCTGGAGGAGGCGCGGGCACCGGGGCTGCAGAAGTGGATCGAGCAAGCTGGGCGCGTGCCCGGTTGGAACTGAGGGTGCACGACCGCGTCGACGTATGGCGACAATGGAAATCGCACGCCAGCGAACCGCAAGGCCGTCTGGCGTGCGTTGCGCGGGCAGCACCGCGTGAGAACGTCTGAATGCTGCTCGCTAGATCGTCCACGTGTCGCCGCTGCCGAGCAGCGCCGCCAGGTCGCCTTCCCCCTTGGCCTTCGCGACCTCGATCTGCTCGGCCATCAGCTCGTCGTAGACCGGGCGCTCGACCTGGCGAAAGACGCCCATCGGCGTGGCGCCGATCGCCTGCTGCGTCATCCGGGAGAGCGCGAACGCGTGCGCCGGCTCCGACGCATGCGCGTCGTGGATCAGCAGGCTCGGCTCCGTCGCCGCCACGACCTCCGGAGAACCGTCCGGGAGCAGCCGGACACCTCGATCGCCCCACGTGATCGGCTCGCCGTGCCGGAGGTAGAGCCGGTTCTCCTTCTGCTCGCGGACGAAGTCGAACGCGTTGTCGTTGTAGATGTTGCAGTTCTGGTAGATCTCGACGAAGGCGCTCCCCTTGTGGTGCGCGGCGGCGCGGAGCACCTCGGTCAGCTCCTTCTTGTCGGTGTCGATCGCACGCGCGACGAACGACGCTTCCGCGCCAATCGCCAGCGAGAGCGGGTTGAACGGGTGGTCGAGCGAGCCCATCGGCGTCGACTTCGTCACCTTCCCCAGCTCGCTCGTCGGCGAGTACTGGCCCTTCGTCAACCCGTAGATCCGGTTGTTGAACATCAAGATCTTCAGGTTCACGTTCCGGCGCAGCGCGTGGATCAGGTGGTTGCCGCCGATCGACATCGAATCGCCGTCGCCGGTCACGACCCAGACGGACAGGTCCGGACGCGACACGCTCAAGCCGGTCGCGATCGCCGGCGCACGGCCGTGGATCGAGTGCATCCCGTACGTCTCCATGTAGTACGGGAAGCGGGCGGCGCAGCCGATCCCGGAGACGAAGACGATGTTTTCGCGCTTGAGGCCGAGCTCGGGCATGAACGACTGGACGGCGGCCAGGATCGCGTAATCGCCGCAGCCCGGGCACCAACGGACCTCCTGGTCGGAAGTGAAGTCCTTCTTCGTCAGCTGCACGAGCCCGTTGCCGTTCCCGCTCTCGCTCATGCCAGCGCCTCCTCAGCACGGTCGAGCACGGCTTCGATGTACGCGTTGTGCACCGGCTCGATCCGATCCCGCCACACGGACTCGAAGTCGCCGACCGCTTCGCCGTCGACAATGTGGCGCAGCGTGGCGCCTCCATTCGGCCCCTCGTCGAGCTCGAACCAGTGGGCGCCGCTCAGATGTTTCGGGCCGACGAGGTTCCAGGCCCGCACCGCACCTACCCGCTCGACGGGCTGCCACAGCATCGCACCCATGCGGAGCACGTCGCCCTCGGGCTTCGGCGCCGGGAACTCCGGCGTCGGCCACAGCTGCTCCATGTCCTCGAAAAGCGCGGCCACGGCCTCTGGGTCCGAGGCAAGGGAGCGCTCGTGCACGTTGTGAATCTTCATCGTCGACTCTGCTCGTTCCCTCGCCTGAAATTGCCGCTCGCCTTCGCCATCAAGAGCTGCAGCTCCTGGCCGCTGCAGTCGGAAGAGACGGCGAGGAAGTTCTCCGCCAGCTTCCCGGTCAGCACCTGCACGCGACGCCCCTTCCAGAAGATCGCGACCGAGCCGTCGCCGCGCTGGCGGAACGTGAACGGCTGCTCCTTCAGGAGTACGCCTCGCCGGTCGGGAGTCTTCTTCTTCGGCCTCACGACTCCACCAGCGCCGTGATCACATCGGCCAGCTCGGACGCTTTGAAGGGAGTGCCGCGGACGCGGTTGTAGCCGACCGCGTCGACGAGAAACTCGGCGCGGACAAGCTGGAGCAGCTGGCCGAGGTTCATCTCCGGGATCAGCACCTGCTCGTAGCGGCGCACCACTTCACCCGTGTTCGGTGGGAACGGGTTGAGGTAATGGAGGTGTGCCTGCGCCACCTTCTGGCCGGCGCGGCGGACGCGCTTCACAGCCGCGCCGATCGGGCCGTAGGTCGAGCCCCAGCCGAGCACGAGCACGTCGGCGTCGCCGTCGGGGTCGTCGACGAGGAGGTCCGGGATGTCGTGGGCGATCCCCGCGACCTTCGCCGCGCGCAGCCGCGTCATCAGGTCGTGGTTCTCGGCGTCATAGGAGATCGAGCCGGTCACATCGGCCTTCTCGAGCCCGCCGATCCGGTGCTCGAGCCCGGGCGTGCCGGGGATCGCCCACGGCCGCGCCAGCGTCTCGGGGTCGCGCTGGTACGGCATGAACTCGTTCTCGCCCACGCTCGCGAAGTCGGTCGAGATGTCCGGCAAGTCCTCCAGCTGCGGGATCAGCCAGGGCTCGGAGCCGTTGGCGAGGTAGGCGTCCGAGAGCAGGTAGACCGGCGTCCTGTACTTGAGCGCGATCCGCGCCGCCTCGACTGCGGCGTGGAAGCACTGCGACGGCGTGGAGGCCGCCAGCACCGGCACCGGGCTCTCCGAGTTGCGCCCGAACATGACCATCAGCAGGTCGGCCTGCTCGGGCTTCGTCGGCATCCCGGTCGAGGGGCCGGCGCGCTGGATGTCGAGGATCACGAGCGGCAGCTCGAGCATGATGCCGAGTCCCACCGTCTCGGCCTTCAGCACCACGCCCGGGCCGGCGGACGTCGTCACGCCGAGCGCGCCGCCGAAGGCGGCGCCGAGCGCCGCGCCGACGGCCGCGATCTCGTCTTCGGCCTGAAAGGTGCGGACGCCGAAGCTTTTGTGCCGCGCCAGCTCCTCGAGGATCGAGCTCGCCGGCGTGATCGGGTAGGCGCCGAGAAAGAGGTCGAGCCCGGACAGCTTTGACGCGGCGATCAGCCCGTAGGCGAGCGCCGTGTTGCCGGTGATCTGCCGGTAGATGCCCGGCTGCAGCTTCGCCGGCGCGACCTCGTAACTGATTGCGAAGTCCTCGGAGGTCTCGCCGTAGGCGTAGCCGGCCTTGAACGCGGTCGCGTTCGCCTGCGCGATCTCGGGCCGCTTGGCGAACTTCTTCTCGACGTACTCGAGCGTCCCGTCGGTGGGCCGGTTGTAGAGCCAGCTCATCAGCCCGAGCGCGAAGAAGTTCTTCGAGCGCTCGGCCTCGCGTGAGGTGATCCCCTCGATCCCCTTCAGCGCCTCGACCGTCATCGACGTGAGCGCGACCTCGTGCACGTGGTAGTCGGCGAGCGAGCCGTCCGCGAGCGGGCTCGCCTCGTAGCCGGCCTTCTGCAGGTTGCGCTCCTTGAACGTGTCGGTGTCGACGATCAGCATCCCGCCCTTCGGCAGGTCGTTCACGTTCGTGCGCAGCGCCGCCGGGTTCATCGCCACGAGCACGTTCGGCGCGTCGCCCGGGGTGAGGATGTCGTGGTCGGCGAAGTGGAGCTGGAAGCCGGAAACGCCCGGGAGGGAGCCGGCCGGCGCGCGGATCTCGGCCGGGAAGTCCGGGAACGTCGCCAGATCGTTCCCCATGATCGCCGTCTCGCTCGTGAAGCGATCGCCGGTGAGCTGCATCCCATCGCCCGAGTCGCCCGCGAAGCGGATGATCACGCGCTCGAGCTGCTCGACGGCCTTCGCCATGTCCTCGCTAGTTGTATCGCACATGCGTGCGACCCGAAACGAGCGTGACCGGGCTGAAAAGCAGGCCTCGTGCAGCCCGCTGCGCAGCTGTGCGTGGCCTGAGCGCCTACACTTCAGCCATGAAGGCGGTGTGGCAGGGCCGGCTCGTTCAGGCCGCCGGCAAGTACGGCGAGAACGCCCCGATGGCGGTCGTGTGCTGCAACGCGTGCCGCACGTGCGCGACGACGAACATCGCGAGCCTTGTGCTGGCGGGGATCGGCGGGAGCGCCCTGGTCGTCTGGAGCGGGACGAAGCGCCTGCTGCGGCGCAGCTAGCCGGCCGGTCGACGGACGACCGAGAGGCCCCACGCCTCCCCAGACGCGAAAAGCGCGTCAGGATCGACCTCGTCGCGCCAGCCGATGAAGTGCTTCTCCGGGTCGTCCGCGGTCGAGCCGAAGACGGCCAGCCGCTCCTCCGCCTGCTTCGGTACCCCGCGCTCGAGCTCATCGAGCCGGCGCTCGGCTTCTTCCGCCGCAGGACCCTCCATGTAACCGCGAGGCATCAGCGCACCGCTCGCAGGTGAACGTGCGCGCTGCGCTCGACGCCGTCGCCCGACTCGACCTTCGCGCGCAGGTGGGCGCGGAACCGAGTGGCCTCGTCGGGGTCGAGCGCCATCTCGATCGCCTCGCCGAGCGTCGGCACGAGCGGGTTCGCAGCCCGGCGCTCGACGTCTTCCCAAGCGCGTGCGGTCGCGGGAATCACCTCGTAGGAGGCGGTGAGGGCGACCTGCCGGAAAGCGGCGCCTTCGGCCCACGCCACCACGTCCTCGGCGACGAAGTCGTGCATCGTCGACCCCTCGCCCGCATGGATCGACAGGAAGACGCCCTTCACCCGGTCTGCGAGCTCCTGCACCGGCTCGATGCTCCACGGCCCCCACGTGTTCGACGGGCCTGGATACGCGAACGAGTTCAGCGGCTCGAAGACGGAAAGCCGGCCGCCGGGCCGCAGCACTCGCTGGAGCTCCGAGAAGGCGGCCCCGCGGTCGGCAACGTAGATCAGCACCGACCTGACCGTCACCGCGTCCACTGAGCTGCTCTCGATCGCCGCGAGGTCGGTGACCGAGGCGGCGACGAAGCTGCAGCGGTCGTCTCCGGCCGCGATTTCGCGGCAGCGGTCGAGCAGCTCCTGCGAGATGTCGCTGAAGATGACGTGCCCCTCCGGCCCCACTCGCCGCAGCGCACCGAAGCCGATCAACCCGTCGCCGCACCCAGCGTCGAGGACGGTGTCGCCCGGCTCGATCGCGGCGTCGTCGAGCACGCGGTCGCGGACGGGCTCCAGGAAGCGAAGTGCCTCCGCGAGCGCCGCCTCGTCTCCTCCGTGCCGCCGCTCGAGCAGCCATCGCGCCCACCGATCCTCGATCGTCGCGTCAGGCATCGGCGACCTCCAGCACGAACCGGTTGCCGGACGGGTCCTCGACTATCGGCCCGGCCGGCGTGTCGCGCCGGCCGCCGACACGGTCGAGCACGCGATCGCGCTCGCCGCTGTCGGGCAGGACGATCGTCGCGTGCCGGAGGTTTGCGTGGCCGGGCGGCGGCTGCGGACGGCCGGCGCTCTCCCACGTGTTCGCTCCCAGGTGGTGGTGGTAGCCCCCGACGGCCATGAAGGCTGCCCGTGTGCCGAGCTGCGCCATCAGCTCGAAGCCGAGGTCGCGGTAGAAGTCGACGGTCGGCTCGATCGCGGCCACGCGCAGGTGTACGTGTCCCATCACCGTGCCGTCGGGAAGGCCGTCGAACCGATCCGAATCCGGGTCGTCCAGCTCAGCGAGCACGTCATGCGTGTCGAGCGGGATCGTCGTCATCAGCTCTAGCACCCGGCCCTCCCACTGCTCGCGCGGGCGGTCGCGGTAGATCTCGATCCCGTGGCCGTCGGGATCGCGGAGGTAGATGGCCTCGCTGACCGCATGGTCGGAGAGACCGGTCAGGGGGACGCGGTCTCGAGCCGCGTGCGCAAGCCAGCGTGCGAGGTCGCGGCGTCCGGGCACGAGCAACGCGAAGTGATAGAGCCCGCTGTAGCCGTCGGCTGGCCGTGCGCCCGGCTCCTCGTGGAGAACCAGCAGCTCGCGGGCGCCGGCGCCGAGCGTGGCCGTGCCGTTCTCCTCCGCGACCAGGGCGAGGCCGATCTGCGTGCGGTAGTAGCCGAGCGAGCGACCGAGGTCGGCAACCGTCAGATGCACCGCCCCCATCGACGTGGGCGCGATCTCCGCGGTGACGGGCGCTCCCGCCGCTTCGAGCTCCTCGGGGTCGAGCGGCGCCTGCTCGTCGGTGCTCACCGAGAGAGTTTGGCACGCGGGGCTGCGTTACGCATTCGTCCTCAGCGGAGACGACGGAGGGGTGGACACGTGTTCACACTGTGGCGGCGCCCTGCCCGAGAACGCGACGTTCTGCCCCTCGTGCGGTCGCCGCACCGACGCACCGGTCATCGAGGGCGACGTGCCCGTCGACGTCCAGCACGCCGAGCCGCGCTACTTCCGGCTCGGCACGCCCGTGTTCGTCTTCTCGGCGGCGGTGGGCCTGCTCCTGCTCGGGATCATCCTCGCCGCGACGGGTTTCGTCGTCGCCGGCGCGATTGCGATCGTCCTCGGCCTGTGCCTCGTCCCGGTGTTCCTCGCCGGAGCGCGCCGCTGGCCCGACTCGTCGATCGCCCGATTGGGTGGCGGCGCGGCCGATCGCGTCCGCGACGAGGCCGGCGTGGCGCGCGAGTCGATCTCGACCTGGTCGCGCGCCGGCCGGGACATCGCGCGCCTGCGCAAGCAGCAGTTTCAGCTGCGGCGCGAGCGAGACGCGAAGATCCGCCAGCTCGGACCTGCGTTCTACGCCGACGAGAGCCGCGCCCACGAGCTGAAGGCGGAGGCAACGCAGCTCGACGAGCGGATCGCGGCGAAAGAGCGCGAGCTCCAGCGCACGATCGCGGGCGCCCGAAGGCAGACGCGCAAGGAGCGAGCGGCCGTCGTCGCGACGGAGATCCGCACCGTGGAGGAGGCGCCGGAGCCGGAGCGCCTGCTGGACGCGGTCGCCGAACCACCGTCCGAGGACGAGCCGCTCAGCCGCGACGACACCCGGCCGACGGCGTCGCCGAGGAAGCGTCAGGCCCGCTCGAGGTAGGCGCAGCGGCGCCGCGGGCCGGGCAGCGGCGAGGGGCCGTGCCGGCGGACGACGAAGCGCTCGCCGTCAACCTCCACGGCATCACCGGCTTCGGGGGCGATGCCTTCGCGCTCGACGAGCGTGTAGCCGGACGCGCTCGGAACGAAGAGGACGTGAGCAGCCTCGCTCCTCGGCTCGGGCACGGCGGTCGTCGTCTCCTCGAGCTGGAGCTGCTTCTCGACCAGCTGGAGCAAGGCGCGGTGCTCGCGGTTCATCTTCGCGATCTCCGCGACGCTTTCCGCGAGGCGGCGGTCGCGCGCGGCGAGCTGTCGGCGGAGGTCCGCGACCTCGGCATTCGAGCCTGCAAACGGCGTCGCCGCGTCGCCCAGCTTCGCGCGCGCGT
>Ga0126304_10001797_pt1 | contig 10271 bp, 13 predicted proteins | sample Plot25_FD_92538 | JGI IMG/M metagenome (GOLD analysis project Ga0126304, IMG submission 92538) | Serpentine soil microbial communities from UC McLaughlin Reserve, CA, USA - Plot25 | ecosystem: Environmental > Terrestrial > Soil > Grasslands | place: USA: UC McLaughlin Reserve, Lake County... | reverse complement strand
GTCCGCCACAACGGGCAGGCATGGCATACCGCCGCCGCCTCGCGCAGCTTCTTGAGCGATGGCCTGGGTGGGATCAGCTCCTCGGCCGGCCGGTAGCCGTCGCGCAGGGCCTCGGGCCCAACCACTTTTCGTTCCGTGGACACCTCGCTGGTGCGGTACCCGGTTTCCGCCCCCTGACTCGGGGTAATCGGCGAACGATGTATGGAAAGTGGTTTCTCTCCGCGTTCGGCCTCGGCCTCGTGGTCCTGCTCGTAGTCGGGCTGGTCGCGACGGCCTACGCGCCGATCTTCGCCGTCGGCATCGCGCTTCTCATCGCCGTGGCAATTCTTTGGGGGATGGCGGCGCGACGCAGCTCGCAGGTGGGGTCGGAGCGCTCCGCGGCGGCACAGGAACGCCGGGAGGCCGGCCAGGGCGCGCGACCGAGCGCGAGCGCCACCCCGGAGGGCGGCGAAGGGGATGCCGGACAGGCCCATCGGGCCGCCGTGACCGGCGGCGGCACCGCTGGGACCGCATAGCCGGGCGTCATGGCTCCCGAGACGCAGGATCCGGGCGATGAGGCCCACCGCGACGATGCGTCGACCCAGCCACCGGCGGACGAGCCGCCCGAGTCACCGTCCGAGCATCACGACGACGCTGAGCAGGAGGGGGGGCCATACGGCAACCCGAGCGTCGACGAGGAGAGCCTTCGGAAGCATCAAGAGGAGTCGAGCGAAAGGAGCAACGATGCCCTGGGATGAGCTGAAGCCACGCCAGTTTCCGGCCTTCGAGACGGAGCTGGACGGGATCTCCAAGCAGACGATGGAGGACCACTACAAGCTGTACGAGGGATACGCGAAGAAGGCGAACGAGTGCCGCAAGATCCTCAACGGATTCGACTACGCCGAGATCGAGGGAAACCAGGTCTACTCGGAGCTTCGCGCGGTTTCGGTCGACTACACGTTCGCCCTTCTCGGGTACAAGAACCATGACCTCTACTTCGGGCATCTGGGCGGCGATGGGGGCGACCCCGATGGCCGCTTCGCGGAGCTCGCCGAGGAGGAGTTCAACGGCCTCGGCAAGTGGTTCGATGCGACCAAGAAGGCGGCGAGCGCCGCGCGGGGCTGGGTGATGGTCGGCTATGACCTGAACGACGGCTCGCTGTTCAACTACATCATGGACACGCAGAACCTGTGGGCCGTCTACAACATGGTCCCCGTCCTGGCGATCGACGTCTACGAGCACGCGTACGTGCGGGACTTCGGCGCGACGCCCGACGGGCGCAAGCAGTACGTCGAGGCGTTCTTCCGCAACGTCGACTGGGATCACGTGAACCGTCAGCTGACACAAGCCGAAGCGGCCAAGCAGGGAGCCGACCAGAGCGGCGCCCGTGAAGCGTCGGAGTTCGCGCCTGCGCAGTAGCCGGGGGATCCGCCGAGGAAACGGATTTCCATGAACGACGCGCCGGTGGCGATACGACCGCCGGCGCGTCGCTATGTGTCGCCCACGCCCGCGCCCGTCAGCCCAGGCCGGCTGCGATCAGCGCTCGGACCACGGCGCCTGGCGCTCGGCGAGGGCGTAATGGACCTCGGTGTGGCCGATCACGTCCTCGAGCCCGCGCCGCCGCTCGGAAAAGATGATGCCCAGGAACCCGATACCCAGCGGAATGGCGGCGAGTGCGAGCCCGAACAGGCGGCGAACGGCGATTCGCAATGTCACTCGGGGAGAGCCCGGCGCGACCACGCGTAGGCCGACGATGCTCATCCCCGGCGTCTGTCCGGTCAGGGACCAGAACGAGATCAGATACACCGCCCCGGCGATCAGCCAGGCGAATGCCCCAACCGCCAGCACGGGCGTGGTGGCGTCACTCGGAAAGACAAGCGATGCCACGAACGCGACCAGGGCGGAGATCGCGATGAAGGCAAGGTTCAGCACGCCGACGTCGAGCGCGAAGGCGAGCGCGCGGGTGAAGACGCCCGCGCAATCGGTGGGCTCGGTGCGCTGCTTGCGCCACGTGAGTCGCCTGACCACGCGTTCGATGCCGCCGTCGACCCTCCTGGCGACCTTGCCGATCTCGCGGCGGATGTCGTCCAGGAATCCGACGCCCTGTGACGCGATCGCGGCGCGCACTTCCGGCGCCTGGGCGATGCGCTCGACCAGCTTCTGCGCCTCATCGCTTGCCAGGACGCGCTGCCAAACCGTATCGACGAGCCGGCTGTCCACCGCATCCATCAGCGCTCGCTCGACCGCCGGGCTCTCGAGCGCGCCGCGCATTGCCTCCTCGACAGCGGGCCCCTGCAGCACGCGGATCAGGGCGCGCTCAACGGCGGGGCTCTCGATCCCGCGGACGATTGCCTCCTCCGTGGCGGCCTCGACGGCGCGGTCGACGCCGGCCGCCTGAGCTACGCGCCGCGCGCCGCGCGCACCGCCGCCGATGAGCCGCGCGGGAAGGGGAAGGCGCCCCGTGCGCTCGGAGCGATCAGACTCTGGGGGAGGGGCGCCGGGATCCTCCATCTTCTATTGCGGCGGCTTCGCCGCCTGACCAGCCTGACTCGTCGCTAGCCGCTCCTGGACGAACATCAGCCACGAGTCTAGGAGCGCGCACGGTCATCACAATCGAGACAAGACTTGTTGGCACCGGCCGCCGCATGACAGTAGGCTCGACCCCAACATCCCCGATCATCCGAGGAGAGTGAGTCATGCCTCCAGCCAAGCGGTCCACAGCGAAGAAGTCCACAGCGAGGAAGTCCACAGCCGGCCGTCGTACCACGACCAGCAAGCGCTCCGCAGCGAAGGAGGACGCCAGGATCAAGCGCCTCAACAAGTCGCTGGACTCCGCCCAGGACGCCTTGACCGCGCTCCGCAAGGACCTCACCAAGGACGTCAGCTCCGGGGCACGAGGGCTCTACAGGGACCTCGAGAAGTTCGTCAAGAACGCCCGCCGCGACAGCGGAAAGCTTGGCAAGGCCCTTCAGAAGGACGTCGAGCGACTGCAGAAGCAGCTCGAGGCGGCAACCAAGGGCAGGAAGACGACCAGCTCCGCCCGCCGCCGGCCGGCGAAGTCCACCGCCAAGCGGACGAGCACACGCAGCCGCAGCAGGTCCGGGTCGGGCACGAGGTCGCGGTCGCGGAGCCGGTAGCGCGGCGCTGGGCCAGCGCACGAATTACGTATGACCGCAGCGAGAGCGGCGTAAAGGAGCGCAGCCCGGCGTAGCTTTCCGGTTCGCATGGTCCCCGACGAGACCGCGTCAGAGCACCTGCCCGATCGCCCGGGCGGCCTCTCGTACGTGTGGCAAACCTATCCCGCGGTACGCGTTGTTGCCGTGGTGTTGACCGTTGCGATCGCGGCGTTTGTCGTCTGGCTCGCACTCCTTCGCACCGATGATGCCTCGGGCGTCGCGGAGCCCGGCGGCGGGCCCGTCGCGACTTCGCAGGCCGATCTGGCAGCACTCTCCGCGCGGCTTGAGGCGCCGATCTTCTGGGCCGGCACGCGCTCGGGAACACAACTCGAAGCGACCCTCACCACGAACGAATACGCATACGTGCGCTACCTCTCTGCCGACGCGCCGATCGGCGACTCCTCGCCGAACTTTCTGACCGTGGCCACCTACGGGGCTGTGAACGCGCTGGCGCACCTCAGGTCGTATGCGAACCATGAGCACGCATCGACGACGCGCATTCCCGGAGGAGGAATAGCGGTGCCCATCCCTGGCTCGCCCACAAGCGTTTACTTCGCGCGATCGGACCAGGACTTCCAGGTCGAGGTTTACGACCCACAGCCCGGCGAGGCGCTGCGTCTGATCAAGTCGGGCGCGATCGAGCCGGTCCCGAGAGGCGTCATTCCGGCCGAGTAGGCGCGAAGACCCGAACTGCGCGCTAGTTGCCGCGAGTGCTTACCGCGACCAGCGCGCCGATGGCTGTGAAGCAGATCGCCCCGAGCACGAGCCACTCCGCCCAGGAATTCAGGTCGAAGATGGACGCGTAGGCCAGCATCAGGAGCACCAGCAGGAGCACCACGGACAGAATCGTGATGTGGAGCCGCTGGCGGGCGAGCCTCTCCTGGTGACCCAGCTCGCCGGTGGGTGTCCGGACGCGGTGCTCGTGGTGGTGCGGTGCTGATGGATCCGTGAATTCGCGGGGACCGTCGTCGGGCATGGCTGGCTCTCCTCGCTGTCCGCCGCAGCCTACGTCATGGCCTGACGCTCAACGACGCCGCGCCCGTCCGAGGATGTGGGGCGCGACCGGGGTCTCGATGAAGGACGGGCGGAAGCGGAATCGCCGCGCATCCTCGATCGCGAAGCCCGCTGCCTCGATCGCGTCACCGGTTTGGCGGTCCGGGTGGCACCCGCCCGCGAGCAACGGCCACAAGTGCCCCACCGCACGTTGAAAGCGGGCGAGTCCGTTGGAGTTGGCGAGCACGTGCTCGTAGAAGCGCAGCTCGCCTCCCGGCCTGAGAACGCGGTGAACCTCGGCGAGCGCAGCAGCTTGGTCCGGCACGCTGCAGAGAACGAGCGACGTCACACCGGCATCGAAGCTCGAGTCCTCGCCCGGCAGGCTGTCGGCAAGACCATCGACGACGGTGACCGCAACCGGAGCCGTCCGGGCTGCCTCCGCCGCGCGGCCGCGCAGATAGGGCTCGGGCTCGACGGCCACGACCTCGTTCACGGTGCTCGGGTAGTGGGCGAAGTTGATGCCCGTTCCGGCACCTACCTCGATCACTCGACCTTCGAGCCCGGCCAGAAGCTCGCGTCGATGCTCTGCCGCGCCCTCCTTCTCCAGCTTCGGCGCGAGGCGTTCGTAGAGCCGCGCGAACAGCGGATGGTGGACGCCTTCGGACACTCTCGGGCGTCGAGCGTACCCGCCCCGGGCCGTTCGTACCGGCTACCGTCCCGGAGAGTGAGCCCACGCGCCGCCTTACCGATGGTCGCCGCCGCGACGTTTCTCGCGGGGTTCGGCGTCGCCGAGCTGACCGGCGTGCGCGCGATCGGCGGGCTCGTGCTGATCGGCGGCGGCGCGTGGTGCGCGCGCACCGCGCTTCAGATCGCGGGGCCGGTGGCGGCCGTGGCGCTCGTGGCGATTGCGCTGGCGCTGTTCGTCGTCTCGCACCCACTCGGGCACGCGATCGGGGCCTGGCCGGCGGTGGCGGTTAGCGCGGGCCTGGTCGCCGGGGTGGCGGCCCTGCTGGTGGGTCGCCGCCAGGACGTCCTCGACGGCCAGCCCGGCGCGCCCTCTTAATTCTCCTGGTTCCCCCGAGCCCTACTCGCAGAACGGGCGCCCATCCATTCTCTCGTCGCGGCCCCTTATGCCGATGCACTGGCGGAGCTTCGCGAGCCGACGATCGAGGTCAGCCTGCGCCTCGTCATGACGACAGTTGTCCGTCGACCCGCCGTAGCACTGGTTGTCGAGCTGGAAGGGGTCGGACGAGAGGTTGTAGAGCTCCACCGCGGGGGGAATGTGGTCTACGCACCGACCCGTGCTGGGGTTGACGACTCGGTAGTGCTCGACGTAGATCTCGTCTCGCGTCCGGATGCCGGCGAATTCGCAGGTGGAGTACCTCGGAAGATCCGGCTCCCGAAATTCGGCGAGCAGGCCGCGGTCCTCGGGCCAATCGCCGGACCCGGTCAATAGCGGCATCACAGACCGCCCATCCATCGCGCGGCAGCCATGATGAGGGCGGCAGGGCTTTGCACGAGCGAGATCCAGGATGGTGGGCGCGATGTCGATGTTGCCGACCAGCTTCCCAACGTCGGGCACGCGGCTTGCGCCTTCGCGGTAGCGCCTCGGGACCCGCATCAAGAAAGGCAGGTGCACGGCCTCCTCGTACGGAAAGACCTTGCCGCTGCGGATCCGATGCTCGCCGTAGAACAAGCCATTGTCGGAGACGAAGACGAACACTGTGTTCGACATCTCGCCGGCACGTTTGACGGCGGTGAACAACTTGGCAACGCTGCGGTCGACTTGAGATAGCGATGCGAGCGCGCAGCGCCACTTGGCGAGAAGCTTTTGCGTGTATACCTCGTTCAGGGGTGGAGCCGACGCGAGGAACGACGGCTTGTCAGCCATGTCCCGCTCGTCGAAGGAGGGCGGGTCCGGCAGCGCCGCCCCGTCGAACCTGCCCTCGTCGCGCGGATCGGGAATCGCCTTGCGGTCGCATTCACCCCACGGGTCGTCCTGCTCGGCGACGTGCGGCGCCAGCGTGTCGAGTTGCAGGTAGAACGGGCGCCGCAGAGGACCGTATGTGTCGATGAGATGGCTCGCCTTCTTGGCGAGGACTCGGCCGATGTAGTCGTCCGGCCGGTGCCCGCGGAATTCGTGATAACCGTTGACCGAAAGCTTGTAGTCGTAGTAGTGGGTAGGCGAATACGCCGTGAACCACTGCTCCCATCCGGGAGCCACTCGGACCGGCGGGTCCGCATAGGCTGGATAGCCATTGACGTACTTGCCGCCGACGTGCATGGTCCGGTAGCCCGCGTGCCGGAGCCAGACGGGGAGGACGTTCTGCTTCCGGTGCAGGCCCCGGTATCCGACGTTGTTCGAGGTGATGCCGTGGTTGTGCGCGTATTGCCCCGTGAGCAGCGTCGCTCTGGATGGGCAACACTGCCCGGTGGTCGCGAGGTAATTCGTGAACTCGGTGCCGTGGTCCACCATGAGCCTCGTGGTCTTCGGCATCACAACCTGCGTGAACTGACGAAGCGTCTGATCGTCGGCCTGGATGAGGACGATGTTCGGCTGCTTCGACCGATCAGCGGCGGCCCGGGCGTCGGCACCGCTCGAATTCGGTGCCGCGAGGGCGAGCCCGGCTGCCACCACGCCGAGCAGCACGAGGCAGCCGACAACCAGGCTGTTTTGAGGGTGCAGTAACGGCATGCGCACGACCGGGCGCGCCGAGTCCCTGCCCGCGACCCGATGCGCGCATCGTAACGGCTCAAACTCAGGCGGCTGGGGCGGAGACTGCGAGGCCTACGGAGTGGAGGATCCGACCAGGTCGGCGCCGGCGATCGCCGTTTCGCGGTCCGGATAGGTGACGAGTCGGATCGCCTTGCCGTCGCGGCCGAGCCACACCTGTACAAGCTCGTATGCGACCGGCTCGCCGCTTTCCTTCAGCCGCCCATGCATCCGCACTGGGACGATCACCCGGTCATCCGCCTCGATGAACTCGTGCGGGTCGGCGGCGAGGTCGTCGATGCGCTCGTTGAAGAAGCGAAACACCTCGCGGACGCCGTCGTGGCCTCGGTAGACCCGAGGCGCGCGGGTGAATGCGGCCGACATATGCCATTCGATGTCGGGATCGATGAACTGGAGGATTGCCTCCACGCCGCCCTCCTCGAACGCCTTGTAGCCCCGCCGCACGATCTCGACGTTGTCGATCGCCATGGGGATCAGTATTGCCAAAGCAAGCCGACGGAGGCGCAGTTAGAGACCGTGATGTGGCCACTCGGGAGCTTGGCCCTCCTTGAACGCCCGCGCGCCGATCGCGTGCGAGTCGCGGCGCATGAACATCGACAGCGACATCTCGACCTCCGTCCGAAGTTGCTCCTCGTAAGTGCGCCCGACGTTCCGAATCATCGTCTCCTTGTCGGAGCGGATCGCGCCCTGGGGCAGATCGGCGATCTCGTGAGCCACTTCGAGCGCCCGTTCGAGGGCGCCGCCTGCTGGCACGACCTCGTTCGCTAGCCCGATCCGAAGCGCCTCCTGTGCGTTGACGGGACGGCCGGTGATGATCATCTCCATCGCCTTGGCGTAACCGACGACCAGCGGGAGGCGCACCGTCATCCCATCCCCGGCGACGATGTTCCAGCGACGCTCCAGGGCCCCGAAGACGGCGTTTTCGGCGACGATCCGGATGTCGGCGAGGAGCGCGTTCTCGAGGCCGGCCGCGACCGCCCAGCCGTTCACCGCCGCGATCACGGGCTTGAAGACGTCGGTCCGGCGCGTGTAGCCGCAGTCCCCGGGCGAGTTGTTGAGGTGAGTCCGGAACTCGTCCCAATCGTCGACCGTCGTCCCAGCCGCGTCCGCGAGGTCCCAGCCGGCGCAGAACGCCTCGCCCTCGCCGGTGATCACGAGAACGAAGGCGTCATCTGAGTCGCGAAAGCGTCTCCAGGCATCGTGGAGCTCGGCGTTCATCTGCCGGCTGACCGCGTTTCGCTGCTCGGGGCGGTCGTAGGTGAGAACGGCGACGTGGCCGTCCCGCTCGTAGCGAATCGTCTCGTAGCTCATCGGTCCTCCTGTGGGCTCGCGTGGTCCGGGCCCAGCAGCTTCTCATTGGCCGGCGTTGAGAGCCTGGGGCGATCGCTTCGTCACCGTCACGGGGGTGCCGTGGCGCGGCGAGAACGTGATGTTGCGCCGGGCGATCCGTTCCGGCGCTCGGCGCTCGGCTCGCAGCTCGCAGCGGCCAAGGACCTCGCGGAGCACGACCCGCATCTCGAATTCGGCGAACGCGGCGCCCAGGCAGCGGCGAACGCCGCCCCCGAACGGGATCCATCCATACGTCTCCGGCGCGCTGTCGAGGAAGCGCTCCGGCCGGAAAGCCAGCGGGTCCGGATAGAGGTCGGAACGGGTGTGGGTGAGCCAGATCGCCGGTGTGACATCGGCTCCCTCGGGCAGTGTGAAGCCGTTTACCCGAAGCTCCGAGCGCAGGCGGCGTCCCGCGATGGGAATCACCGGACGCAGTCGTAGCGACTCCGTGATCACCGCCCGCAGATACTCGTCGCCCCCTGCGTCGAGCTCCTCGCGCAGGCGCCCCAGGGCCGCCGGGTTTCGCAGCAGCAGGTCGAAGGTCCAACCGAGGGCCGTCGCGGTCGTCTCGTGCCCGGCGAGCAGCAGGGTCATCAGCTGATCGCGAATCTCCGCGTCGTCCATGGCGCCACCGTCCTCGAACCGGCTGCCCACGAGCTGGGAGAGGATGTCGGAGCGGCCCTCCAGCTGTGGGTCAGCGCGACGCTCGGCGATCTCGGCGGCGAGGAGCTCGTCCACCTCGTCGTTCAGGCGCCGCAAGTCCTGGAGCGGGCCGATGCGCCCCAGCCGCCGGGCGACCAGCACGCGCACCTGGAGGGCGGGGGAGGAGCTCGAGCGAAGCAAGTCGGAGAGCAGCGTGCGAAGGCGCGCCAGCCGTTCCTGGTCGCTGACGCCGAACACCACTCGCAGGATCACCTCGAGCGTCACCGCCTGCATCCGCGGATGGATCGCGAACGCCGTGTTCAGCGGCCAGCCGTCGATCTCACGCCCGACGATCTCCTCGACCACCGGCCGGTAGGCACGCATCCGCTCCCCGTGGAAGGGAGGGAGCATCAGCTTGCGCCTGGCGATGTGCTCCTCGCCCTCGAGCAAGAGAACGGAACGCGGGCCCATCACCGGCTCCAGGGCGATGGTGCGGCCCGGCGGCAGGCCGTTCTCGCGACCCTTGTAGAGGGCGGCAATCGCCTCCGGGTGGGACACCATCACCATCGGTGTCTGAAAGCCGATGAACTTGACGCTGAAGGCATCGCCGTGACGGCGCCGGCAGGCGTTCATGAACTCGATCGGCCGAAACAGCCAGTTCACGGTCTGGACGGCTGGAGGCGAGCCGGGGCCGGGGGGGAGGGTGTTCACCGTGGCTGGACGATACGCAAGTGCGGCGACCCCGAGGCGATCACGTGACGCACTAGTTTGTGATTGTCACTCCGTGCCGTGCTCTCCGATTACACCCCCGATCGAGGAGGACCATCCCGATGACTGATGCATTTGTCCTTGGCGGCGTGCGGACGCCAGTGGGCCGCTACGGCGGCTCGCTGTCACACATCCGCACCGACGATCTGCTCGGCCAGACGATGGTCGCGGCGTGCGAGCGGGTGGGGGCCCCGCTCGAGCGCATCGAGGACATCACCGCCGGATGCGTGAATCCCGCCCACGAGGGAATGGGCGACATCGCCCGCTGGGCCGCCCTTGCGGCCGGCTTTCCGGACTCGGTGCCGGCGATCACCGTCAACCGATTCTGCGCTTCCTCGCTTTCGGGAGCGATCTCGATGGCGCATGCGATCCGCTCAGACGAGCTCGAGGTCGGCTTGGCGGGCGGGGTGGAGTCGATGTCGCGCTCGGGGTGGGCGCTGATGAAGGGCGAGGCGCCGTTCATGCCGCGCGGGCCTGTGCTGATGCTGGACACGATGTGGGCCGGGGCGGGGGGACCCCCGAACCCGACGCTCCTTGCCCGCGATGCCTACATCGACATGATGCAAACGGCGCAGAACGTCGCCGACCGCTACGAGCTGACCCGGGAGGAGATCGACGCGTTCGCGCTTCGCTCCCACACCCACGCGGCC
>Ga0126304_10001796_pt1 | contig 10274 bp, 8 predicted proteins | sample Plot25_FD_92538 | JGI IMG/M metagenome (GOLD analysis project Ga0126304, IMG submission 92538) | Serpentine soil microbial communities from UC McLaughlin Reserve, CA, USA - Plot25 | ecosystem: Environmental > Terrestrial > Soil > Grasslands | place: USA: UC McLaughlin Reserve, Lake County... | reverse complement strand
GATGAGGACCTTGGCGTTCATACCCGTTCGATGATGGCCGATGACAGGCGATCCAGCGGAACCTCCTCGTCGCTCAGACCCGCTTCGACGACCGCGCGCGGCATCCCGTACACGACGCACGTTTCCTCGGCCTCGGTCAGCACATCGCCGCCGCGGGCCTTGATCCACGCCGCACCATCGCGGCCATCCGCGCCCATGCCGCTCATCACGACGCCCAGCACTCGGTCGCCGTAGACGTCGGCCGCCGACTGGAACAGGACGTCCACCGAGGGACGATGCGGCGTATCGAGGGGTCGGACGTCGAGCCGCGCGACCACGCGTCCATCCGCTTCCCGATGGAACTTCAGGTGGCGACCCGCGGCGGCGAGGAGCACCACTCCGGGACGAAATTCTTCACCGTCACGTGCCTCGTATACCGTCAGCTCCGACAACTCGTCGAGACGCTTGGCGTAAGCCTCCGTATAGCCAATTGGCATGTGGAGAACCATCGCAACGGGTATGGGAAAGTCCGCAGGCAATCGGGCAATCACGGACTTCAGACCTTGAGGTCCACCGGTGGACACGCCAACGACGAGAACACTATACCTGTTCTGAAATGTCGAGGTGGCGACCGCCTCGCGCTTCGGCTGTGTTTGCGGACGCTCGCGCATCGAGGCGCCAGCTGCTGCGGTCACTTTCGCGATCAATTCGTCGGCGACATCGAAGACCTTCTCGGTGGCGAGGGCCGTCGGCTTCTGCACGAAGTCGATGGCGCCGGCATCGAGACCGCTGAGTACTTGCTCGCTCGACTCGCCCGCCATGCTCACGATCACGATTGGGAGACGGCGTCGCGACATTTGACGCTGGATAAAACCCACGCCATCGGTCCCCGGCATGATCAGATCGCAGGTTACGACATCGGGCTTGAGCCGTTCGACCAGTTCGAGCGCCTCTTCGCTGTCCCGTGCCGTGCCGACGACTTCCAGCGACGGGCTGCGCGAGAGCATTTCCTTCACGACCTTCCGGATGTACGCCGAATCGTCCACGACCAGCACGCGCACAGGCGTCGTTGTCGCTGTCATGATGCGGCCTCCCAGCCGGACTGCACGGGCGCGCTCGAAGCATTCGTCGAGCCCTTCACGTAGACGAACGCACCACCGATCTCCTGCAGATCGAACGCCGAGGTCCTCCGCAGCAGCGATTCAGAGACGCCGACGCACAAGTACGCGGGTGATGGCATCGATTGATCGAACATGGCCACCGTCCGCGAAATGCTGCGATCGGAGAAGTAGATGAACACGTTACGGCAGAGAATGATCGGCGCCGACGCATACCGCGACACCTGTTCCTCGGCGACGAGGTTCACCACATCGTACGACACTCGTCGATGCAACTCGGGGACAACCGTCCAATGGTTGTCGTGGGCGACGAAGTACTTGTCCCGCAGGTGCAATGGCAGGTTGCGGAACGATCGCTGCGTATATTCGCCTTTGCGGGCGCGGGCGATTGCCGCCGGGCTGGCGTCGCTGGCAATCACCTCGATCGGCGCGCGCTCGAACCAGCCGGCCTCTTCGAGCAGCATCGCCATCGTCAGCGGCTCTTCACCCGAGGCGCAGGCGCTGCTCCAGATTCGCACTGTCCGCCCGCGGGATGACTGGACCAGCGCCGGCACGAGACGGTCCACAACCGCACGCAGTTGATCGATCTCACGCCACAAATAGGTCTCCTGCACAGCGAGCGCGTCCATCACCTTCGACCAGTCGTCGGGCTCGGGCGAATACTTCAGCACGTAGTAGTAGTCCATGAACGACGCGAGCCCGCGGCCGACGACGAGCGGAGCCAGACGATCGGCGATTTGATCCGCATCCGAGGACTTGTAATGCAGCCCGAGCTGCTCATGAATCAAGTCGATGAGCAGCGACGTCACGTGGCCGACCAGGCCGAGTGATTCCGTGCGGTATTGCATGACGGTTTACTGCGGCCCCATGGAGTGCACGTCCGGCCCGTCCGCATGCGCGACCGCACGCATCGCCGCGTGGCGGACCTCGCCGTCCGGATCGGTGCGGGCCAGCGCCATCAGCTTGCGCTGTGACGTCTGCGTCCCCAGGTGTTTGAGTTCTGCCACCGCCGTCAACCGAACGAGGCTGGCGGAATCGTCGAGGGCGGATTCCAGCGCGCGCGAGGCGTCCGGTCGCTTCATGCGGCCGAGCGCTTCCACGCTCGCGCATCTGACGTCGGTGGAGGCATGTCGCAAGCCTGCGGCGATATCGGCGACGCGCGGGGGCGGCAGACCGCTCAGCACGCTGATCGCGGCTTCGCGCCGTGAGGGTTCAGCGGTCAACGCGATCAGCGCTCGCGCCGCCGCACTGCCCTGCTCGTCGTCACGTGTGCCTACCCGCGCGAGCGCGTCGAGCGCAGCGGACACGACGTCGGGTGCCCTGTCCACCGCGGCCATCCACTGCAGGATCTCTGGCACGCGTACCTCACGCCGTCGCGCCAACGCGTCCACCGTCGCGAGACGAGTCGAAACCTCGGGCGCTCGCGAGTGCTGCTCGAGAATGGTCAGAGCCTCGTCGCGATCGACGTTCCCCAGCGCGGCCACGGCAGTCCGCGCGATGTCGGGATTCGGTGACGCCGTGAGCGGCTCGAGCACCTCGAGCGCCTCGGACGGACTGATTCGTCCGAGCACCTCGATCGCCGCCAGACGCACGTGCGGCGCAGGATCCCTCTCGACTGTCGCCAACACCGGCGGCACGGCTTCAATGGCGCCAATCGCACCAAGCGCGCGCAGCGTGACGAACCGCACCCATGGATCGCGGTCGTTGAGCGCGCGCAGCAATGCCGCTGTTCTCGACGGATGCTCGACGCGCGCCAGCGCTGCTGCCGCTGCGGCCCGCACCGAGGCCGCATCATCTTCGAGCGCCGACACGAGCGCAGCAAAGACGTCGCCCTCGAAGAACGGCAACTGCTCGACCGCCGTGCGGCGCACGGTCTCGTTCTGATCCCGGCAACACGTCAGCACGCGGTCCAGACAATCGGGATAGCCGAAGTAGCCGGCAATCTTCAATGCCGCTTCACGAACGATGGGATCGGCATCGGCCAGCAGCGTGACGACCCGCCGCGGCATGTCCTCGTGGCCGATCGAGTTGAGCGCGGCGATCACCGCCTGTCGCACCGCCGCATCAGGATCCCCAAGCCGTGTGACCAACGCCTCGAAGGCTGCACCGTCGCCGATGCGCGCGAGCGCGCCCGCAGCGGCGAGTGTCAGCTCGGGCTCGTCGAGCGCCGCGATGAGCGGCTGGGTAGCGCGACGATCCCCGATGCGGCCAAGCGCAACAGCGGCGGCCTGCCGCGTGTCGAGATCCTCAGCATGCAGTTGCTCGATCAGCGGAACGACGACGACGGCGCCATTCCGAACCAGCGCCTCGACGACGTGCGAGCGGACGGTGTCCTGACCGAGCAGCCGCGTCAACGCGCGTTGAACCGCCTCGCCCTCGAACCATCCAAGCACGCGGGCCATCCCCGGCAAACGATCGGCGCTGACACGCTGGACTGCGTCAAGAACGTTCTGCCTACCGATAGCCGTGATATGGCGGCGCACCAGATCGGCGATGTGATCGCCGGCGCCGTAGCGGCTCTCGTATCGACTGAACAATCCCGACAATGCATCGGTGATCACTTCCGTGGGTGCATCCGAGGTGTTGAGCCACTGCACGAGCGGCACCGTGACATCCTCGTCGCCGAGCTTGCCCAGGGCCTCGATCACCGGCGCGCGAAGCATCTCGTCGGCGAGCAGCGGCACCAGACGCGGCGCCGCGAGCGTATTCCCGATTTCGGTCAACGCCTGAATCGCCGGGAACGCGAGGAAGAAGTCGCGCTCCAGCGCGATCTCTGTCAATGCCTCACTGGCCTCCGCCGCGTGCAGACGGCCCAGCGACTCGATCACATGGAACCGTACGTTGGCGTCCTCATCGCGGAGATGCGCGATCAGTGCAGGTGTCGCGCGGCGATCGCGTCGTTGGCCGAGGATCAACGCGGCCTGGATCCGCAGGTTCGTGTCCTCGTCTTCGAGGAAGCGAATCACCGGCTCGACGATGTCGATGTCACTGACCGACAGGAGATCGAGCGCGCTGCTCAGGACCGACAGATCGCGATGCTGCTCACGCAGCGTGTGCACCAGCGTCTCGACGACGGCCGACCCGTGGTACGCAAGCGTCGATACGGCCATCTGCCTGATTCGCGCATCCGCATCACCCATCAGGCCGCTGACCGACTCGACGTGCCGGCTCAGACCCTCAGCGATGCGACGCTCCTCCTCGACACGCGCGGTGACATCCTCGATCGTCACGACAACGCCGACGATGCCTGTCTCATGGCGCAGCGGTCCGATCGTGACGTGCTGCTGCATCCGCTCGAGGGATGAGGCCGGATCGAGGGGCTTACACGGAAACAGATAGTGATGCAGCGCGGTCGCCATCACCTCGACTGTCCCACGCGACAGCACGTCTTCGATGATGGTCAGCCCGGTGGTACTGATGTCGGGAAGGACCTCGGTCACTCGCCGATTCAGCGCGTGACTGGGCTGGATGCCCGTCGCCGCAGCAATCCAGCCATCCCAGGTGCGCACGACCAGACGGTCGTCGGTCGTGAACACGCCAAGTGGGAGCCGTTGAGTGGACATGCCCGGTTGGTCGCCGTACCTGGGAACCTACCTGCCGGTGCGAGCCCGCCCGTTCGTCTTCCGCGTGGGTGCCGCTGGTTGTTCGACCAGGGCGGCCAGCGCCTGGGCACGCCGGCGCAAATCGTCGGTACCACCGCGTGTCTGTTTCACGCCGGCGGAGTTGCGGTCGGTAATCTGACGGATCTCCGAGATGGAGGCGAGCAGCGCCGCCGCCGACGACGAATGCTCGTTATTGGCCTTGCTAATCAACTTGATCTGCTTCACCGTATTCTGCGCATCGCTCGTCATCGCCCGCATCGCTCGCGCCTGATCGGCGGCGCCGCGCAGCACCTGCTCGGCCTGCGCACTCATCCCGTCCGCCGCCGAACTCATTTGTCCGATGCTGGCAGCCTGGTTGGTGAGTGCCTTGGCCGTTGTGGCGATCGAACGATGCAAATCAGCGGCCGCCTTCGAGATCTCCTCGCTGGCTTGAGCCTGCTCCGCCAGCGCCCGCGTGGTGTTAGCCGCGCCGCGGCGCATCGATTCGGCAGCCCGGGCAATCTCGCTGGCAGTTTTCGCCTGCTGCTGCGTCGCTTTCCGAACCTGCGACGCCTGCTCTTTGGTGGCCTGCGCGGCCTTGAGAATGTCACGGGCGGCGCGCGACTGCTCCGCCATCGCCTTGTTCACCTCCTGCGAGGTCTTCCGAACGTGGGCATTGCTCTGCACGAGCATGGTCACCGATTTGGCCTGCTCCTCGGTGGCCGCCGCAATCTGGCGCGCCTGCTCCGCGGTGGACGTGATCGCCCCGATGACGTTCCTCGCCGCCTCGCGCTGTTCGTCGCTCGCCCTGGCGATCTGGCTCACCACGCGGCTCGCCTCGGTCACGCCGTCGAGGATTTTGCCGAGCCCGCGCGCGCCCTCTTCGGCTTGCGCGTTGCTCTGATCGACGACGCGCAATCCTTCATTGGAGGCATCGACGGCCTCGCGCGCCACTTCCTGCAGCGCCTTGATGATGCCCGCGATGTCGGACGTCGCCTTGGCCGAGCGGTCGGCGAGATTGCGAATCTCCTCGGCAACGACCGCAAACCCGCGGCCGGCATCGCCGGCCCTGGCCGCCTCGATCGACGCATTCAACGACAGCAGATTCGTACGCTCGGCGATCAGATCGATCGTGTCCACGATGCTGCTGATCTCACTCGCCCGCTTCCCCATTTCGCGGATGACGGTCGAGGACTGCGACATCGACTCCTTGACCCTCGAGAAGCCCTGGACGGAGCGTTGAATGCTGGCCCCGCCCTCTTTGGCTTCCTGACTGGCCCGCTTGGTGATCTCGTCGGCATCCTTGGCGAGCGCGGCGACCGACTGACTGGCCCGATCGAGTTCCGTGGCGCTGGTCGCCGCACCGCTGGCCGCATCGCTGATGCGTTGACCGCTCTTGGCCACGCTCTGCACGGACTTCGCGAGCTGCTCGGTCGAGGCGCCGTTCTGCTCGACGATCGCCGACAGGCTCTCGACCATCGCGGTGACTTCCTCAATGGATGCGGCGGCTTCATTGATCGCCGACGAGGTCTCTTCCGACGATGCCGCGAGTTCGTCGGCATTGATGGCGACGCCCTGCACCGATCGCGTCATCTCTTCGATCGCCGCCGCGGTCTCGTTGACCGACGAGGTCAGCGACTGCGTGTCGGCAGCCGTGGACTTCCCCGATGCCGAGATCTGCGCGATCGACGTGGTGACCTGCTGCGCCGCGGTCGCCATGCCTTGAGCCGTCGCGGTCGTTCGCTGTATCGACTCATTGTTTTCGCGAATGGCTGTCGCGGTCTGTTTGACGAAACCGGTCAGAGTCTCCGAGCTCCGCGTCACCTGCTCGATCGAGGCGGCGATTTCGTTGATCGACGAGACAAGATTCTCCGTCGACGTGGAGACCGAACCCGCTTGTGCCGCCGTGTCCTTGAGCGACACGGTCATCTGGTTCAAGCCGCTCAACGCGCTGTCCAGCGAGCGCATCTGGACGTCGGCGCCCTGTGAGACCTGATCGGTCATCTCGACGATGCGCGATACTGCGTGGTTGATCTGGCTTGCCTCGTCTCGCAACACCTCGTGCGAGATGCCGGCGCCGTGACCGTTGCCGTTGGTGACTGCCATCGCCGTTCTCCTTAGACTTCGCTACACCGGACACTACACATTCACGACAACGCGGTGGGCACTGTCTCGACGAGCTCCCGCACGTTCAGCACCAGCACGATCCGTGCGCCCAGACTCGCCACACCTTCGAGATAGTTGCCACTCAACCCGCCGATCGCCTCCTGCGGTGGCCGGATCGCCGTGTCGCTGATCCGGATGAACTCGCGCGACTCGTCGGCCAGCAGACCGACGCGGCGGGTCTCGTGCTGCACGACCAGTAACCGGCTGCGCAAGGTGATCGCGCCGCGTTCGAAGCCGAACCGGGCGCGCAGGTTGATCACTGGCACGACCTGTCCCCGTGAGAACACCACACCTTCGACGAAGGCTGGCGCATTCGGGACAGGCGTCACGTGCTCGATCATCTCGATATGCAGGACCTGCTGGCTCTTGATGGCATACGTCGTCCCGGCGACGCCGAACAGGATGTAGGTCTGCGTCGCGGTCGGTGTCGACTCAGGGACTGCAACGCTCGTCTCGCTCATGCCGATACTCCTGCGATCACACGCGCGTGCTGGCGCCGCGTGCGGCTCAACGCACCGATGTCGAGAATCAGCACGACGCGGCCATCACCCAACTCGGTCGCGCCGGATACGCCATCGACGCGAATCAAGGGATCGGTGATCGTCTTGACCACCACTTCACGCTGCCCGGCGATCCGATCGACGATGAGACCGAGCGCTGCCGGACCGGTGCCGACGACAATGGCGTGATGGCGAGCGCGCGCCGCCGACGGCATCGAAAACATGTCCGACAGCCGGACCATCGGCAGCGTCCCGCCGCGGTACGGCATCAGCTCGTTGTTCTCGAAGGCGTGGAGCAGGCTCGCGTCCACTTCGACCACCTCGCGCACCGCACTCTGCGGGACGGCAAAGATCTGGTCGCCGATGTGGGCGATGATGGCGTCGGTAATGGCCAGCGTCAGCGGCAATGTCATCCGGAACGTGGTGCCGTGCCCCGGCCGCGACTCGACCGTCAGGATGCCGCCGAGACCCTCGACCGTATCGCGGACCACGGCCATGCCGACGCCGCGTCCGCTTGCGCGATCGGCTTCGTCGCGGGTCGAGAATCCGGACGCGCAGATGATGTCGAGCAGGACGCGCGAATCAATGCCCTCCTCGGGCGTGACGAGTCCCAGCGATTTGGCGCGCTGCATCACCGACGCGACGTCGATGCCGCTGCCATCGTCACCAAGCTCGAGAATCACCGTTTCGCCTGCCGTCGTCGCACTGAGACGAATCGTCCCCTCGGCCGGCTTGCCAGCCGCGATGCGAGCCTCTGGCGCCTCGATGCCGTGGCTGATCGCATTCCGCACCAGGTGCAGCACCGGATCCATCATGCGCTCGACCAGGAACTTGTCGATCTCGGTGCTCTGTCCGGTGAGCTCGAGGCGGACGCGCTTGCCGTTGTCGCGCGCGAGATCGCGGACGACGAAGGGCATGCGGCGGAAGATCTCGCCGACCGGGACGAGGCGCACACGCATGACCGCTTCGCGCAGATCGCGAAGGTTCCGTTCGAGCCGTGCGTTGTGGTCCTGAAGCGAGCGCCAATCCTGGAACGGCACGTGGGCCTCGACGCGCCGCAAGGTGTCTTCGAGCCGCGATCGAGTGACGACCATGTCGCCGACCAGCCGCATCAGGTCGTCGAGCCTGGCCAGATCCACACGGACGACGTTGGATGCTCCTGCCAGTGTGAGATCGGTGAGCGGCCGTTCCTGGATTGCGGCAGTGTCGGCCTCATCGACGGCGGCGGAAGCCGGTCCCAGCCCCTCCAGTGGTTCATATGTCAGACCGTCGTCGTGCCATCGGGCGAGCTGGGCTTCATCGTTCGTCTGTAGATCGAATTCGAACGAGATGCCGCCGCCGGGCAGGACCTTGGGGATCACGCTCTGCACGTTGCCGATCTGCATCAACCGCGCGCGGACGCTGTCGATCTTGATCCCACGTTCAACCAGATAGGGCGACGGCACGAACGTCACTCGCCATCGACGCCTGTGAGCGGTGGGAGCCGGCGGTGTGGCAGTCTGCACCTGGGAGGCCACGGCGGCGTGAGATTGCTCGTCTCCGCTCCGTCCAAGCGTCTCGAGTTGCTCGACCATCGCGTCGATTGATGGCGGCGGGATGGAGGCACGGCGCGTGGCGATGACGTGCTCGAGCAGTCGCACGGCGTCGACAAGCACTTCGAAGCTGGCGCTGGTAAGAGTGAGTCTGCCTTGCCGCACCGCGCGCAAACAGCTTTCCATGTGATGCGCGAGCCGCTCGGCTTCGTGCAGCTCCACCATCGCCGAAATCCCCTTCAGCGAATGGAAGCTGCGGAACAAATCTTCGAGCGCCGACGACGGCAGTGTCGAACCGAGCGCGCCCTCGAGTGCCAGCAGGCTTCGCCGCACCGCTACCATGTGCTCATCGGCTTCGGCGAAGTAATCGTCCATGAAGCCGTCGGCGAACGGTCGGTCCTGGCCGGAAGTGGACATGCGCCGGCTTACCGCCTCCGCGAGACGCGCGCGTCGAGCAGCTCGCGTACTGACGACAGGAGCACGCTCGGGGCGAAGGGCTTGGTCAAGTACTGTGACGCCCCGGCTTCGATCGCGGCCTGCCGGCTGCTGTCGTCGCCTCGCGTCGTGAGCACGACCACCGGCAGATCGCGGTAGCGGTCGTGCGATCTGAGAAAGCGAATGACGTCGAGGCCATGCATGTCGGGCATGTTCAGGTCGAGGATCACCATGTGCACCGGTTCCATCCCGAGCACTTCAATGGCGCGCAGTCCGGAGCCGGCCTCGACAAACGTCGCGCCGCCGAGCGAACCGAGCGCGGCACGAACCATTCGGCGAATCGTCGGAGAATCGTCAACAACGAGGATGGTGTCCATCAGACCTAACGGGTGCGCTCTCGGGAACGAGCGCGGGAACGCCGCGGGACGCATCGATCACTAAGCTCAACCAGGCGTTGACTCGCGTAAAGACGAACGGTCAGTCTACTACGAGTCTCCGGAGGGAATGGCGGGCGAAGCGAGAGATTACTCCGTGCAATTTCGTGCATACAGCACATGAGCGGATGGCGCGCGCAGACGAACACGTCTCAAGAGCCGGCGCGATCTCGGATCAAAGTACGCAAGCCGGTCAACGCGATCACCGCGCCGATGACGAGACCGATAATCGCCAGCCAGGGACCGGTGTCGAGCAATCGCCAGCCAGGGACCGGTGTCGAGCCGTCTGTCGAGCGCATATCCCGCCGCGCCGAGCATGACCGCTCCGATCACGGTGTAGGCAACGCCCATGGTCCGTTCTGTGTCTCGGAGGTCCGTTGGTGAGGTGTATTCATGGGCGCCCTCCTACAACGATAACCTGCAAGGATGATGCTGACCGTGGCGTAGAACATGCACCGCAGACGGCACGAACAACGGCTCGCTGCGATCGTTACTCATCCTCTTGTGTGCCGTGCCCGCCGCGGCAGCG
>Ga0126304_10001795_pt1 | contig 10277 bp, 7 predicted proteins | sample Plot25_FD_92538 | JGI IMG/M metagenome (GOLD analysis project Ga0126304, IMG submission 92538) | Serpentine soil microbial communities from UC McLaughlin Reserve, CA, USA - Plot25 | ecosystem: Environmental > Terrestrial > Soil > Grasslands | place: USA: UC McLaughlin Reserve, Lake County... | reverse complement strand
TTGCCCGAGCCGACGGTAGTCGTCGAGCTCTAAGCACGGGAGCGGGAGGCCCGCTCCTTCATGGCATCAACCACCAGCGGGCCCCTATCCCCGGCCACCGCTCACCACTGGCGGAGCGGCCGACGAGGCTCGCACGAGATGTTGCCGCCGTAGCGGTCGTGTCGCTACTCGGCGACGCGATCGACCCGCGGCTGCCCCAGATCCTTCCCGCACTTACCGGTCCTCCGGCCGCTCCCAGAACAGCGCGATGGCGCCCGCGAAGTCCTGCGTGTGGGCGAACAGCGGGAGGGCCGCAACCTCGATCCGCCGGTCCACCCCGTCGGCCCCCAAGATCGTGAGGATCCCGTAGGCCGACTCGCGCTTCAGCATCGTGACACCCAGGGGTAGAGACTCCAGTGGGACGGTGTGGCCCTCGGAGTCCCGAGGCAGGTACCTCGTCGACCACTCGTCGGCCGCCATCCCAGCCCCCTCGATGAATGGTTGCCCGAGCAGGAGCTCGGCCGCCTCATTGAAGTAGATGACGGTGCCCTCCGCGTCGACCAGGAACACGGCCGTCGCGAGTTGCGCGGCGAAGCTCCTCGCCAAGATTAGGACGAGGTTCTGCTGCCGGCGTCCCCGCTCCACGCGAGGAGCCTAGTACGAAGGTCAAGGCGTCGGTTCCCCGCCACCCCCGCCCCCATAGGCTCACCACAGGTGGTGGGAGCGGCGGGGTTCGGGTGACCGTGGGCCTTAACGGCACCTCTGGTTGCAGAATTCGCAAGCGCCCGGATGTTAGAGAGGGAAGCAGATCGACGAGTTGGGCTGGACATGTTCTACCTCAAGCTCCCGAATCGGAGGACGTGGTGTCCCTTGAACGCCGCAGAAACTGACGCTCTCCCATGCCGTCGAGCCGCCAGACCCTGGTCCACGCCGTGACCTAGCGTCGATCCCACAGCCGACTCTGCCCTTCGCGACCCGCTGGCGCGGGGAAGGCTTGGTCCGGAACAGCCGTCGCGGACGGTGAGTCGTGTCCGAACTCACGGATGTCCATGTGGCACACATCGTGCAGGACGCAGTCACGCACGCGTCGGAGCGTCCGGACTCCAAGAGCCGATAGCGGCGTACACTCGGCGTCGTGTCCGGCTCCAACGGCCACCGGCGCCGATCCAATCGTTCGATCACATCGCCGAGCTCCCCAGACGCTCCCGGGACAGGTCCGTTGCGCGAGGGCAGATGACTGAATTACGGTGGAAGAAGCGGATTGCCCATTGAACCGTAGGAGAGAGGGAGGGAAATTATGCATCGACCTCAACGTTCAACGATCGTGTTCGCCGCTACCGTCATCAGTGCAGTCCTGCTCCTCGCCGCCCCGGTAGGCGCGGTGATCGACGGGACATCCGACACAGCCAACAAATACGCGAACGTTGGCGTGCTGCAGTTGAATGTCGACGGGGAGTGGTTCGATTTCTGCTCGGGGACGCTTGTCCGCGCTGACGTCGTTCTCACCGCCGCGCACTGCACGGATTTTCTCGTCGAGGAAGGGTCTGATGGGTTCGGGCCCGACGACCTGAGGATCTCCTTCGATCCAGAGGGCGACGGACCCTATTACACCGTCGACCACATCGTCGTTCACCCGGACTGGTTCACTGCGGGGCCCTGTTTCGGCAACTCGAAGCATGCGTGCCTGGCGCCCCCGGCCGAGGACATCGTGCTCGTCTTCCTCGACGAGTCGGTCGCCGGCGTGACACCGGCGCCCATCGCGGAGGAGGGCTATCTCGATACGCTCGACCTGAAGAACGAGACATTCACCGTCGTCGGCTATGGGACCGATGAATTCATCACCGGTAGCGGCGCGTCGCCGATGGCGATCACCGTCTTTGACGGAATTCGAAGCTACCGCGACGTGACCGCGATCGTGGCGCAGGATGCCTTTCCGGACCGGTTTCTGAAGATCACGGCAGGGGTGTGCTTCGGAGATTCCGGCGGGCCGCTGTTCCACGGCGAGACCATCGTTGCGCTGAACACGTGGACGTTTAGCTATCGCTGCGACGGGCCGAACCTGGAGTATCGGGTCGATTCGGCGGTCGCTCAGGAGTTCCTAGCCACGTATCTGTAACGGAGACATCGCTGCCCCGGGCTGGAGGTCCGAATCCGTCATCTCGGATTCGGACCGTGGCTCGTCGATCTCCCGCCGCATCCTGTGACCGGATCGCCCAGCTCGCGCCGTCCCTCGCCCGGCGCTCGAGGTCGCCGCCGACGCCGGCGCCCGGAAGTCTGGTGTGCTCGAGTTCGTCGGCCATGGCAAGGGCTTCAACGACTCGGACCCGACCGGCACCGCGGCGCTCGATCCCACTCGGGCGCAGATGCGAGCCGCGACGCGGCGTGCCGTACACCTGATCCTTCGCGCCGAGGGGGAACTCGCTGAGCCGTCGGGTATGACACCCGCTTAAGCCACGACTGCCGGCGACGAGGAGTCGGATTCGAGGCTGAGCGAAGCCGAAGAGACGGGACCCGCTTGATGACACACGGTCCACGACCTCGAAGGTCGATGACCTGGGAGGGTCGATATTGGAGGACGGTCGAGTGGTTCAGGCGCCACCGATCCTCACTGAGGGCGCGACGCACCCGATCCCGTGGGGACCCGTCGGACGGTCCCGCGGCGCAGGAGCAGCTTCGCCCGCAGGATGTCCGGGTCGCGGGGATCGAGCGGCAGCACGGCGGAGCGATCGCGGCCCTCTCGTAGCGGAGTCTTCCGCTCGATCCTGCTCTGCTTCACCGATCCGCCTCCTCGATCCCGGTGGTGACGTTCTCGCACGTCGCAGCGTGTGCGGACTGTGACCGAGGTCACCGAAGCGATGTGTCCTTCACGGTCTTCGCTGAGCTCAGTCCAGCGGATCAGGGCTCCGCAGGGCTTGGACCGCGCGACACATTGCCTCCATCACCAGCCTCCCGGAGCTGGGCGAGCTCGGCATCGGGGTCGAACGCGACCGGGCGCCGAGGCGAGAGATATCCTCATCGATTGATGAAGAGCGCCCTCGCCAGGTGAACGCCGCCGTGGGGTCTGCCGCCTCCGATCAAGATGGGCTGCCGATCGGCGTCTGCCTACGGACCATCAGGTCGGAGCCGAGTTGGTGGCTCGAGAGTGCCCGGCGCCTGGATGCGGCAGGGTACGCCGGGGTGTGGGCCTGGGACCACTTCATCGGCCGCGGCGACGAGACCGTTCCCGTCGTAGAGAACTGGACGATCCTGTCGATGGCGGCGGCCGCCACCGAGCGCATCACCGTCGGCCCCTTCGTGGCCAACGTCATGAACCGCCATCCGGCCCTCCTCGCCCGCATGGCATCCACGCTGCAGATCGCGTGCAAGGGTCGGTTGGTGCTGGGGATCGGGATCGGCGGCGCTCCTGCAGAGCACGAGGCCTACGGCATCGAGTTCCCCGAGGCCCGCGAGCGTGTCGCACGTCTGACGGAGGCTGTGGCGGTCTTGCGCGCCCTTTGGACGGGTGGCCCCGTGACCCGATCGTCCCCGTTCTACCCGCTCCGCGAGGCGAACGCACACCCGGTTCCGGTACCACCGCCGCCCATCATCATCGGCGGCGAGACGGCAGCCGGCGCCCGTATGGCGGGACGGATCGGGGACGGCTGGACCGCCTTCGACGTCAATCTCGAGGCCAATCTGCCCGCGTACCTCGAGTCACTCGAGGAGAGCGGCCGGCTACGTGCCGATCAGCGGGTCCTCGTCGGTTCACAAGGCGACTGGCTGAGCGACGAGCGGATCGCCGACAGCCCCTGGATCAATGCCCCGCGCGAGACCTGGGCGCGTTGGCGCGAGGCCGGAGCCGACGGTGCAATCGTCCTCGCCCGCACGACAGCCGACATCGACGCGCTCGTGGATGCGGTCGAGCGCTGGTAGCGCCTCGAACCACGTCCCATCGGCCGAGAGATCCCGGCGACAGATCGAGGCCGGCTAGCTCGGCTTGGCCGGGACGAACCGCTTGACGAAATCGAGCGCGGTCTGCGCGACCTCCTGCCAGCCGTGGTCGATGGTCAGCGAGTGGCCGCGGTTGGGCATCGACTTGATCTCGGTGACGCTCGGGTTGCGCTTCTGCCGCTTGTAGGAGGCGTTGGCGATCGCCCACGGAACCGTGTGGTCCTTCTCCCCGTCCAGGATCAGCAGCGGGCCCCGATCGGGATTCTTCGTGTCGACCTTCGACTCCGTCCAGGGGTTGAGATTGGCGTCGGCCATCTGGGCCAGGGCGATCCCCGACCCGGCCACGTGGTAGGTGTCGTACAGGCGCTTCGCCTCGTCCTTATCGAGGGCGTTCGCCCAGCCGTACTTGAACTGGTCGAAGGTGAGCGTGATGGCGCGGCCTCGATACGAGGGGTTCACCAGGAATGGTCCGGACGCCTTGAGCGTGGACAGGGGCAGCGGCAGGACGCCGCGAAACACGCCCGGGTCGATGGCGACCGTGGCCGCGGAGAGCCCACGGCCGGCGAGCATCTGGGCGAACAACCCGCCGGTCGAGTGCCCCATCACGGCGGGCTTCTCCTCGAGCTTGCCGATCACGTCGGCGGTGTGGTCGGCAACCTGCTTCAGCGTCTTCTTGGCGAGGACGTCCGGGTTCGCCCGCGCCTGCTCGACCGTTTCCGGATCGTCCGGCCAGTCCGGCGTCAGCGGCGCGTAACCGGCCTGCTTGAAGAACTCCGCCCAGTTGGCCCAGCTGCTCGGCAGCAGCCAGAGGCCGTGGATGAAGACGACCGGAGTGGTGCCGGAGGCGTTAGCCGCCTCGATCTCCCTGCTCTCCCGCTCCGAAATCGACGCCATGACGGCCCCCTCCGGTCGTGTGAAAGTCGATCCAACCTATCGAACCCTGCAAAACGCCGGGCGCTGACCCAGGTCGCCTACGTCGCAGGGCGCACCAGCGGCAGGCACCCACACCTCAGTCGGGATTCGGATCGACCCAGGCGCTCCCTGTCTGCTCGAGGTAACCCTTGACCGCGGTGCCGATCGTCGGGAAGCGGTATCCCTCGCCGATCCGGTCGGCGATGCCGCCGTACACCTTGAGCTGGTCCCATACCGGCCCCTTCAGCTCGGCGAACGCGAAGCGGACACCGCGGGCGTGCAGGTCGTCCAACAGATCCGACAGCTCCCGCGCGGCGGTGGCGTCGATGTCGGTGATCGGCTCCGCTGCCACCACCACCCACCTGGCGGGTGGCTCGGCACGGCGGACGTTCCGGAGGACCCGCTCTCGGAACCGCGCGGCGTTCGCGAAGAACAAAGGCGCGTCCCACCGGTACAGGACCAACCCCGGGATCTGCTGACCCTCGGGGTGCCGCGTGACGTCGTGATAGCCCTTCATGCCCGCGACCCGTCCCAGGATGGCGTCGTACGGGAGCCAGGCGCGGTGCACGAACTGTCCGAGACCCAGGCCGATCGCCAGGAAGATGCCGGAGATCACGCCGAGGAGCGTGACTCCGAGGAAGCAGGTGATCGAGACCCAGAACTCGGCGGGGCGTATACGGAAGAGGCGTCGCACCCTGCGAACCTCGATGAGGCTCGTCGCGGCCACGATCACGATGCCGCCGAGGGTCGCCTGCGGCAGGTTGCGCAGCAGCGTCGGCGCGAACAGCAGCAGGAGGGCGATCACGACCGCCCCGACGACGCCGGTCAGCTGCGTCTTGGCCCCGGCGGACTCGGCCACGGGCGTGCGCGATGCGCTGCTGGAGACCGAGAACCCCTGGAACAGACCCGTCGCGAGGTTCGCCGCGCCGAGCGCCATCATCTCGCGGTTCGGATCGACATCGTCCCCCAGCCTCGCCGCATAGGTGCGCGAGAGCACGCTGGTGTCGGCGAACGCGACCAGCGCGATCGCCGCGGCCGCGGCCGCGAGCGACGGGAGATCGTCGAACGGGACGCCGGGCACGTCGAACGAGGGCAGCCCGCGCGGCAGCGGCCCCACCACGTCGACCGTGTCCTGGAGACCGAAGAGGGACACCGCGAGCGTGCCGAGGACGACCGCGACGAGCACCCACGGCACGGCCGACGTCAGCCGGCGCCCGCCCATCACGATGGCGATCGAGGCGATCCCGATCGCCAGTGCGGCGCCGACGGTCTTCCCGTCGGCCAACCCTCGGATGAACGCGGACACCTCGTCGACGAGCCCCTCGCCTTCCGCCGAGAACCCGAAGACCTTGGGCAGCTGGCTCACGATCACGGTGAGCGCTATGCCGTTGAGGTACCCGTACCGGATCGGGAGGGAGAGGAGATCCGTCAGGTAGCCGAGATGGAGCACGCCGGCCAGGACGAGGAGACCGCCGGTCATCAGCGCGGTCGCGCTCGCGAGGGCGATCGCCTTCTCCGGATCGCCCGGCGCCAGCGAGACGACGGTGACCGCGATGATCGGTGCGAGGGACGAGTCCGGCCCGAGCACCAGGATCCGCGACGGCCCGACGATCGCATACACGAGGAGCGGGACGATCGTCGCGTACAGGCCGGTGATCGCCGGGAGCCCGGAGGCCTCCGCGTACCCCATCCCCACGGGGACGAGGAACGCGGCCAACACGAGGCCGGCGATCGTGTCGCGCGCCAGCCACTCGCGTCGGTAGGAGCGCAGCGTCGACAGCCCCGGCACGAACCGGATGATAGGAGGCGTCACCTCTTCGGTTCGAACCGACCGATGTTCGGAGTGGCCAGGACGTTTCGCTCGTCAGGACCAGTTCAGCCGACCGTGCCCGAGCGCTGCCAGGCCATTAGGGATGTTCGCTTCCGGGCGTCTTCGAACCTTCGTCCTCGGCCTTGCCACCGGCGTGCGCCTTCCCGGCGGCCCTGTGCTCACGCGCGTGCTCCGGAGGCCCGCCTCCGTCGCCTGCCGCAGCCATCGGCTTGCCGCAGTCGCTGTGAGCGGCCTCACGGATCTGCGCGGCGTTGCCGTTTTCGGCGACGGCGCTCACGTAATCGCCGTGCGTCCAGTTTCCCGGCAGCGAGGAGGCGGCCGTGAGATCACACGATCCGGCCGTGTGGAGCCGGTCGATCGGCCCGCCGTGGACGCCGGCGTCCTGCTCGTTCGACTCGGCCTTGTCGTCGTTGTCGTCATTGGCGCCGGCCAGGACGCCGGCGGTGGCGATGCCCGAGACGGCCAGGACGAACATGACCAGGAGCGTCAGAACGCCTCGTTTCAAACCGGGTATCGGTCCCCGACTGGGCAAAGAGCCGGTTGAATGGGCTGGCCCGTCGATCGACCGATCGGCGATTTGGGGGCCGGACGACGTACGACGCCGGGCGACCTTCGATCGTGCGGCAGGGCCAAGGTAGCCGCCGTCCTGCCCACCCAGGTGGTTCACCCCGATCGGCACCAGCTCTTGGAAGTCGCGCTCCGCATCGCGCTTGAGGGCGGGATCGGGAAAGGGGATCCTGCCCTCTGCCTCCTCGCCGAAGATCACCTCGATGGTGCAGTCTCGATGGATCGGACATGAGGAGAAGATGATCTTCACGGGCTCGGCCCTCGCCATCGTCTGCGTTCGGACAGCATCCAACGCGATCTATCTGGCGGGTATCGGCCCGAATGACCAAGCAGGATAGGCCCCTGACCGAGACAGCGGTGACCCCAAGGAGCCGATGTCTCTTTGGCACATACGACCTACAGGGAGTGCGAATGACGAACTCCATCTCTCCGCGATTCGCTGGATCGACCTCGATGCGAGCCTGGCCAGCCTCTGCTCGTGGTGCCGCCACTCTGTGTTCATCCATACCGAGAGCGGACCCTGCTTGTTCAGCGAGCGCAGGTGCCCACGCTTCTTCCCCACGGTCGAATCGGCGCCGCTTGGCGAGTCGGCCCGGTGAGTCCGCGGCCTAGCGCCGATGAGCTCGAGCCGATGGGTGAGCCGACGGCCTCGGTCGGACTAGGCTAGGGCGGATGGCCGTTCCCGGATCCAACGAGATTCCAGCACCTCCGGAACACCGAACCGCGACGGCGGACGGCTCTTGGATGCCGTGGACCGCCATCGGGATCGGTGGCATCTGGGTCGCTGTCATCTTGATCAGCCTGCTGTCCCCCGATATGGTCTCCGGCTCCGAACAGGAGCACCTGAAGGTGGCGGCGTTCGCGACGTGGTTCTGGGGCGGGGTGGGCACGCTCGTGTTCCTGTGGGCCATGGGTCGGTTGCGCGGTGATGCCATGTGGCGTCCCACGTGGATCGGACTGTCGATCGTGACGCTCGGAATCTGGGCAGTGGCGACGGTCCTTGCCATCGCGCTGCCGGTCGTGGAAACGGGCTCCGACCCGACGCAGATCCCGCTGGGCGCGGTCGTCGGGCCGGTGGCCGCCGCGATGCTCACCGCGATCGCCGGCGCCGTCACGAGCGTGTTCCGCCGCGGCCCCGACCGCCGCTGAGCGCGTGCGGTGCCCATCTCTCCTGACCGCCTACAAGCTCCTTGTCATCGGTCTCGTCGCTCGCCGGGATTTTAAATACCCTCGCTGAAGTCATGGACGACGTACTCGAGGGCATCATCCTCGGGCGGCTGGACGCCGACGACAAGCTGGCGGAGCGCACCAGGGCCCTGGTCATCGGGGCGTGCCATGGCGCCGAGGCCCTCGACGAGACGCTGGAGGGTAAGGCGCCCAAGCCCTCGAAAAAGACCGACGCCAAGGCCACCTCTGCCCGAAATCCCGCCTACATCCGATCGATCGAGGTGCAGGGTTTTCGCGGCGTCGGTCCGTCGGCGTCGCTCCCGATCACCACCGGACCCGGGCTCACGCTCGTCGTCGGGCGCAACGGAAGCGGCAAGTCGAGTTTCGCCGAGGCGCTGGAGCTTCTGCTCACCGGCGACAACAGCCGTTGGAGCACCCGCTCGGCCATCTGGAAGGAGGGATGGCGCAACCTGCACCAGTCCGACGCCCGCATCGATGCCGAGTTCGTCGTCGAGGGGGCGAAGGGAACGACGGTGGTCTCGAGGGAGTGGAAGCCCGACGCCAAGCTGGAGGAGGCCGACACGGTCGTCTCGGCTCAGGGCTCGAAGACGTCGGATCTCGAGACGATGGGGTGGGCGGGCGCGGTCGAGATGTACCGCCCGTTCCTGTCCTACAGCGAGCTCGGATCGATGCTCGATGCCGGGCCCTCCGCCCTGTACGACGCCCTCTCCGCGATCCTGGGGCTCGAGGAACTGATCGAGGCCGAGGCGCGACTCAAGGAAGCGAGCAAGCAGAGGAAGAAGCTCTCCGACGAGGCGAGGCTGGCCTTGCCGCCGATCCTCGAACGACTCGCGACCGTCGAGGACGAGAGGGCGAGCATCTGCATCGGGGCGCTCTCGGGCAAGACCTGGGATCTCGACGCGGTGGAGAGCGCGGTCATCGGAACCGACGCGGCCGACCGAGAGGAGAGCCAGCTCGCCGTGCTTCGACAGCTCGCGGTCCTGGAGGCTCCCGATGCCGAAGAGGTGAAGACGGCCGCCGACGGACTCGAGGCCGCCGCGTCCGCCCTTCGCGAGATGGAGGGCACCGAGACGGCCAAGGCGCGCCAGACCGCGGAGCTGTTGGGCGCCGCGCTCGAGTTCCACGAACGTCACGGCGACCAGGACTGCCCGGTGTGCGGACAGGGAGCGCTCGACGCCGAGTGGCGCACCGCGACCGAGGAGGAGATCGGCCGCCTTCGTCAGCTGGCGGAGCAGGTCGACCTGGCCCACCGGCTGATGGACGAGTCGATGAAGAGCGCCCGAGCGCACCTGCTGCCGGCGCCCGCGGTGCTGTCGAGCGCCTCCGAGATCGGGCTGGACGTCGAGGACGTGATCGGCGCGTGGAAGGCGTGGTCGGCCGGTGCGTCGATCGAGGAGGCCGAGGCCCTCGCGCAGCACCTGCTCGCATCACTTCCACCGGTCGCCGAGGGCGTCGAGCGACTGAAGGCGACGGCTTCGAAGGAGCTTCAGCGAAGGGAAGACGTCTGGCGTCCGATCGCGACCGATCTCGCGGTCTGGCTCGACACCGCGAAGCGAGCCCGTAGCGGGGAGGACGTGCTGAAGGACCTGAGTGCGGCCGAGAAGTGGATCCGCGCCGCCTCCAACGACATCCGCAACGAGCGTTTCGCCCCCATCGCCGACCAGGCTCAGGGCGTGTGGGACATGCTGCGGATGCAGAGCAGCGTGCTCCTGAAGAAGATCGTTCTGACCGGTGCCGGATCGGCGCGGAAGGTCGTCCTCGACGTGAGCGTCGACGGGATGGAGGGGGCCGCGCTCGGGGTCATGAGCCAGGGTGAGCTGAACTCGCTCGCGCTGAGCCTGTTCATGCCGAGGGCGACGCTTCCGGAGAG
>Ga0126304_10001794_pt1 | contig 10278 bp, 10 predicted proteins | sample Plot25_FD_92538 | JGI IMG/M metagenome (GOLD analysis project Ga0126304, IMG submission 92538) | Serpentine soil microbial communities from UC McLaughlin Reserve, CA, USA - Plot25 | ecosystem: Environmental > Terrestrial > Soil > Grasslands | place: USA: UC McLaughlin Reserve, Lake County... | reverse complement strand
TAGCCGCATCGAGGGCTCGGGTGGGAACGCGTACGTCCCGCGCGACAGGAACTCTTTGATGATGTCGTTCTGTGTGGTGCCCTGCAGCGAGTGGCGGTTGACGTCGTTCTCCTCCGCCACCGTCATGTAGAGGGCGAGCAGCCAGGCCGCGGTGGCGTTGATCGTCATCGACGTGTTCATCTCGTCGAGCGGGATGCCGTCGAGGAGGGTGTGCATGTCGCCCTTGTGGGCGATCGAGACGCCGACCTTCCCGACCTCGCCGCGCGAGAGCTCGTGGTCGGGGTCGTAGCCGGTCTGGGTGGGGAGGTCGAAGGCCACCGAGAGCCCGGTCTGGCCCTTCGCGAGGTTCCTCCGGTAGAGCTCGTTCGACTCCTTCGCCGTGCTGTGACCGGCGTATGTGCGCATCACCCAGGGCGCGTCGCGCTCGGGCAGCCTGTGTTCTTCCACGGAAGTGATTGTATGGTCCGCCACCCTGTGAGCCGCCCGATCGACGTGCTCCACCTGGGCCGCGACCGAGTCATCTGCGCCTACGACATCGACGGGGTGATCGTCGATCCGGGCCCCGCCTCCTCGGTCGAGACCCTGATCGACCGCCTCGGCCCGACCGAGCCGCGCGCGCTGCTCCTGACGCACATCCACCTGGACCACGCGGGCGCGACCGGCGTGCTCTGCAGGCGCTACCGGCACCTGAAGGTCTACGTTCACGAGGTCGGAGCGCCGCACCTGATCGACCCCTCCAAGCTCCTGACGAGCGCCGGACGGCTCTACGGTGACGACATGTGGGAGCTGTGGGGCGAGGTGGCGCCGGTGCCCGAGGAGCGGATCACCGCGCTGAGCGGCGGCGAGACCGTCGAGGGTTTCCGCGTTGCCTACACCCCGGGTCATGCGACGCACCACGTGTCCTATCTCCACGAGGCGACCGGCGACGCCTATGTGGGCGACGTGGCAGGCGTGCGCATCCCCCCTTACGACCACACGATCGCGCCCACGCCGCCGCCTGATATCGACTTGGAGGCGTGGCTCGACTCGCTGCACACGCTGGCGAGCTGGAACCCGCAGACGCTCGCGCTCACGCACTTCGGCCGCGTGACCGAGGTGGCCGACCATCTCCACCGCATGCGCGCCGCGCTCGTGGAGCAGGCGGACCGCGCGCGCATGAAGGACGAGGAGGCCTTCATCGCCCGCATGGAGGAGGAGCTGCTCGATTCGACAGACGCCGCGACCGTCGAGTGCTTCGAGCAGGCCGCCCCGCCGAACCAGCTCTACATGGGCCTCGAGCGCTACTGGCGGAAGCAGGCCGAATGAGCCAGACGGTCGAGCGGCCGCGGGTAGGCGGCCCTGGCGCGGGGCTGGACGACAACTGGCGCGTGATCGTCCTGAACGACAACCACAACACGTTCGAGGGCGTGGCCTTCGCGCTCTCCTCGACCCTGCCCGGCGTGAGCTACGACGACGGTATGGCGATGGCGAACACGATCCACAACAAGGGCCAGGCGATCGTGTGGACCGGCGCGCGCGAGCCGGCCGAGCTCTACTGGGAGCAGCTGAAAGAAGCTGGTCTTACGATGGCGCCGCTGGAGCAGGGCTGACGGCCGCCTCGCCCGCGCCCAGGACCTCCCAGTAGGTCGGGAGGATCGGCACCTGGTAGGTGCCGGCCAGCGCGATCCGGTACTCGGCCAGCCGCTCCGAGTACCAGTAGCGCTCCCAGTGCGCCTTGGAGGGGAACAGCGCGGTCTGGATGAAGTCGAGCCGTCCGTCCCACGACCGGCAGAACGACCACTGGGTCGCGCCGTAGTCGAGCGCCGCCTCTGCCGCGGGAAGCCACCCTTGCGCGAACTTTTCTCCGCGAAACGGGTTGATCGGCCAGCGGATCTCAACCTGGATCATGCGCCCACCTCCGCGCGAATCGCGCCCGGCCCATCGGCCGTCTTGCCCTGTCCGTCCTCGTCCGCCCCGACGAGGATCGAGATCTTTCCGAGATGCTTGTTCTCGCGCATCAGCTGGTGCGCCTCCGGCACGCCCTCGAAGCCGAGCGTACGCCACAGCACCGGCCGGATCTGCCCCGACTCGATCAGCTCGTTCGCCTTGTTGCACTCATAGGCGTTGGCGAAGTGCGAGCCGATGATCTGCTTCTGGCGCATCCACAGATAGCGCACGTCGAAGTCGAGGTTGTAGCCCGTCGTCCCGGCGCAGATCACGACCTTGCCGAACGGCTTGACCGTGAACACCGACGTCGGGAAGGTCGCCTGGCCCACGTGCTCGAAGACGATGTCCGGCGCGTCCCCGAGCAGCTCCTTGACCCGCTTCGAGAACTCCCGCGAGACCTTGAAGCGCTCCTTCTCCTCCTCCGGCGTCTCGCCGCCCTTCCGCATCATCCCGGCGAACTCGCCCCGGTCGATGTAGTCCACGGCGCCCAGCTGCTTCACGAGCTCGCCCTTGTCCCCGCTGGACACGACGCCGACCGCATGCGCGCCCGATATCGCGCACAGCTGGGTAGCGAACACGCCCAGCCCACCGGCGGCGCCCCAGATCAGCACGCGGGCGCCCGCCTGGAGGTCGCACTGGCTGATCAGCATGCGGTAGGCGGTGAAGTAGACGAGCCCGTATGACGCGGCTTCGTCCCACGTGAGCGCCTTCGGCTTCGGCAGGAGCTGCTGGGCCTGGACCTTGGTGAATTGGGCGAACGAGCCCCACGTGGTCTCGTAGCCCCAGATCATCTGGCTGGGCGCCGCGAGCGGGTCGAGCCCATGCACCTCGGGGTCCTCGTAGGAGGCGACGTTGCAGTGGATCACCACCTCGTCGCCCGGCTTCCAGCGCGTCACGCCCTCGCCGACCTTCCAGACGACTCCGGAGGCGTCCGAGCCGCCGATGTGATGGCCGTGCTGCGGGTGGTCGCCATAGCGCATCACCGAGACAGGCTTGCCGAGCGCCGCCCAGACGTTGTTGTAGTTCACGCCGGCCGCCATCACGCGCACGATCACCTCGAAGGCGGCCGGCTCCGGCACCTCGATCTCCTCGAGCTGGAAGGCATCCTTCGGCTCGCCCTCGCGCTCCTCGCGGATCACCCAGGCCGCCATCTTCGCGGGCAGCTGCCCGGGCTCGACGTCGACCTCCGACACCTTGCTCACGTCCACCGCCATGGGGGCGGCAGATTACCGTGCGACCGTGACCGCCTCGGCAGTCGCCGCCGCCTGCGGGTGGGTGGCCGCGTCCGGCTGCGGCGCCGGCTTACCGCCGATCAGCCAGAACGCGAGCAGCGCGCCGAGCGCGGCTACGCCGGCGGACAGCCACATCCCGCTGGCGAGCGCGTGGATGAAGGCGTTGTGCGCCGCGTCGGCGGCAACGGGCGGCAGGTTGGCTCCGTCCGACGCGGTGCCGAGGCTCGCGACGAGTCGCTCCTGCTGCGCGGCGCCGACGCCCGTGCCGGCAAGCGAATCGGCGATGTCATTGCGCGCGATGTGCTGGAACAGCGCCCCGAGCGCCGCGACGCCGAAGGTACCGCCGACCATGCGGCTCATGGACAGGATCCCAGAGCCGACGCCCGCCTTCTGTGGCTCGACGGCGTTCATGGCGGCCGTGGACATCGGGGACATCACGAGCGCCATCCCGATGCCCATGATCACGAAGGCGGGGAGGAGGAGGCCGTAGCCGGTGTCCACGTCGATGCGCGTCTGCAGGAACAGCGCGATCGCCGTCAGGGTCAGCCCGGCGACCATCGGCGGCCGCGGGCCGATGCGGTCGGCGAGCCGGCCGGCGAAGGGCGCGATCAGCACGATCATCAGCGTCGACGGGAGGAACCGGACGCCCGCATCGATCGCCGAGTACCCCAGGATGTTTTGCATGTAGAGGGCGGTGAAGAAGAACATCGCGAGCATCGCGAACGAGACGATGAAGGCGACCATGTTCGCGCCCAGGAAGGAGGCCGAACGGAACAGCGTGAAGTCGACCATCGGCTCGCGCACGCGCCGCTCGATGACGCCGAACGCGATGAGCCCCACCGCCGCCGTGACGATGAGGGACACGACCTCGAGCGAGCCCCAGCCCCAGCTGTTGCCCTCGATCAGCGCGAGCACGAGAGCGGTGAGGCCGATGGAGATCGCCGCGATGCCCGGCCAGTCGATGCTGTGACGGCTGCTCTCGTCGCGCGACTCGTGCGCGGCGAAGAGCGTGACTGCGACTGCGCCCACGGCCACCGGCAGGTTGAGGAAGAAGATGGCGCGCCAGGAGACGTACTCGGTCAGCGCGCCGCCGACGACCGGGCCGATGGCGAGCGCGAGCGCGGACACGCCGGCCCAGGTGCCGATCGCCTTGCCGCGCTCCTCGGGCGGGAAGGTGATGGTGATGATCGAGAGCGTCGCCGGCATCATGAACGCGGCGCCGATCCCCTGGAGGGCGCGGCCGGCGACGAGCCAGCCCTGATCGGGCGCCAGCCCGATGCCCGCGCTCGACAGCGCGAAGACCACCACGCCGAAGAGGAACATGCGGCGGCGGCCGAGGATGTCGCCGAGCCGGCCGCCCGTCACCAGGAGGACGGCGAAGGTGAGCGTGTAGACGTTGACGGTCCACTCGAGGCCGGAGAGCGACGCGCCCAGGTCCTCCTGGATGGAGGGCAGCGCGACGTTCACGACCGTGTTGTCGAGCATGATCATGAAGAGGGCGAAGCACATCGCCGCGAGCGTCCACCAGCGGCGGTTGCCCTCGTTGAGACGGATCCGGTCTGTCACAGAGAGAGCCTTTCGACGATCGGGTGCAGGACCGCGCCGAGCGCGTCGCGCTCCTGAGGCTCGAGTTCCTCGACGAAGCGCCGGACACCAGCGGCGCGCACGGAGGCGAGCCGCTCGTACGTGCCGCGCCCACGGGCGGTGACCGTCAGCAGCTTGGCCCGGCGGTCGTTCGGGTCCTCGGCGCGCTTGACCGCGCCGCGCTGCACGAGTCCGTCGACGGCGCGGCTGATGGCGGGGAGCGAGAGGCCGGTCTCCTCCGAAAGGACGCCCAGCGACATTGGGGAGTCGCCCTCCGTGAGCAGCCCGAGGCACTTGAGCTGGGAGAACGAGATGCCGGCGTCCTGAAGCCTGCTGAAGAACTCGCGGTTGGTGGACCAGAGCAGGTGTTTGACGATCAGCCCGAGGTCGCGGGAGACGGAGTCGAGCCCGGCGACTGCCGCGATTCTCTCCATTGAAGATGCTTGCACGCAAGCAAGTATTGCACGCAAGCATCTGAACGTCAAACGGTCTGGGGCCATTCAAACCCACCGGGCCGTATCGGGGTCGTGAGACCGAAGACGCTGGTCCTGGCCCTGCTCATCGCGGCCGTCTTGGCTCCGGCGGCCGGCGCACGGGAGACGCCCGCCGACGTCCCGCTCGTGCGCCCGCGGGACGGCCACGGGAGCGACCTGCTCTTCCGCTGAACCCGCGCACACTCCAGGAGGTCGGGCAGCCGATTCGCACGTTCCGCAACGGCACCGGCCTCGCCTTCTCGCCGGACGCGAGCAGGGTCGCGTGCGCCGACGGCCTCCGCCGGGCCTCGGGCATTCACTTCGTGGACCTCGCCGGATGGCGCTCGATGGGCGTGGCGCGGCGCGGCCGGCTCGGAGGTGGGGCGAGGGAGACCGTAGGATCCCGGGCGTGCGCGCCACCCTGTTCGCGGTCCCCGCGTCGCATCCATCGCTTGCGGCCGAGCTCATGCTCCGGCACAAGGGCGTGGACTATCGGCGCGTCGACCTCGTCACGGCGGCCCATCGCGGGCTTCTGCGGGCGCTCGGGTTCCCCGGGAAGACCGTGCCGGCGATCAGGATCGACGGCGCGAAGGTCCAGGGCACCAAGCGGATCGCGCTGGCGCTCGACGCGCTGATCCCCTCACCGCCGCTGTTCCCGGCGGATCCCGAGCGGCGCAGGCAGGTCGAGCAGGCGGAGGCCTGGGGCAACGAGGTGCTCCAGCCGGTGCCGCGACGGCTGGTATGGAACGCCCTCAAGCGCGACCGCTCGACTGTCGCGAGCTACCTCGAGGGCGCGAAGCTCGGGATCCCGACCTCGCTGGCGGCGCGCACGACGGCGCCGATCGCCGCGGCGGCCCGCCGCCTCAACCGCGCCACGGACGAGGCGGCCGAGCGCGACCTCGCAGCGCTGCCGGGGATGATCGACCGCGTCGACGAGCTGATCGAACAGGGCGTCATCGGCGGCCCCGAGCGGAACGCCGCCGACTTCCAGATCGCTACGAGCATCAGCCTGCTGCTCACGATGGATGACGTGCGCCCGATGATCGACGGCCGTCCGGCCGAGCGGCTCGCTCGCGCGATCGTGCCCCACCAGCCGGGCCACATGCCGCGCGTATTCGCCGCGTAGCGGCCTGCTTGCAACGCCTCGTTCGGTGCGTCCGACCCGCGGCGTACGCTCGTCAGTCCACATGGAAGCCGCAACTCCACTCAGGCAGCCGCACGTCCGAGTGATCGGCGATCGCGTCACGATCGACGGCCTCGTCGTCGAGGACGAGTGCGCCGTGCGCCTCGTGCGCACGCGCGAGGAGCATGGGGACGACCCGGTCAAGACGGTCTGCGACGCGATCGAGATCGGCGCTCGCGTGCTCGACCGCGAGCAGGCGGGCGCGAACGCGGAGTTCGTCAAGGCCGAGTTCGAGAAGGCCGCCGTGGAACTCAACAGCCAGTTCACGGACCGGGCCCGGCAGGTCGCGGAGTACTTCAATGAGCGCGTCGAGGAGGTCTTCGGCCCGGATAACGGGCACCTACACCGCGAGCTCGAGAAGCTGTTCTCGGACGGAAGCACGGCCTCGGTGCAGAACCGCGTGCGCGAGCTCGTGCAGGAGACGCTGGCGCGCTCGCGCGAAGACCTGATGAACCAGTTCTCGTCCGCGGACGGCTCGAACCCGCTGGCGGAGTTCAAGGCCGGGATCATCCGCACGCTCACGGCCGCGGAGGAGCGCCAGCACGAGACCCAGCAGCGCACGCTGCGCCAGATGGCCGAGCTCGAGAAGCAGCTCCAGGCGCTGCGGCTCGAGAAGGAGAAGCTCGAGGAGGTCGGCGCCGAGCGCGAGCGCGGGACGGCCAAGGGGCGCACGTTCGAGGAGGCGGTGGCGGACGCCGTGGACGCGATCGCCCTCGCCCAGGGAGATGTCGCGGAGGCGGTCGGCGACTTCAAGGAGGCCACCGGGAAGGTGGGCGACGTCGTCGTGGCGATAGACGCCTGTAACGGCCCCGCGCGCGGCCGGATCGTGATCGAGGCAAAGGACGCCCGCCTCTCCCATCGAAACGCCCTCGCCGAGCTGGACAAGGCCATCTCTGAGCGCAGCGCGGACGTGGCCGTGCTGGTTGTCCCGAGCGAGGACGAGGTGCCCGCGAAGATGCAGCAGCTGCGCGAGTACAACGGCGACAAGCTGGTTGTGGCCTTCGAACCGGACCACGATCCGCTCCCGCTCGAGGTCGCCTATCGCCTCGCGCGTGCCCGCGTTCTGATGAAGCGCTCGGACGCGGACGGCATCGATACCGGTGCGGTGCACGACGTCGCGGAGCGCGCGCTCGCTGCGCTCACCGAGGAGCGCAGGATCAAGGTTCAGCTCACGGGAGCGAAGACGGGCATCGACAACGCCTATCGGCTCGTCGAGGAGATGTCAGGACGCATCCGCGGGCTGCTGCAGGAGATCGACGCACTGGTGCGGCCGGCGGGCGATGCCGAGCCTGCCGTCGCTGACGACCAGCGGGAGCTCTAGGGCAGCAGCAGGTCGTTGTTGGAGTTCTTGCGCTCCTTGCCGATGCGCAGGAACGCGGGCCGGATCTCCTTCCGGACCGCCCTCCTCGAGCCGGCCCTCACCTCATAGCTGCCGGGCGCGAGCGTCTTCTGGATCGTGGCGGTGTCGCCCGGCGCGACCGGGCCCTCGCGCTCCACGATCGACTCGCCCTCGAGCGTGATCGACCGGTTCGCGTCGGTCTGGTTCGAGATGGTGATCTCCACTGGGCCGGCACCGAGCTTGGACGGCGACACGGTCACCGCGTCGTCCTGGATCACGCCCGTGAGCGCCTCACGCACCGGCGCGCGCGCCTCGTTCTTGAAGTCGTCCTCGCCGCAGCCGGCGAGCAGCGTGCCGGCAATCGCCAACCCAGCGCAAGCTCGAGCCGTCGGCCCCACGGAGGGAACTTAACTCAACCCGACCGGCTTACGCGCTGATTCCGGGCATGGAATCCCACGAGCGCCGAGAAAGTCGCGCGGTCGGCCTTTCGTTAGATGGGCATGGCAACCTCTGCCACCTTGCCGAACCGTCCCGCCCCGATCCCGGCGGCCCAGCCGGGACGACGTGCGGAGCCGGACGGTCGAGAGATGCCCGCAGGGACGTCTATACGGCCCATGGAACGGGCGGATCTTCCCTCGATCGCGGCCCTGGTTCGGGAGACGCTCCAGGTCGGTGCGCGCGGCGGGGAACCCGCGCTCGCGGGCTTCCTCCGGAGAACGCTGATCGACCAGCCTTGGGCGGATCCCGAGATTCCGTCGCTCGTGGCCGTGGAGGAGGGCGCGATCATCGGCTTCACCGCGGCCGAGGTGCGCCGCATGCGGCTCGGCGGCCGCACCATGCGCTTCGCCTGGGCGGCGCACAGCGCGGTCGCGCCCACGGCGCGCACGCGCGCCGTGGGGTTCGTGCTCATGCGGAAACTTCTGGAGGGCCCCCAGGACGCGACGCTCGGCGACGGCGCCTCCCCGCTCATGGAACAGATGTGGCTCCGCCTCGGCGGCCAGCGGCTCGACCTCAAGGGAATCCACTGGGTCCGGGTGTTCAGGCCGGCAAGCGTGGCGGCGCACCTCGTTGCCCCGCGGCGTACTCGCCTGCGCGCCGGGATGCGGCTGCTGGCGGGCGGGCTCGACGATCTGACCTTGTCGCTGGCAGGGGCCGTCATCGCCCCTCGCCGGCCCAGGGCCGCGGAGGAACCCCTGACGTCCCGGGCGATCGTCGAGGCGCTCCCACGCGTGGGGCGCCGGCTCTCGCTACATCCCGACTACGACGAAGGCTTCCTGGACTGGCTGTTCGGCGAGCTTCGACGCGTGAAGGGCCGCGGCGAGCTCGTCGCGCAGCTGGTCCGGGACGCGCGTGGCAGATCGCTCGGCTGGTACGTCTACTTCCTCCGGCCCGGGTGGCGCAGCGAGGTCCTCCAGGTCGCGGCGAGCGGCGAGCGGACGCTCGGCACGGTCCTCGATCATCTGCTCGCCCACGCCTACGCGCACGGCTCCGCCGCGGTGCGCGGCCGCCTCGAGCCGGGGATGCTGGAGGCGGTCGCGCGGCGGCGCTGTCTGCTGTGGCACCGCGGTGCGGCGGTCGCGCACGCCCGGGATCCCCGCGTCCTGGCTGCCATCGAGCGTCCCGATGCGCTCGTCTCGCGTCTTGACGGCGATCCCTGGGCCGACACCCTCGTGGATGCGATCCCGTGACAAGCGCGCGGGTTGCCGATGTGGCGGTCGTGGGAGGAGGCATCCTCGGCTGCTCCGCCGCTGTGCATCTGCAGCTCCGCGGCTGCGACGACGTGACGGTCATCGACCGCGGTTGGATCGGCTCGGGCACGTCGAGCGCCGGCGCCGGGCTCCTCGCGAGGTGGAGCGCCGGCTTCGTTCCCGCCTGGGGCGACGAGGAGCTCGAAGTCGAGACCTACGGCCTCGACTTCTATAGCGACCTCTCACGGCGCAGCCACGTGCCCGGGTACGTGCAGACGGGCACGCTCTTTCTCGGCGCCGCCGGTCCGCCTGGAGCGAGAAGCTTGCTTCCCTTCGCGCCACACGCCGACGTGGAGGGGCTTGCGCTGCTTACCCCGGGCGATGTCGAGGACCTGACCGAAGGCTTCGTGCGAGCTGCGGGGGTTGCGGGAGGCGTGCTAGATCCGCGCGGTGCCCGGGTCGCCGCCGGTCCGGCCGCCCGCGCGCTGGCCAACCGCTGCGCCGAACTGGGTGGGGAGATCCTCGAGCACGAGCCCGTCTGTTCGATCCGTCGCGGACGTACCGGCGGGTTCGTGCTCGAAGCCGCGCATGGCGAGGTCAGGTGCAGGACGCTCGTGGTCGCCGCGGGGGGTTGGACGAACATGATCCTGCGGCAGTTCGGAATCTGGCTTCCAATCGTGCCCCTGGTGGCTACGCGGCTGACGACGGAGCCGCTGCGAGTGCCGCGCTCGCTTCCCGCGATCCAGTTCTGCGACCGTCACCGAATCTACCTTCGGAGCGACGCGGGGAGCCTCGCGTGGGGCTGCACCTACGAGTGCGATCCGCGCTACGAGTTCGTCGAGCGCGAGCTGCC
>Ga0126304_10001793_pt1 | contig 10282 bp, 6 predicted proteins | sample Plot25_FD_92538 | JGI IMG/M metagenome (GOLD analysis project Ga0126304, IMG submission 92538) | Serpentine soil microbial communities from UC McLaughlin Reserve, CA, USA - Plot25 | ecosystem: Environmental > Terrestrial > Soil > Grasslands | place: USA: UC McLaughlin Reserve, Lake County... | reverse complement strand
GTGCAGAAGAAGGTCGGGCCGTCCAGTAACATGCTGCCGCCGTTCGGGCCGGGGCCGGCCTTGACCGACTCTTCGTGCGGGATGCCGGGGTGCGGCGGCGGCGAGACCCTGACGGCGAGCGCGTTGGCGCGCCCCGGCACGGCCAGCCCGCTCACGTCGAACTCGCCCCGCGCGAACGCGCCGCGCACGTCGCCGAGCGCACGGCCGTTGAGCCAGACTTCGGCCGCGTAGTTGACGCCGTGCAGCGTGAGGTGTAAGCGGCGGCCCGCGAGCGAGGCGGGCGGGCGGAACTCCACGCGGTACCAGTAGTCCTGCCTGCTGAGCGTGTCGGGGATGGCGAGGTTGTTGAGTCCGTAGTCGGGGTCGGGGTAGACGCCCCGGTCAACCAGCGTCGTCAGGACGGTGCCCGGCACCGTCGCGTCGAACCACCCGCCGGTCGCGTGGCCTGGCAGCGAGATGGCGTAGCCCGTGTCTCGCGTCTTCGTGGCTTCGATCATCCGCCAGCCGCCGGAGAGCGCCCACTCGTTCGCGCCGCGCGGGTCGAGCCGCGGCTCGGCGTCGTTTGCCGGGCGTGCCTGCGGGCGTGGGAACTCGGCGGGCATCGCGGGCAGGGTGTCCGCCTCCTGCGGCGCGCGCAAGCCCGCCTGTCCCTTCGTCTGCACGGGCCAGGTCTTCGAGCCGGCCTCGAACGGCGTCAGGTCGAGGTGTCTCGCCCCGTCCATGAGCGAACGCACTTCGTCGGGTGTCAGGGCACGCGGCACGAGTGTCAGGCCGGCTATCTTCCCCGCGAAGTGTGTCGCATCCAGCCCGGCGGGCGACACTGGCGCGAGGTGGACGGACGGCGCGGCGTCGGCCAAACGCAACCTCCCCGCGGCGACCGCCGAGCCGTCCGCGTAGAGCCGCAACTCACGGCCGTCGAACGTGGCGGCCACGGACTGCCACGCGCCGGGGCGCAGCGCCGTCTCGGAGGCGACTTCGGAAGCACGCGACCAGAAGGAGAGCCTGCCCGCACGCGCGGCCAGGTAGCGCTGCGTCCCGGCCTCGCCCCCCGGCTCGCCGAAGCCCGCCAGCAGTGTCAGCCCCGCGGCCGTCTCGTCGCCCTTAACCCAGCAGTAGAGCGTCCAAGGACGGTCGCCCTTCAAAGGGGCGGCCTCGGCGGCGAGCGGCTTCTTCAGCCCCACGCCGTCGGGGATGAAATGTCCGTTGTAGGGGCCGTGCGCCGCGGGCGTGGTCGCTGATTGGAGGCCGCCCGCGAGGACGAGGAGACAGCTCAGAAGGGCGAGTCGGTAGTCGGTCATAAATTAGAAAGGGAGACTGGCCGGCGGCGCGGCTGTGCTATTTTATCTCAACGCCGTAAAGCTGTCCCGGTTTTACCCATCCGCAATTCGCTGTCAAGGAGAGACGGATTGATGCCGCTCGCGTCAAGGGTTTTCATCTCGCTGCTACTGGTCTGTTCGCTCGCCGCGGTCAACGCCCCCGGCCAACCCGCCAGGAAGCCCGACCTGACGAGAGAGCCGACGCTCTACGTGGTCGGCTACGCGCACCTCGACACGCAGTGGCGCTGGGAGTACCCGCAGGTCATAGGCGAGTTCATCCCCCGCACGATGCGCGACAACTTCCGGATGTTCGAGAAGTACCCGTCCTACGTCTTCAACTTCAGCGGCTCGAACCGCTACCGCATGATGAAGGAGTACTGGCCCGAGGACTACGCGCGCGTCAAGCATTACGTGGCCGCGGGGCGCTGGTTCCCCGCCGGCTCGTCGGTCGAGGAGGGCGACCCGCTTGCCGCCTCCGCCGAGTCTATCGTCCGCCAGATTCTCTACGGCTCGCACTTCTTCCGCCGCGAGTTCGGCAGGACGAGCGCCGAGTACATGCTGCCCGACAGCTTCGGCTTCCCGGCCTCCTTCCCCAGCATCATCGCGCACATGGGTCTCAAGGGCTTCTCGACGCAGAAGCTCTACTGGGGTTCGGCCGCTTCGGTCGGCGGCCCCGACTCGGTCGAGCGCACGCCCGCGGGCGTCCCCTTCAACGTCGGCGTCTGGGAGGGGCCGGACGGGCGCGGCGTCGTCTCGGCCTTGAACCCGCGTCCCTATGACAGCAACGTGCGCGAGGATTACAGCAGAAGCCCGCCCGCGTCGGCCGCGAACCCTTCGGTCAACTACTTCCCGCAGGACTGGCCCACCCGCATCCGCCGCAACGGCGAACGAAGCGGCCTCTTCGCCGACTACACATACTTCGGCCCCGTCGGCGACGTCGGCGGCGCGCCCTACGAGTTCTCCGTCAAGATGCTGGACGCGGTCGTGCGCAGGCGGGAGGCGATCATCCCGCCGCCGCCGCCGGCCATCCCGTCGCCCGACGCCGAGGGGACTCTCGTACAGGTGGGCGACGGCCCCGTCCGCGTGCTCTCCGCCACGGCCGAGCAGATGTTCCTCGACATTCCCGAAGGCTTAAAGGCGCGGCTGCCCCGCTACAAGGGCGAGTTTCTTCTGACCCAACACTCCGCGGGCTCCATCAATTCGCAGGCGTACCGGAAGCGCTGGAACCGACACAACGAGCTGCTCGCCGACGCCGCCGAACGCGCCTCGGTCGGGGCCGCGTGGCTCGGCGCGCGGCACTATCCCCTCGGGCGGCTGAACGACGCGTGGACGCTCGTCATGGGCGGCCAGTTCCACGACATCCTGCCGGGCACGGCCACGCCGAAGGCGTTCGAGTTCTCCTGGAACGACGACTGTATCGCCATGAACCAGTTCGCCTCCGTGCTTGAAAGCGCGACCGAGGGCATCGCCGCCGGGCTGAACACGCGGACGCAGGGCACGCCCGTCGTCGTCTACAACCCTTTGAACGTCCGGCGCGAGGACGTGGTCGAGGCGCACGTCTCGTTCGCGGGCGGCGTGCCGCGCGGCGTCCGCGTCTTCGGCCCCGAAGGCAGAGAAGTCCCGGCGCAGCTTGCGGGCGAGAAGGATGGCGCCGCGCGCGTCCTCTTCCTCGCCGACGCTCCTTCGGTCGGCTATGCGGTCTACGACGTGCGCGCCGCCGACGCCCCCGCCGACGCCCCGGCCTCGCCGCTCAAGGTCACGAACTCTTCGCTTGAGAACGCTCGCTACCGCGTGAGGCTGAACGAAGGCGGCGACGTGTCGAGCGCCTTCGACAAGGCGACGGGTAAAGAGCTGCTCTCGGCCCCGGCGCGGCTCGCCTTCCAGACTGAGCGGCCGCGCGACTGGCCCGCGTGGAACATGGACTGGGATGACCAACGGAAGCCGCCGCGCGGCTTCGTCTCGGGGCCGGCGAAGGTGCGCGTTGTCGAGAACGGGCCGGCGCGCGTCGGGATAGAGGTCGAGCGCGAGGCCGAAGGCTCTACGTTCATACAGACGATTCGGCTGTCGGCGGGCGACGCGGGCGACCGCGTCGAGTTCGACAACCGCGTCGAGTGGCGGACGCGCGAGGCGGCGCTCAAGGCCACCTTCCCGCTGACGGCCGCCAACCCGCAAGCCACCTACAACTGGGGCGTCGGCACGATCGAGCGCGGCAACAACGACGAGAAAAAATACGAAGTGCCGTCGCACCAGTGGTTCGACCTCACCGACCGCTCCGGCTCGCACGGCGTCACCGTACTCTCCGACAGCAAGTACGGCTCCGACAAGCCCGATGACCGGACGCTTCGCCTCACGCTGCTCTACACGCCCGGCGTCGGCCCGGGCAACGGCTGGGAGTACGCCGATCAGGCCACGCAGGACTGGGGGCGTCACGAGTTCACATACGGCCTCGCCGCCCACGCCGGCGACTGGCGGCGTGCTGAGACCGACTGGCAGGCGCAGCGACTCAACCAGCCGCTCATCGCCTTCGAGACCTCGCGCCACCCCGGCGCGCTCGGCAAGACCCTCTCGCTGCTCTCGACGAGCGACAGCCGCGTGCGCGTGCTGGCGCTGAAGCGCGCCGAGGAATCGGACGAGGTCATCGTCCGCCTCGTCGAGCTTGACGGCAAGTCGCTCCCGAACGTCAGGCTTCGTTTCGCCGGAGCCGTCGCCTCCGCGAGAGAGGTCAACGGACAGGAGCTGCCCGTCGGCGCGGCCGAGGCGAAGGGCGGCGAATTGGTGACGTCTTTCGGCCCCTACCAGCTACGCACCTTCGCCCTCAGACTCGCGCCGCCGCGCGCGAGGTTGAAGGCACCGCGGTCGCGACCCGTAGACCTTCCTTACGACCTCGTCGCGGCCGGCCCGCACGCCGACAGACAGCCGGGCGGCTTCGACGCGGCAGGGCGCGCCCTTCCGGCGGAGATGCTGCCTGCCGAAATATCCTACGCGGGCATACGTTTCCGCCTGGCCCCGGCCGCGTCGGGCGGACGGAACACCCTCGTCCCGCGCGGCCAGACGATTCGGCTCCCGGCGGGCGACTTCAGACGCGTATACATCCTCGCGGCCTCGGCCGACGGCGACCGCCGCGCTGAGTTTCGCGTCGGCGACCGCCGCGTCGAGCTTGACGTGCAGCACTGGGGCGGCTTCGTCGGGCAATGGGATAACAGGCTTTGGAAGCCGGGGCCGTTTCACCCGCCGGCCACGAACAGGGACGCCGTCGAACGGTTCAAGTCCCGCGTCAACCCATACGCAGAGATGACGGGTATCACGCCGGGCTTCATCAAGCGCGCCCCGCTCGCCTGGTACGCCTCGCACCACCACCGGGCCGACGGCGTGAGTGAGCCTTACGCCTACTCGTACCTCTTCGCCTACGCCGTCGAGCTGCCGCCGGGCGCGAAGACCTTGACCCTGCCGAACGACGAGAAGCTCCGCATCATGGCCGTCACCGTGTCTGACGAAGGCGGGCGGGCGCGGCCCGCCCGCCCGCTCTACGACACGTTGGAGCGCAACGCCCGCTGAGACCAATGACGCACGTAGAAGTCGTCAACGCCGCCGAGCAGCTCCACCTTCTCTTCGAGCGTCATCCGCCCGAGCATCTCCTCGACCCGACGCTCGAAGGCCGCATCGCTTCCGGGCGCGGGCCGGGTCTGGCCCGGGGCGTGCGGCGCGGATAGGAGTGACAGCGCGACGACGGTCGCGTGTAGTTTAGGCATGAGTCTTACATTCATTCCGGGCACCCTTTTTCGTAATCGTTGACAGCCTCGCCGGCGGGCCGCACACTGCGGCGATGGGGACTGCCGTGGCTGGCGGTCTTCGAGTCTAAACTGGAAGTGGATTGCGATGAGTGACTCTGTCCTGGAACAACTGTGCGAGGTGGCGAACAGCCTCTACGAGCGCGGGTACGCGCACGGCTCGACCGGCAACATCTCCGCGCGCGTCGGCGACGAGGTCTGGGTCACGCCCACGGGCCAACCCTTGCGCGGTCTCGCGCCCGAGCGCCTCGCACGGCTCGACCTGAGCGGCGTGAGACTCGACCGGAACAGCCCCTCGAAAGAGCACCCCTTCCACACGGCGATCTACCGCCGGAGGGCGGAGGCGCGCGCCGTCGTCCACCTGCATTCGACCTACGCGGTCGCGCTCTCCTGCCTCGACTCCTTCGCGGGCGACGAATCCCTGTCGCCGCTCACGCCCTACTACTTCATGCGGGTCGCGCCGCTGGCCGTGCTGCCCTACTTCCGCCCCGGCTCGCCCGCCCTGGCCGAGGCCGTCGAGGGCGCGGCCGTCGCACACCACTCGATGCTGCTGCGCAACCACGGCCTCATCTGCGCCGGCTCCACGCTCTCCGAGGCGGCCGACCGCGCCGAAGAGCTGGAGCACACCGCGCGGCTGCACTTCATCCTGCGCGGCGAGAAGACCCGCGCCCTCTCGCCCGCCGACGTGCGTGACCTACGAGGAACGTAAACCGTAAACCGTGACAAGAAGAAGCAGCGGCTTTCTCTTGTCACGGTTTACGGTTCACGGTTTACGGTTTTCAGGCGATGCGGGCGAGCCAGTCTGTGTCGCGCCCGCCGGCCGTCTCAAGCGCGTCCAGAGCCTGTCCGAGCGTCCAGCCGCGGTGGACGAGGCCGCCCGCGGCCTCCGCCGCGGCGAAGGGGTCGCCGTCGCCCGGGAAGAGGACGTTGCGGCCCACGAGCGCGCCGCGCACGTTGGGCCCGGCCTTCAGTCCCGCCTCCAGCTCGCCCAGGAACGGACGCACGTCGCCGACCGGCTCGCCTCCGAGGAGCAGGATGGGCAGCGTCGTGGCCCGCGCCACCATCTCGTAGTTCTCGCAGTAGGGGAGCTTGAGCCAGATGTAGCGGCTGCTGTCGCCGAGCGCAGACGCCGCGCCCGCCGTCCGCGTCAGCTCCTCCGCCGTCTTGATGATCCTGTACCCGCCCTCGACACGCTCGACCGGCAGCGATTCCAGAAACATCGGGAGCCGGAGCGCGGTCTGCTCCGAGATGGCGCGCACCGTGGCGAGCAGCGTCTTAAGCGAATCCGGCTCGGAGTCGCAGAGGCGCAGGAGCACCTTCGTACCGTCGAGCCTCCACTCGGCGCAGGCCGCGGGTGTCGGGCCGCTCATTGGGTCGTCTATCTCCCAACTGCTGCCGAGCAGGCCGGCGCGGTTGAGGCTCGCGACGAGGAGCTTCCCATCGAGGAACCCTTCGCCGCCCGCGCGCCGCATCAGGTCGTGGATGACGAGCAGGTCTTCGATGATGTCCATCGTGGCGAGCACGCCGTCCACCACGTCGCTCTGCAACACGCGCAGCGTCCGCGCGAGGTACTCCTGGCGGTCGGCCATGCGGAGCGCCTCACCGCCGACGCGCGTCACGCGCCGCGCCGGGTGATCCGAGGCGAGGATATTGAGCCTGCCGGTCGGGGCCACGCTCTCGCGCCGCTTGCGTTCTTTGGCGACGCGCATCGGCAGCTCCGGGTCGCTCACACGCAGCTCGGTCACCTGTTCAAGTATCGAAGACGGGAGAAACTCTTTCGCTTTGAATGACAAACCCTAAAACCCTCCTCTCTGTTCAATGAAAGCCAGCGCCTCGTGCTCTGCGGGCATGAAGTTGGCGCAGCCGTGGCGGGTGACGACGATGGCCCCGCAGGCGTTGCCCATCCGCGCCGCGCGATGCCAGTCCCACCCCTTGAGATAGCCGTAAAGAAAGCCGCCTGCGAAGGCGTCCCCCGCGCCGAGGACGTTCAAGACCTCGACGGGGAACGTCGCGGCCTCGACCCTCCCGCCGCCGCGCGGGAAGACGAGCGTGCTCCGCGCGCCGCGCTTGACGACCAGCGCCTCCGGCCCCGCGGTCAGCAGTTCTTCGGCCCCGCGCTCTAACGAGTCGCCCGATGCGCCGAGCACCGCCTCCACCTCCTCGACCGTGCCGAGCACGACGTCAACGAGCGAGAGGAGTGCGCCGACCTGCTCGGCGTAGGCGCGCGGGTCGGGCCAGAGTTCGGCGCGCACGTCGAGGTCGAGCACCACCTTGCCGCCGTGCGCCCGCGCCGTCTCGGCGGCGAAGCGCGTCGCCCCGCGGCTCGGCTCGCGGCTGAGTCCCGAGCCGGTGACGAGCAGGGCGCGCGCCTCCGCGACGGGCGCCGCGTGCACGTCCTCGATGTTCAGTTCGAGGTCGGCGCAGTTGTCGCGGTAGGGGACGATGGGGAATTTGTCGGGCGGCTGGATGGCGAGCATGAAGGCGCTCGTGCGGCGGCCGGCCTTGCGCGGGCTGAAGGACGCCTCGACGCCCTCGCGCGCGAGGAAGTCGAGCACGAAGTCGCCGACCAGGTCGTCGCCCACGGCCGTCAAAAGCGCCGCGCGCAGGCCCAACCGGCGCGCCCCGACGATGATGTTCGTCGGCGAGCCGCCGACGTAGGCCGAGAAGGTCTTGATCTCGGTGAAGGGCGCGCCGATCTCGTTCGCGTAGAGATCGATCGAGCTGCGCCCCATCGCCAGAATGTCGTAACCGCGCTCCATACTTTTCCGAATCCCCCATCGCTCCCCGAACCCACGCTCAGGCGGCGGCCGCCGGGGCCGGCTCCTCGTCGAGCAGCGGGCGGCGCGGGTCTATGAAGAGCCACATGACAACGCCGACGAGCAGGAAGCCGGCGGCGACGTAGAAGCCGAGCGTCCAGGAGTTCAGCGTCTGGAGGATGTAGCCGAAGACGATGGGCGCGAGTGTGCCGGCGAGGTTGCCGAAGGTGTTGGTCGTGCCGCTCACCACCCCCGCCCTGTGCCCGCCGATGTCCATGCAGGTGGCCCAGACCGACGGCGTCGTCAGGAACTGGAAGAAGAGCGCGAGCGCGATGAAGAGCGCGGCGGCCACCGCGTTCTCGGTCAGCGCGACGAGGACGAGCATCACGGCGCTCATCGTCAGGCCGAAGACCCCGACGCCGCACCGCGCGATTCTTTTGTTGCCGGTGCGCGTCGCTAGATAATCGGTCAGCGTCCCGCCGCAGAGGAAGGCGACCGCGCCGAAGACCCACGGCAGCGCCGAGAAGAGTCCGGCCGAGGTCATCGTAAAGCCGCGCGCCTGGAGCAGGTAGGTCGGCAGCCACGTGATGTAGAAGTAGAGGCTGTAGCCGTAGGCGAAGTACATCGCGCACAGGAAGAAGATGTTGCGGCTGCGGAGGAAGGTCTTCCAGGGTATGGCGTGCGAGCGGTCGCGCCTCGCCTCGCCGGCGCCGCAGATCAGCCGCGACTCGGCCGCGTTGACCGCACGGTGCTCCTCGGGCGTGTCGCGGAACCACCAGTACCACGCGGCGCACCAGAGCACCCCGAGCACGCCGAACTCGGCGAAGGGCAGCCGCCACCCCTGCCGGCCGATGAGCCAGAAGACGAGCGGGGGCGTGAGCGCCGCCCCGAACGCGTGGCCGATGCAGACGCCGCCCATCGCTCGCCCGCGCTGCGTGGCCGGGAACCACCGCGAGACGGTGCACGCGCTGTTCGGGATAGCACCCGCCTCGCCCATGCCGAACAGAAGACGCAGAATGAAGATTGACCAGAAGCCGCGGGCGGCGGCCGTCAGCGCGGTGAAGGCCGACCACCAGAGCACGATGCGTGTCAGCGTCCGGCGAGTCCCAAAGCGGTCGCCGAGCCACCCCGTCGGTATCTCAAAGAGCGCGTAGGTGAGGGTGAACGCCGAGAAGACATAGCCCATCTGGACGGGCGTGAGGTCGAACTCCTTGATGATGAAGGGCGCGGCGGCCGAGATCGCCAGCCGGTCGAGGTAAGTCAGCGCGGCCAGCGCGAACAGGAAGCCGAGCACCTTGTAGCGCACGGACGTCGCGTGCGCGGTTCCACTCAGCTCGGTGGCCAGGGCGTCGGTGGCGGGGGTGATCTGCATGGTGTCGCCGTCCTTTGTTGTAGTAGGCAGTAGGCGATTAAAGCTCCACCGCCGAGACTTCGGATTACTCTTTCAACCTTCGTAACGCGGCGCGGCCGGATTTAATCTTTCAAACTGCTTGACGCGGAGCGACTGCCTACTGCCATCTGCCTACTGCTTTTGGAGCTTGAAAGTCTGAATCTGGCGCGGGCCGGCCGCGAAGGCGAAGCCGTCCGTGGCGACGGCGGCCGGGTGGCCGACGCAGTCCTCGACGGCGTTGCACGTGCGGACGGCAGACCCGCCGAAGAGTGGGCTCGTGACCCGCACCTGCCGGCGCGCCCCGCCGCCCAGCTCGATGAAGCGCAGCACGTGACCCTCGCCCTCCTCGGCCTGCTTCCAGGCGCTCAGGAAGACGCCCGCGTCGCTCGTCTGCATAAAGCTCATGCGCTCCGCCGGGAGAAGGTCGGGGCCGGCCGCCGCCCTGTCCTGCGACTTGACGAGCGTACTTTCGAGCCGCGTGGTCTGCTCCCAGCCCATACGGCTCATGGCGGCGGGGTCGAGCCGGCGGGCGCTCGTCAGCGCGTAGCGGAAGGTGAAGTCACCGCCCTGCGCCGCGACGTAGTTGGTGCCCCAGTAGTTGTTCATCACGTAGGCGAAGGCGGTCGAGCCCTTAGGCTCGAACTTCGTCGGCCAGGTGCCCCGCACGACGTCGCCGAACGTCCACAGGAACGAGTCCACGCCAACAAGCCCCACCTCGACGTCTTCGCCGCCGACCGAGACCCAGTTCTGCGCCGAGAACCATTCGAGTCCCGCGCCCGGCATCATGTCCTTCGCCGGGTTGACGACGCCGTTCTGCACCTCGTACTTGAACTCGGGCGAGCGCGCCGCGACGGGGAACGCGAAGTAGGCCGCCTCCTTTTTGTAGACGGTGTCCTTGGTCACACGGTTGACGAACTCGATCTTCTTCTCGTCGTCGAAGAGGATGACCTCGGTGGAAATCTTCGGCGTGTTGACGCCGCGGCTCTCAAGACGCGCACTCGTGCCCGCGGCCCTCTTCGTGACCGAGACGAG
>Ga0126304_10001792_pt1 | contig 10287 bp, 12 predicted proteins | sample Plot25_FD_92538 | JGI IMG/M metagenome (GOLD analysis project Ga0126304, IMG submission 92538) | Serpentine soil microbial communities from UC McLaughlin Reserve, CA, USA - Plot25 | ecosystem: Environmental > Terrestrial > Soil > Grasslands | place: USA: UC McLaughlin Reserve, Lake County... | reverse complement strand
CTGTCGGCTGCTGGAATATGAGTTGTACAAAGGCAGCAAATCAAATCAGCAACGATAACTCAAAAACTTTGTAATTTTCAAAGCCATGCTGCCATAATTCATGATATAACTCTTTTTCTTTAAACTACATTACATGATACGATCTGCTTTTTGCCTCCTTGCACGACTAACTCATGACGGTCTGTATTCCCTGATTTTTATTTTATTTATTACAATTTCGCAGGAGGCCCTTGGACAGTCCTGGAGCCTTTTCAATAGTAAAGATCTCAGTGGCTGGCATGTCGATGTGCCAGCCATGGATACCAACAAAACAGCTATCAATCCTTTCATTGTTCGAAATGGAATGCTGGTTAGCCTCGGGCGCCCGAATGGCCATCTCATTACCGATTCTACTTATCAGAATTATCGTCTGAATGTTGAATACCGCTTTGCAGGAAAGCCTGGCAACTGCGGCGTATTGGTTCATGCATCTACCCCACGCTCTTTATACAAAATGTTTCCTAAATCACTTGAAGTACAAATGATGCATCAGAATGCCGGTGATTTCTGGTGCATTGTTGAAGATATTTCGGTTCCGGAGATGGAACGCCGGCGTGGACCTAAAGCTGAATGGGGAATTACAGAAGGCAAGCAACGGAGAATCATTAATCTTACCGACAGTTCCGAAAAGCCGTTGGGAGAATGGAATTCAATGACAATCGAATGTGTGGATGCTGATGTAAAAGTATGGCTGAACGACGACCTCGTGAATCACGGAACGAATTGTACAGCTTCAAAAGGAAATATTGCATTACAGGCGGAGGGAGCCGAAGTAGAGTTTCGCAAAGTGCTGATAACTCCCATCAAACAATTGACAAAATAATTCCTTATGATTGACCGAAAAATTATCGAAGAAGACCTCAACACGGCGATTGGACATTACAACTCACTTCGAAAAAAAGTATATCTATATTTTTCTATGGCGTTACTTACGGGGGTGTTCGCCACCTTAATCGCTGCGTTGGCTGCCTCAAATGCGCCGCTATTCGGCAAGGGAGAAGGATGGCGATGGACATGCGGACTGATTGCACTCCTAACAGCATTCTCATCAGTGCTAACGGGCCTCCGGGAAAGGCCCAGTTCAAAGGAATTGGAAAAAGTAACCGAATGTGTTGGCAAGCTAAAAGCATTGCTGTTGAGTATCGATGAAAAATATTTGATTGCCGACTATAAGAAGGTAGTAGAAAAATATTGGGAATACATCAGGGAAAAATAGATGATTAGCTGGCTTTACGACTGCCATCCCTGCTAACCAGTGTGCTGAACCAGCCGGGAGATAATGGTAAAAAATAAAAGTTCCACTAACTCCGTAGAATAAAAAGAAGGAAACATCACAGCCGAAAAAAATCTCGGTGCCAAAAAGCTACAAGGATATGCAGAACAATTGGGGAAGAAATCGTAACCTCATGCCGGACGGATGATTCCATTCATAATAAATCAATGATGGGAAATATTTTTTAGTTAACTTTTATCTCCTAAAAAAATTTATTATGACAACTCAGCAAGTAGCCGATCGTTTTTATGAACTGGCAAAAGAAAGCAAATGGGACGCCATTCAAGATCAATTGTTCAGCAATAATGCCGTCAGCATCGAACCACCTGAGGCCGCTGCCCAGGGATTACAAAACGCGAGCGGTCTCGACGCAATCAAAAGGAAAGCAAATGATTTCAACAACATGGTAGAGGTGGTTCATGGAGGCTATTGCAGCGAGCCTGTAGTTGGTGGAAATTTCTTCAGCGTCGCCATGGGACTTGATGCTACCATGAAGGGCGTAGGCAGGTCGAACATGGATGAGATTGCTGTGTACGAGGTGAAGGACGGAAAGATCGTCAAAGAACAATTCTTCTTCTGATGTCGGATCCGTCATCCCTATTTCCATCATCCTCACTTTTCAAAATGCGAACAGCCTCTGTTAACGAAATCAAACAGGAATTAAATACGCTCAAGCCCTCAGAAGTTAAAGAACTGTGCCTTCGGCTGGCCAGGTATAAAAAGGAGAATAAAGAGCTTCTCACTTACCTGTTATTTGAAGCCCACAATGAGCAGCAATATATTCAGAGCGTCAGGCACGAGGTTGATGAAATCTTCGATACCTTGCCGAACTCGAACTTACACCTCACTAAGAAAACCCTTCGCCGGATCCTACGGTCCCTGAATAAATATGGACGGCATACCGGTTCCACTCAATCGCAGATTGAAATGCTGTTACATTTCTGCAAAAAGTTAAAGGAATCCAGAATTCCAATACAAAAATCAGTTGCAATCGGAAACCTATATTTTCAACAGCTGAAAAAAATCAATAAACTTCTGGACACTATCCATGAAGATCTTCGGTTCGATTATACGAAACAACTGGTCGCCATTGAGGATGTGGAAACCCCTGGGAACCGGTTGTTGTCGTGGTTTAAGAAGAAGTAGTTTTAATCGTTAAAGCAAATAAAAAAATATAAAAACAAATCTCATTTTGCATCTGTAAGCAAGGTTTTTTGTACTTTTATCCCTCACCAAAAAAAAGGAGGTATTCATGCAATCTACAGATATAACATGGACACCTTCGGTAACTTTCTAGTTCGCCGAACTGTTCGTCAAAATAATCTGATGGCTTCAAAGCCAGAGACCACCGCTATGGTGGTCTTTTTGTTTTAGCAGTTTTTATCAGGAGTTCACTGGCATAACAATTGAACAAAACTGGGGAAGCACTATGGTCGACCTTCGATCGTAGACTGAAAAAAATTTAATCTAACACGATGTATAAAGAATATGTGACAACGCAGGAAGAAGCAATATGCCATTTGTTTTTTCATTGCTGCCTGAAAGATGAAGTGTTTAAGGATCCGGAGCTGGACCAGGTTGCCTGGAAGATCATAGGCTTCGGACTGCGTTCCGAACTCAATGTGAAAGAAGAAATCATGCATTATACGACTTACAAGCCGAATATTGCTGACGAACAAGCGTATCTTGAGTTTCTTATCGCCCTCATCAAACCGGTCAATGAATTTGCACTTTACTCGTATTGCCTTGAACTCATGCTCAGCGACTCTTCGTTCGATTTGTCCGAAGAAATTCTTACTGATAAAATTGCCAGCTTGTTGAAGATTGAGGAAACCGAGCGGAATGTTATCAAGAAACTGATCGCTCAGCGTAAGGTAGTCGAAACTGATAAGCTGTTCTGACGCGCAAAGAAATCTTGTGTTCAATTGAAAGAAGTTGTGGAAATTTGGAGTTTCGGTCTCCCATTAATTGCAAAGAATCGTTTCTCTTCAAATATGCGGGTACTATATGCGCTTTTCATTTTTCTTGTAGTGTGTTCCCAACCGGGTTTGGGGCAAAATAATCCCATCGGCAACGAACGCAGTATTTGTATCGATAATGCAAATGCTTTACTGGACGAGGCTCTTGCTCTCATGCAGCAACATTATTACAAGAAAGATTCTGTTCAATGGGAACCGCTGATTAAAAAGGCGAGAACTCTATTGGATCAATCCTCGGATTGTGAATCTGCATATGAAGCGGTTGATTGGTGTTTTGATCAGCTAAAGGAGGAACATAGTTTTATAATGTCTCCTATTAAAGCGTCAATCTATAGTGGAAATGTCAATGGTCCTAAGATTCCGACATCTTCGAAAGCCCTCCATGGGGCTATCATCCACGAGCTCATTGAGGATGATATCGGTTATATGAAGGTTCCCTGGATCGCAACTACAAACGAGACAATATGCACGGGTTATGCAGACAGCCTACAGTCAATCATAAAGAGTTTCGACCAACGGGACATTAACAAATGGATTATTGATCTCAGAACAAACACGGGAGGCAATTGCTGGCCCATGCTGGCAGGTCTCGGACCTTTATTAGGAAATGGAACACATGCTTACTTTGTTTCCTCTAGCGAGAATATTCCTGTGAGGTACCACAACGGAACAGTAATGCAGGGAAGAAATTCAAGATGTACGGTGAGTACACCATATACTCTTAAATCAGACGAGAAAACGATCATCGTGCTTGTCGGAAAAAATACGTCTAGTGCAGGTGAGATTGTAGCGCTATCTTTCAAAGGTCAGCCAAATGTGTATTTGTATGGGCAGCCAACTGCAGGATTGACTACCGCCAATGCCACTTATTCGCTCTCCAACGGTTCAATGCTTGTACTTACTGTATGCAAGGAGGCCGATCGTCATGGCAAAATTATTCAAGGCAAAATTGAACCCGATCAATTAATCCATTCTTCTGCATCAAGTGCCAAAGACGTTGTGAAAGATTCTGCGGTGATGTTCCTGCAAGCCAATTAGCCGATGCCGCTCATCTTCAAGGGCATAATTTTTTCATGATGTACATCAATCTTTAATAATTGATCATCATGAAAAAAGTTTCTGCTGTGATAACCCTCTCCCTATTAACTATGATTTTTATATGCGCCTGTGGGAATAACAAAATCACCAACAATCCGCAAGCGCTTAACGGATCAACAGTTACCAGCGGATATAATGTTGACAGTTTGCCTCCACCCTATGCGACTAAATCGGCAAAAAATTTCAGCAAAGTGGTTGGATGGAAAGATGGAAAAACTCCTGTTGCTCCGCAGGGATTTACTGTCACGAAATTCGCTGATGGCCTTGACCATCCGCGTTGGATATATGTCGCGGATAACGGAGATATTTTCGTTACAGAATCAAATACCATATTAAAAGGCATTGTGAAAGTCGGCGCCAAGATGTCGCGAAAGGTAAGAACGCAGGGATATGGAGTCAGTGCCAACCGCATTACGTTGTTCAGGGATGCTGATAAAAACGGAATTCCTGAAAGCCGCCATGTATACCTGGAAGGATTGAAGCAGCCTTTCGGGATGTTGATCCTTGGAAAGAGTTTTTATGTGGCGAATACAAATGCACTTTGGCAATTCCCATACACGCCGGGTGCTACCAAAATTGATGTTTTATCAAGAAAAGAAATTGTTGTGTTGCCAGACGGTGGCGGGGAAGTAAAAAAGAACATCCACTGGACAAGGAATCTCATTAGCAATCAAACGAAAGACAAAATATATATCGCTGTCGGCGCAGGCAGTAATATCGGCGAACATGGATTAGAAAATGAAATCCGGAGGGCAAATATTCTTGAAGTCAACCCGGATGGCACGGGAGAACGTATCTATGCAAGCGGCATTCGCAATCCCGTTGGTATGGACTGGGCTCCTGGAACAAACACGTTGTGGGCAGCGGTCAATGAGCGTGATTTGCTAGGAGACGAATTAGTTCCTGATTATATCACTTCTGTGAAGGAAGATGGATTTTACGGATGGCCTTTCGCTTACTTCGGGCAGCACGAAGATCCAAGATGGAAGGAACAGCAGCAACCCCATATGGTCGCTAAAAGCCTCGTGCCCGATGTGCCTGTGGGAGCTCATACTGCCTCACTGGGATTAGCTTTTTACATACACAAGGCGTTTCCGGAAAAATATCACAACGGTGCATTTGTAGCGCAGCACGGTTCCTGGAATCGTTCTATATTATCCGGATACAAAGTCATTTTTGTGCCCTTCAGTAACGGCAAACCGTCCGGTCCGCCCGAGGATTTCCTGACAGGTTTTATCAGTGACCTATCTGACGCTGAAGTTCACGGACGCCCGGTTTGTGTAGCATTCCTGGCCGATGGTTCGATGCTCTTAACAGATGACGTTAGTAATGCTATCTGGAGAGTAAGTGCGAATGAGTAACTCAACTTCACTGCCTGAGTTTATACCAGGCATTTAACCAATAGCATTAAGTACTACAGGAAATATCTACCGGCCGAAAAACTTTTGCAATATTGATCCAACGCATGCATCGGTTTGTTCAAAAATGATGTCACTTGCCAATGCAAATAAAATCAATCACGGCCTTCCTGATTCTAACATGCATAACATCGCATACAAATGCACAACAAATTGAGTTAGGAATTAATGCCAATTCAGGCTGGCATTATTTTGCCGGAGATGACGCCCGGAAGATGACCGGGATTATACTATCTCCAAGTCCACAGCCTCAAGTTTATAGTTTGTTTGGAAAACATAGTGGCTTTTCATATGAGTTTTCCTGCCATATTCAACGAGTTACTAAGAAGAAAATGATTTATGGCGTGGCTGTGGCCTATCAATCACTTCAAAGTAAAGCGGATATTACATTAATCTCGCCTTCTGTTATTAGCAGCGCGGTATTTCCTGCTACAGGCAATAGTACCGTAACGAGCAAATTTATTGGAATCACCCCCTATGCCGGATATAGAATAATTGATCGAAGAGTTACGTTGGATTTCAGATCAGGTTTGGAACTGGCGTATTGCATTGACCGTGATGAAAAAATAGACGCAGTATATACACAGACTGGAGAAAAACTAAATGAAGAATACGATGTATACGCAAACCGATCGGATCTGCGTATCAGTTTCCAACTCAACGGTACATACAGATCGATGGGTATTAATGCCGGTTATTTCCTGGGGATTAAAAATCATTTTGACGACGATTCTATCGGCGATCCAGAGGTGTATTCAAGATTCTTTTGGCTCGGAATTTCGTATACAATCAAGACATGGAATTCTTCAAGATAGTTTTGATTTTGAACTTAATGCTTTAGAAAAGGCCTGACATTAATTTTCTGAATTATATCGTGGCAGCGTGAATGAAAAAATACTTCCTTCACCTGGATTACTCTTTACATAAATCGCGCCGCCATTTTTTTCGAGGAAATGTTTGCAAAGCTTCAATCCCAGACCGGTGCCAGTTTCGCTGGCCGTTCCTTTCGTACTGTAATACATGTCAGCAAATAGCCGGTGAATATTCTCCGAGCTCATTCCTATGCCTGTATCCTGAACAAATATTTCAACGAACGACGCCTTATCTGCCGCGTCGATCATAACCTTTCCATTCTCCGGAGTAAACTTTATGGCATTTGACAGCAGATTACGCAAAACCAGGTTCACCATTTCGCGATCTGCATAGCAATACAGTGGAAAATCTATTCTCGATTCGAGATATATCTTTTTGTTACTAGCCTGGAGTTGTAATATCGTCATCGCTTCCTGGATCATCGTTTTTATATCAATTACTTCCGGGTGAACTGATGAACTCTTCATTTGCGTCTTAGCCCATTGCAACAGGTTTTCCATCAGGCTGGTAGTATAGTTCATCTCGTTAACGATGGACGGCAACATCATCTTCATTTCTTTCCCAGGCAGTTTCGCCTGTTGCATCGAAAGAAATACATTTCTCAATGCATACATAGGTGTTTTCAGGTCGTGAGCTATAACTGAGAAGAGTTTGTTCTTTACCTGGTTCAACTCACTTAGCTCATAGGTCTGCTGTTCGAGAAGAGCGGCCTTTTCGGCAATCTCTTGTGCCTGGCATTCTATCTCCAGGCTGCGACGACGAAGCTCCTCGCTTTTTACAATGAGGCTGTGTTGATAATCCGTGCTCTCCTTTTTGACGAGGTACAACGTGTAAAAAATAAATCCGATGGCCAGCAGGTGGTTAAACACAAAGAACCCATAATTCGCGGATGCAAGGCTGAAATAAAAATTATGTGGAACCACTGCAGCTATCAGGTAGCATAACATTGATAGAGACAGGGAAACTATGATATTGATCCGTTGCTGCAAAAAGAAAACCGACATGACACCGTATAGAATAAAAAAAAGTTCAATGCCAACGTCGGCCTTTCCCAAATACACCAGGCAGGTAACAACCAGGTAAAAACTGAAGTATACCATCCTCGCAAACTCGTGGTAATGTTCGTAGTTTAACCATAATACGATGATGCCGATGGCTAATGGGGATACGGCGGCGTACCATGCCAGGGGAGGAAAATGCTTGAGCGCGAACATGCCTATCAGGGGAACAATAAGACCCATCGCAATACCGAAAAAATTGAGCTGATTGAAAAGGCTCATTTTACGAACCTCATACTCTTCCATCTCAGGAGAGATTCCTATGGATTTAACAAAATCCCAATAGCGCGGAGTATCCACGGCAGGGGTAGCCATAATCTAGGTTTGTTTCGTAGGTTGAATCGAAAGACTATAACGGAGGTACAGATTTTTTTTAAGTAAAGCAAGGAAAGCATTGAATTTCTAGGCAGAACACAGGCTTACACTTATAAATCTTGTGGAAAAAATCAATACCCGTGACGCGATTGTATACATTTATATTAAAAAATATGAACAGGATAATTTTCGTATTTATAGGGATAGCTTGTGCACAGTCTTACGCATACGCACAGGCTGACAGTCTGCAACAACAGATCAATCAGCAGGTGTGGAAACCCTTCATACAGTCTTTTAATAATCTGGATACGAAAGGATTTATGTCTGTTCATAGCAAGGAAATGACGCGCGTGGTCCAGGATGGAAACACTCTTTATGGATATGACCGGTATTACAGGGAAACTGAGCAGAGTAATCAAAGCACGATAAAAGCAAACCGGAAAAGAACCATTGAACTGCGATTTACCCAGAGAATCGCCTCTTATAATAAAGCCTTTGAGGTGGGTTATTATAAATTCACGAGCGTTCAACCGGATGGTACCTCGCGCAACGGTTATGGAAAGTTCCATGTATTACTTCGGAGAGAAAATGGAACGTGGAAGATCCTGATGGATGCTGATGCCTCAGAGAAAACGGATGAAGCTACTTTTCAGTCTGCTAAGCCAATGTAAGTAATCGGTCTAAACTATTTGCGATACAGGCTTTTTTTCATACCTTTTCGGTTCCTTATTCCCTCACAAGGTCTGATATCCCACTCAAAAACGACTGATTGATACCTGCATTAACTACAAAAAATAATGCATGATAAGAGTCTTACTCATTTTGGTTTGCTTCTGCCTTTCCACTAAAGAAATTTTCTCACAGAGAAAAAAAGCGAAGCCCTCAGAAAATTTTGTGCTTCAGCAACTGGCCCCAGGCGTGTGGGCGGCTATTCACAATGATCAATACGGAAAAGCGATTTGTAATGCGGGTATCGTAGACCTGGGCGACAAGACTCTGGTTTTTGATCCCTTTATGACGCCAGAAGCCGCTAAGGAATTAAGAGCAGTTGCCGAGGAGCTTACCAACAGGCCGGTTACATTAGTCATCAACAGTCATTTTCACAATGATCACATAAGGGGCAACCAGGAATTCACTCCCTTTGCGACAATCATCAGTTCAACATATACCCGTGATCAGATTGCCCGCATTGAACCCGAGCAACAGGAGTGGGAGAGACAACATGCTCCTGCCATGTTGAAAGCTACCAAAAAGATATATAATTCGTCTACAGGCAGAGATCGCGAAGAGCTGCCTTTATGGATCGGTTACTACGAGGGAATGATGGAGTCTATTGGAAATCTTAAGCTTACTTTACCGGATGTTGTATTCAATGATTCATTATGGATCATGGGATCAAAAAGAGATGTGAAGCTGGTAGAGTACAAAAATTGCCATACAGGCAGTGATGTTGCCTTGATAATACCATCAGAAAAAATTGCTTTTCTCGGTGATCTGTTATTTGTACAAAGACATCCATGGATGGCCGATGGCGAACCTGCCAGCTGGCAGGCAAGCCTGAAACATATCTATGAGGATCAGTCGATCGCTACTTATGTTCCGGGACATGGAGCCGTTTGCAATAAAGATGGTTTGAAAAACTTGCAGGATTACTTCGATAACATTCAACAACTCGCCCACAATGCCGTTGCAGACTCTACGCAATCCCAACTGTTAACGCAACCAATTCCCCGCCCATACCAGAATTGGTATTTCAGCAGGTTCTATCAATCGAATGTAAAATTTCTTCTAAGCAGCGTAAAACAATGAACGCACAGGTATCTGGTTAGTTTTTGAGCGGGCGTTCAAAATAGTCTTCATGCACCAAAACATATGCATTTGAGACCATATTGAAAAAGGAAAATTTTACAAGGTTTTCAAACTGTTCGTGATAATTTTCGTCTGCGTCTACAGCTTGGTGCGACGCTTTCCAACTTTGTATTTTTTTGTGGGCTTTTTTACTGCGGTTGTTTGTCCTGCTTTCCATAAGGTAAAACTCACCGACAATTGCTTTCAGCTTGTTAGGGTATAAAGGCGGCATGTACGAATTTTTCAAAGGGTTACCCTACTAAAACGGAATTCATGCGATGAAATTGCATACGAGAGCAACCTGGTAGCTAAATGAGTAACTGCATGATTTCCATGAATTGCCATGAAGGTACAAGACAGAAAGTTTTTCAAAATATTCTCCGTTG